>Ga0335073_10001078_pt1 | contig 36157 bp, 29 predicted proteins | sample Lox_Sample_22_FD_207093 | JGI IMG/M metagenome (GOLD analysis project Ga0335073, IMG submission 207093) | Soil microbial communities from Loxahatchee National Wildlife Refuge, Florida, United States - Lox_Sample_2.2 | ecosystem: Environmental > Terrestrial > Soil > Wetlands | place: USA... | reverse complement strand
AGCTTGTCGGGGCAGATGATGGCGCGCACCGCGTCGTCGAGGATCTCCGCGGCCGTGCCGGGAAGCGTGGACAGTCCCGCCGCGCGCAGTCGCCGCAGGAAGGTGGCGAGCGAGACGCCGAGCGTGCGCGCGCCGTGGAGAATCTCGAGCGGGGAGAAGGCATGCACGTGCATCTGGGGCACAGCCTGCTTCACCGCGGTGACGATCTCGGCGTAGGTCTCACCGGTGTACTCGGGGTGGATGCCGCCCTGCAGACAAACCTCGGTGGCGCCGCGCTCGGCGGCCTCCGTCACGCGTCGGCCGACCTCCTCGAGGTCGAGCCGATAGGCCGGGCCGCGCAGCGCCTTGGTGCCGCTCTTCGAGAACGCGCAGAAGCCGCAGCGATAGCGGCAGATGTTGGTGTAGTTGATGTTGCGATTGACGACGTAGGTCACGGGCGCGCCGACCACCTCCGCGCGCAGTCGATCGGCCGTCGCCAGGGTCGCGCGCAGATCCGCACCTTCGGTGGCAAAGAGCGTCACGATCTCCTCGACCGCGAGGGTCTCGCCGCGCCGCGCGCGCCGTAGAATGCGGCTCACGAACCGCGAGGCGCCGCGCGCGCCGCCGCCGAGCCACTCATCGACGCATTGAGGCGGTGGGCACGCAGAGCCTGCGCACCAGCTCTCGGTGCGGGCGCGCCCGCTGCCGTCGCTGCGTGTGCGCACCGCTTGCGCGAGTCCCGGGTCGACCCAACGTGCGGGCTCGCGCGCGTACGCAGGGGTAATCGCGAGGCGCTCGACGAGCGTTCGACCGGCGGCCGCGGTCGCCGCGCGCAGCGCATCGAGATGCGGCCACGGTGCCTCGGGGTTCACGTGATCGGGTGTCACGGGCGACACCCCGCCCCAGTCGTTGATTCCGGCGCGCACGAGCGCAGCGAGGGCCTGCGGCTGTAAATTGGGCGGTGCCTGCACCGACATGTGCGGACCGAAGAGCAGGCGCGCGATCGCAACCGTCCAAAGATGCTCCTCGAGGGACGGCTCGGGACTGTCTGCCATGCGCGTGCCCGGCTTGGCGCGGAAGTTCTGGATGATGATTTCCTGGATGTGTCCGTGGCGCTCGTTGAGCGCGCGCAGCGCGAGGAGCGACTCGATGCGCTCGCGGCGCGTCTCGCCGATTCCGATCAAGATGCCGCTCGTGAACGGGACAGCGAGCTCACCGGCCGCAGCGAGCGTGGCGAGGCGCACCGCCGGAAGCTTGTCAGGGGAGCCGAAGTGCGGTCCCCCGCGCCGCGTGAGCCGCTCCGAGGCCGACTCGAGCATGAGTCCCATCGAGACGGCGGCCGGCCGCAGGCGTTCGAGCTCCGCGCGCGACATCACGCCCGGATTGAGGTGCGCGAGCAGGCCGGTCTCCCCGTGAACCGCGCGAGCGGCCGCCGCCAGGTACTCGAGCGTGCTTGCAAACCCCAGCTGCGCGAGTGCGGCGCGTGCGGCTGCGTAGCGGCGCTCCGGTCGGTCCCCGAGTGTGAACAGCGCTTCCTTGCACCCGGCGGCCGCACCGTGGCGGGCGATATAGAGCATTTCGGTCAGCGTCAGGTACGGGCGCGCGACCGCTCGCGGTGCCTTGGCGAATGTGCAGTAGTGGCACACGTCACGGCAAAGCTGCGTGAGCGGGATGAAGACTTTACGCGAATACGTGACCGTCGCGCCGTGGCCGGCGAGCGTCAGCGCCTCGGCCGCGCGCAGCAACGGCTCGAGATCCGGGCGCTCGAGCAGCGCGAGCGCCTCCTCCCGATCGGGACGCCTGAGTGCGAACGAGCTCAACGTGAGTGGATTCGGTGTGGCCATGGGGATGATCTCGGTGGCAATATGCGGCGCACCGCCGGATTCTACGGCCAACGCGAGTGAGCGGGCAGATTCCAATGACTACACGGCTCGAGGGGAAGCTGCGCTCGGGGGATTTCGTCGTGACGACCGAGCTCACGCCCCCGAAGGGGATCGATCTCACGGAAACGTTCGCCAAGGCGCAGCTCCTCGCCTCGTGCGTCGATGCCATGAACATCACCGAGTCGCCGCGCGCGCGCATGGCGATCGAGCCCAAGTCGGTGGCGCATCTGCTCATCGATCGCGGGGTCGAGCCCATCGTTCAGGTCACGGCCCGGGACCGCAACCGCATCGCCATCCAGGCGGATCTGCTCGGCGCGTGCGCGCTTGGTGTGGGCAATTTCGTCTTCATGACCGGCGATCAGCCGAAGAATGGCGATCATCCGGATGCGAAGCCCGTGTTCGATCTGTCGACCATCGAGCTGCTGCAGGCCGCGCGCGCACTCGCCGGCGGTCACGATCTCGCGGGCAACGAGCTCAAGGGCACGCCGCACCTCTACTGCGGCGCCACCGCCAATCCCGGAGCCCCCGACTTCGACGGCGAGGTCGCGAACGCGCGGCGCAAGATCGATGCCGGCGCGCGCTTCCTGCAAACGCAGGCGGTATTCGAAGTGAGCCGGATCGTGCGCTATCTGGCCGCGGGCAATCTCGGGGAAGTGGGACTCCTCGCGGGGATCATCCCTCTCAAGTCGGCCAAGATGGCCGGGTGGCTCAATGCGAACGTTCCCGGTGTGCGCGTACCGGAGGAGCTCCTCGAGGAGATGCAGGCGGCCGCCTCCGCAGGTCGCGAGGAAGAGGTCGGGCTCGATATCGCGGTGCGCCTGATTCGCGGCCTGAAAGGGCAGTGCGCGGGGGTCCACATCATGGCGCTCGGCTGGGAAGCGCACATTCCGCGGATGCTCCGCGACGCGGGCATCCGCGGTTGACCGCGCCGCAGCCGTTGGGCGCCGCGGCCGTCGCCTACCTCACGGTGTATCCGCGCCCCTCGAGACAGGCCGCCATCGCACGGTCATAGTCGGCGCGCTTCCCGGCGTTCTGCGGCGGTGGCACTCCGCCGCCGACCGTCATCGGATCGAACCCCGTTTGGCTCACCGCCCAGGTGTGGCACTCGTAGCGGTCTCGTGCCTGCTGGTCGGGACTCTGCCCGTTGCGCGGGTAGGCGAACATTTGGCCTTCGGGGCCCGGCGGCGCGGCCGTCTGAACGCTCTGGTCGGGCGGTGGCGGAACCACCTCGTACCCCTGGTCGGGCCCACGATAAACGTAATAGGCGTCATCGGCGTAGTAGTACGGTGCTCCGCCCACCCAGATCGTCGTATAGAAGGGCGGCAGCACCGGAATGAAGACGCCGAAGGGCGGTGCAACCACGACCCATCCCGCGCCGCGCGGTGCATACCACACCCCGCCGGCGAAGAAGTAATGCGCTCCGCCATGCACGACTTCAAAGTGCTCGCGCGGCAGCGCGCCGACGAAGGCGCCGCGGGCCGGATACGCGTGATCATGGTTGTAGCGCGTGTCGAAGTGCTCGTGTCCGCGATCGAAGTGGGACTCGTGTCGATCGGGGTGCTCCTGTGCGTTCGCGAGGCCGAAGGCTGCGAAGCTGCAGAGGGCGAAAGCGAGCAGGGTGAGCACGTTCGTGCGTGGCATGTGCATGGGGGACTCTGATTGCCGCCGTCGGTCGTGGGTTGAATGGGAGGGGAGAATTCGGGGGCGCCGGATCACTGGACGGTGTAGCCGCGGCCTTCGAGGCAGGCGCTCATGGCGCGGCGATAGTTTGCCGCCTGTGCGCGGATCTGCGCGAGCTGCGCCCGATCGTAGACCACGGTCTCCTGCGTCTGCTGCGCGCGCGAGGCGTCGACGCTCGAGCCGATCGCGCCGCCAACGAGTGCCCCGGCCAAGGCGCCGAAGCCGCGCGACCAGGGGTTGGAGATTGCGGCGCCAACGACTGCGCCGGTGACGGCGCCCACCGCGGTGCCGGTCCCAGGCGGTGGGCCGCTCACGACGCGCACGCGCTCCTCGGGCGGCACGCTCGCAGACCCCGGATCGAAACCGGTCTGCTGCTTGGCCCAAACGTAACAGTCGTAGCGGTCGCGGTCGAGCTGCTCAGCGCTCTGGCCGTGCATCGGGTAGGCGTAGACCGTCGTATTGACCATGGGAGGGGGCGGCGGAGGCGGCCGCGGGGGCGGAGGCGTCACGCACGCGGCGAGACCGGCGACCACTACGCCAACCAAGATCGTCTGCGACGCACGGCGGATTCCCGAATTCCTGTGATCGAATCTCTCCATCGCTCCTCCAGCTCCCGGCGGACGCTCAGCCCGATTTTAAACCCAGCGTAGCGGGCGAACGCGGGACGTGCGTTCCGGTTGACCTGAGCTCCACGCCGAGCGCAGCTCAACGTCCTCGAATTACAGCAGGTTACAAACCCCCGCTCCTCACTTTGACACGCGTGCGGGCGCCTCGTTCCGCCAGGATGAAGCTTGCCAAGGTCTGCATCCGACTGGGTGCCAATCCTCGATGAGCCGGGCGACGCCGCTTGGCTAAACTACATGAGATAATATAGTTATAATATTAATAATTCATGTGAAACTCGAAGTAGCTATCGGCCGCGTGAGCGGCAAGCGAGCTCGGCGGCCACCCACGCCGGGCGCCCCCGCACGCTGCCGGTGAAGCGCGCGAGGGGCGGCATATGCTCATTGCCAAGAAGTCTTGGAGAGCGTGTGAGCGCCCGCAGCAGCACGCTCGGGGGGCTGTGTACACTTCGACGCAAGGTCCCCACGCATGTCAGAGAGCACCCTTCTCGAGGCCATGATCGGCGCTGCCGTGGAAGCGGGTCGCGCCATTCAGCGGTTCTACGAGAATGGATTTCAGGTTCGCAACAAAGCTGACTCGACGCCGGTGACCGATGCCGACCAGGCCGCGCAGACGATCATCCTCGCGCGGCTTGCCGAACGCGCGCCCGGTCTGACCGTGGTCGCAGAGGAGGAGGTGGCGGCCGGGCGTGTGCCCGCACCGGCGGAGGAGTTCGTTCTGGTTGATCCCCTCGATGGCACCAAGGAGTTCATCGCGCGGCGCGGCGAGTTCACCGTCAACATCGCGCTGGTGCGTCGCGCGGCTCCGCAGCTCGGCGTCGTGTACGCACCCGCGAGCGCGCTTTTGTTCGCAGCGGATGTCGCCGCGGAGCACGCGTTCGTGAGCGAGCAGCATCCCGACTCCGCAGCGCCCGCGCCGCGCCGCGCGATCCGCGTGCGATCGGTCCCACCCGTTGGGATCACTGCGGTCGCTTCACGCTCGCACGCGACGCCCGAGACCGACGCGTACCTCGCCCGCTATCGCGTCGCGGAGCGGGTCGCGATCGGCTCCTCGCTCAAGTTCTGCCTGATTGCGCAGGGGAAGGCGGACCTCTACCCGCGCATGGGCGCGACGATGGAGTGGGATACCGCGGCCGGCCACGCGGTGCTCCTCGGAGCCGGAGGATGCGTCATCGCGCGCGACGGCAAGCCACTCGCCTACGGCAAGCCGCAGTACCGCAATCCGTGGTTCGTGGCGAGCGGCACGCTCGTCCCGGAAAGGATGGCGCAGTGACGGGAGTGCTTTCGCGTCATCTTGCGCGGCTCGAAGCGGAGTCCATCGAGATCATTCGCGAGGTGGCGGCGGAGTTCTCGAATCCGGTGATGCTCTACTCGATCGGCAAAGACTCCGGCGCGATGCTGCACCTTGCGCTCAAGGCGTTCCATCCCTCCAAGCCGCCGTTTCCGCTGCTGCACATCGATACGGGGTGGAAGTTCCGCGACATGATCCGGCATCGCGATACCGTCGCGGCGCGCTATGGATTGAAGCTGCTCGTGCACACCAATCCCGAGGGGCGCGCCCGCGGCATCGATCCGATCAGCTCCGGCTCGCAGCTGCATACGCAGGTGATGAAGACCGAGGCGCTCAAGCAGGCGCTCGATCTGTGGGGCTTCGATGCCGCCTTCGGCGGCGCGCGCCGCGACGAGGAGCGCAGCCGTGCGAAGGAGCGCATCTTCTCATTCCGCTCCGCCGGACACGTCTGGGATCCGCGCAACCAGCGCCCCGAGCTCTGGCGGCTGTACAACACCCGGATCAGCAAAGGGGAGAGCATCCGGGTCTTTCCGCTCTCGAACTGGACGGAGCTCGACGTTTGGCAGTACACGCGCTGCGAGGACATTCCGGTGGTGCCTCTGTATCTCGCCGCCCCGCGGCCGGTCGTGCGACGCGACGGGCTGCTCATCGTGCGCGACGATGAGCGGCTCCCGCTCGAGCCGGGCGAGACGCCCGAGATGCGGATGGTGCGCTTCCGCTCCCTCGGCTGCTATCCGCTCACGGCGGCGGTCGAGAGCGCGGCGACGACCCTCGATGAGGTCATCGAGGAGATGTTCGCGGCGCGCACCTCGGAGCGCTCGGGCCGGGTCATCGATGCCGATGAGTCGGCGTCCATGGAAAAGAAGAAGCGCGAGGGTTACTTCTGATGACCGCGAGGCTGCCGACCGAAGTCACCGTGAGCGCAGAGATGCCCGCTCAGGCGAAAGGCGTGCTGCGCTTTCTCACCTGTGGCTCGGTGGACGACGGGAAATCCACCCTCATCGGGCGGCTCCTCTACGACAGCAAGCTCATTCTGGAGGATCAGCTCGAGGCGCTGCGCCGCGATACGCGCAAGCACGGCACGACCGGCGAGGAGATGGACTTCGCCCTCCTCGTCGATGGGCTCGAAGCGGAGCGGGAGCAGGGGATCACGATCGACGTGGCGTATCGCTTCTTCAGCACGCCGCGCCGCTCATTCATCGTCGCCGACACGCCCGGCCACGAGCAGTACACGCGCAACATGGCGACCGGAGCGTCGAATTCCGAGGCCGCGGTCATTCTCATCGACGCACGTAAGGGTGTGCTCACCCAGACCCGGCGCCACAGCTACATCTGCTCGCTCCTCGGCATCCGTCACGTTGTGCTCGCCGTCAACAAGATCGACCTGGTCGACTTCTCGGCCGAGCGCTTCCATCACATCGTCGGGGACTACTTCGGATTCGCGCAGTCGCTCGGGTTTGCATCCGTGACCCCGATCCCCGTCTCGGCACGCTTCGGCGACAACGTGACTGCCTGCTCCGAGCGGTTGCGCTGGTACGACGGCCCGACGCTGCTCGCGCACCTCGAGACACTCGATGCCGAGCAAGGACTCGCGGCGCTGCCGTTTCGCTTCCCGGTGCAATGGGTCAACCGGCCGAACCTCGACTTTCGCGGGTACGCGGGGACCGTGGCCTCCGGATCGATCGCGGTCGGCGACACGGTGGTGGTGGCCGCCTCGGGCCGCCAGAGCACGATCGCGCGCATCGTCACCGCCGACGGTGACCGGAGCGCTGCGCAGTCCGGGGACGCCGTGACGCTCGTGCTCGCGGATGAGATCGATGTGGCGCGCGGCGATGTGCTCGCGCACGCGGAGGCGCGCCCGGAGGTGGTCGATCAGTTCGCAGCGCACGTGCTGTGGATGGCTGAGGACGCGATGCTCCCGGGGCGCTCCTACCTCATGCGCATCGGCACCCAGTACGTCCCGGCGCGTGTCACGACGCTCAAACACAAAGTCGACGTGAACACGCTCGAGCACATCGCCGCGAAGACGCTCACGCTCAACGAGATCGGGCTTTGCAATCTCGCTACCGCGATTCCGGTCGCCTTCGACCCGTACGCCGAGAATCGCGCGACCGGCGCCTTCATTCTCATCGACCGCTTCAACAATGCGACGGCCGGAGCCGGAATGATCGCCTTCGGCCTGCGCCGCGCGACCAACGTCCACCGCCAGAGTGTCGCGATCGACCGCGAGGCGCGGGTGCGGCGCAACGGCCACCGGCCCGCCCTCCTGTGGTTCACCGGCCTCTCCGGTTCCGGCAAGTCGACCATCGCCAATCTGGTCGAGAAGGAGCTGCACGCGCAGGGAGCGCATACCTACCTGCTCGATGGGGACAATGTGCGCCACGGTCTCAATCGCGATCTTGGATTCACCGATGCCGACCGGGTGGAGAATATCCGGCGCGTAGGCGAAGTCGCGCGATTGTTCGTCGATGCGGGATTGATCGTGCTGTGCTCGTTCATCTCGCCGTTCCGCGCCGAGCGGCGCATGGTGCGCGAGCTCGTGAGCGCGGGAGAGTTCATCGAGATTTTCGTCGACACACCGCTCGAGGAGTGCATCCGGCGCGACCCGAAGGGTCTCTACGCGCGTGCACAGTCAGGCAAGATCAAGCACTTCACCGGCATCGATTCGCCCTACGAGGTGCCCGAGCAGCCGGAGCTCGTGATCGAGACGGGCGCGGTCACCGCCGAAGAGGGCGCGAGGCGCGTGATCGCGGATCTCAAGGCGCGGCAGATCATCGCGTAGCGGAGGTCAGATGACGCCGCGGAGGAGCGTCGCGACGTGCGCGGCGATGGCGAGCGAGGCGGTGAGGCCCGGCGACTCGATCCCGAAGAGGTTGACGAGCGGTCCCCCGCACTCCTCGGGACCGTCGATGCGAAAGTCGGCGGGCGGCTCTCCCGGCCCACTGAGCTTCGGACGAATGCCGGCGAACGCGGGCTCGAGGGCCCCGTCGGGCAAATCCGGCCAGTAGCGACGGATCGCGCCATAGAAGCCCTCGGCGCGCCGGGCATCGACCCGGTAGTCCCGCTCTCCATGGGGCAGCTCGCCGCTCGCGAGCCACTCCACGTCCGGTCCGAAGCGACCGCGGCCGGAGAGGTCGAGCGTCAGGTGCACGCCGAGCCCGCCGGGCTGCGGGACGGGGTATATGAGATGCGTGAACGGCGCGCGCACGGCGAGCGCGAAGTAGCTCCCCTTCGCGAAATGCGCAGTCGGGACGCGAGCGGCGGGCAGACCCTCCGTGGCGCGTGCGAGCGCCGGTGCCGCAAGGCCGGCGGCGTTGACGAGCAGCGCCGCGCGCAGCGTTGGGTGTCCTCCGTCGACTGCGAGCGTGATGTCCCCGGGGGTGAGCCACAGCCGCGAGACCCGCGTGCGGTAGGCGAAGCGCGCGCCATGGCTCTGCGCCTCGCCGGCGAGCGCGAGCATCAAGCCATGCGAGTCGACGATGCCGGTGTGCGCCGAGCGGAGCGCCGTGTGGCAGCGGAGCGCGGGCTCGCGCGCGCGCAGCGCGGCGCGCCCGAGCCGCTCGAGCTCGACCCCGTTGGCGGCGGCGTTCGCCGCGATCGAGTCGAGCTCGCGCTCCTCGGCCAAGGACCCCACGATGAGCTTTCCGCAGCGACGGTAGGCGACGCCGCGCCGCTCGCAGAAATCATAGAGTTGGTCCCGACCGGCGACACAGAGCCGCGCCTTGAGCGAGCCGGGCGGGTAGTAGATGCCCGCGTGGATGACCTCGCTGTTGCGCGCGCTCGTGGCGGTGCCGAAGGAGTCGGCGGCCTCGAGCACGAGCACCTCGCGTCCCGCGAGCGCGAGTGCGCGGGCGATCGCAAGGCCCACTACCCCGGCTCCGACGACGACCACCTCGACGGAGTCCACCGGGGTGCTATCGGTCGAAGGAGGGCGCAGGTGCCGCGATTCCGGCGCGGCGCCGCTGCGCGGGCGTGACCGTGGAGAGAAACGGCGAATCGCGGTCGAAGAAGCGCCACCTGCGCGCGGCCCACGCGCGCGCGTAATCGACGCCGATGCGCCGGTCGGCGCCGATGCGCGCCGCGCGTCGCCCTGCCCGGGGGCGCTCGATTCGCAACAGCTCACCGCGCAGGTCGACGGCGTTGAGGCTCCGATCGATGCCCATCGCGCGGCAGAGAAGTCCCGGTCCCCAGGTGGGTGCGCCGAGGCCGGCGATCGGCTCCACGGCACGAATCAGGACGGCATGCGGCACGCCGGCCGGCGCGGTCACCACGTTCAAGCAGTTCCAGAAGCCATAGATCAGATAGATATACGCGTGACCCGGCGGCCCGAACATCACCTCCGTGCGCGCCGTGCGTCGCCCGCGTGCGGAGTGGGCCGCCAGGTCCTCCGGGCCCATGTACGCCTCGGTTTCCACGATGCGCCCGATGCGCAGTGCGCCGCCCACGTTGCGCACGACATGCAATCCGACCAGGTCCGGCGCAACGGCGAGCGCCGGGCGCGCGAAGAAGGCGCGCGCGAGCCGCGAGCCGCGGTGCGCTCCGGTGGAGCTCGAGTGCTTGGAGGAGGAGCGAGGCAAGCGCAAGCCAGCATAGCAAACCGGACGTGCCAACTCGTGCGGCCGGCGCAGCTCCGGCACCGGTGCGAGGGGTGTGGTCACACGTCGCAAATCCGCATCGCCGAGTCCCCCAGGATGCGATTCCGTCTAGAATGCGGCTCAGAGCTTAAGCCAACTCACCTCGCTGCGAGCCGAAGAGACCGATGCCTCACGAAGCAAGACCGGCCCTGCCGAAGCGTTGCTTTCGCGGATCTTCCACTGGAATCAGTCGCGCGCTCACCGGGCGGCTCGGTGCCGCCCTCCTTGCCGCAGCGCTCGCCGTGCCCTCCGCGCCCGCTCGGGCCGCGGTGTATGTGCTTGCGAGCGATGGAAGCACCCAGGTCGTGGGGCAGGACCTGCACATCAAGACGCGGTTCGAGGACACCCTTTACGACCTGGCGCGCAAGTACGGCGTGGGCTCGGAAGAGATCATCCGCGTGAATCCCGGGGTGGATCCGTGGCTACCGGGCCGGGGGACGGATGTGCTCATACCCGGGCGGCGGATCCTGCCGCCGGGCCCGCGCGTCGGCATCGTCGTCAATCTCCCGGAGCACCGGCTCTACTACTATCCGCGCCCCAAGCGTCACGCCGAGCGCGTGGTGGTCACCTATCCGGTGAGCATCGGGAAGATGGACTGGAAGACTCCCCTCGGCGTCACCCACGTCATCCAGAAGATCCGTAACCCCATCTGGTATCCGCCCGTCTCGGTGCGCCAGGAGCACCTGCAGGAAGGTGATCCGCTGCCGAAGATCGTCCCGGCCGGACCGAACAATCCGCTCGGCCTCTATGCGATGCGCCTGAACATCCATCCCGGCGACTATCTCATTCACGGCACCAACAATCCCCTGGCGGTCGGGATGCCGGTCACGCACGGATGCATCCGCATGTATCCGGAGGACGTGGCTGCGCTCTTTCCGACCGTGCCGGTGAGGACGCAGGTGAGGCTCATCAACGATCCCGTCAAGGTCGCGTGGGTCGATGGGGAGTTGCTTCTGGAGGTCCACCCGCCGATCGACGCTCAAGGACAGACGGTGGCACCGCAGCTCGCCAACTTCGAGCAGTTGCTCAACCAGGCGCTCGGCAACACGACCACCGCGATCGACTGGGACTACGCGGTCCAGGCGCTGAAGACCGCGCGCGGAGTCCCGGTGACCGTTGGAATCGAAGCCGACGAGACGCCCCAGCAGGCCGCGGCGCCCGCCGGCGCACCCTGACGCACGTGCTGGCGCTGCGCTTGCACGCGCCAGGCGCCCCGCTCGTCGCAGAGCGGATGACGCTGCGCGATCCGGGTCCGCTCGAGGTGCTCTTGCGGGTGCGTGCCTGCGGAGTTTGCCGCACGGATCTGCATTTGCTCGACGCCGAGCTGCCCGACATTGCCTACCCCGTCACCCCGGGACACGAGATCGTCGGAATCGTGGAGCGGGCGGGCGCGAGTGTCACGCGCTGGCGCTGCGGCGATCGGGTGGGCGTGCCGTGGCTCGGGAGCGCCTGCGGCGCGTGCGAGTACTGCCGGCGCGGACTGGAGAATCTCTGCGAGCAGGCGCGCTTCACGGGCTACACGCTCGATGGCGGTTACGCGGAATACGCGCTCGCCGACGCGCGCTTCTGCTGCGCGATTCCCGAGCGCTACTCGGATGCGGAGGCGGCACCGCTCCTGTGCGCGGGGCTCATCGGCTATCGCGCCTACCGTGCCGCCGGTGACGGCGCCAACCTGGGTCTCTACGGCTTCGGCGCTGCCGCGCACCTGCTCGCGCAGGTGGCTCGCGCGGAGGGTCGCCGCGTGTTCGCGTTCACGCGCGCAGGCGACGTCGAGAGTCAAGCGTTCGCGCGCCGGCTCGGCGCGGTGTGGGCCGGCAGCTCCGAGCAGCTGCCGCCGGAGCCGCTCGATGCGGCGATTCTCTTTGCACCCGTAGGCGCGCTCGTGCCGGCGGCGCTCGCCGCCACGCGCAAGGCCGGTCGCGTGGTGTGCGCCGGCATCCACATGAGCGACATCCCGAGCTTCCCGTATCGATTGCTCTGGGGCGAGCGCTCGCTCGCCTCGGTCGCCAATCTCACCCGCGCCGATGGCGAGGCGTTCATGCGCCTCGCGGCGCAGCTCCCCCTCGCGCCGTGCGTCGAGACCTTCCCCTTGGCGCAGGCGATGAGCGCGCTCTCGCGCCTTCGCGATGGACGGCTCCAGGGAGCGGCCGTGCTGGTGCCGGGCGCGCAGTGAGCGGTCGCGGCGGCCCGTCTACGGGCGCGCAGACGCCGGGACGAGCAGCGAGGCGGCCGCGCAGGCGAGCGTGTGCTCCTCGTCCACCGGGATCACCCCGACGCGGATGCGGCTCGCTGCACCGCTGATCCAGGCCTCGCATCCGCGCGCCGCGCGATTTGCTTGGCGGTCGAGCTCCACCCCCGCCCAGCCGAGCGGCGCGAGGATGCGCTCGCGAATCTCGGGCTGGTGCTCGCCCACCCCCCCGCCGAAGACGATCCCGTCGCAGCCCCCGAGCACGGCAAGGTAGGCGCCCAGGTACTTGCGGATGCGATAGCAGTACAGCTCCACCGCGAACCGGGCTTCCTCGCGCGGATCCGCGAGCAGCGTGCGCATATCGCCGCTCGTGCCGGAGAGACCGAGCAGGCCCGACTCCTCGTTCAGGATCTCAACGATGCGCGTGGCGGAGGCTCCCAGCTGCTGGGCGAGGTAGGGCACGAGCGCGGCGTCGATGTCGCCCGAGCGGGTCGCCATGACCAGTCCCTCGAGCGGGGAGAATCCCATGCTCGTATCGAGCGGTCGGCCGCGCGCGATCGCCGTGATCGAGGAGCCACCGCCGAGCTGCAGCGTGATCACGCGCCCGCCCGAGTCGAGCGCCGGATTGAGCAGGCACCAGCGGCCCCACAGCCCCTGGTGAGCGATACCGTGAAAGCCGTAGCGGCGCACGCCGAGCGCAGCACCCGCGCGCTCGGGCAGCGCGTAGCGCGCGGCGAGCGCCGGGAGCCCGGCGAAGTAGGCGGTATCGAACACGGCGATCTGTGCCACCTGCGGTGCGCACACCGCGCGCGCAGCGGCGATCCAGCGCACCGCGACGGGATTGTGAAGCGGGGCGAGCGCCGCAAGCTCGCCGATCGCGGCCTCCACGGCGTCGTCGATGCGCACCGGAGCGGTGAACCGCGCTCCGCCGTGAACGACGCGATGACCGACGGCGCCGAGCGCAGATGCACCGAGTGCGCGCACGAATTCGCGCAACGCGCTCTGCGGGTCGGCAGCGCCGGTCGCGAGCTGCTCGCGCTTGAGGAGCTCGAGATCGCTGCGCTCCGGGGAGCCTCGATAGGCCGCGAGCTTGACCGAAGTGCTGCCGGCGTTGACCGTGAGGAAAAGCACGTCCTGACCACACATCCTGGAGCCGTGCGGGAGCGTGGGCCTTCGCGCAGGCGCACGCAAGCGCCGCGGGCGCGAGTCTTGCTTGTCTTACACGCGCTCGCGCCGGGGACCATAATCGCCTTGCGACCGAGAGAGCACATCGAGGCCTCCCCCTGGAGCCAAGGCAGGCGATCCATGGACGACAATCCGCTCGCGCGACTCCGTGCACGCGGTCAGAGCGTTTGGCTCGAGGAAATCCACCGGCGCATGCTCGCCGATGGCACGCTCGCGCGCCTGATTGCGAGCGACGGTCTCGCGGGGCTCACCTCGAACGCGGGCGTCTTCGCGCGCGCCATCACGACGCACGCGGAGTATCAGGCGGCAGTGGCGGAGCTGCGGGGCAAGATCGCAACGGTGGGCGAGCTCTACGATGCGATCGTGCTCGACGACATCCGCCGCGCCGCGGATCTATTTCGCATCGTGCACGAGCGAACTCGCGGCCGCGACGGCTTCGTCTGTGTCGGCGTCTCACCGCACCTCGCGTACGATGCGCAGGCGACGATCGTCGCGGCGCGCCAGCTCCGCCACCGCCTGGAGCGCACGAACGTCATGATCAAAGTGCCGGCGACGCGAGCCGGGCTCGCCGCGAGCCGCGCGCTCATCGCCGAGGGCATCAGCGTGAACGTGACGCTGCTCGGCTCGCCCGAGCGCTACCGCGCCGCGGCCGAAGCTTACCTGGGCGGGCTCGAGGAGCGCATCGAGCGCGGCGGGGAGCCCGACGCAGTGGCCTCGGTCGCAACCTTCTACGTGAGCCGCATCGATGCGCTCGTAGACCGAGAGCTCGATGAGCATGCGGGACAAGGTCGCGGCGAGGCACGCGCATTGCGCGGCCGCGCGGCGACGGCGCTCGCCGACCGCGCCTATGAGCTCTACCGTCAGGGCTGCGACTCGCCGCGCTGGCGTACACTCGCCGCGCGCGGCGCGCAGCCGCAGCGGCTGCTCTGGGCGTCGGCCTCGACCAAGGATCCGCGCTTTGGCGATCTCAGATACGTCGAGAGCCTGATTGCCCCGGAAACGGTCATTACCTTGTCGCTCGAGACCCTCGCGGCGTATCGCGACCATGGTAAAGGCGGCATCGGTCTTGGCGGTCCGACGGAGGACACCGGCCGGGTGTTGCGCGGCCTCGCGGCCCTCGGGATCGATCTTGACCGGCTTGCCGAGCAGCACGAGACCGAGGGCGTTCGCGCGCTGATCGAGCCGTTCGACGAGGTGCAGCGCTGGCTCGAAGCGCGGAGCCGATGACGGGGCCTGGGTGCCCCTTGGAACCGATCATCACCGCCCATATCAGTCCGGTTGGGGATGAGACGCAGGCGGCGCAGCGTACCGAGCGATCGGCCACGGCTTCGCCGCCCGCGCTCGAGGAGTTAATCCGTGCGGCCGATCGATCATCTTGACTGGATGTGGGACCAGGCGCTGCGCGCGCTCGAGTCCGCCGAGCGGCGGCAGCGACGCTTCTGCGCGCTGAGCGGTCTTGCCTCGGCGCAGCTGCGGTGGGAGCCGCCCGCCGATGTCTTCGAGACCGAGTCCGAGCTGCTCGTCTCGATCGTGCTACCCGGAATCGAGCCAGAAGGCGTGACGGTCGAGGTGATCGCCGATGGGATCGTCGTCAGCGCGGATCGCGCGCTGCCCGCCGAGATCGCCACCATGCGTGTGCGGCGGCTGGAGATTCCCTACGGGCGCTTCGAACGGCGCATCGAGCTCGCGCGCGGGCGCTACGCGCTCATCGAGCGGCGCATGACCGCCGGCTGCCTCACGCTGCGGCTGGTGAAGGAGTAGCGATGGCCGAGGACACTCAAGAGCTCATCATCCTGCCGCTGCGCGACAGCGTGCTCTTTCCCGGCGTGGTGCTGCCGATCGCAGTCAATCGTCCACGCTCGACGGCTGCCGCGCAGGAGGCCGTGCGCACGCGCAGCCCCATCGGCATGCTGCTGCAGAAGGACCCGGCGGCCGAGGATCCGACCCCCGCGGATCTCCATCGGGTGGGCACCGTGGCGACCATTGCGCGGTTCGTGACCGCCCCGGACGGCGTGCACCACCTCATCTGCCAGGGCGAGCAGCGCTTCGAGGTGCGCGAGTTCATCGCGACCGATGCGCTCCTCAAGGCGCGCGTCGTGCTCCATCGCGACCCCGAGCAGGTGAGCCGCGAGGTGGAAGCGCGTGCGCTCTACCTGCGCGACCGCGCGATCGAGGCGCTGCAACTGCTCCCGCAGGCTCCCGCCGAGCTCATCGGCACCATTCAGTCGATCAAGGCGCCCGGCCAGCTCGCGGACCTGGTGATGAGCGTCACCGATGTGCCGACGCCGGAGAAGCAGGCACTGCTCGAGACGTTCGACCTCACCGCGCGGCTCGATGCCGTGATCGCCGCGCTCAATAAGCGCATCGAGGTGCTCAAGCTCTCGCGCGACATCGGCGAGAAGACCCGTGAGGCGCTGAGCGAGCGCCAGCGCGAGGCCGTGCTGCGCGAGCAGCTGCGGCAGATCCGCCGCGAGCTCGGCGAGGACGTGGGCGAGGGCGGGCCGGTCGAGCTGAAGGAGCTCAAGGACTCCATCGAGCGCGCCGCCATGCCGGAGGAGGTCAACGAGCAGGCCGAGCGGGAGCTGCGTCGCCTGGAGCACATGCCGGAGGCAAGCGGCGAGCATTCGATGGTGCGGACCTATCTCGACTGGCTCGCGGCGCTCCCGTGGTCGAAGCTCGATCCGGAGAACCCCGACATCGAGCGCGCTCGCGAGGTGCTCGATGCCGACCATTTCGGCCTGGAGAAGATCAAGCGGCGCATTCTCGAGTTCCTCGCGGTGCGCAAGTTGAACCCGCAGGGCCGCAGCCCGATCCTCTGCTTCGTCGGCCCCCCGGGCGTCGGCAAGACCTCCCTCGGACAGAGCATCGCCCGCGCGCTCGGCCTGAAGTTCGTGCGCGTGAGCTTGGGCGGGGTGCACGATGAGGCGGAGATCCGCGGGCACCGCCGCACCTACATGGGCGCCTTGCCCGGCAACATCGTGCAGGCGCTGCGGCGCGCCGGCACGCGCAATCCGGTCATGATGCTCGACGAGGTGGACAAGCTGAGCGCGAGCATCCAGGGCGATCCGTACTCGGCGCTGCTCGAAGTGCTCGACCCGGAGCAGAACGCCACGTTCCGCGACAACTATCTCGCGGTGCCCTTCGATTTGAGCAAGGTGCTCTTCGTCTGCACCGCGAACGTGCTCGACACGATCCCTCCGGCCGTTCGCGACCGCATGGAGGTGATCGAGCTGACCGGCTACACCGAGGAGGAGAAGCTCGAGATCGCGCGGCGCTACCTGGTGCCGCGCCAGCTCACGGCGAACGGACTCAAAACGGAGCAGGTGCAGCTCGGCGAGGAGGCGCTGCGGCGGATCATCGCCGACTACACGCGCGAATCCGGCGTGCGCAGCCTCGAGCGCCAGATCGGAGCCGTCCTGCGCTCGATTGCCGTCGGCATCGCCTCCGGACGGGAGGTCTGTGCACGCGTCGGACCCGAGGAGGTGACGCAGATTCTGGGTGCCGCACGCTACCACGGCGAGATCGCGATGCGCACGAGCGTCCCCGGCGTCGCGACCGGGCTCGCCTGGACGCCGGTCGGGGGGGACATCCTGTTCGTCGAATCGAGCCGCGTGCCGGGAAGCGGCCGCCTGATCTTGACCGGACAGCTCGGTGAGGTGATGAAAGAGAGCGCGCAAGCGGCCGTGACGCTCGTGAAGACTCATGCGGAGCGTCTCGGTGTCGACCCGCTCGGCTTCGACAAGATCGATCTTCACATTCACGTGCCGGCGGGCGCGATCCCGAAGGACGGCCCGAGTGCGGGTGTCGCGATCTTCACCTCCCTCGCATCCCTGCTCTCCGGGCGCACCGTGCGGAGCGACGTTGCGATGACCGGCGAGATCAGCCTGCGGGGTCTGGTGCTTCCGGTCGGGGGTATCAGGGAGAAGACAGTGGCCGCGGCGCGCGCCGGGATCCGTACCGTGATCTTGCCGGCGCGCAATCGGCCCGACTTCGAGGACATACCCGCGAGCGCGCGCGAGCGGTTGCAGTTCATCTGGGTGGAACGGATCGAGGAGGTGCTGAGCGCCGCGCTCGACCCCGGCGCGCGCCGTGCGGCAGCGGCGTGAGCACTCGAGCGGCGGCTACTCGCGCTCCTCGCGCCAGAGTCCCAAGTGCCGCTGCAGCGGCAGATCGGAGAACCCGAACAGAACCAGGTCCGCGGTCGCACTCAAGCGGTACCAGCTCCAGGGCGGCGCGGTGAACACGTCGCGCGGCCGTAGATCCCAGGAGCGCTCGGAGAATTCCACGCGTCCTTCACCCTCGAGCACCGCGAAGACCGCACCGTCCGTCGCGCGGTAGCGCGCTCCGGCGAAGCCGCTCGGCAGCAGCTGCATGAACGTTCCGATCGTAGGCATGGGCGGGCCGCCGCTCGTCGGGTCGACAAACGCGAGCGCGAGCCCGCGGTGCTCATCCCAGGGCCCGCGTTTGCGCAGCACCTCGAGGGCCTCGCGTGTGCGCTCGTAGGGGTAGTAGCAGAGTGGCAGTCGAGCGCCGCGGCGCTCGAAGTCGAGCGGCACGAGGCCGGAGCCGAAGCGCGCGAGCGCATCCCCGTCGGCCGGGGCCGCGGCGCGGCGCGGGCGGGGATCCGGCTCGGTGAAGGTCGCGCTCAGCAGGCTCACGATGGGCACGTCGAGCCCGTCGAGCCAACTCACCGGCTCGGCGCCCGGATTGGCATGTCCGTGAAATGCCCACGACGGGGTGATGATGAAGTCACCGGGGCGCATCGCAATGCGCTCGTCCTCGACGCTGGTCTCCGCGCCTTCGCCTTCGAGCACCAGCCGCAGCGCGGCGGCCGCGTGGCGATGGCTGCGCGCGACCTCGCCCGGAAGGATGAGCTGAACCCCGGCGTACAGGCTCGGGGTGATGCGCGATTGGCCCGGCAGGCCGGGGTTCTCGAGCACCAGGACGCGCCGCTCCGCCTCTGCAGCCGAGATGAGTTGCCCCGCCGCGCGCAACTCCTCGGCGAGCCTCGCGCCGTGCCAGTGCCAGGGCACGGCACTCACCATGGGCTCAGCCGGCGCGAGCTGGGCCAGCACGCGCCACAGCGGCGCCAGATGCCGCTGCGGCAATTCCCGCTCGAACTGCTCCAGAGTGAGCGAGCCTGCCATAATTGAGAAGTATGGCAGCATTCGAGCCCTCGGGCGTCATCACGCTCATGACGGACTTCGGGCTCGAGGATCCGTTCGTCGGCGTGATGAAGGGACAGATTCTGTCGCGCTTCCCGGCGGCGCGGATCGTCGATCTCACGCACGGCATTCCGGCACAGCGACCCGCGGTGGCCGGAGTGTGGCTCGCGCGCTCCTTCGAGTATTTTCCACGCGGTACCGTTCACGTCGCGGTGGTTGATCCCGGCGTCGGTACCGCCCGGGCGATCCTCTGTCTGAGCGCGTCCGCTCAGGTGTTTCTCGCCCCTGACAACGGACTTCTCGAGCCGGTTGCCGCGCGCTCTGCGGATGCGCGAGCGGTGCGAGTCGCCGCATCGAGCTTGGCCGAGCTCGGCGCCGCGCGCGTGAGCGCGACGTTCCACGGACGCGACCTGTTCGCGCCCGTCGCGGCGGCGCTCGCATCCGGCGCAAGCACCCCGGAACGCCTCGGGGCACCGGCCCCCCTCACGCGGGGCTCGCTGCCCGCGCCGCGGGTTTGCGACGGCCGGATCGAGGGGGCGATTCTGACCGTGGATCACTTCGGCAACCTCATCACCGATATCGATGCCCAGATGCTCGCGCACGTGCCCAACCCGCAAGTCCGTATCGCCGAGCGCGCGCTCGCCGTGCGGCGCACGTATGCCGATGCGGCACCGGGTGAGCTGCTTGCGCTCGTCAACGCCTTCGATCTGCTCGAGATCGCCTGCGCAAACGGCGATGCCGCGCGCGTGCTCGGGATCGGACGCGGTGCCACGGTGACGGTGAGCTCGGCCAGCGACTGAGTCACCGGGAAGCCGGGCACCCCGACGCCGCGCCCGCCCGGGAGCCCCCCGGCGGGAGACTTGCTTGGCGGCGCGAATCGGCTATAGTTCGCCCTCCCTGCCGACCGCGGCAGGCACCTTAGCGCTTGATTTTCGTGGGAAAATTGTGCTCTAGAGATGTCAGAACGCGACAACGAAAGCTTCGATCTGGATGAGGAATTCCTCGCGACGCCCGAGGATGGTACCGATTACGACCGCCTGCTCGACCGCGTCGATAAGCGCGTGCGCAACCAGGGCAAGCGTGGCAAGGCCGCGTGGAGCAAGCTCGAAGAGGTTCTCGCCGATCGAAAGCTCGAGAAGGACCTGCGCGACATCTACGACGATGATGTGTGAGTGCGGGTGTCCCCTCCAGCCTGGATCGTCCTTAAGTTCGGCGGAACGAGCGTCTCGACGCTCGCGAACTGGCGCAACATCGCACGAGTGACGGCGGCGCGCCGCGCCGAGGGCGCGCGCGTGCTCATCGTCCATTCGGCTCTCTCCGGCATCACCGACGCGCTCGAGAAACTGCTCGCCGGCGCACCGCACGGCCGGCACACCGCCATCCTCGCGGATATCGAGGCGCGGCACCGGCGGCTCGCCGGGGAGCTCGGGATGCTGATCGGCCCCGAGCTCGAGCGGCATTTCGCCGAATTGAGCCAGATTGCCGCGGGCGCGGCGCTCGTCGGGGAAGTGAGCGATCGCATCCGCGCGCGCGTGCTCGCGGCGGGCGAGCTCATGGCGACCGACCTCGGGGTGCGCTTCCTCAGATCCGCAGGGCTCCCCGTCGACTGGGTGGACGCTCGGACGCTCCTCAAAGCCGAGGAGCGCCGCAGCGCGTCCCCCCGGGCGAGCGTGCTCTCCGCGACCTGCAACTTCGCACCCGATCGGGCGCTCGCAGCGCGCCTCGCGGGGCTCGCACCGGTGCTCGTGACGCAGGGCTTCATTGCAAGCGATGCCGAGGGCAACACCGTCGTGCTCGGCCGGGGCGGCTCCGATACCTCTGCCGCTTACCTCGCGGCCAAGCTCGAGGCGCGGCGCCTCGAGATCTGGACCGACGTGCCCGGCATGTTCAGTGCGAATCCCCGCGCGACGCCCACGGCGCGGCTGCTGCGTGCGCTGCACTACGACGAGGCGCAGGAAATCGCGAGCAATGGCGCCAAGGTGCTCCATCCGCGCTGCATCCTGCCGGTGCGTCAGCACCAGATCCCGCTGCACGTCTACGCTACCCAGAATCCGGAGCTGCCCGGAACGGTGATCAGCGGCGCCGCGGGCGACGACTCCGCACTCGTGAAGGCCGTGTGCCTGAAGAAGGGCATCACCCTCGTCGCCATGGACAGCCCAGGCATGTGGCACGAGGTCGGCTTCCTCGCCGATGCCTTTCAGGTCTTCAAGGCACACGGGCTGTCGGTCGACCTGGTGTCGACCTCGGAGACCAATGTCACGGTCACGCTCGATCCGGCGGCCAATACGCTCGATGACGGTCTGCTCGCCGAGCTCATCGCCGATCTGTCGCGCATTTGCCGCGCCGAGCTCATCGGGCCGTGCGCGAGCGTGAGTCTGGTCGGGCGCAACATTCGCGCGATCCTGCACCAGCTCGGCGAGGCGTTCGAACTGTTCGCCGAGCAAAAGGTCTACCTCGTGACGCAGGCCGCGAATGACCTCAACTTCACGTTCGTGGTCGACGAGGGGCAGGGCGATCGGCTGGTCGAGCAGTTGCACGAGCTCCTGATCCGTCCCACGCCCGGAAACCGGGTGTTGGGACCGACCTGGGAGCAGCTTTACGTGCAGCCCGCCGCGCCCACGGCGCGGGCCGCGCCGTGGTGGGAGCGCAAGCGGGCCGCGCTCTTGGGCGCGCTCGAAGGGCGGGAGGCGGCGTACGTGTACGACCTCGCGACGATCGGAGAGGCTGCGCGAAGCCTGCGGGCGCTCGCAGCCGTGCGGCGCGTGCTCTACGCGGTCAAGGCCAATCCTCATCCGGAGGTGCTGCGGACGCTGCATGCGGCAGGTCTCGCTTTCGACTGCGTCTCCCGTGGGGAGATCGAGCAGGTGCTGCGCAGCGTGCCGCAGCTCGACCGCGAGCGGATTCTGTACACGCCCAACTTCGCGAGTCGCGCGGAGTATGCCTGGGCGCTCGGCGAGGGTGTGCGCGTGACCCTCGACAGCGAATATGCGCTCGAGCGCTGGGGCGAGATGTTCGCGGGCCGGGAGCTCTTCCTGCGCATCGACGCCGGACTCGGCCGCGGCCACCATCGCCACGTGCGCACCGCTGGCGCCCACTCGAAGTTCGGAGTGCCGGTGGCCGAGCTCGATGCCCTCGCGCGCACGGCTCGCGCCGCGCGGGCGCGGATCGTGGGACTGCATGCGCACAGCGGCAGCGGCATTTTCGATGTCGCCAACTGGGAGGAGAACGGGACGCTCCTCGCATCCCTCACCGAGCGCTTTCCGGACGTGCGGATCATCGATGTGGGCGGCGGTCTCGGCGTTGCCGAGCGGGAGGGCACGAGCGGGCTCGACTTGGGCAAGCTCGGTGCGGCGCTCGCGCGCGTGAAGGCGGCGCATCCCGAGCTCGAACTGTGGCTCGAGTCCGGACGCTTCCTGGTTGCGGCGGGCGGCGTGCTGCTCGCGCGCGTGACGCAGCTCAAGTCGAAGGGGGAGGTGCGGTATGTTGGGGTCGCGACCGGGATGAACTCGCTCATCCGCCCGGCGCTCTACGGCGCCTACCACGAGATCGTGAATCTGACCCAGCTCGGGGCTCCCGCGACCCAGCTCGTCAACGTCGTCGGCCCGATCTGCGAGAGCGCGGACACCCTCGGGCACGATCGACTGCTGCCCGAGGCACGCGAGGACGATGTCTTGCTCCTTGCCCACGCCGGAGCCTACGGCCACGCCATGAGCTCGCGCTACAATCTGCGCGAGCCTGCCGCGGAGCTCTGCATCTGACGTGCGGATCGGGAAGCTGATCATCGCTGGGGGACTCGTCGCGACGATCGCCGCGGCGATCTACGTCGTGCATCTGGATCGCATCGTGACGCGGGAGTTCGAGGGGCGGCGCTGGACGCTGCCGGCCCAGGTGTACGCGGCGCCGCTCGAGCTCTATGTCGGTCGCGCGCTCTCGACGGGGGATGTGGAGCAGGAGCTGCGTCTGCTCGCTTATCGGCGGGTGAGCGGAGCGCTGCGTACCGGTACCTACACGGAGGCGGGCGGTGAGATCGAGGTGGGCTTGCGCGCCACGCGCTTCGCCGACGAGGCGCGCGCGGCCGTGAGCCTGCGCATCGTCACGAGCGGCGGTGCGATCGTGAACCTCGAGGATGCGGCCGGTCACGCGGTGCCGATCGTGCGGCTCGATCCGCTGCTCATCGGCAGCATCTTCCCGATCCACGGCGAGGACCGCATCGTCGTCACGCCGAGCGAGGTTCCCCCGCTCCTGCCGGCTGCGTTGAAAGCGGTGGAGGATCGCACTTTCGACACCAACCACGGCATCGATCCGCTCGCGATGCTGCGTGCGCTGTGGGTGGATCTGCGCTCGCGCCAGATCGAGGAAGGCGGCAGTACGCTCACCCAGCAGCTCGTCAAGAGCATGTTCTTGAGTCCGCGCCGCACGGCCTCGCGCAAGATCCGCGAGGCCATCATGGCCGTGGCGCTCGATGCGCACTTCAGCAAGGCGGATCTCATGACCGCCTACATCAACGAGATCCACTTGGGCCAGGACGGCGACCGCGCGATCCACGGCTTCGGCCTCGCCGCGGAATTCTATTTCGGCAAGCCGCTCTCGGAGCTCGACCTGAGCGAGATCGCGACGCTGGTTGCGATCGTGCGCGGGCCTTCGTACTACGATCCGCGGCGGCATCCGGACCGGGCACTCAAGCGGCGCAACCTCGTCCTGAAGGAGATGCTCGAGCAGCAGGTGATCTCCGCCGCCGACGCACAGCGCGCCGCGGCGCGGCCGCTCGGCGTGAGCGCGCGGGCCTCGGGGGCCTATTTCCCCGCCTACCTCGATCTCGTGCGCCGCACCTTGCGGCGCGACTACCGCGAGCAGGACCTCACCGAGACCGGCCTCGAAGTGTTCACCAATCTCGACCCGCTGGTGCAGGCCGACGCCGAGCGGACTCTCGATCGCGAGCTCGCGCGCCTCGACCGCGCGCGCCGCCACCGTCCGCCCCTCGAGGGCGCCGTGGTCGTCACCGAGCCGCAGAGCGGCGATGTGCTCGCGGTCGTCGGCGGGCGCGACGTGGGCTACGACGGCTTCGACCGCGCGCTCGATGCGCATCGCCAGATCGGCTCGCTCGTGAAGCCATTCGTTTATCTGGCGGCGATTGAGACGGGCCGCTACGACGCGGCAAGCATCATCGAGGATCAACCGGTCGCCGTGAAGCTCGCCGACGGGCGCATCTGGCGCCCGCGCAACTTCACGCGGCAGGATTACGGACCGGTGCCGCTCGTGCGCGCGCTCGCCGAGTCGCTCAACGATGCCTCGGTGAACCTCGGGATGGACGTGGGGCTCGATGCGGTCACGCGCTCCCTCGAGCGCTTCGGGCTCACCGAGGAGTTGCCGCAAAACCCCTCGCTGCTGCTCGGCGCGGTGGATCTGACTCCGCTCGAGGTCGCACAGCTCTACGGCGGGCTCGCCAACGGCGGCTTCCGCACCACGCTGCGCGCCGTGCGCGCCGTGATCAGCGCCGCGGGCAAGCCGCTGCAGGCCTATCCGGTCGAAGTGCAGCCGGTCGCCAAGCCGGATGCGGTCTACGAAGTGAACAGCATGCTCGAGCACGTCTTCGATCGTGGGACCGGCCGTTCCGCGCTCGCCGTCCTGCCGCGCGGACTCACCTTCGTCGGTAAGACGGGCACCTCCTCGGACCTTCGCGACAGCTGGTTCGCCGGATTCTCCGGGAGCCATCTGGCCGTGGCCTGGGTGGGCTACGACAACGATGCGCCGACCGGGCTCGAAGGGGCGACGGGCGCGCTTCCGGTGTGGTCGCATCTGATGGCTGCCATCAGCACGAGCTCGTGGGACGAGCCGATGCCCGACTCCCTGCAGCAGATCACGATCGACTATCCCACGGGCCTGCGCGCCGCGCCGCTCTGCTCGAGCGATCCCGTGACCATTGCGGTGCCGGTCGGAACGAGTCCGCCGATCAAGCCCGGATGTCCCGGCGGCACGCTCGGTGCCGCCCTGAGCAGCACAGCGGAGAATCTGTGGCAGCGCGCCGGCAAGTGGCTCCAGCAGAGGCTCCATTGACCCATGTAGGCACGCGTGTCGCCGTCGCCGTCGCCGTCACCGCGGCCGCCGCGTGCAGCAGCCTGATCGGCCCGCCGTACCAGGCTCCACCCGCGGCGGCGAGTCGGCAGCCACCGCCCCCCGCGTACGTTGCGCCGCCGCTCGCTCGGGCCACCGTGCCGCCGCCGCCGCCGGTGTCACCGCCTGCGCCCGTACCGCCCCCGCCCACCCCGACGCCGCGGGAATATCGTCTCGGCTCCGCAGCCGCCGCGCTCGTCGCGCAGGCGCAGCGCGATGCCGCGAGCGGCAGCCCGCAGCTCGCCGAGGGCACCATCGAGCGCGCGCTCAGGATCGAGCCGAGCAACCCGCTCCTGTGGATCATGCTCGGCCAAGCGCACCAGAGCGCCGGACAGTACGAGCTCGCCGGCAGCATGGGTCACAAGGCGCTGCAGCTCGCCGCGGGCGACCCGCGCGCGCAAGCCGCGGCGTGGCGGCTGATCGGGGATTCTCTGCGCGCCCGCGGGCGCAACTCCGAGGCGGACGACGCCTACTCGCGCGCCGACAACCTCGTGCCCGAGTAGCGCGCCGCCCTGGCTGCGAGCGCCCTACTGCGGGGGCTTGCGCGGCGCGAGAAATTTCGCGATGCGTTGCGCGGCGTCGGGCGCGAGACCTTCCTCCTTGAACAGCTCGAGCGCATGCGCATCCTCGAGCGCGAGACCGTCGCTCTGCATCAGCGCCCGCTTATTGAGCCGGTTGGCGTACCAGGAGTTGCCGAGGATCTGCGTGCAGAGCGCGTGAAGCTCGGCGTCGAACTGCGCGTCGGGCACGCACCAGTTCGCAAGGTGCATCGCCTGCGCCTGGGCTCCGGTGTAGCTGCGGCACGTGAGCATCATCTCGCTCGCCTTGGCGGTGCCGATGCGATGCGGCAGCCGCATGCTCAGTCCCCAGACGGGAGTAAGTCCCCAGCGCGCGTAGGCGTCGCTGAAGCGGGCGGACTCGGCGGCAAGAATGAGGTCGGCGGCAAGGGCGAGCTCCACGGCGCCGGTGGAGCAGTGCCCCTCGACGGCGCAGATCACCGGCTGGGCCAACTTGGCGACCTTCTCGATGACCTCCGAATGGAAGTGCGGCTTCGCGTGCGCCCGTGCGTACTCGAGCACCTCCGCCATGTCGTACCCGGCGGAGAAGTTCCCGCCGGCGCCGCGCAGTACGACCACCCCCACCGTCTTGATCTGGCGCGCGATCGCATCGACGTGCACTTCGAGCGCCTCGAAGGTCTCCTTGGTGAGCGCATTGAGCTTCTCCGGGCGGTTCAGCGTGAGCGTCGCGACGCCGTGACGATCCTCCCGCAATACCAGTGAGCTCATGGTCGCTTGCCTCCCGGGCGGTTCCACCAGCCGCCGCCGAGCGCCTGGTAGAGCGCGGCCGTGTCGGCATAGCGGTTGGCGCGTGCCTGAATGAGCGCGAGCTCGGCTTGCCGGTAGTTCTGCTCGGCCTCGAGCACGGCAATCTCGCTCACGGCGCCGAGGGCGAGCTCGCCTCTGGCGAGCTCGAAGGCGCGTTGCGAGGCGCGCGCAGCCGCGCTGCTTGCGCGCAGCGCCGCCGCGTCGGAATCGAGCGCGCGCAAGGAATCGGCGACGTTCTGGCAGGCCTGGATCACCGCGGCGCGGTATTGGGCCGCGGCCTGATCGAGCGCCGCTTCGGCGGCGCGATGCCGAGCCCGCAGCGCCCCGCCGTCGAACAGCGTCTGTGCGAGGGAGGCGCCAGCATCCCAGAACCCGGTATACGGGCCAAAGAGCTGTCCGAGCTTGAGCGCCGCGGAGCCGGTCTGCGCCGTGAGCGTGAATTGCGGCAGCATGTCCGCGAGCGCGACGCCCACCTGCGCCGACGCCGCGTGCAGTTCCGCCTCCGCCTCGAGCACGTCGGGGCGCTGCTCGACGAGCCTCGAGGGCAGGCTCACCGGGAGATCGCGCGGCAGGACGAGATCCGCGAGCCGGAAGGTCGCGCGCGGCTCCTCGGAGGGCAGCCGGCCGACGAGCGCCGTGAGGGCATCGCGAGTCTCCCCGAGCTCCCGTTGCAGCGGCGGCAAGCTCGCGGCGGTCCCGGCTTCGGCTGCAAGCTGCGCGAGCAGATCGAGCTCGCTCGCGGTGCCGAGCTTGCGTTGACCCCGTACGGTCTCGGTGAGGCGGTGCTCGACTTCGAGCAGGCGCGTGGTGGCCTCGATCTGGCCGCGGAGCGAGGCTTCCTCCACGGCAGTGACCACGACGTTGCTGCTCAGGCTCAAGCGCGCCGCTTCGAGCTGAAAGCGCGCGCTATCGACCTCCGCGCGCGCCGTCTCGGTTGCGCGTCGCGTACCTCCGAACACATCGGGCAGGTAGCTCACACTCACATCCGCCGTGTACAGGTCGTAATAGGCCGTGCTCTGCGGCAGGACCGTCGGTGTGGCGACCGTGCCGGCGGCGTTTTCGGCGCGCAGACCGGACACCCCCGCCTGGATGCTCGGAAAGAAGCTCGCGCGCTGCGCCAAGTACAGCTCGCGTGCCTGGTGCAGTGCCGCCTGCGCCGCCGCGACGCTCGGGTTGTTCGTGAGCGCCTCCCCGACGAGCTGCGCGAGCGCGGGCGACCCGAACAGCCGCCACCACTCCGCCGGAATATCCATGCCAGTCACGAAGCGCTGCGCGCCGCCGCCCGCGCCCGTCTCCGCGGCTGTCTCGCCGCGGACCGGTGCACTCCCGTAATCGGTTGCCGCGGGGGGCGCGGGCTTGTGAAAGCTCGGCCCGACCGCGCACGCGCCGAGCGCCGCAAGGGCGAGGCCGACACCGAGACGCGCACCCGCGGCGGTCATCGCACGCTCCATGCGCCGCGTCCCGGATTCTCCTCCGCCCGGCACTCGATGACGTGGTACATCGAGGGGAGCACGAACAGAGTGAGCACCGTAGCGATGGCAAGGCCCCCCACCACGACCGTCGCGATGCCGCGCTGCACGTCGCTTCCCACGCCCGTATGAATGGCCGCCGGCAGCATGCCCAACGTCGCGACCGTAGCGGTCATCAGCACCGGGCGCAACCGCTCGGTGGCACCGGCCATCACCGCATCGTGAAGTTCGAGGCCGGATTTACGCATCCGGTTCAAGTTCGCGACCATGATGATGCCGTTTTGCACGGCGACGCCGAAGAGGGCGATGAAGCCGACCCCGGTCGCGACGTTGAAGGTCTGGCCAGTGAGGTGGAGCGAGATCAGTCCACCGAGGGTCGCGAGCGGCACGACGCTCAGGATGAGCGCGGCCTGGCGCAGCGACCCGGTGCCGACGGTGAGCAGGATCAACATGAGCCCCATCACCATGGCGAGGATCACGGCGAGCCGCGCCTCCGCGCGGCGCTGGTTCTCGAACTGCCCGCCCCACTCGAGGCGCACGCGGTGGGGGTCGAAGTGCACGTGGGCTGCGATCTGCGCCTGTGCCGCCTCGAGGTAGGAGGTGAGATCCCGGTCGCGATTGTCGATGCGGATCGTGAGGTTGCGCTCGCCATTCTCGCGCGTGATCGTGCTCTCGCCCGAGCGCACGCGGACCGTTGCGACCTCGGAGAGCGGAATCTGCGCCCCCGCGGCCGTGCGGATGGGGAGATTGGCGAGCGCCTCGGGCGAGCTGCGCGAGGCCTCCGCAAACCGCACGGTGAGCGGATAGGTCCGCTCGCCCACGTACACGGTTGACACCGGGGCCTGCCCCACTCCCGTCTGCACCAGATTCTGCACGTCGCTCATGTTGATGCCGAAGCGGGCGGCCTTGGCACGGTCGAGGTCGATCTCGATCTGCGGGATGGGCGGCTCCTGGAAGATCGAGGCGCTCGAGGTGCCGCGGATCGTGTAGAGCACGCTCACGATCTGCGCGCCGATGCGGCGCAGCTCATCGAGGTCGTCGCCGAAGATCTTGATCACGAGCGGGCTGTGCGCTCCGCCGATCATGTCGTTCACGTTGTCGATGATCGGCTGGCTGATGCCGATCGAGTAGCCCGGGAGCTTGCGCGCGAGCTCGGAGGCGAGCCGATCGAGAAACTGCTTCTTGCTCTCGTGCCTGGGCCAGGTGTCGTAGGGCTTGAGACCGACGGGCGCCTCGATGTGCGATAGGGTCCAGGGGTCGGTGCCGTCGTCGTTGCGCCCGGTCTGGGTGACTACGTAGGACACCTCGGGGTAGGTGAGCAGCACCCGCCGCAGCTCGCTCGCCATGGCGCTCGCCTTGTCGAGCGAGAGCCCGGTCGGCAACTGCACCTGCAGCCACAGCGCCCCCTCGTCGAGATCCGGCAGGAAGTCGCGCCCCACCGTCGCCGCGAGGCCGACGACCGCGAGGAGCGCGAACACCGTGACGCCGTAGATGATGCGCGGCTCCTCGAGGCAGGCCGCAAGCAACCGCTCGTAGAGGCGCGTCAGGCGCTCGAGCCAGCGGTTGTGGTAGATGCGGCGCGGCTTGTGGAAGGCGAAGTAGGCAAGGCCCGGCACGAGGGCGAGCGCGGTCAATAGCGCGCCAAAGAGGGCGTAGCCCATGGTGTAGGCCATGGGGGTGAACAAGCGCGCCTCCGCCCGCTCGAACGAGAAGAGCGGCATGTACGTCGTGATGATGATGAGGCTCGCGAAGAAGATGGGGCGGGTCACCTGCAGTGCCGCCGCCTTGATCTCGCTCTCGCTCAGCTCCTCCTCGGGCGTCGCCTCGCGCCGCCGCAGGATTGCCTCGGTCACGACGATCGCACCGTCCACCAGGATGCCGAAGTCGATCGCCCCGAGAGAGAGCAGATTGGCGGAAACCTTCGTGAGATTGAGGAAGGAGAACACCGAGACGAGCGCGAGCGGGATGGCGACCGCGACCACGATGGCGCTGCGGGGACTGCCGAGAAAGACCATCAGTACCAGGAAGACGAGCCCGATCCCCTCGGCGATCGTGCGGCCGACCTTATCGACCGTCGCGCGCACCAGATCGTCGCGATCGATATACGGGACGATCCGCACGCCCTGTGCGCTCAACTCGCGATTGAGCTCGGCGACCTTGGCATGGATCCCGCGCAGTGTCTGCGAGGGATTCTGATACTTGAGCATCAGCACGATGCCCTCGATCGTGTCCGGGTTCGCATCCTTGCCGAGAATTCCCTCGCGCTCCTGGTGGCTCAAGGTGAGCGTGCCGAGATCGCGCACCAGCACCGGGGCGCCGTTCACCTCGGTCACGACGGTCGAGCCGATGTCGCCGAGGGTCCGCATGAGGCCGACGCCGCGGATCACATAGCTCTGATCGCCGCGCGCGATGCGCCCGCCGCCTGCATTCGCATTGTTGTTGTTGATCGCGTTCACCACGTCGGCGATCCCGAGGCCGTAGTGCTCGAGCTGCCGCGGATCCAAATTCAGCTGGTACTCGGTCGTGAAACCGCCGAAGTTCGTGTCGTCCACGACCCCGGGTACCGACTTCAGGGCCGGGATCACCGTCCAGCGCTCGATCTCGGAGAGCTGCTGCAGGTTCTGGCTGTCCGACTCGAGGGTGTAGCGGTAGATCTCTCCGCCTGCACCGGCGACTGGATCGAGCGAGGGGGAAGCCCCGGGCGGCAGCACCGCCTGATTGATCCGCTCGGTCAATCGCTGGCGCGCCCAGTAATCGTCGATGCCGTCGCGAAAGAGCACGGTGATGAGGGAGAGACCGAACGTGCTCGAGGAGCGCATGAGCAGCAGGCCCGGTGTGCCGTTGATCTGCCGCTCGAGCGGTACCGTGATCAGCTGCTCCACCTCCTCGGCGGCGAGCCCGGGCATCTGCGTGGTGACCTGGGCGGCCACATCCCCGAGCTCCGGGTACGCCTCGACCGAAAGCGTCTCCCACGCGTAGACGCCGAAGCAGGCGAGGAGAAGCGCCACGACGATGACCGCGACGCGCTCGCGCAGGCAGAAGCCGACGAAACGGTCGATCATTGCGCCCGGCTCCCCGCGATCAGTCGTTGAGCAGGATCGCCCCGCGCACCACGACCTGCTCTCCGGGGCGCACACCGGAGCTGATCGCGACGGTGCTGCCGTCTTCGAGCCGCGCATCGACGGCGCGGCGCTCGAATGTCCAGGGAGCGGTCGCCACGAAGACGCTGGTGCGATCGTTCTCCATGAGGAGCGCGGTGGCCGGAAGGACGACGCGAGTGCGCCGCGGCTCGAGCAGGGTGACGGTCGCGAACATGTTGGGCTTGAGGAGATGACCCGGATTGGCGAAGGCGATGCGCACCTTGTCGCGACGCGAGTCGGGCTCGAGCACGTCGCTCACGAACGCGACGGTTCCGCGAAGCCGCCGCTCGGGATAGGCGGAGAGCGCCACCTCCGCGCTCTCGCCGCGCGCAACCGCAGCGAGGTCCTTTTCCGCCACGAGGGCGGTTACCCACACCGTCGAGAGGTCGGCGATCGTCATGAGCGGCTGCGTCGCATCGTTGATCATGTTGCCGGCGGAGACGGCGAGACTCGTGATGCTGCCGGACATCGGCGCCCGCAGCAGCAGCCGCCGCTCGCGCGGGCGCGCCGACAAGGGAACTCCGATCGCAAGCAGACGCTCCTGCGCGCGGGTGAACTCCGCAAGCGCCTGCGCGCGATCGCTCATCGCCTGATCGGCATCGCGCTCCGAGGCGGCTCCGATCTGCACCTGACCGCGTGCGCGCGCCAGGTTTCGCGTCGCAAGCGCGAGCGCATCGGCGGCCTTGTCGTAGTCGTCATAGGCCTGTGCGAGATCGGGAGAGTCGATCACTGCGAGCACCTGCCCGCGTGCCACCCGCTCGCCGAGCGCAACGCGCAACTCCCTGATGCGTCCCGCAAGCGGCGTCAGCACGGCAGCAGTCCGCGCCGGATCGGACTCGACGATCGCAGGGAGGGTGAGGCGCGGACTCGCAAGCTCGGAAGGTGCCGGCTCGACCGTGAGACGTGTCCGCAGGGGGGAGCCCTCGGGGACGACGATCTCGCCGCCACGGTGCACGAGCGCCGGGATCTCGGGGGCCGCCGTCCGCGGCGCGAGCACGCCGAAGCCGTGCGTGATGAGGGCTGCGAGCAGGACGATCCCGAGGAGGGCGCCTCCCCAGAGAAACGCGGTGCCGCGTGCAGTTGGCAGATGTTCGTACGTGCTCATGACCGGCGCCGGCGCTCGCGACCGCTCCCTAGCGATGCCGAGGGCGCGCTGGCGCGCGCTCACAGCGGCTTATATACTATACCCCCTATCCTATCAGGAAGCCAAGCACGATGAACCATGCGATCGAGGAGAGCACCAAGCTCAAGCAGCGGGTTCGCCGGCTCCGCGGCCAGATCGATGCGATCGAGCGGGCACTCGATGCGGGCGCGGACTGCGCCAAGATCATGCAGCTCGTCGTCTCTGTGCGCGGAGCGGCGAACGGGCTCATGGCGGAGCTGCTCGAGGACCACATCCGCATGCACGTCGCCGATCCGGCGCGCGACCGCGACCGCGAGCGGGCGCGTGGAACGAAGCATTTGATCGACGTCGTGCACGCCTATCTCAGATAACTCGGGTGCGCCGGGTCCACGGGCGCGGGGCGGGCGCACGCGAGTGTGCGACGGACGCCACGGAATGGCCCGGACGCTCATGCGCGACCGATACCGTATGCGGCTCCGTGGAGCTACCCTGCTCGTGAAATCTGCCGGTCACAAATCTGCAACGTTCGCAGCGTACGGCGCAGCGCTGGCCGCGCTCGCCTACGGCATCACGGCGCTCGCGGATCCGGCGGCGGGGCCGGCTGCGGATACGAGCTGGCCGACGATCGTCGGTGCGCAGTTCACCTCCATCGTGCAGAACCAGTCCTCGCTCCGCTCCCCGTACCAGGGCCCGTTGAGTCTCGACCCGTCCGGAGACACCGAGCCCACCGAGACGATCGGGCTCTATCTCGGCTGGGCTCCGTTCAGTTGGGCGCAGCTCTACCTCGATACCGAGAAATTCAACGGAGCCGGGGTGAGCAACGCGACCGGGCTCGCCGGGCTCACGAACGGCGATGTGATCCGCGAAGGAGCGAGCCGGCTGCCGAAGCGCTTCTATGTGGCCCGCAAGTATCTCCGGCTCATGTGGCCGCTCGCCCCCGGGGTCGCACGGGTCGAGGCCGCACAGGATCAGATCGGGGGTACGGAGGCCACCTCGCGTCTCGAGCTCAAGTTCGGTCTGCTTGCCGCCAACGACGACTTCGACCGCAATCGGTATGCGAATTCGGCGCGCACTCAGTTTCTCAACTGGTCGCTGTGGAACGACACTGCGTGGGACTACGCGGCAGACACCCGCGGCTACTCGGACGGCGGGGTGCTCGCCTACGTGAGCCCGACATGGTCAGTGCGCTACGGCGCTTTTCTCATGCCGGCGATGGCGAACGGACAGCAGCTCGAGGAGTCCTTCCGCCACGCGCACGGCCAGCAAGCCGAGCTCACTCTGTCACCGTGGCGTACCGGGACCATCGTGCGGTTCCTTGCGTACCAGAACATCGCAAACATGGGCATCTACAGTGAGGCACTCGCGATCGCCGCTGCGACCCATGGCGTTCCGAACATCGTCGCCGACGACCGTCCGGGGCGGCAGAAATACGGTTTCGGCGTGAACCTCGAGCAGCCGCTCGCCGACGACGGCGTAACCGGGGTATTCGTGCGGGCAGGGTGGAACAACGGGGCGACCGAGAGCTTCGTGTTCACGGAGGTGGATCGGCTCGTGAGCCTGGGCGGCCAGCTCTCCGGCGTGCACTGGCACCGGCGCGATGACTATCTCGGGATCGCGTGGGCGCAGGAGGGGCTCTCTTCCGCGCACGCCGCCTACCTCGCCGCGGGCGGCGAGGGCTTCCTCCTGGGCGACGGGGCCCTGAGCTACGCCCACGAGCGGATCTTCGAGACCTACTACAACTTCGTCTTCAAGTGGCCGTTCGGGACGATCCCGGGCACGGCGGGTCATGCGCAGCCGCGGCTCTACGTCGGACCGGACTTTCAGTACGTGAGCAATCCGGGCTACAACGCGGCGCGCGGGCCGGTGCACTTCTGGGGGGTCCGGGCGCACCTCGAGTACTGAGCGGGTGGCGTGCAGCGCATTGCAAAGAAGAGCGGGTGCGTGCCGCGAATTTGTAAGGAGCGGCGTGGTGCGCGACGAATTCCTTGCACGCGAGCGCGCACGATCTGCCAATGACGCAGGTTGGCGACAAAGGTTGCGAGCGAGTAATGCTAAAGAATCGCACGTGGCAGAGGTCGCGCTCGCGGCCGGTTGCGCCGGTCGCAAGCACGACCTCGCGCGAGACAGTTTGAGCGAAGCGGCTCCGTTCAGCAAAATCCTGGTGGGATCGGGCGACACGGTGTGCTGGTGCGTCAAGCGTGCGCTCCTCAGTCAGGGCTACATGCTCGATCGTCCCGATGAAGGCGGTAGCGTCTTGACGGGCACGCGGGATTTTCAACCGCAGGCGAAGCTCAGCATCGCCATTCACCTGCAGGCGACGTGTGCCGACAATCGCAACGGTACGAGCATCGTATTCGCGATATCACCTGACCGACAGTCGCAGGCTCAGTCGGGTGATCGTGAAGAGCGCTGATCGTTCGTGGATCGGCGAAATGGAGGTGTCATGAGGCGCAGTATCTTGTTCGCGATGACGTTGGGCTCGGGGCTCGTGGCGGCAGTGCCGCTCGCATACGCGCAGAGCGCCGAGGGAGCGAGCGATGCAACCGGACAGTCCGCCGCGGCATCGGACGCTCAGAGCGCGGGCGACACGTCGCGGAGCGCCAGCTGGCAGAGCCAGGGCACCGCGCGAGACGGCCGTGACTGGCACGGTCAACGGAGCTCGCAGGGTCAAGGAAACTGGCAGACGAGCGCACCCAGCCAGGGTCACCACGACTGGCAAGGCAACGGGGGCTGGCAGCATCGTGGCGGCTATGCTCAGCAAGCCGGTGGCGGCTGGCAGGGCGTGCAGCAGCGCCTGCCAGGTCCACTTACCGCTCGCAATCCCGGTGTCGCGCCAACGGCTCCTCAGAATCAGCATCTGCTGAGCACTGACGTGAACACCGAACGACACGCCATGGCCAACACCCAGCGGTCGATCATGAGTCAGCGCGCCGACATCCGCACGGAGGCCAAGAACATCCATTGGGACGCGGCGAACATGCGCTCGACGGAGCAGAACCTGCCGGCGCTGCGCGACCAGTTGCGCACCGAGGGCCAGGATCTGCGGCAGGACGAGCGGGCACTCCGCATGGACCCCGCATCGGGCACGGACCGTGGCGACCTGCGTTACGCCTCGGCTGCGGGCGAGCTACGCAGCGGCCCGGATTTCCGGGTCGCGAGCAGTGAGGTCGGCGAAGCGGCGGGCCACGGCGATCGTGCCTGGCTCGCACGCAGGCACGAGCGGCAGCTTGCGCCGACCCGCTCGTGCTCAGATCTTGATGCGCTCGGCGTGCCGGGCTTCGAGCTCGGCGACGACGCGCTCGAGCGGGAGGTTGCGCGCCTCGAGCAGCAGCAGCAGGTGGAAGAGAAGGTCGGCAGTCTCGCCCACGAGCTTCTCGTCCGTCTCCGCGACAGCGGCGAGCGCGACCTCGAGCCCTTCCTCGCCAACTTTCTGCGCGATGCGTTTCAGGCCCTGGGCGTACAGGCGCGCCGTGTAGCTTCCCTCGGGGCGCTCGACGATGCGCCGCTCGAGAATCCGCTTTAGCTCTGCCAGGAAGCCGAGGCCCTCGGCGGCCGTGTGCGGGCCGTCGCCGAAGCAGGTGCGCGTGCCGGTGTGGCACACCGGCCCTTGCGGCCACGCGGTGAGAAGCAGCGTATCGGCGTCGCAGTCCGCGTGGATGCTCTCGAGCAGCAGATGATTGCCGGAGCGCTCGCCTTTCTCCCACAGGCGCTGCTTGCTGCGGCTGAAGAACACCACGCGGCGGCGCTCGAGCGTCGCGTGCAGCGCCTCCCGGCTCATGAACCCGAGCATCAGCACGGCGCCGCTCCCCGCATGCTGCACGATCGCTGGGATGAGCCCGCCGCCCTTCGCGAAATCGAGCTGGGAGACCTGATCGAACGACACGGACATCGTGGCACCTCGCGTGCGCGCGCTCACGGCCAGGGCCGCACGGCGATGCCGTCGGCGGCGAGCGCGCGCTTGAGCTCGTGGATTGCGATCGCACCGCTATGCAGTACGCTCGCGGCGAGCGCCGCATCGACGGCGGCGAGCTCGAACACGGCGCGGAAATGCTCGATCGCACCCGCTCCGCCGGAGGCGACGAGCGGCACGCGGCAGCGCGCGCGCACGGCCGCGAGCTGCGCGAGATCGTAGCCGTGACGCACGCCGTCGCTCGACATGCAGTTGAGGACGATCTCCCCGGCGCCGCGGTCCTGCACCTCCGCGACCCACTCGAGCGTGTCGCGGCCGGAATCGCGCGTGCGCTGCGGGTCGCCGGTAAACTGATACACCCGATAGCCGCTTGCGGCGGTGAAGCTGTCGATGCCGACCACGACACATTGTGCACCGAAGCGCCCACTCAGCTCCTCGATGAGGCGCGGGT
>Ga0335073_10001074_pt1 | contig 36213 bp, 32 predicted proteins | sample Lox_Sample_22_FD_207093 | JGI IMG/M metagenome (GOLD analysis project Ga0335073, IMG submission 207093) | Soil microbial communities from Loxahatchee National Wildlife Refuge, Florida, United States - Lox_Sample_2.2 | ecosystem: Environmental > Terrestrial > Soil > Wetlands | place: USA... | reverse complement strand
TGCAGTGGCTCTCGCCGCCGCAAACCGCCGGCAAGATCCATCCCTTTCTCTACACGCAATCGCAGGCCATCCACGCGCGCAGTTGGATTCCGCTGCAAGACACGCCGTCGGTCCGCGTCACCTACGATGCGAAGATTCGCGTGCCGGCTGGATTGCAAGCCGTGATGGGCGCGGAGATGCCGGGCGGCCGGTTCCGCATGCCGCAGCCCATTCCTTCCTACCTGATCGCGCTGGCCGCGGGCGACCTGGAATTCCGCCCGTTGAGCGCCCGCTCCGGCGTCTATGCCGAGCCCTGCGTCATTGAGGCCGCCGCTTACGAATTCGCCGATACCGAAACCATGATCGCGGCCGTGGAAATGATGTACGGTCCGTACCGATGGGGCCGCTACGACCTGCTGGTGCTGCCGCCGAGTTTTCCTTTTGGAGGGATGGAAAATCCGCGGCTCACTTTCGCTACGCCGACGGTGATCACAGGCGACCGCAGCCTGGTCTCGCTGGTAGCGCATGAATTGGCGCACTCCTGGTCGGGCAACCTGGTGACGAACGCCACGTGGAGCGATTTCTGGCTGAACGAGGGATTCACTGTCTACGTGGAGCGCCGCGTGATCGAGCGCATCTATGGACCGTCGCGCGCGGCTATGGAAGCCGTGCTCGGCCGGCGGCAGCTGGATGACGAAATGGCCGGCCTGCGCGAGCCGGACGGCGTTCTGCATGTCGATCTCACCGGCCGCGACCCCGATGACGGCTGCACGCTTGTGCCATATGAAAAAGGCGCGCTGCTTCTGCGCACCATCGAACAATCCGTGGGCCGCGAACGTTTCGATGGCTTCCTGCGCGGCTATTTCGACCACTTCGCCTTCCGCAGCATTACCACCGCCGAATTCCTCGATTACATTGGCCGCGAGCTGCCTAATTCCGTGCCGCTCGAGGAATGGATTTTCCGCCCCGGAATCCCCGCCGGCGCCGCCGAACCGCATTCGGACACCTTCGAGCGGGTGGAGTCCGGCTGGCCCGCCGACACGGCAGCCTGGTCCACGCACGAGTGGCTGCATTTTCTGCGCTCACAGAATCCGCCCGACATGCCGCGTCTCGATAGCGAGTTTCACTTCACCGACTCGCGCAACTCCGAGATCTTATTCCAGTGGCTGTTGATGGCGGTGAAGACGGGTTACAGCCCGGCGCTCCCTAAAGTAGCTGAGTTTCTGAAATCCGTGGGGCGCAGGAAATTCGTCAAACCGCTTTACACCGAGCTGATGAAGACGCCGCAGGGGCAAGCGCTGGCACGCGAGACTTATGCGCACGCGCGAGCCGGGTATCATCCCATCGCACAGAGCACGATCGATGGCATAGTGAAGTAGCGGGGATGCCGGACCCTGCCTCCCGGGCATGGCGGCCGCAGCGCGAGGTTCGAGTATATACAACTCTTTACCTAACTTTTCGTCTCGCGAAGCGTCCATGACATACTGACATCAGAATGGCGAAAGTCCTCATTGCTGGAGGCGGTCTCGCCGGCCTGGCCGCGGCGGCCGCGCTAGGCGGCGCGGGTTTCGACGTAGACCTTTTCGAATCGCGGCCTTTTCTCGGCGGGCGCGCCACCTCATACACCATTCCCGCCGCCAGCGGCGATACCGAAGGCGAGACGGTGGACAATTGCCAGCACATACTCCTGCGCTGCTGCACCAACCTGCTGGATTTCTACACTCGCTTGAGCGTCCGTGACCGGATCAAATTCCATCGCGAATTCTATTTTCTCGAGCCGGGAGGGCGCCTTTCGGTACTCCGCAGAGGCCGCTTCCCGGCACCGTTTCATTTCGCCGGGTCGTTCCTGCGTCTCCATTGCCTGAGCCGCCAGGATAAGCTCGGCATCGCAAAAGCCCTGCTGGCCATCCGCCGCGAGCGTACCCGCCGCAAAGATCTCGACCGCATCAGCATGCTCGACTGGCTGCTGCAGAAACGGCAGACGCCGCACGCCATCGATCGTTTCTGGCGCCAGATTCTGGTGAGCGCGGTAAATGAAGACCTGGAGCGCATGGCCGCGATTCATGGCTTCCAGGTTTTCTGGCTGGGATTTCTGGCGCGGTCCAATTCCTACGAGATGGGTATCCCCGCGATTCCCCTAGGCCAGCTTTACTCCACCGATGCATGGCGCCGCCTCGGCAACGTCCATATGCACTTTCGCGCGCCGGTGGAGCATATCGATTCCGCCGGATTCACGGTGGGGGGCGAACGGCGCACAGCCGACTTTTACATCTGCGCGCTGCCGTTCGAGAAGCTTGCGGGAGTCGGACTGCCCGCGCCAAAGCTGGAGCATTCCCCCATTACCGGCATTCACCTGTGGTTCGATCGCGAAGTAACCACGCTGCCGCACGCCTCGCTTCTCGACCGCACCATGCAGTGGATGTTCAACAAAGATAGCGGGCGCTATCTGCAACTGGTGGTGAGCGCCTCGCGCGACCTGACACCGCTTTCGCGCTCCGAGATCATCGATATCGCCATCGGCGATCTGCGCCTGTATTTCCCGCGCGTGCGCGACGCGAAGCTGGTGAAAGCGCACGTGATCAAGGAGCAGCGCGCCACGTTTTCCGCGGCGCCGGAGACGGAGCAGTTGCGGCCCACGCCGGATTGCGGCATCGCCAACGTGTTCCTCGCCGGAGACTGGACGCGCACCGGCTGGCCCGCGACCATGGAGGGCGCGGTGCGCAGTGGATATATCGCCGCCGAATGGGTCGCGCAGTCGGCAGGAAAAGCAACGAAGTTCATCGTGCCGGATGTGGGGTAGGACCGCTCCAGGGCACCGGGAAAGGCGTCCAAAAGCAGCCGGCTAGCGTGTCCCCTTTTTCACGAGCTTGATTTCAAAAAGTTTTGGCCAAAGCTTGCCGGTCACGAACAAGCGGTCGTGTTCGGCATCGTAGGCGATGCCGTTCAGGACATCCGCCTTTTCTTTTTCGGCAGGTGTCAGCAGGCCCGTGCAATCGATCCAACCCACCACGTGCCCGGTCTTGGGGTCGATGCGCGCGATTCGGTCGGTCTGCCAGATGTTGGCGTAGATTTCGCCCCTCACCCATTCGAGTTCGTTCAGATTGATCACGGGCTCACCCTGGTCAGTCACCTGAATGACGCCCGTCTGCTTGAGGGTGTCGGGGTCCCAGATCTGGATTTCAGGGTCGCTGGCTTCGGCATGCACATCGTGCGAGCCGTCCATGTAAATCTGCTTTCCATCGGTGGTGAAGGCCCAGCCCTGGCCGGTGTAGTGGAATTCGCCCGTCTTGTGCAACGTGAGGAAGTCGTAAATAAAGCCGACTTCGGTAGTGTAGGTCATCTGGTACAGTTTGTCCTTCCACTTGACGATTCCCTCGCCGAAGTAGGCTTCGGGCAATTCGGTCATCTGGAGCACTTCGCCGGTTTCCAGTTTCACTTTGCGCACCGACGAGCTGCCCTTCTCCCCGGTGGCTTCGTAGAGGAAGCCATTCAGATAAAAGAGGCCCTCGGTAAAGGCATTGCGGTCGTGGGGGTAGACGTGGACGATGTCATAACCATACTCCGGAACGCCGGCTTGCGACGCCGGCCCACAGGCACACAGCAACAGCGCCGCGACTACGATCAGATTGCGCATACTTTGCCTAGAGTACCGCGAAAAAGAGGGAGTTTTGGCCGGGACCGGTTTCAGAATGAGAATTCGTTTTTCGCTACCGGGTGGAAGATGCCGGCGTTTGCCAGGTATTGGTACGGATTGACCGGGCGCCCGTTTACGTGCACTTCATAGTGCAGGTGCGGGGCGGTGGTTCGGCCAGACATGCCCACCTCGCCGATCGGCTCGGCGCGCCGCACTTCCTGGCCGGTGTGGACGTATAGCTTCGACATATGGCCGTACCAGGTTTCCACCCCGCCGCCATGATCGACCACGACCAACCGGCCGAAGCCGCTCATCGTGTCGGCGAAGCGCACGATGCCATCGGCCGTCACGTGCACGGGGGTGCCGATCGCGCCGCTGATATCCACACCCTTGTGAATTTCCTCGCCTTCACCCGAGAAGGGATCCTGGCGCGGGCCGAAGCTGCCGATCAGCCGGCCGGCAACCGGCCACAGGTTGGGAGTGGAAGGCTGCCGCTGCATGTGGCGCGACGGAGTGCTGAGGAGCAACATGACATCCGAACTGCGCAGGAAGTCGTAATCCTGGACGCTTTCCGCGAAACTGGGAACCAATTTACCCTGCGCAGTGATGTCGGACGGGCCTTCGAGTTTTTGCTTGATGCCGTAGGCCATGGAGACTTCGTTAGCGTACAATTCCAGGCTGGCCAGTTGCTTATCGGTCTGGCTGACGACTTTTTGGAGGTTCTGGTAACGCACCCGAAGGGCGTCGGCTTCGCGCCGCAGCGCGTTGTAATTCGCGACTTTCCATGCCATGCGGGCGTAGCTGGCTACGAACCCGAACACGGATACGCTACCCAGCAGAGCGAGCGCCAGGATAATGTATACCGCCTGGTGCGGAATGTGAATTCGTCTCAAACGGCCGCGCAGTGAATGAGCCAGCACGACCACGAAATACTCTTGCTTCATCTCATCTCCAGCCAAGCCCTTGAAATTCGAGACGAACCGTCTCGGGGCTCGGGGGACAGCTGCAGATTATTCGGTTTGAACGAAACACAAACTGTAACAGCATCAACGCATCTCTGTCAACCGAAATATTGGCTTGCAAGTCATTGATAAAATTGATATTGTTCAATTTAGTTCGAAAAATGCGCGTCCCTGGAGTGTTATTTCTCCGTAATTTGGTAGAACGCCGCAGCCTCCTCTTCCAATTGGTGCGACGCGATTTCGAACAGCGTTTTATTGGCTCGGCCGTGGGGTGGATTTGGGGAATTATTCACCCGCTGGTGCTGCTGGTGAGCTGGTGGTTCGTGTTCGGGCACCTGATGAAATTCCGGCTGGGTCCCAATCCATTCACCAGCAATTATCCGCTTTATCTTTTCGCCGGCATGCTGCCGTGGCTGCTTTTCAGCGATACCGTGCAGCGTTCCGCCACCAGCCTGCTCGATCAGGCCAATCTGATCACCAAGACCGTGTTTCCATCGGAAATCGTGCCGGTTTCGGTATTTCTTTCGTCGCTGGTTAGCCATGGGCTGGCGCTGGCTCTGCTGATCGCCGCTACCGGCGTCATGTTGAACCAGATCAGCATTTTCCTGATTTTGCTGCCGATTTACATGTTCACGGTGGGGTTGTTGGCCGTGGGCGTCGGATGGGTGGTGGCCAGCCTGCATGTTTTCCAGCGCGACACGGCGCAAGTGCTCAGCGTGATCCTGCAATTCTGGTTCTGGCTGACGCCGATTTTCGTCACGGAGAATTACTATACGGGCAAAGCGCACTGGCTGCTGGTAGCGAATCCGCTGTCTCATGTCGTACGGTCGTACCGGTTTCTATTGCTGACGCACAGCTTGCCGGATCTCGGGGATTTGGGGGTTGCCGCAGCTTTTGGAGCCGCGATATTCCTGCTGGGAGGCCTGTTTTTCCGCTACATGAAGCGCGGATTTGCCGACGTTCTATAGAGCGCGTTTAGCTGCCGCCGGAAACGGAATTGGCCTGAGCCAGTTGGTTATTCGTCCCCGCCCATATGCCATTTACAGCGGGACGTCCAGCGCCCAGAACAGCCGCGCAGGCGATAGCAATAAAGGTGATAAGGAGAGAATATTCGATCAGGTCCTGTCCTTGCTCTTCCTGCCAAAAATTGAGTAGATACGCTGCCATTGGCTGCCTCCACAGCTATTACACCCGATGCAGCGACTTACCGCAAGAAAAAAACTAGGTATTTTGGTACTGAATAGCTAACTGTGGAGGAGGGTCCGTTAACTATGTATAGCATTTACTACCGATCTTAGCTCATTTTCTTAACTATTGACAGTATTGACTGATAACTTTGGTTAATAACCATCACACAGATCGTCTGGTACTGATTACTTCCACCAACCAGGACCTTACAATGGCGGAGCCGCGACCGGCAAATACCGGGCTCTGGACGCGGAACTGGGGCCCGGTTGCTTTTCGGCGGCTGCCTTCGCATAATCGGAAGCTATGCGCTACCCGAACCGCCGAGCGTTTCTGCAAAGCAGTGCTGCCGCCGCGACCCTGGCATGGACCCGGCGCGGGCAGGCGTTCGATCAACCCGATCTCAAGCCCCTGGAAGCCGAGATCGCCAGGCGCCACGACGAATCCGTCCAGCGCCTTCAGGACTGGATCCGGCAGCCTGCCATCGCCGCCGAAAATCGCGGCATGGATGCGGGCGCCGAGCTGATGATGCGCATGCTGCGGGATGCCGGCTTCGACAGCGCGGCTAAAGTCCCGACCGCCGGCCATCCCGGCGTTTTCGCCACCCTCGATTCCGGCGCCGCGAAGACGGTCGGGATCTATTTCATGTACGACGTGAAGCAAGCCGATCCCTCGGAATGGACGTCGCCGCCGTTCGATGCGCGAATCGTGGACAAGCCCGGCTTCGGCAAAGTGCTGGTCGGCCGAGGCGCGGTGAATCAGCGGGGACCGGAAGCCATGTGGCTGGCGGCGCTGCACGCCTTCCGCGGTGCGGGCCGCAAACTGCCGGTGAATCTGGTATTCGTGGCGGAGGGCGAAGAAGAGATCGGCTCGCCGCATTTTCCGCAAATCGTCCACCGGCCCGACATCCTGGCTGCGTTTCGCAAGTGCGCCGGAGTCTACATGCCCATGCCGATGCAGACGCCGGATGGCAATGTGACCATTAACCTGGGCGCCAAGGGCGTAGTGGAATTGGAGCTGGTATCGAGCGGCGAGCGGTGGCATCGCGGACCGAAGCAGGACCTGCATTCCTCCAACGAGGCGCGCGTCGACAGCCCGGCATGGCACCTGGTGCAAGCGCTCGCCACGCTGGTCGGGCCGGACGGACACACTCCGGCGATCGACGGCTTTACCGACAAGGTTCGCCCGCTGAACGCGGAAGAAAAAGCGCTGATCCGCGAGGCATCCATGCGGCAAAGTGAAGATCTCGCCAAGAAACAGATGGGAGTGGAACACTGGGTGCACGACGTGGACTGGCTGGAGTCGCTGGAACTGCTGGCGGGGCGCCCCACCGTAAATATTGAAGGGCTGGTAGCGGGGTACACCGGACCGGGCGGCAAGACCATCCTGCCACACCGCGCGGTAGCGAAACTGGATTTGCGCCTGGTGCCGAACATGACCGCGAAAGAGACACTGGCGGCCTTGCGGGCGCATCTCGACAAGCGAGGTTTCCGCGATATCGAAGTCAACATGACCGGCGGCTACGATCCCACCACCACCCCACGCAATTCCGCGCTCATCCAGGCGCAGGCGGCGGTGTATAAGCGCAACGGAATCGATCCGGTCTTCTGGCCGCGTCTAGCCGGATCCTGGCCCGGCTATGTGTTTACCGGCGATCCGTTGAATTTGCCGGCCGGTCACTTCGGCCTCGGACACGGCAACGGCGCGCACGCGCCCGACGAATATATCGTGATCGAATCGTCCAATCCGAAAGTGCGCGGGTTCGACGGCGGCGTGCTGTCGCAGGTGGAATACCTGTACCAGTTAGCAGGTTGAGGGTCCGCTTCAGGGAGCGGAATCGCCGCGCAACCCAATCCGAGTAATGCGCCGATGGGCTACTTCCACGTCAGCTGGCGTTATCGCCACGGCTTACCATCAACCCTGCCACCCCCCATTGGTTGACCATCCAACAGGCCCTCCTGAAAGCAATGCTGGCACCAGAAGATGAAAATTTTTTGGGACGGTACGAACCAGCGGCTCTGATTTCGGCCGGACGGTATAGAATGACCAAAAGGCCTCGGAGGGAAATGGCATTTTCACGTTCAGCCGACGTGACAGGTTTGCTGCTCGCATGGAGCAATGGCGACGAGCGCGCCTTACACAGGCTGATCCCGGTTATTTACGAGGACCTCCGACAGGTCGCCCATAGTTACATGAGCCGGGAGCGGTCGGAACATACCCTCCAGACAACCGCCCTGGTGCACGAAGCTTATAATCGCCTGGTCGAGAATCCTCGAGTTCGTTGGCAAGATCGCGCGCATTTTCTCGCCGTTTGCGCCCGGCTCATGCGCCGTGTCCTGGTGGATTATGCCCGTTCGCGGGCCTGCCGAAAACGGGGCGGCGGCATGACGCCTGTCTCTATCGACGGCCTGAATATTCCCTGCGAGCGGACGCGGGATCTGGTGGCGATTGACGACGCGCTGACCGCCCTCGCCGAACTCGATCGCCGCAAGAGCCAGGTAGTAGAGTTACGGTTCTTCGGCGGGCTCACCGTGGAGGAGACCGCGGAATTCCTCAAGGTTTCTCCGGATACGGTCATGCGCGACTGGAAGACCGCGAGGGCTTGGATGCGCCGTCATCTTTCCATGGCCCCGCGAGAACACGCCGCTGCCGGCGGAGAGACACATGGCGCCTGAGCGCTGGACGCAAATCGAGCGCATCTTCCAGCAGGCGCTCCAAGAGGATTCGCGCCGCCGCCCGGACTTCGTCCGCGAAGCCTGCGGCGGCGACAACGGGATTCTCCGCGAAGTAGAGGAAATGCTGGCATGTCACGATTCCGACGATAGCTTTCTCGAACGCCCGGCGCTGGAGATCGCGATCGCCCGGAATGGCATGGACAACGACACGCTTCGCCGACAGTTCGAATCCGCGCTCGCGGGGCCGGGCTCTCTCAAATCCTGCGTGCGGGAGTTCCGGCTCGCGCCCGGTGTCCAACTCGGCCCTTACCTGATCGAAGCTCCCGTGAGCGCCGGCGGCATGGGAGAAATCTACCGGGCGAGCGATACCCGCCTCGGAAGAAAAGTCGCGCTCAAAATATTGGCCAGCCGACTCATGGGCGATGCCGGAATGCGCGGCCGGTTCGAAGCCGAAGCGCGGGCAATTTCCCGGCTCAACCATCCCCATATCTGTACGCTCTACGATATCGGCCGCGAGCAGGACATCGATTACCTGGTCATGGAGTACCTGGAAGGCGAGACGCTTGCGCGCCGGCTCGAACAGGGCCCTTTGCCATATCCCGAGACAATCTCCATCGCCAGCCAGATCTGTGAGGCCCTGGCGTATTCGCATGCCCATGATGTCATCCACCGCGATCTCAAGCCCGGCAACATCATTCTCACGGCGCTTGGCGCCAAGCTGGTCGATTTCGGCCTGGCGCGCTGGGAGCAGGAAGCCAGAATTCTCGGCGCCGTCAATCTGGGAACCAGCGATTCGTCCTTGACGGTCACCGGACTGATCCTCGGCACGCCGCAATACATGGCGCCCGAGCAGATCGAGAGGCAGCCGGTGGACGCCCGCACCGACATCTTTGCCTTGGGATCGGTCATCTTTGAAATGGCGTCCGGCCGGAAGGCGTTTACAGGCGCCCGTCCATCCGATGTCATGCATGCGATCAGTTCGAGCGATGCGCCCGCACTGGATGCGCTGCCCGAACTCAGCAGCCTGGTCCAGCGCTGCCTTCGACGCCGGCCCGATGACCGCTGGCAATCGGCCGGGGAATTATCCAGCGCGCTAAGAAAATTGCAGGATCCGGCGCGCCAGCAAGTCTGGTGGCGAAGCGCGATTCTGATGCCCGCCGTGCTGGCGCTGGCCGCACTGGGCACGGGTGACCGCTCCACACGCGGGGCGCAGATAGTGGTGAGGCACGATACCACGCTGAATACGATCAGCGCTTTTCCGGGCAAAGACGACCAGCTATCCGGACCGAATTGTATCATTCGCGGTCCGAACGGTGTCCTGTATGGCACTACCTGGCAATTCGGGGGCCCGACATGGTCTGGTAGTGTTTTTGAGTTGGACCCCCCGGCACGGGAAAACGCGCCATGGCGCCGGTCGATTCTGTATGCGTTTTCGGGAGGCCGCGATGGAGCAAATCCGGTGGCGCTGCTCCCCGGCAAGAACGGCAGGCTCTACGGAATTACGTCGTGGGGAGGCAATGGGGGCAACGGCACGGTGTTCGAACTAACCCCGCCGCGAAGCCCGGGCCAACCGTGGACACAAAGTGTGATCCACCACTTCACACGTGTAAATGGCGATGGATGCTATCCCACCGGCGCGCTTGCCCTGGGACCCAACGGTGAAATCTATGGCACCACGCAGAACGGCGGAACGCCTGGCCAGGGGCGCGGAATCGCATACCGGCTCTCACCCCCGGGGAACCACGAAACCGAGTGGACGATGCGCGTTCTGCACATCTTCACCAACGGCGATGACGGGACGAATCCCGAGGGTGGCCTTGTCCGCGGACGAGATGGTAATCTCTACGGACTCACCGGCTGGGGCGCCGGACTGCCGCTGGTGGTCTTCCAGTTGGTGCCGGGCTCCGATCCCGCGGCCGACTGGAACGAGGTCGTGCTCCACCGGCTGGTTTATGAGGAGGGACACGGCCGCAATGGAAACCCGTTGACTTTCGGACCTGATGGCCTTCTCTACGGCTCCACCCTGGGAACCCGCGGCAGCGTCTTCGTATTGTCGCCGCCAACCGCCGGCAGACAAGTATGGGTTGAATCTCTCCTGCATAGCTTCATCGGCGCTTTCGGCGAAGGCATCGGCGTGGTCGGCAGCATTACGGTCGGACCAAACAGCTACCTGTACGGCACAACCGGCGGAAGCGGCACAATTTTCCAGCTCGCTCCGCCGCCGGCGCGGCAGGGCGCATGGATCGAGACGATTTTACACAGTTTCAAGAAATCGCAAGAACCCTACGCTCCTGGCTCCGCGCTGCCGCTGCTGCTGGCCGACCCGCACACACTGATTGGCACCACTACGACGGGCGGACCTCTGCACGGCGGCGCAGTGTACGAGCTGAAATTCTGAGGCCGATCATCCCGCAGCCAACTCCTCTACGTCGCCAAACAGGGGAATATCCGTGCGAAGCGTGGCCAGCGTGCGAAACAAAAATGCCCGCTCGCGCTCCGCGGCAAGTGTTCGCGCCAGCGACCCGGCGTTCGCGGCATCCACGTGCCAATCGCCGGCATCCGGCGGAATCGACTCCAAGTGCCGGAACTTCGCAAGCACCGCGGCGGACGATTTCGGCCCCCAGCCGGGCAAGCCAGGATAGCCATCGGCCGAATCGCCGACGAGCGCCAGGTAATCCGGGATCGATTCTGGCGAAACTCCGAATTTCTTTACGATCGCGGCTTCATCGAAGACCACCCGGGTGCGGCGATTCAGTTGCACAATTCTCGTCCCCTGCACGCACTGCGCGAGATCTTTATCGGGCGTGCAGATGACAACCTGCTCCACGCGCGGATCGCGGGCCGCGGCGACGGCGCCAGACGCGAGCGCGTCATCGGCTTCGAAGTCCACCATCGGCCAAACCACGATGCCGGCGGCCTGGAGCGCGTCTTCGAGCGGATGGAACTGCGACAGAAGAGCGGGATCGACGCCTTCGCCGGTCTTATACCCGGGCCAGAGTTGGTTGCGAAAGGACTCGATGATGTGATCGGTGGCGACGGCGATGTGGGTCGCACCGGCGCGAATCATGCCCTGGACGGACGCCAGCACGCCGCGCAGCGCCGCCACTTCGCGCCCTTCGGCATCGTGGGCGGAGGGCAGCGCGTAGTAATGGCGGAACAGTTCGTAGGTGCCGTCAACCAGGTGGACGGTCAAGGGTGCGCCGATGGCGGCTCGGCGGGAGCCGGGCCGTGGCCGTTGGTGACTTCGCGCTGGACATCGGCCACTACATCCCCCTCCTGCTCGGAATGTAGTTCCGCGGCCATTCTTCGCAAAGCCACGCCGATGACATCGCGATGATGCAGCTTGGCGCCGATGCCTTTGGCGCTCAACTCCAGCCACAGGCGATGCGCCAACTCGATATCCTCCGGCCACAGGCGGGGCGGATGCGGGCCCAGGTTGAAGAAGACCGTGTCGTTGATGTTGTCGAGGACGATCTCGAGCGAGAGCGACGGCCGCGGTTCGGGCAATTGCTCCCAGAAATAGCCGACCTGCGCGCCCTGTTCGGCGGCGGTAAGTTTGGGCGAAAGTCCCATTACGATGCGCGACGACTGCAGGCGAGCAGCCGTCTGGACTACCGCTTCGTAGGGATTCGATCCCGGCACCACCATCAGTTCGACGTGTTTCCCGGCTTTCTCGGCCAGCGTGACCACGTGGGTGAACACGTTGGTTTCGTCGTCGGAGAAAATCTGGTTGACCTCCAGCCAGTGCTCGCCGGAGGCGGCCTGGTTGACGCCGCGAACGGAGAGGACGACGATATCGAGCCGGCGGGTATCAGTCTTTTGCAACACGCGCTGGAGGTGTTGCAGGCGATTGGGATTGCGGACGGCCACCAGCACGTTCCCCGGCCGCACGCTGACGCCCTGGCAGGAGACTTCATCGCGCGTCACCAGGCGGAATTTTTCCAGTTCGTGGCCGTGCATGCTCTTCCGCTTACGGTTGGCGATGTCGGAGAGCTCGAAGGTGATGAAGAAAGCGATGGTGAAACTCACCCCGGAAATTGTGGCGACCTTTTTGGTGAGAACGTTGATGGTGGCCAACGCGAAAAGCGCCACCGTGATGAGAATCAGGCCCACGGGAACTTCGGTCTTGCCGAAGCGAAGATTGAAGGGAACTTTCCACTCGCGCCCTTGCGGCTGTTTATAGCGCAATACCAGCACCGAGAGCGCCTTCATGGCGAAGCTCCACACTACCCCGAACGCGTAGGCCTCACCGAGCATGTAGACGTCGCCACGGCTGATGATGATGGTCACCAGTTGCAGAATGACGATCAGGTTGATCAGCCGGGACGTAGTGCCGAATTTCTTGTGCGGGTGACGGAACCAATCGGGCAGCACGCCGTCCTCCGCCACGCGATTGAGCACGCCGTTGGAGCCGATGATGGCAGTGTTCACGGCTCCGGCGAGGATGAGGGTGCCGACCAGCACGACGAACCCGTGAAACAGCAGCCGCGCGGCGATTGGCCCGGCGAGATACATGGCCAGCCCGCCGATCAGGTTATCGAGAAATCCCTGACGGGCCGAATCGGGGATGATCATCACGGCGAAGAAGGAGACCAGCGACGTGAAGAGCATGCTATAGACAAAGATCACGAATCCCGCGCGCTCCAGATTTTTCAGCTTGGGATGCGCGATCTCGCGATTCACCTGCGCCAGGCTCTCTTCGCCGCTCATCGCCAGCAGCGAATGGCCGAGCCCGATCATGACCGCGATTACCGTAATCGATGGAGCCAGGGTGCCACGGAGCCAGCCCAACGCCTCCGGACTGAACTTCAGATTGGCGGGAACAGGCAGCGGCACGGGATTGTAGCCGTTTTTGAAAATCGTGAACAGGCACCAGGAGATGAGGATCACCACCATCACGGTAGTGACCTGCATGATGCGCAGCGCCTTTTCGCTCGATTCGTGAATGCCGATCACGTTTTTGCGCCAGAAATAGAGGGTCACGATTGCGGCGAAAACGGCGGCAAAATACGGCGGATAAACGTGCATCCCGGCGATGTGCAGATACTCCCCGGTTTCATTGATCAGGCCGCCGAGGTAGAGGCCGGCGCTGACCGCGCTAATGGGGCCGGTGAGCACATAGTCGAACATGAGCGCCGAGACGGAGAATTTCGCCAGAGTTCCGCCCATCGCCTCGTGCACTACTTTGTACACGCCGCCGCGCACAAACATCGAGCAGCTTTCGATGTAAATGGCGCGCACCGCATAGGAAAACAGCATGATCGCCAGGATGAACCAGGGCGCGGCCTTCCCGATGGCGGTCTCGGCGATACCACCAACGTAGTATGCCGAAGATGCCAGGTCGCTCAAGACGATGGCGGCGGCGCGCCAGAACGAAATGAACGACAACATGACGGTGGTGGCAACCACCACCTTGACAGCTGCCGGCCGTTTACCCGGTGTCACGAAAGAATAATCTCCAAGGCGCGTGTTCCCCGCGATAGGCGTGCTCGGCACACCATATTAACATAGGGTCAGGAAGCTTCATGGAAGCCGAACGACTGGCACACGAAGTAATCGCGAAGCTACGCCACGCCGGCCACCAGGCGTTTCTGGTGGGCGGGTGCGTACGCGACATGCTGCTGGGCGGCAAACCCCAGGATTTCGACGTGGCGACCGACGCGCGCCCCGATCGTATCATGAGCCTTTTTCCCAATTCGGGGTGCGTGGGCGCGCACTTCGGGGTGGTCCTGGTGCGGGACCTGCTGGCGCAGGTGGAGGTGGCCACCTTTCGCAGCGACAACGATTATAGCGACGGCCGGAGACCCGCGAGCGTGCATTTCGAGCGCGATCCGCGGCAGGACGTGTTGCGCCGGGATTTCACCATCAACGGCCTGCTGATGGATCCCGACAGCGGAGAAGTGCTCGATTTCGTGGATGGCCGTGCCGACCTCGACCGGCGCGCGATCCGCGCCATTGGAGATCCGGCCGTACGATTTCAGGAAGATCACCTGCGGCTGCTCCGCGCGGTGCGCTTCGCGGCGCGACTGGGGTTCGTCATCGAGCCGGCGACCTTCGACGCTATCCGGCGGGATCATGTTTTGGTGCGCAGCGTAGCCGCCGAGAGGGTGCGCGACGAACTGGCGCGCATCCTCACCGAAGGCGGCCCGCGACGGGGATTCGAACTGCTCGAGGAAAGCGGACTGCTCGCCGTCATCCTGCCCGAAGTGGCGGCGATGAAAGGCGTGGAACAGCCTCCCGAATACCATCCCGAAGGCGATGTCTGGGTGCATACGCTGCTGCTGCTCGAAGGCATGCACCATCCCTCGCTCACACTGGCGTTGGGCGCGCTCCTGCACGACGTGGGCAAGCCCAACACCTTCCGGGTAGCCGAGCGCATTCGCTTCGACGGCCACGTAGAGGAGGGCGTTCGTCTGACACACCAGATTCTCTCGCGCTTGCGATTCTCCAACGAGGAAATCGAGAAGGTAGAAGCGCTGGTGGCCAACCACATGAAGTTCAAAGATCTTCCGAACATGCGCCAGAGCACGCTGAAGCGGTTCCTGCGCATGCCGGATTTCCTGGAGCACCTGGAACTACATCGTCTGGATGTGATGGCGAGCAACAAACGCCTGGATAGCTATGAACTCGCGCGCGAGAAACTGAACGAATTTCCGGACGAACATCTGAAGCCGGCGCCGCTTGTGACAGGCGCCGATCTTATCGCCGCGGGATATCATCCGGGACCGATTTTCACCACGATCCTGAACGCGGTGGAAGACGCGCAACTGGAAGGGCGGATTCATAGCGCCGGCGAAGGCCTGGCGCTGGTTCGCGAATTGTTTCCGGTTTAGGAGTTGACGCCGCGAACTAAGCCGACCCATAATTCTGGCAGGAGACAGACATGAAGGCTCGTTCGGGCGCACTGCTCGCCGCGATCATGGTTGCCTGTATAGCCCATACATGGGCCGCCGTACTCCCGGACGCCTGCGGCGACGACAGGATTACCTTCGATGTCAAGACGCAGAAAGGCGTACCGGCGCCCGCGGTGCCCGATGCCGGCAGGGCGCAGATCGTCTTTATTGAAAACTTCTCCCAAAACCAAGGGTTCTGTGTCGGCTGCGAGGTCACCACCCGAGTAGGCTTGGATGGCGCCTGGGTCGGCGCCAACCATGGCAATTCCTACTTCACTTACGCCGTCGCGCCGGGCCAGCATCACATTTGTGTCGACTGGCAATCGACCTTGAGCCGCTTGCGCCAGAAGGTCGGTCTGGCTTCGTTGAATGCCGAGGCAGGCAAAGTCTACTACTACGAAATCAAGGTACGGATCCGGCAATATCAAACTACGGTGGACTACGATCTCGGTCTGGCCCCGCTCAGTGACGACGAAGCCCGCTACCTGGTAAAGATCGACGCGCTGGCGACTGCAACCGCGAAGCAGTAAGCCGCGCGATAAGTTACAAATCGGAATTCCGCTCGAACGCGCTCACGATTGGCGCGGCCGCGCGTCCAGTCGAGGAAGGAGGAGTTGCTTCATGGTTCGATTGAGAACACGGTACGCTTCGGTCGCGCTCGCCGCCGTCTCGACTGCGGTGCAGGCACAAAGCATTTTGACGCTGCCGGAAGTGAGCCAGCGCGCCATGGTGAGCCAGCGGATCGGGCTCACCGATATCACCATCAGGTATCATCGTCCGCTGGTGAATGGCCGCAAGATTTGGGATGGCATCGTGCCGTACGGGCAGGTTTGGCGGGCGGGCGCCAACGAAAATACCACCATCGATTTTTCGACACCGGTGACCATCGAAGGTCAGACGCTGGCGAAAGGGACATATGGACTCCACATGATTCCGGGAACGGATTCGTGGACCGTAATCTTTTCGAAGAACTCCACATCGTGGGGGAGTTTCACTTATAAAGAGGCGGAAGACGCGCTGCGCGTGACGGTTAAACCCCAGCCGTGCGAGATGCATAACGCTTTAACCTACGGCTTTGATGAGGTTAAGCCCGGCTCGGTAGTGGTTAAGCTCGAATGGGAGAAGCTTGCCGTGCCGCTTACGGTAGGAGCAAGCGAGACGGAAGCGACGCTCGCCAGCATGCGCGAGGAAATGCGCAGCGGCAAGCAATATGTATGGCAGAGCGGCGCCGAGGCGGCGCAGTATTGCCTCGCGAACAAAGTTGCGCTTGACGAGGGACTGGCGTGGGCGAACACTTCCATCGCCGTGGAGGAACGGTTCGAAAACCTGATCCTGAAGGCTGACTTGCTGAAAGCCTTGAATCGCGACTCGGAGGCGGCGCCAATCCGGGAAAAGGCCATGAGCACAGCGAACGTCACGCAGATTTACTTCTATGCGCGAGGATTGCAGGCGCAGAATCAGCCGGAGCAGGCGATGGACGTTTTCCGGCTGACCGTGAAGCGCTATCCCGATCATTGGTTAGGACATATGGCGGCGGCGCGGTTGGCGTCGGCATCCGGAAATTACGAAGCGGCACTAAAGGAAGTGAAAATCGTGCAGGCCATGACAATTCCAGATAATCAGAAGGCCAACTTAGTAAATCTGGCTCGCCGGCTGGAAAACAAGGAAGATATTAATCAATAACGGTGAGAGCTTTCCTCCCCTGCTCGTATCATTTCCTACACTGGGGGAACGGGTGCAAGTGGTTCAGGTATGGCGAAAGCAATTGCTGGTTTTTTCCGTACTCGAACAGAAGGCGAAAAAGCGCGGGAAGCGCTCCGGCAAGCCGGATACACCGACACTGAAATCGGTTTTGTAACGGGCGATATTCGCGGTCATGAAACTCCGGCAGTGGGTCCGTCGCTGCACGACGAGGGAAGTTCGGAGGAAGCCGGCACGGATGCATTCGTAGGCGGCATCATCGGGCTGGCCGCCGGGCTATTTGCGGTTTTATTGCCGGGTTTTGGATGGCTGATAGCGGCTGGCCCGCTCGTGGGAGCTTTCGGCGGCATGACCGCCGGAGTGGCAGTGGGCGGCCTCTACGGCATCCTGAAAGACCTGACCATCAGCGAAGACGAGGCCGAATTTTACGCCGAAGGCGTTAAGCGCGGCGGCGCACTGCTTACGGTCCATGGGGTGAGCGAGGAGCGCGAAAAGACCGCCCGTAAGATCCTCGACCAAAACGGCGCCATCGCGGTGGAAGAACTGGCCGACGAACTGCGCCGCTCGGGGTGGACCAGCCCATCGGCTAAGACGCTGAAAGCAAGCTAGTTTAGCGCGTGGCACATAGCTGCTAATAGATTAGTAGACGCGGGGTGCTGCTTCGTCATATCCTCGAACGAAGGAGTACGCCCGTGCTACGAGCTCTCTTTGGCTCCCTTCTGCTTTCTTCCGCCACGCTCGCGTTATTCGGCCAGAGCACCGATGGCCCGCCGAAATTCGCGGCTGCCGACGTCCATATAAGCCCCAAAACGCGGAATTCCTTCGTTCGGACGGTGCCCGTGCGAAATGGCCGCTACGAGGTGAAGCAGGCAACCATGGTCGACCTCATCCACCTCGCGTACGAGATTGACGCCGACAAGGTGCTGGGGGGGCCGAACTGGCTCGAAATGAATCGCTATGATGTCATCGCTAAAGTGCCGGAGGGGAGCCCGGCCGATGCCCTGAAACCGATGCTGCAAACCCTCCTGGGAGAGCGCTTCAAGCTGGCCCTCCACAAGGAAATGAAGCCGCTTCCAACGTATGCGCTGGTGGCGGGAAAGAAACCTCAATTGAAACAGGCCGAGGGTACGGAGGAGAGCGGGTGCAGGCCGCAGTCGGCAGTTGGCGGTCAGGCCGCGATGACCGTCATGATCGGCGGGGGCGATGGCCCGACCAGATTGGTGTTCGGACCCGGCGGGACCGTCCAATACGCTTGCCGGAACATCACGATGGGGGCGTTCGTGGCCGGGTTGCCCCGCATGATCGGAGGCGGCGCATTGGGACCCAACCCAATTCTGGACGAGACCGGCCTCAAGGGCGGTTGGAATTTCGATTTGCGCTGGTCGGCGATGTTCGGCTTCGGACCGGCGGAAAACCAAGCGGAGCGGATCACCATCTTCGAGGCGGTCGAGAAACAACTCGGGTTGAAGCTGGAAGCGCGGCAGGTGCCAATCCCGGTGATGGTGGTGGACAGCGTGAACGAAAAGCCAACGGAAAATCCGCCGGGCACATCGGACATTCTGCCGGTAGTTCCCGCTCCGACGGAGTTTGAGGTTGCCAGTGTCAAACCGGCCAAACCAGGGGGAAGGGGCATCAGTTTCCGGCCGGCGAACGGCGGCCGCTTAACTGCCAGCGGAGCTCCCATGCGCCTCCTGCTCCTCCAGGCCTTCAATGCGAATAACGACAGCCTGGTGGGGGTGCCTTCATGGGCCGACACCGAACGATTCGATATTACGGCCAAGGCGCCCGGCGACGCCGCGGCGACCGATCGGGAAGCGCTGGCGCCGATGTTACGATCGCTGCTGGTGGAGCGCTTCGGGCTCCAGTATCACACCGAAGACCGCCAGATCGCGGCCTATTCCCTCACGGGAAACAAACCCAAAATGAAAAGGGCCGATCCCGCCAGCCGCACCTTCTGCAAGGACAAGCCGCCACCTCCCGGCGCGCCGCCGTTTACCCGGGTTCTAACCTGCCAAAACGCGACCATGGCGCAGTTTGCGGAATACTTGCAATACATGACGCAGGAACTGAACTGGCCGGTCGCCGATGCCACGGAGATCGAGGGAACGTGGGACTTTACCCTGACGTTCTCGATGAATTTCGGCATGCCGATGATGCGCGGCGGCGGAGAGGCCGCAGCCGGCGCAGGCCCGGCGGCGCCGCCCGATCCGAGCGGCGGGTTGAGCATTTTCGAGGCGGTGGAAAAGGAACTCGGGCTGAAACTGGAAAAGCAGAAACGGACCGAGAAGGTGATCGTGATCGATCACCTGGAGCAAAAGCCCACGGAAAACTGATTAACTACCGCGCTCCGCCAACCTCTTTGCCCGGCGGAAAACATCGGTTAGCATCTTCTCCGTCAGCTTGCCGGTAGACGTGTTCTGCTGACTGGGGTGGTACGACGCCAGTAGGAAGGGCTGGCCCTGGCCGGTTCGGTATTGCCGGTCGTGGCCGAACTGGAATGCCGCCCGGCTGGCGATCACGCCTCGCGCTTTGAGAACATCCAGGTAGTTGTCGAACGCGATCTTGCCCAGCGCGACCACCACTTTGACATCGGTGAGCAGTTCCAGCTCGCGCTCGAAATAAGGGCGGCAATTGCGGATCTCGACCGGAGCGGGCTTGTTTCCCGGCGGAGCGCAATGGCAGGATGCCGTGATGTAGGCGCCCGTCAGCCGCATGCCGTCATTCCGGGAAATGCTGGCTGGCTGGGAAGCGAACCCGGTACGGTTCAGCACCCGGTAGAGGATGTCGCCGGAGCGGTCGCCGGTGAACATGCGGCCGGTACGGTTCGATCCGTGGGCTCCCGGGGCAAGGCCGAGAATCAGGACGCGAGCCCCCGGGTCTCCAAAAGACGGCACGGGCTTCCCCCAGTATTCCCAGTCGCGATAGGCGCGGCGCTTGGTGACGGCAATGCCCGCCGTATAGTCGCGAAGCCGGGGGCATAGCCTGCACTCCGAAATTTCGCGTTCGAGTATCGCTAGAGAATCGGCCACTCAATGTTAGAATACGAAAAGGACTTGACGGAGGCGAGACTTGTCAGGGAAAATTGAAACTTGGCTGCTCCGGCCGGCGGCCAGTCCACGTTCTGGCAAGTCTTCCGCAGCTACTCCCGGCACGAGTTTCATATGAATAGGGCACCTTTGGTCTTCTTTCTCCGTTGGTTTGGCTTGGCAACCGTATGCGGGCTGGCGGCATGGAATAGCTGGGGCGCCAACCCGAAAGTCCACACTCTCCACAAGACTACGACCCTGCATCACAGCACGGTCAGCCGTACCTCACTGGTGACGAAATCATTGGCCTCCGTGCGGCCGGTTCGCAAACCCACCGCATTCCTGCCGGGAATCGTTGCCGGGGGACCATGGACATCGCCTACTTTCGCCGACTCCACGCTGGGCGATCGAGTGGATGGCGAGGATCTCGAAGTCCGGCGCGCGGCGGCAGAAGCGCTGGGGTCCTACAACGGGTCGGTGGTGGCCGTCGATCCGACGAATGGACGCGTTCTGGCGATGGTCAACCAGAGGCTCGTCACAAGCAGCGGTTTTCAGCCTTGCTCCACAGTGAAGGTTTCGGTGGCTTTGGCGGGGTTGAGCGCCGGCGTGATCGAGCCGGCGACGAAGTACCGGCTGCCGGGCATGCGAATGGACCTCACTTACGCCTTGGCGCATTCGAATAATTACTATTTCGCCACGCTGGGCGAGAAACTGGGGTTCGAGCGATTCAGTTACTACGCGCATCTGTTGGGATATGGCGAGCGCGCGGGCCTGAACATTCCCGGCGAGCAGCCGGGCCGCTTCCCGAGCGCTATTCCGCGGAACGGCGGGGTGGGGATGCTCACCAGTTTCGGCGAGGAAATCGAGCAGACGCCGCTGCAACTGGCGGCTTTGATGAGCGCGATTGCCAACGGCGGCACGCTGTACTACCTGCAATATCCCGAAAACCAGCAGGAGGTCCGGGAGTTTGTGCCGCGGGTGAAGCGGCACCTCGATATTGCGGGTCTGATCCCCATCATTAAGCCGGGCATGCGCGAGGCAGTAGAATCCGGGACGGCGCGGCGGGCCGCCGACGACGGCGATATCGCCGGCAAGACCGGCACGTGCACCGAGAACCACGCGCACCTGGGCTGGTTCGGATCGTTCAACGAAACCGGCAGACGCAAGCTGGTAGTAGTGGTGCTGCTCACCGGCGGCCGGCCGTCGATCGGGCCGATGGCAGCCGGTATCGCGGGCGATGTTTACCGGCGCCTGAACGAAACCAACTACTTCGCGGACGGCGCTCCTTCGCACGGCATTCCCTCGATGCTCGCCAGCGAGATCTGCTGCCGGAGGTAACGCGTCCCATTCGACTGATGTACTGGTGATCGGCGCCGGCGCCGCCGGGCTGATGTGCGCCATCGAGGCAGGCAGGCGCGGGCGGCGCGTCGTAGTGGTCGAGCACAATCGCCAGATCGGCCGGAAAGTCCTCATCTCCGGCGGCGGACGGTGTAATTTCACCAATCTTCACACCCGGCCGGAACATTTCTCGTCTGCCAATCCTCATTTTGCCAAGTCGGCTCTGGCGCGATATAGGCCCCAGGATTTCGTCGATCTGGTAGAGCGGCACGGCATCCGATACCACGAAAAGGCAAGGGGGCAGCTCTTCTGCGATGGATCGGCGCGAGAAATCGTGGCCATGCTGGAGGCGGAATGCGCGGCAGCGGGCGTCCGCATCGAGACGGGGCGCGAGGTACAGTCGGTAGCTCGGGCGGACGCGTTCGAGGTCACGGCGGATCACGATTCGTGGCTGGCGGAATCGCTGGTAATCGCCACAGGCGGGCTCTCAGTACCAAAAATCGGCGCCAGTCCTTTTGGATACCGCATCGCAGCGCAATTCGGATTGCGGCTGACGGAACAGCGTCCGGCGCTGGTGCCGCTGACGTTCGCGCGCGACGAGCGGGTGAAATTCGGCGTGCTGTCGGGAGTGTCCGCCGAGGCAGTAGTCGAGGCGGGAGGACACGCCTTCCGCGAGAAGCTGCTGTTTACGCATCGCGGGCTCAGCGGGCCGGCGGTGCTGCAGGCGTCGTCGTATTGGAAGCCTGGCCAACCGGTGGCCATCGATTTGCTACCCGGCGTGGATCTGGAACAGGCCATGACGAAGCGGCGGGCCACAGCCGGCCGATTGCAGGCGCGCACGCTGCTCGGAGAATGGCTTCCGAAGCGGCTGGCCGATCACTGGTTCGAATGCCACGGCGGTTCGAGAGCCTTGGCTGAGATGGGGGACCGCGAAGTGGCAAGCATCGCGGCCGGACTGCACGGCTGGACGGTGACACCGGCGGGCACAGAAGGTTACGAGAAGGCCGAAGTTACGGCCGGCGGTGTGGATACAGACGAGCTATCCTCCCGGACCATGGAGGCGCGGCGGATGCCAGGATTGTACTTCGTCGGGGAAGTGGTGGACGTCACCGGGCAATTAGGCGGATTCAATTTTCAGTGGGCGTGGGCATCGGGCTTCGCGGCCGGGCAGCACGTGTGAGTTACTTCAGCTTTTTCAGAATCGCATCCACGTATTCGCGGGTTTCGGGGATGTCGGGCATTCCGTTGGCGGCATCGACAACCGCCGGGCCGGCATTGTAGGCAGCCAGCGCGAGTTTGTTGTCGCCCTTATATTTGTCGAGGAGCTGCTTGAGGTATTTGGCGCCGGCGGCAATGTTTTCCTTGGGATCGAAGACGTCCTTTACGTTCAGGGCGTCGGCCGTGTCGGGCAGGAGCTGCATTAATCCTTGGGCGCCCCTTTTCGAAACGGCGCAAGCGCGATATGCCGATTCCTGTTCGATGACCGCCCGGACGAGGGCTTCCGGAAGCTGATTGGCCTTAGCGGAACTCTCGATCAACGGGGTCACAATCTCAGCAGCGATGGGATCGCAGGCGGGTTCCTCGTCAAAGAACGGCGATGGCGTCCAAGGGATGAGCTTGGCTCCCACCGACTGGGCCTGTTTGCGGACGGAGGCGCGCTGTTTTTCGAGGGAAGCGCGCATGAGTTCGGCGGCGGAGGGGGTGCGGGCGGGCGCCTTGTCGGCTGGTGGCGCGGCGGGTGCGGGCGGAGCAGCGGTTTGCGCCATGGCGACCGATGCTGCCAATAGACACATCCATCTCATCGATGAACATATCGGCGAAATCGCGGAAAACTTTAGCCTTCCCCGCCCTCGCGCCACGTTATCATCGATCTGACAGGAGCGATGGTGGACGCGGATACCTCGATCGGCGGGCACAACGCCCGGTTTCCGTCCACCCAGTTGTCTCTGCTCGATGCCGCTACTTCGGGTCTCTCCGGCGAGGCTCTGGAGCGCGTGATGGCGTTGTACTGGAGGCCCGTCTGTCGCTTTATTCGCCTGAAATTCCGCAAGGACAACGAAGACGCCAAGGACCTGACGCAAGGCTTCTTCGCCTCCGCTCTACAGCGCGGGTTCTTCGCGCGTTCCGATCCTGCCAAGGCATCCTTCCGCACCTATCTGCACATGGCCGTCGAACGGTTCGCCGCCAACCAGCACGAGTCGCTCAACCGGCAGAAACGCGGCGGCGATATCCGGTTCGAGCCGATCGAGGACCAGGCCGTGGCGGGCGAATCGGCCGAGGAAAGTTTCAAGCGCGAGTGGCGCCGGCAGTTATTTACACTCGCCGTTGAAGATCTGCGCGCGCACTGCGAGCAATCGGGAAAACAGACCCATTTTTCCATCTTCGAAGCTTACGATCTGGCGGATGCCGCCCGGCCGTCTTATGCCGAATTGGCAGCGCGAACCGGACTTCCGGAGACTACCGTCACAAACCATCTCGCCTGGGCGCGCCGCATGCTGCGCGGATTTGTGACGGACCGGCTGCGCGGCACGACTTCCGGCCAGCGGGAATTGCACGAGGAGTCGCGCCGCATATGGAACTGAGCGATTCGGTTCTGGAACATTTGCGCCACGTGGCGTCGCTGCCGGACCTTAGCGGGACCCGCTACGAGCTGGAATGCGAAATCGGGCGCGTCGGTCTGGGAGTGGTGTACAGAGCCCGCGACCGCGAACTCGATCGCCGCGTCGCCTTGAAAGTAACGGATGCCACCCTAAGCGGCGAAGCCAGGCTGATCGCCCGACTGGAGCACCCGGCGGTGGTGCCGGTCTACGATACCGGTTCCCTGCCCGACGGGCGGACTAGAGGAACTCAGGCGCAATGGCGTATGCAGCACTCAGGCAGCGGTGAACCAGCATCTTCGTGGTGAGATTGAGATCTGCGATGCGTTCTGGCCGTATGAGAAGTCGCGGTCAGCGGCGAAGACCGATACGGTGGCGCACTATATTGAGCAGTCCCGGCGGCTGCTGGGCGCACGGCGTTGTGTAGGGAGCACCTTCACTCCGGCCGACGAGCAACTGGCCGCGTCGTTGTTCGAGCGGACCGTGCCGATCGAGAACGTGAACATGCCGTGGTACTCGGATGTGCGCGCAAGTATGTGACCCTGATCAACCGTCAGAGCGGCGATTCAATCATGAGCTTCAGCTACTTCGAAAACGCAATTGAAGAAGTCCGCGAGCTGAAAATGTCACCCGAGTACTGGCGCTACCTGCAAATGCGCATGGACCGCCTGGAACAGCAGTGGGAGAATGTGAAGGTAGCAGCGGCGCGGAAGTGCGCGCCTTCGTGACGGAACGAGCAGTGATACCCCGCTGCGGGCGACTTTGGCGAGCTACGCTACGGAAAGCGTCAGCCTGCCATTTGGACGGCTCCGCGGCGTCGGCCTGATCACAATGTGGACGTCCCGGCCTAATCGGGTCAAGCATTCCAGCAAACGGTGCTCCGAAATCCCGCGAAACCGTCCCTTCAGGATGGCTGAGACCTTGGGCTGCGTTAGCCCCAGGATTTCCGCAGTCCGGGTTTGGGTGAGCGCCGGCCGACAATTTCAGCAATCTTAGCGGCCAACTGGGCCTTTACCAGCATGCTCTCGCTGTCCGGGTAGCCGAGATCGGCATACACGTTCCCCGATCCTACCTCGACGGGAATGCCTCGCACGACTCGTTGTTTCTTCATCGCGATAACTCCTTGGCGATCTGCTCCGCTACTTTGAGACGCTCGCGGATCAGATCCATATCGGCTTAGGGCGTAGCTGCTCCGCGCTTGGACTTCTTTTGGAAGATATGCAGCACGAATACCGCACTCTCGAACCGCACAGTGTAGACGGCTCGATACGTGCTCCGATCCCAATCCTCGACAAGCTCCAGCATGCCGGCAGAACCGAAGCCGCTGAGAGGCTCAGCTTGCTCGTGTTTCCTGCCGTCCTGCGCAAGGTAAAGGGCGAATCCGAAAAAGTCCACCACTGGGGCGGGCAAGGAGAGCAAATCCCGCTTCGAGCTCCCCACCCATTGCAGCGGCTTCAGGGACGGAGGCTTGTCCATCTCCGTTCATTATGCCCACATTGGTATAACGACGCAGCACTTTGCCGGTGAGCTGTCCTATGTCAAGTCGACGACCGGAAAGGAACGTCAATGAGGAAGCAAGGAAAGCTACGGCTCGTGTACTTCCCCCTTCCCCTTGCCGAGGCGCGCCGAATCAGGGCTTGTCTGAGCTACCCAGCGTCGCCGTTCACCGCGGTTGATCCCTGCATCGGGGACGGGGCGGCGTTCTTGGCAATTACCGACGAGGCGTGCGCGCGCCGATACGGGGTCGAGTTGGATGCGTATCGTGCGGAACAAACCGCGACCGCTCTCGATGAGTTGATCCATGGCGACTGCCTTGAGGTGCATTGTCGGATTGAATCGTTCGGGTTGGCGTTCTTGAATCCGCGACTGGATTATGGGCCAAGTTCGAAACGAGCGCACGGAGCGCGTCTTCTGGCGCACACGTATCGCTGGCTAAAAACAGGGGGGTTTCAGTCCTTGTGGTTCCTGCGGCGCATGTCCGGGAATGCGGCGAGATCCTTGCGGCGGAGCCGCCGGGAGCGGGCCAGTTGAGGAACGACGAGATTGTCGCTCGACGCGCTCAGTTCGCAAATATCGGGGGAAATTATGAGCGCCTTGCTCCGTTAGGCGACGTCAACATGCCAGAGTATGGTGTCCCGAAGGCGGTCCAGCCAAGCGATACCGCGGCCTGCCACTCGACGAGATCGAGGACTTGCTTCCACGCTCCTCCGCCTACCGCCAAGCGGCTCGAATTCTGTCTCCCGAGCCGGCGGCATTCACGGGACGACCGTTGACACCCCTGCATTGTGGCCACGTGGCGCTCTGCGCAGTAAGCGGAATGTTGAACGGCGTCTTCGGCTCCGGCGAGGACCTGCATGTCGCCGCATGGCAGGCGGTCAAGGTTGTCGATCATTCGGAGGAAACAGAGGAAGATGGAACCATCGTGGTGCGTGAGCGTGAGAGATTCACCAACGAACTGGCCCTGGTGTGGGCGTCGGGAGAGACCACGATATTGCGGTGATCGATTCCCGCCACACCGAGCTACGACACGAGTCGGTAAACGCTGCGCGGCCAGTCAGGATCTCTCGCTCGGAACGCCGGATTCGCATCCCGGTCGAGCGAAATCCGAGCGGTGACAATTCGTTTGATCTGTAACGATAGGCAAGGATCTAACCGATGCCGTCCGATACTTGCGGGAGTGTTGCGACCGATTCTGAAGGTCTCCCGTTCTGAACCCTACCTGGCGCCGGTTCGAACAATTCGCCCAGACGGCTGTTTCCCCTTGACCACCTTCAAGTGTGATGGTAGGCTTCTTGTAGATTACCTAGGAGGAGCCAGCCATCTTGTCCAGGCCGACCGATTTGGTCCAGGGAACGTTGGACCTGCTGATCTTGAAAACCCTCTCACTCGGGCCGATTCATGGCTGGGCCGTCGGACAGCGGATTCAGCAGATCTCTAACGACGTGCTGCAGGTGCAGCAAGGATCGCTTTATCCCGCACTGCATCGGTTGGAACAGCAGGGCTGGATTCGCGCCGAATGGGGTGAATCTGAAAACCACCGCCGCGCACGGTTCTACGCTCTCACCCGTGCGGGCCAGAAGCGCCTGAACCAAGAGTTGCAGCAATGGGAACGCCTGTCGTCCGCGATAGGGCTGGTGGTCAAGGCGGTGTGAAATGCGGCTGTTCACCATCCTGAAGCTGCGCCTGCGGACGCTCTTAAAGAGCCGCCGTCTCGATCAAGAGTTGGAAGAGGAGCTTCGCTACCACATCGATCTCGAGGTCGAACGCCACGTGAAAGCCGGTATGAGCCCTCTCGAGGCGCGGCGGGCCGCTATGCTGTCATTCGGCGGCGCTTCTCAGATCCAAGAAGAGTGCCGCGACGAGCGGCGCGCCGCGTGGTTCACCGGCATCGGGCGCGATCTGCAATACGCTCTGCGCAATCTGCGCCGCATGCCGGGATTCGCAACTGCCGTGGTGGTAACTCTCGGTCTGGGCATCGGCGCGAATACCGCGGTGTTTAGTATCGCGGACGCCTTGTTGTTTCGGGCGCTCCCGTTGCCCCAGCCCGAGCGGCTGTTTCAGGTGCTGCAGCCCGATGGTCCCGGGCTTACCGGTTACGGGGAACTTTTCGCGATTCCCGACTTCGCTGACATGCGGGACCGGGTAGCCGGGTATGCCGATCTCGCCGCTCAAACCGAGCCTCGCCAAACCATGGCTAGCGTCGATGGCGGCCAGGAGGAACCGATTCGCCGGGTGGCAGTGTCCGAACATTACTTCGCCGTTCTGGGTATCGAAGCGGCGATCGGTCGGGGGGGCGGGACCGAGGGCGGAGCCGAATCGTCCCAGACTCCGCTCGCGGTCATCAGTTATGGCTTGTGGAAGCGCCGCTTCGACGCGGACCCCTCTGTTCTGGGCCGCACGATCCGCGTCGGCAAGACGATATTCCAAATCGCCGGGGTCGCCCAAGCGGGTTTCGCCGGAATCGACCTGGGCACTCCAACGGACCTCTGGACTCCGCTTGCTGTCGAACCCGCCAGGACGCGATCCGTACGGTCCATCCGGATAATCGGCCGCCTGAAGACATCTGCCACGATGGCGCAAGCGGCCGCTCCACTCCAAGCCGTGCTGCATCAGCGCATGGTCGAAATGGTTGGGCATGCGCCCGCCGGCAGCCCGCAATCGTTAATCAAACGGATTCTGGGGCTCGAAGTCAAACTGATTCCCGCGGGTGGAGGGATTTCTCCCGTTCGCGGGGAAGCCGGCAGACCACTCTTCATCGTGTTCGGACTGGTGGGTCTGGTGCTGCTGATGGCGTGTAGCACGGTGGGAACTCTGTTCGAGGCGCGGCATAGCGCGCGGCAGGGCGAGATGGCGGTGCGGATGTCGATGGGCGCTGGACGGTGGCGCCTCATCCGGCAGTTGCTTACCGAGGCTCTACTTCTGGCGGGCGCCGCGGGCGTGGTGGGTTTCGCACTGGCGCGCGTGACGCGGCCTGTTTTTCTGGCGCTGCTCACGCCCTTCGGCCCACAGCTCGAACTGCCACCGGCGGCGGACGGGCACCTGCTGGCATTCACCGCGGCGATCGGTGGGCTGGCGGTGCTGCTGTTCGCACTCGGTCCGGCGTGGCGATCGTCTGCTGTGAACCCGGCCCACGCGCTCCGCTCCAGCACACGACTCACGAGTTCCGGACGAGTCCGCCGCGGCAGGTTGGCGGTGGTTCTGGAGGTAAGCATTTCAATGGTTCTGGTGCTTGGCGCCGGAGCCTTTGCCCGCACCCTGATACACCTGTCTCACATCAATACCGGGTTCGACCGGCAGAATGTTATCGTGGCCGGAGTCCGGTTGCGCAGTGTCGAAACGGAGCAACGCGCGGCCCGAGCCTGGAAAGAACTGCAGGAGCGAGTGTCGGCGATCCCGGGGGTGGAATCGGCGAGTCTGTCCTCGGGCAGCCCGTTTGACGGGGCGTCCGGCAATGGACTCCTGCGGATTCCCGGCGTGGCATCCAACAACCAGGGCAGCTTGTTCTTTCTCGCGTCGCCCGGCTTCTTTCCAACCACGGGCATGCGAATCGTGCAGGGCCGTGATTTCGAGGCGCGGGATCTCGAACCAGGCGCGGCTCCCGTGGCGCTGGTGAGCGAGTCGCTCGCGCGGCAGGCGTTTTCCGGAAAGAGTCCGATCGGGCGAACGTTCAGCAATCTGGAAGACAGTCCACCGCGCTGGGTGACGATCGTGGGGGTTGTGCGCAACATCAAGTTCGGCAATCTGCGCGACGCATCGCCGCGCGTGGTGTACCTGCCGTACACCTGGCCCAAGCCGCCGCAGATTCTGTCGCTAGTCTTACGTGCCCGGCGGGATGTCGCCTCCCTCGCAGGCGTATTGCGGCGAGAGGCCGGCTTGACCGATCCGGACCTGGCGGTTGGGCAGATCACGAGCCAAACGCAGCTCATCGACGAGAGCCTGACGCGCGAGCGCATGCTGGCAAGCGTGGGAGTCTTTTTCGGCGGACTGGCGGTGCTCATGGCGGTGATTGGCATCTATGGAATCACGAGCTATACGGTGTCCAAGCGAACCCAGGAGATCGGAATTCGTATGGCGCTGGGGGCGCCGCGGGCCAGCGTTCTCGCAATGATTCTCAGGGAATCGGCGATTGTGGTTGGGGCGGGCGCGGCCGTCGGGTTGGCGATTTCACAGGCGGCGGAGCGTCTGGTGGCGGCATTGCTTTTCGGCGCCCGGGCTTCCGACCCGGCGACTTTGCTGACTGCCGCTCTGTTTGTCCTGCTGGTCACCACACTGGCGGCATTCCACCCCGCACGGCGCGCCGCCAATATCGACCCCATGATGGCGATTCGTTGCGAGTGGGGAGTTGCGTCAGTAGAGACGGTCTCGCCGTTGCGGCCCACGGTAATGGGTGGATTTAGGCAGGTCGAAGCGCTGGAACGCACACAGAGCGCTTCCCTGCCACAAAGTCTGCGGGCGGATGCGCGCATTTTCGGCGATCTGGTACGCCACTTCTTCGGGCGGTTTTTCGACAAGGAGGCACTCTCGCCGCAGGGGCGGCCCGAGGCCGGAGTCTTCCAGACACTCGGACTGCTGATTCCGCCAAGCGGCTTCATCTGTCTCCTGTTCATGATCGGCAATCCCCATGGTTGGCAATTGGTAGGCCTGCGCTTCCTGCTGATTTGCTACAGCATGATCGTCATGGGGGTGGTGATGGTTTTCGAGTGGGAGGCCTTGTTTCCCGATCGTCGCGATTACCTGATCTTGACCCCTTTGCCCTTGCGGCCGTTTGCGATCCTGGCGGCCAAGTTCGCGGCGCTCGGCATCTTTTTGGCGATGTTCCTCGGGGCGGTCAACTTTTTCGGCGTGCTCTTGTGGCCGGGCGTGGAAGGCGGCAACTCCTACTTTCAAGTGGCGGGGGCGCATCTCGCCGTCATGATCGCAGCCGGATTGTTCTCCGCGCTGGCCATCGCGGCACTACAGGGTGTGCTGGTCACCGTGTTTCGCGGAGTTGCGTATCGCCGCGTCTCGGCGGCTGTGCAAACCGTTTTGATGGCCGGTCTGATTCTGTTTTTGTTTGTATCGCCGCTGATGGCCATGGCTATTCCCAACCTGTGCCGGACACACAGTCCGTTCCTACACTGGATTCCGCCTTTTTGGTTCGCCGGACTATACGAACAGATGCGGCCGGTGGTCGGGCATGGTTCGGCTCAGGCGGGTAAGACACTGGCCGGGCTGGGATCGCTGGCGATGCGCTCGATCTGGATCGCACTGGCTCTTTTCACGGCGAGTTTCCTGCCGGAATATCGCCGTCATGCGCGCCGCGCCCTGGAAATCTCCCTGCCGCGTCCCAAGGGCCCTGGACGAATTGGGCGAGCGCTGAGCAGGGCCGTCGCGTGGTTGCTGGGCGATCCGGTCGAAACCGGCGTATTTCATTTCATCGGCCAGACTATCTCGCGGAGTCTGAAGCACCGCCTGTTCCTGGCTACGTACGCAGGCTTCGGCGCGGCCCTAGCGGTGATGGTCATCTCCAATGGAGGCGGTTCGGTTCGCGCACCGCTGGCGCTGTCCTTTGTCCTGGTCTCCGGTTTGCGCGCCGCATTCAACTTTCCGTCCGACCTGCGCGCGAATTGGGCGTTTCAGGTGAGCGAAACGCACTCGGCGGCGGCCTATATCCGGGCCACGCGAAAGTGGGTGATGTTCCTCGCAGTGCTTCCGTTGTTCCTGCTGGTGGCGGCAATCGAGGCGATGCGCTCGCCCATGCCCGTCGTCGCTTTTCACTCTGCGTTCGGAGTGACGGTGTCTATGGTTTTGATGGAGGCGCTGTTCCTGGGTTTTCACAAAGTTCCGTTCACCTGTTCGCGCTTTCCTGGCAAGGCAAGTCTGGTTTTCCTGAGCGTGCTCTATGTTTTTGGCTTTACCTTTTACAGCAGTTGGATGGCGCAGCTGGAAGTGTGGCTGTGGGCGTGGCCGCTTCCGGCCGTTCTCTTTTTCCTGGTGTGCGGCGTTGGACTGGTGGCGCTGTGGCTCATGCGCGAGCGAGTGCTCCCCTCTGAGAGCGGTTTGGAATATGAAGACGATGGCAACCCCGCGGTTCGCTTGCTGGGCCTGAACGAATAGTAACGAGCAACATTCATGCTGGAAATCTGCGATCTGACCAAGTATTACCGCAACATTCCGGTGGTCAACAACGTGAGCTTCGCCGTCCGCCCCGGCGAGGTGACCGGATACCTGGGGCCGAACGGCTCCGGTAAGTCGACCACCGTTAAGATCATTACTGCCTTGATCGAGCCGAGCCGGGGAGCTGTGCTGCTGGATGGCCAGGATATCCGGCGTGACCTGATGGGTTTCCGGCGGCGCCTGGGCTATGTGCCAGAAGAAGCGATCCTCTACAATTACCTGACTGGCCTGGAATATTTGCAACTAATGGGCCGGCTGCGCGGGATGGCGCTCGACGTAGTTGATCGAAGAGCCAACGACCTGCTGGAACTGTTCTCTCTGCATCCGCACCGCCACGCGCCGATCGCGAATTACTCCAAGGGCATGAAGCAGCGCGTTCTGATTTCCGCGGCGCTGCTGCACGACCCCGACGTACTCATTTTGGATGAGCCGCTGTCGGGCATCGATATCGGTTCCGCACAGCTCTTCAAGCATCTGCTGACGGAACTGGCACGGAAGGGAAAGATGATTCTCTACATCTCGCATGTATTGGAAGTCGTGGAGCGGGTCTGCGCCCGCGTCGTCATCTTGTACCGCGGCAAAATCATAACTGACGATTCGGTGGAGAATCTGCGCAAACTGGCGAACTTGCCATCCCTGGAGGAGATTTTCACGCAACTTGTGGAGCAGCGTGATTTGGAAGCGCTGGCGAGAGATATTGTGAGCGCGATCCAGGAGTAGTGGCTCCGGGATCAATCCCCTAACAGGGTTACCTATCTGCTGGTCGACCGCCCCCGCGTCCCCAGGCGACTGTTTGCGCAACTTCTGCACGGACAACGTGGAGACGAGATGATGCTGCCTATGCGGCGTAGCCACGAAGATTGGACCTGTGTTTTCATTGCGAAGCTCGGAATCCGTCAAAAACGCGGAAATGACGGGCATTGTGAGCGGATGGTTTGCACGTAAAGTTCAATCCACGGGGTGGGGGCATCATGGTGGGCGCAGCAGTGGGGCTGCTGTTCGCCTTCCTGGTGGCTGCCATGTCTACGCTGAACGGCCGGCATCCGTACCTCGAGATCATGTTTCCGGGCTTCGTTGTGGGCGCGATCATCGGCTTCCTGACACAAAAGGTGGGAGAAAGCCCGGTGAATCGGCAGGAGTCCTAGAACTTGTCCCGCGGCTCGGGGGGCCGCGCCACAGCAGCATTGGGCTGAAGCCTGGCCGGCAAAACCATCGAGTTTTTGCCGGCGGCTCGAAGCCGGCTGGGCTCCCGGAGAACGGGATTCCAACACACCTCTCACATCCGCCGGGGTGTAACCGGTTCGCAGACGGCACATCTACCGTAGTGAACGGCATGACGGCGAAATATCACGGACTGTCGCAGATCGACCTCGAGAGAATTCGCAAGATCGACACCTGCACGGTTTCGAACGCCATCGAAAGGCTGGGAGCGCGCCTGCGCAACGAAGGGCAGATCTCCGGCGCGGTAACCCGGTGTCAGTTTCCAAACCTGCCGCCGGTGATCGGCTACGCGGCAACGGCGACGATGCATTCGGCGACCGAACCTGTGGCAGGACGCGCTTATCACGAGAACATGGCGTGGTGGCGGTACGTGTCGACGATACCGGAGCCGCGCGTCATGGTGGTGCTCGACAGGGACCAATCGGGTGGCGCGCTGCTCGGTGAAATGCACGCGTTGATCGGTCAAGCCCTGCATTGTGTGGCGTACATTACCAACGGAGGGGTGCGCGACCTGGCGGCAGTGGAAGCGATGGGCTTTCAACTCTTCGCGGGAAGCGTCGAAGTGTCGCACAAATACGCGCACATCTCGGAATTCGGAGCACCCCTCGAACTCGACGGGCTTACGATCTCGCCGGGAGATCTTCTTCATGGCGACCGCCATGGTGTGCATACCATCCCTCTTTCCATCGCCGCCGAGATTGCGGCAATGGTCGGCAAAATGCGGCTCGAGGAGGACGAACTTCGCAAGCTGTGCCGGTCCCCGCGATTCTCTTTAGACCGGCTGGAAGAGAAATTGCATAAGATCCCAGGCGGCGGGTTTGAGGTGTCACTAAACGGGTCATAGACCGCGGATGGCAATGGCCTTCCGGGAGGTGTGAGTAAATGTGTGTCATCAGCCGGCCGTCTTTGCGCGTACTGTTGTGTCTCGCGGTAATTTCTGCACCATGTCTACTGAGTTCGTGCGGTCGCAGCGCATCGGCTGACTCACCGCCCGGCGGCCAGGCACCCACCATTCCGGAGGTGAGCGTCGTGAAGGCGGTGCGAAGCAATTTGCACCAGTCGCTGATCGTTTCCTCGGAGCTGGTTCCCTTCCAGCAGATCGACGTGTATGCCAAAGAATCGGGCTTCGTTCACACCCTGAATGTGGATTATGGCACGCACGTGAAGACAGGCGACCTGATGGCGGTTTTGGAAATTCCTGAACTGAACATGCAAATTCAGGAAGACGAAGCGGAAGTAAAGGACGCGTCCGAGGAAGTGGCGCGCTACCAAAACCAATTGAACCAGCTCCAAGCCCAGGAGAAAGTCACGCACCTGCAATACACCCGCATCAATGGCGTGGCGCAAGCCAAACCCGGCCTGGTGGCACAACAGGAAGTGGACGATTGGCAAGGGAAAGACTTGGCCGCCAATTCGCAAGTGGCGGCCGGCCAATCGGCACTGCAAGCCGCGCAAAGCCAACTCGACCGCGCCAAAGCCAAGCAGCGCCACGATCAGGCGTTATTGAACTATGCCGATATCACCGCTCCTTTTACGGGAGTGGTGACCAAGCGCTACGCCAACTACGGAACGCTGATGCAATCTGGCATCAACAGTACGCAAGCCCTTCCGCTGGTGCAGCTTTCGGAAGACGATCTGTTTCGCCTGGTGATCCCGGTGCCGGAGAGTTACGTTCCGGATGTCCGGGTGGGAGATCGCGTGGCCGTGCGAATTCCCGTCCTGAACCGGACTTTTCCGGGAACCGTTGCGCGCTTTTCGGTGGACGTCGAGGAACAGACCCGCACCATGCACACGGAGGTCGACGTGCGCAATCCGGAACATGTCTTGATGCCGGGAATGTATGCCGAAGCAACGCTGACGATGAATCTGAAAAAAGGGGTGGTTGTAGTTCCTCCGGAGACCATCAACGTGGAGGGCGACAAGAGATCGGTATGGGTAGTCTCGCCGTCAGGATCGGTGGAGAAACGGCCCGTGACACTGGGCGTGGAAACGCCCGAGAAGACTGAAATCATATCCGGCCTGCGGGAGGGCGAAATGGTCGCGGCGGGCGACCGGGGCCGTCTCAAACCCGGGGAACAGGTTCGTCCGAAGGTAGTGCAACTGCTGGAATACCGGGAAACCGAGTAGCGGTCGCCACGCGAGGAATTGGACAATGGCTGGTTTCGCTATCCGTCATCCGTATTTCATCGTAGTGATTTGCCTGGTACTGGCGATTCTCGGCGTGACTGCCGTGACGCGCATGCCGGTGGATTTGTTTCCGCCCATCAATCTCCCCGAAGCGGTGGTAGCGACTTTCTATAACGGCATGCCTCCAGCCGATATCGAAACCGACATCACCGACCCGCTGGAACGCTTCTTCACGCTGGCTAGCGGGGTGGACCATTCGGAATCGCGCTCGCTGCCGGGCGTGAGCATCATCAAAGTATTCTTCCAGCCGGGCACCAATCCCGACGCGGATGTCACCCAGCTTTCGAATCTCTCGCTCTCGGACCTGAAGCGGCTGCCGCCCGGGACGCTGCCACCGGTCGTACTCAAATTCGACTCCTCCAGCCTTCCGGTCTGCCTCGTAACGCTCAAAGGGCAGGGGCTCGACCAGACGCAATTGCACGATGTCGGGGAATTCGCGATTCGCGACCAGATCGCGGGAGTGCCAGGAGCGGAAATTCCACCGCCCTTCGGCGGCAAGTACCGGCAGGCAATGGTGTACGTCGACCCCTACAAACTTTACTCGCGTCAATTGAGCGTGATGGACGTGGTGGGGGCAGTGAATCAGAACAACCTGATTCTTCCCGCCGGCGACGTCAAAATCGGCAACTTCGATTATTACGTGTATTCCAACGCCCTGGTCAATCGGGTCTCTGACCTCAACAGCGTTCCGGTGAAAACGGTGAACCAGCAATGGGTTTCAGTCAAGGACGTTGGCGAGGCAAAAGACGCGAACCAAATCCAGTACAACCTGGTGCGGGTGGATGGGCAGCGCTCGGTCTATCTGCCGATCATGAAACAGGGCGGAAACACCAACACCATCGAGGTGGTGGACGGCATCCGCAAGATCATCAGCCATCTCATCGGAATTCCGAAAAACCTCGTCGCGACCGTGGTGTTCGATCAATCCGCCTACGTCAAGGAGGCAATTAAGACGCTCTTGCACGAAGGGCTGATCGGGCTGCTGCTCACCAGCTTGATGATCCTGATTTTCCTTGGCAGTGCGCGCGCCACGTTTGCGGTTTTTCTGTCCATTCCGCTGGCGGCGCTGGCTACGTTCCTGGTTCTGGCGCTGATGGGGAGCACGGTGAATACCATGATCCTGGGCGGTCTAGCGCTGGCATTTTCGCGCATCATCGAC
>Ga0335073_10001073_pt1 | contig 36214 bp, 28 predicted proteins | sample Lox_Sample_22_FD_207093 | JGI IMG/M metagenome (GOLD analysis project Ga0335073, IMG submission 207093) | Soil microbial communities from Loxahatchee National Wildlife Refuge, Florida, United States - Lox_Sample_2.2 | ecosystem: Environmental > Terrestrial > Soil > Wetlands | place: USA... | reverse complement strand
CTCCGCACGCAGCGCCACCACCGGATCGAGCTTGGCCGCGCGCGACGCCGGATACCACCCCGACGCCACTCCCACAATCGTCGAAACGCCGAGGGACAGCGCCACATACCCCATCGTGATGTGCAGCGAAAGTTCGAACACCCGGCCGAGAATTTCCGTTACCATCGCGCCGATCAGGATTCCCATGCCTCCGCCTGCCATGGCCAGCAGCACCGCCTCGATCAGCACTTGCAGCATCACATCGCTGTGGCGCGCGCCCAGCGCCTTGCGGACGCCGATTTCGTGCGTTCGCTCGGTGACGCTCACCAGCATGATGTTCATGATGACGATACCGCCTACCACCAGCGAAATGCAGGTCACGGGCACCACCACCGCCGCCACCATCGAGAGCAGCTGGTCGATGAAGCCGCGGATCGCGTCTGGCGTGAGGTTATCGAAATTATCGTCCTGGCCCGGCGGCGTGTGAAAGCGCGTGCGCAGGGCGACGCGGGTGAGATCGAGAGCCTCTCCCAGACTCAGCCCGCTGCCCGGTTTCGGCCGCCCGAACAGCGAGAATCCCGTGCCGGGACCGTAGAGACGGTCGAACGCGCTGATGGGAATGTAAATGGAGTTGTCCTGATCGCGCCCGAACGCCGACCCCAGTTTTTCCTCCAGACCGATCACGGTGAATTCCATGCCCTCGACCTTCACGATCTGTCCGAGCGGCGACGATTCTCCTGGAAACAGCGTGTTCCGCACCGTCTCCCCGATTACGGCCACGAATGCCCGCGTGCGATCTTCCTGCACGGTAAAGAATCGGCCATCGGAGACGCCGATGTCGCGAATGCTGGCCAGGTCGGCCGAGGCGCCGATAATGGTCGTCTGCTCGCACGTGAGGCTGCCGTGCTTCACGTCCGAGGCGTGGTTCCGGTAAGGGCTGTAGAGCACGCGGTCGCCGTTGACCGATTCCAGAAATTGCGCGTCGGCGTTATAAATCGCCTTGTTACGCCGCATCTTGTCGAAATACTGCCGCCGGCTGAGGCGGCCGGTGGCGGCGATCTGCGCCACCATGAACGACTCCGAGCCGAAAGCCTTCGCCGTACTCTCCTCCGCGTACACGCCCAGTCCGGCAATCGCCGCGCCCACCAGGATGACGCTGGCGACCCCGATAATCACGCCAAGCAGAGTCAAAAAGCTTCTCAGCTTGTGCGCGCGCAACGAATCAGCGGCCAACGAAAAGGCGCTTTTAAACTGACGCCAGGGACGGGAAGACCCGGAACCCGATGGAGACATGTCTTTCCAGGATAACAATGGACCGCGCCGGAAAGGTGAAGCCCGGCTTTTCACTCAGAGGCGCGGAGGACACAGAGGAAAATCAAAGCCGCAAAGGAAAAGCCGGCGAATTTTCCTTGCGGATGAACCCGCGTCGCCTGGTTCTTCTCTTCGTACTCTACGGCTCTGCGTGAGACGGTTTCGCGTTTACCTTGAGACTTCCGGCACCACTCCCGCCCGGTAAACCGAATACCACTGGCCGCCCCGCGGATTATCGCGGTGCATCGTGCGCAGCTTGACCGAATCTCCTGGCTTAAGCATCGCCTGCACCCGTTTCAGGTCGTCCACCGACGTGATCTCCTGCGTTACAGGGACGCCTTTCTGTACGAACCCGATGGAAAGAATTACGTCCCCCGGCGATAACTTCAGATCGTCCGCGAACGAGTTGGGTTCCACGTCCTGCACCCGGACGCCGCCATTCCCTTTGAGATCGAGGCTTTCGCGCAGCCGGTCGGTAAGCGGCACGATGGTCATGCCGAAACTCACGCTCGTGGCCTGCGGCTTGTTGGCCGGATTCGTCTCGTCCGCCCCCACCGTTTCGGGAAAGATCTGCGCCATGTTCCCGACAACCACCTTGACGTTCTCCCGTTTGCCGTCCCGCAACACCGTAAGGTTCACGCTGTCGCCCACGGGGGTCGCCGTGACGGTATCTACCAGCGAGTCGCCCCCATGGACGGCTTTTCCGTTGATCGCCACGATAACGTCGCCTTCCCTGAGTTTGGCCTTGTCCGCGGGTCCGCCGGGTTCTACCTCGTCGACAAAAACTCCCTCGCTGGCGCCGCTCGCCTTGATGGCGGCAACCGTCTCCGGCAGGTCCGAAATCGCGAACTTAATGCCGATCGATCCGCGAATTACTTTCCCGTTCTTGATGATCTCGTTGTAGACGCCGGCTGCCGTATTGATCGGCAAAGCGAAACCGATGCCCTGATAGCCACCCGTCCGCGAAGCGATCGCGGTGTTGATCCCTACTACCTCGCCGCGCATATTGAGCAGCGGTCCGCCGCTGTTTCCGGGATTAATCGCCGCATCCGTCTGCAAAAAATGTTGGAACTGCATGGTGCTGTCGTCGTTCATGGTGCGCTCTTTGGCGCTGATGATGCCGGCTGTCACGGTGGCGTCGAATCCGAAGGGCGACCCGATCGCCAGGGCCCAATCGCCCACCTGCACCGCATCGGAATTGCCGATCTTCGCCGGCGTCAGGTTGCGCTTTCCCTGTACGCGAATCACGGCGAGATCCGTGGCCTTGTCCGTTCCCACGATCTTCGCGTCGTACTCGTTGGTGTCGCCGGAGAATTTCACCTGCAAGCGCGCGGACTGATCCACCACGTGGTTGTTGGTCAGTATGTAGCCGGCAGCGTCCACCACCACGCCCGAACCCAGCGCCTTGCCCTCGCCGCCCGGCATCTCGGGACTTTCGCCGCCGAACGGATTCATGAACCGGCGGAAGAAGTCGTCCATGCCGCCATTGTTGCCGTTGTTCTCGCCATCGTCCGGTCCGGCCTGGCGCCGGGAGGAACGGCGCGATGTTCTCACCGGATAAGTTACCGAAATATTCACCACCGAGGGTTCCACCTGCTTGGCGATCTGCGTGAATGCATTCGAGAGCTCCACCGGGTTCGGAATCGCCAGAGATGTGGCGCCCGGCGCCAGATTGTTGTCGCGGGCGGCCTTCACCCCCGTGCTGATGAGGGTGCCGATCACGATCCCGAGGCAAAGGGTAAACAGCAACAGGGTGAACGACAGCAACTTCTGCGTACGCATTCGATCGATGAAACTCATGGAACTTCCTGCTCCTCGCACTTATAGGAATCGATGTGGCTTAGGGTTCAAGGGTTTCAGCTCGACCATCGCCACGCCTCCCAGAATCAGCGCCGCGCCCGCCGCCGCGCGCCCGGAAAGACCCTCGCCAACCGTTACATACGAGGTGATCCACGCAACTACCGGTTCGAGCATGAAAATCAAGGCCGTCCTGGTGGCCGATGTGTATCGTTGCGCCCAGGCCAATATGGCGAACGCCAGGGCGGTACACAACAATCCCGTTATCAGTATCGCCCATACCACCGCCGGGCGCCACACTAACCGGGGCGTCTCCACCAGCCAAACCAGCGCCCACGCCCATACCGCCGAAATGGCGATCTGGCTGACCGCTAGCAGTTCGTAGCCCATTTTGTTGCGATAGTGGTCCAGCATGACGATATATGCCGCGAAACCAATCGCACCGCACACCGTCAGCAGGTCGCCAGTTCCCACGGGACCTTTGCCGCCCGGCAGAGTCATCAGCGCCAACCCGCCAGTCGCGATCAGCACTCCCATTACCTCGGATCGATTCGGTTTCACACGATAGACGCTGGCCGCGAGCAAAGGTACCGCCACCGATGTTAAACCGGTAATGAATGCCGACCGCGGCGCCGTGGTAAACCGCAGTCCCACCGTCTGAAACAGGTAGGCGAAGAAAAGAAATGTGCCCGCCATCGCGCCCGCGCCCGCCGTCTTCCACGACCGCCAGGGCATGCCCGCGCCGCGGAACGCGACCACCAGAGCAATCGTCGCCAGCGTGAATCGCAGTGCCAGAAACAATACCGGCGAAAGATCCGTCAGGGCTGCTTTGATGAGGACGAACGTCGCTCCCCAGATAGTGACATTGAAGATGAGCGCCGCTTCGGCCGCGCGGCGGCGATTCACTTCCCCGCGCCCCCCGCGGCATCGGGCGGCATTCCACGCATGAGGTGCAGCAGGACCAGGAAAATGCGTTTTAACCCCAAATCGCGGCCCTCGGGACGGAACCACTCCTGCGTCGTATGGGCGCCGCCGCCCAGCCCGCCGGCCCCGATGGCCACCGCCGGAATTCCCAGCGAAAGCGGGATGTTAGCGTCAGTAGACGAGCAATCGAGATGCGATCGGATGCCGAGGTGAGCATCCACCGCGCGCACGCATTGCAGGATTGGCGCGTTCTCGGGCAGTGCCGCCGCCGGCCGCGAGCCGATTTCCTTCAGTCTCGCCGTCACCTTCCCGCCTATCGCGCGCTGGTTCTCCGTCTCGCGCGCCCGGTCGACCGCGGCCGACAAAACCTCCACCAATTCGTCCATGCGGGCGTTGTTTTCCGACCGGATATCCACCTTGGCGCGCGCCGATTGCGGAATGGCGTTGACGCTCGACCCGCCTTCGATCAAGCCCACATTGATGGCCGATTTCGGCGTGCCATCAATGCGGGTTTCCGCGAACAGCGCCACCGCCCGGCACAACGCATGCAGCGGATTTCCTACGCCGTAATCGCTCCAACTGTGCCCGCCCGGACCCGAAAAAGCGACCTCGAACCGCCGGCTGCCAAGCGCCCGATTGGTGATATGGTCGGTGCTGGCGCCATCGACCACCAGCATGGTTTCGATCTTGCGCGCCAGCGGCGCCTGCTTGCACAGGTGCCGCATGCCCAGCAGATTGCCTTCGCCCTCCTCGCCGACATTGGCCACCAGCAGTAAACGGAGCGGCGATTCCGGCAGTTTCGCGCCGTTCTTCCAGACGCGCGCCATGGCCAGAAGCGCCGCCAACCCCGCGCCGTTGTCCGATACGCCCGGCCCGCAGAATCGCCCGTCGGCGTCCACTGAGATATCTTCTTTATTGCGCGGCGCAATGACGGTATCGAGGTGCGCCGTGAGCGCGACGTATGGCCCATCGCCCTGCGCCGCGATCACATTGCCGGCGCGATCGATGGAGGCGGACCATCCCATCGATTTGAACTGCTCCAGAAACCACGCCGCGCGTTCCTGTTCGAGGAAGGTCGGTGCGGGAACGCGGCAGAGCGCCAGATGCGTCTCGTTGATCCACTGCTTTTCGCGCGTGAACCACTGGAGGCATTCGCGCACACCCCGGTCGTCCGCCAACTCGCCGATATTGAACCCAGCCGTCGCGTTCGCCGCCATGCCGTGCATTTAGTGTATCAATGGCGGCGAGCTGCGATCGGAATGCAGCTTTCGGCCGGGCAACAAAAATCGCCGCCCACCCGTGGTCGCGGCTCATCATCGGCGCGCCATTATGGGTGCTTTTTGCTCCCATCCGGCTTCGGAACCGGCGGGCGCTCGCGTTCCCTCAGGAATTTCTCCTGGCACGCCAACCCCTCCGCCCGAATTTCCGCGAATCCCGGCCGCGACCGTGCGTTGGCCAGCATGGGGTCGGAATCCATCCCAGGGTAGGCGCAATAGCCGGTCTCGACCGCCCGTTTGAGTAGCGGCAGCGCCCGCTCGCCTTGGCCTACATAAGAAAGGTGCGCCGCCGACAAGTAGTTCGGTTCCGGATCGGACACTGGCTCGACTTGGGCCGCCATGGCGTCGATCTCCTCGGCCGGCCGATGCCGCAAATAAGCCAGCAACATGGGATAGCCGCTCCACTGCGGCGGCTTTCGCTCGAGAACTTCCTTCGTTTTCCCCTCGTCTACCAGAACATCGATCAAGGTAGCCTGCGAGATTTCGGCCTCCGGGTCCAATCGCAAAAAATCCTGCGCGCGCGAATAATCCCCCCGCAGCAGGAACGTGATCCCGCACGACCGCGAGCCCGCGTCCCGGGCGTCGATGATCATCGATGCCTCGCACTCGCGCGCCGATTCGTCCAGTAGTCCGGCATCGCGCAGAATCCAGCTCAGCAGGAAGTGAAGCCGCGCGCGGTCCGGCCGCTGGCGCAGCAGATCCTGTACCCCGCGATAAGCCTGCGCTTGCGTAATACGCCCTTCGCTCACTGGACGGCCGGAGAGATCTAATAACAGGTCGGCCTTATAGATGACGTTGTCCGGCTCCGCTTCCACCGCCTTGGCCAGTGCGGCGCTCGACTTCCGCCGTGCTTCCTCCCCTCCGTTTCCGAACCAAAAGAGGCCGCTGTACATCCCCGAGAGAATCCGCCACGCGGGACCGAAAGAGGGGTCCAGTTGAACCGACCGTTCCAGCTTGTTCATCGTCCGCTTCCGCAGCGCCGGATCGAGCGAGACAAGGTCCGGCTCCGCGAGCACTTCCAGATACAGCTTGTACGCTTCCTCATTTTTGGGTTGCGGCGGATCGTCGCTGACGAACTCAGAGACGCCCAGTACCGGGGCCATGGTCCGCCGCGTCTTGGCGGCAACTTGCGCCTGCATGGCCACGATGTTTCCGCCGGGAACCTCGAAGACGTCGCTCCATACCAGGCGATTGCTCTCTACGTCGGTCAGTTCCAGCGTCATCTGCACCTGATCGCCGGCCCTCATCAGCCGTCCGGACACGATCGTGTCCACCCCCAATTGGCGCCCCGCTTTTTGCAGGTCCACACCCGCGGCGTTATACTTGCGCGCGGATTGCGCGGTCCGCACGGTCAGGTGGCGGCCGTAATCCAGAATCCGCGTAATCTCCTCCGGGAGCGCGGCGGATAAATAATCGAGGCTGCGGTCCCCTGCGGGATTCTGGAATGGAAGCACCGCTACGGTCTTCGACTGTTGCCGGGCCGCCTGCGTCTTTCGCGTCAGGAGCACCGTGACCGCGGCAGTTGCCGCGACCAATACCGCCGCCGTGGCGGCAATCGAGATCCTCCGGAAATTTCGGCGGCTGAACCTCGCGAGCCGGGTCATCCAGGAATCGCCGCGGGCTTCCACCGGCTCGCGATTCAAGTAATGATCGATATCGCGAATCATGGCGGCCACCGACGAATATCGCCGCGCTGGGTCCTTCTCCATGGCGGTGAGGCACATTGAATCGAGGTTCGCCCACCAAGTCCGCGCGCCGGTACGCGGAGCGACGGACGAAAGCCTGGGCGGCTCGCCGGTAACGATCAACCGTTCTGCTTCGGCGACGCTCTTGCCAGCGAGATCGAACGGAAGCCGCTCCGCCAGCAATTCGTACAGGACCACCCCGAGCGAATACACATCCGTCAATGTGCTCACAGCTTCTCCGCGAAGCTGCTCCGGCGAAGCGTATGCCGTCGTCATTTGGCGGAAAGCCGTGCGGGTGTGTGTCGCCTCCTGCCCCACGGCATCGAGTTGCTTCGCGATTCCGAAATCTACCAGCCGGACCGAACCATCCCTTTTCACCAGAATGTTCGAGGGCTTCAGATCGCGGTGAATCACGCCGTGCTGGTGGGCGTATTGCACGGCTTCCGCGACCAGTCGCACCAGCCTCAGCCGTTCCTCCACGGAGCACTTATGGTTCTGGCAATACTCCGTGATTGGCACGCCGTCCACGTACTCCATCACGAACCACGGAGTCCCGTCCGGGAGCGTGCTGGCATCGTAGAGGCGTGCGATCGAAGGGTGATTGAATTGCGCCAGCGTGCGCTGTTCCGCCGTGAATCGCTCGCGGCGCGCCGGAGAAAGCCAGGCATCGCGCAGGAGCTTGATGGCCACCAGGTTGCCCAGGTCCCTTCGCTCCGCCAGGTAAACTACACCCATTCCACCTTCGCCCACCACGCGCAGCAAACGATAGGAGCTGAATTCCTCGAAGGACATCGATAGCCGGTCTTCGGAAACGGCCTCCGCGATGTCCACCGCGTGGTGATCCAACAGCCATTCGCGGCCGTCTTCCGCGAGCATGCGCTCAACCTCCAGTGCGAGCGAGCGATCTTCGCCGCAAGCCTCACGCACGAATGCCGAGCGTTCGTCGCCGCTCAGTTCCACGGCGCGATGGAACAATTCCTGCACACGCTCCCAGCGCTCGGGGTCCATCAGCTTCTGCGAACCTCCTGCGCCAGCCAGGCTTTCGCGGCGCGCCAGTCCCGTAGCACTGTGGCTTCCGATATCCCGAGCAACTCAGCGATTTCGAGGATATCCAGCCCACCGAAAAACCGGCCCTCGACCATGGCCGCCTGCCGCGGGTTCATTTTGGCCAGCTTATCGAGCGAATCGTCGAGCGCGATCAATTCGTCCTCGGCGACGATCGCGGGCTCGGGAGATAAACTCATCGTGACCAGAACGTCGTTGCCCCCGCCGCGCTTGCCTGCTTTCCGCCGCCGGATATCGTCGATCAGTACCTGCCGCATTGCGCGGGCGGCGATCCGTTTGAAATGCAATCGCGAGACTGCGTTGACTCCATCCGAGGCGGAGAGCTTGATCCACGCTTCGTGCACCAGCGCGGTCGGGCTCAGAGTCGCGTTTTTGTGGGCGCGCTTGACGAGAACTGCCAGACGGCGCAGCTCCTCGTAAGTCGCAGCGAACAGAGCGTCGAGATCTGCCTGACCGGTTAACCCATCCGTCATACTGGAGCGAAGCAGGCGAGCCTACGTAGTACGTAGTATGTGCTTGCCGCTCGGACGGATGCAAGTTACTGGTGCTTTTGGGCCGTCACCGCATAGCATCGCCGGGAGGAATCAATCCGGCAGTGGCCTCCCCTTAGTCTCCGGCGCGAACGGAAGCGCGGCGAGACCGATCAGAAACACCAGGCTCATGGTCACACCCGCATATCGCATCGGCTCGGCGTGCCCGGCGAAAACGTTGCCGGTGAGATACCCGAACGTGAACGGACCGAGCGCGGCCAACCCGCGGCCCACGTTATAGCAGAAACTCGTGCCCGTGCTGCGCAGTCGCGTGGGGAAAAGTTCGGGCAGGTAGATGGCATAGCCGCCGAAGAGCGTCATCTGCGAGAACCCCATCAGCGGGACCATCCAGAAAATATCGCCGACGGCGCGCAGGTGCCAGAATGTGTACGCGGTCATCCCCATGGCAGTCAGAAAGCTCACCGCGAACGCCGTGCGCCGGCCGGTGTAGTGGGTCAAATAAGTGAACGCGTAAACGCCGAAAAATCCGCCCAGATTTTGGAACATCGACGTGATGCCGATCCACGACGTGGTCTTGCCGGCGAGTTCCGCGCCGGACAGCCCTTGCGCGGCGAACGTGCGCATGAGCACCGGCTGGAACAGATCGTAGCTGAAATATCCGATGCCCCAGAGTCCCACGACTCCCGCCACCGAAAGCATCAGCCCGATGGCCGAATTCCGTCCCCACCGCGCGTCGGAGAGCAGTTCGCGGTACGACCCCAGCCGCCTCTTTTCCGCGCGCGCCTTGAGCCATTGCTCCGGCTCCTTTAGCTTGCGGAAGACAAGGAACGCGAGCGGCGCCGGGATCGCGCCGGACAGAAACTCCCAGCGCCACGCCCCATGAATCGCCCCCGAGCGTTCCAGCAAGCCGAGCATAATCCCGACGGTGGCGGCGACCATGTTGCCGATCGAAGAGAACGATTGCAGCGTGCCGAGCGCATAAGGCCGCGCGCGCTCCGGCACCACCTCCGCCACCAGCGCGACGCCGACGGCGAACTGCCCGCCCACGCCGAGTCCGCACAGAAATCGATAGCCGTTGAAATCCCAGATTCCGGTGGCGAACATGCTCAGTCCGGTGAACAGCGTGTAGCAGAGAATAGTCCATACCATGGTGCGGACGCGGCCGATGCGGTCGCCAAGGATACCGAAGATAACTCCGCCGGCCGCCCACCCCAACATGAAGATCGCGGTCGCGTACGCGCCCATGGCATCGGTCGCGCGTGCGCCCATCAGGTCGTGGATGGCCGGCTTGCGCGCCAGATTGAAAATCTGCTGCGCCATCGTGTCGAACATCCAGCCGATGCAGCAGACCGCGAGGACAAACCATTGGTATCGGGTCAGGTCCCGATACCACGCGTATTTCGGCATGAGTTGTTATTGTATGCTCAGCCTGCCAGCTTGCGCACCGTCTCCACGGTGTCCGCTTCCGTGGCTGTCTTATCGGTCCGGTACCGCTTCACCCGCGCGAACCGCAGCGCCATTCCACTGGGATACCGCGTGCTCGCCTGAATGTCGCTGAACGCGATCTCCGCCACGATCTTCGGCTCGACATACACGGTGTAATCGTCGCGGCCGATTGCGAGCTTCAGGAACTGTTCCGTCTGCCAGGCCAGCATTTCGTCGGTGAGTCCCTTGAACGTCTTGCCGAGCATGACGAAGCCGCCCTTTTCGGTGTCCCGCGCGCCTAAATGCAGATTGCTCAGCCAGCCTTTGCGGCGGCCGCTGCCCCATTCCGCCGCCAGGATCACCAAATCGAGCGTGTGCGCCTTCTTGATCTTCAGCCAGCTCTGCCCGCGCGATCCCGCCGAGTACGAAGCGCCGATGGCTTTCGCCATAAGGCCCTCGTTGCCGCGGTCGAGCGCCCCCCGCAGAAATTCCGCTCCTTTCTCGGGATCGGCTGTCACCAGGTGCGGCACCAGGCTTTCCGCCGGCGCCAGCGACGAGAGCGCCGAAAATCGCCGCGCCTGCGCTTCGTCGATGAGCGGCTGCCCATCGAGGTACAACAAGTCGAACCAATACGGCGTGAGCGGCAGTTCGGCGCGCATGCGATCGAGACCCAGCTTGCGCCCGAAGCGGCGTGCGGTCACCTGGAACGGCTGCGGACGTCCATCCGGCGTGAGGCTGATGATCTCGCCATCGAGTATGAGATCGCGGCCAGGAAGCGCGCGCACCGCCTCCACCACTTCCGGCACTGCCGCCGTGACGTCGTTCAAGGCGCGCGAAAAAATGACGACATCCTCGCCGGAACGATGCACTTGCACCCGCGCGCCATCGAATTTGTACTCCAGCGCCGCCTCGCCCAGTTCGCCGAGCGCGCCTTCCACATCCTCGGCGGTTTGCGCGAGCATGGGCTGGACCGGCCGGAAAAGCTGAATCGAATACTCCGCGAGCCCCGCCGGACCCCTAGTCAACACCGACCGCGCCACCCGCGCGATATCGCCGGCGAGCATCACGGCGCGGCGCACGTCGGCGGCCGAAGCTCCCGAAGCGCGCGCCAACGCTTCCACCATGATTCCTTCGAGCGCTCCCTGCCGGATTTCGCCGAACAGAAGCGCGCTGAGGAACCGCTGTTCCGGCACTGTGGCGCGCGCCATCAATCCGTGGAGTACTTCGCGCCGTTGGGCGTCGGCGCCGCGCCCCTCGATACCCGCAAGCGTCGCGAATTCGCGATCCACGTCGGCGATTTCAAGCGCGGCCGCTTCCGCGGGCCGGGCGGTGGAAGCCCGGATCGCCGCATATCCCACGCCGGTCCGCCCCTGCCGCGCGAACCCGCACAGATATGCCACCGCCATCTCGCACTCGTCGCCGTTGAGCTGCTTTAGAAGCGCGGCCAGCAGGTCGATTTTCGCCAGCCGCTTCGTGGTTGCCGTCACGCGCTCCGACGTCTCCACCACCCGCGCGAACAACATGGCTAGCGCGCCTCGATGGCCGGCGTAATCTTCATTCCCGGCTTGAGCGCTACGTCCGAAGGCATCGCCACGGCATCGCCTTCCGAAAGGCCAGTGAGGATCTGAAGCCGCGTAATGCTCGACGCCCCGGCTTTCACCCCGCATCGCTCGAAGGTGTCGCCTTTCAGCACGAAGACGTAGTCGCCGCCGGGATCGTGGCGCACCGCCTCTTTGGGGATTGTGAGAGCGTTTTCTACCACCGCGGTGCGGATAGTGGCATCCACGTTCGTGCCGGGAATCAGCAGATGGCCGGGATTCTCGATCACGCAGATCACCTGCCCGACCTGCCGCGAGCCGAGCGCCTCGATATCGGAAGGCTTTCTCTCCACGGTACCGTTCCATTGCTTGTCGGGAAGACCCTGCCAGGTGATGGTGACCGGTTGGCCCAGCGCGATTCGGCCCAGTTCCGGCTCATCCACGTAAACACGAACACGCAGGCGATCGAGTTCGCCGACGTTTGCCACCAGGTCGCCGGGATTGAGGTACGCGCCCGGCCGTACCGCGAGGCCATACACTACCCCGCTAAGCGGGGCGTGGATCTCGCCCTGCGCCGCCTGCTGTTGGGCCAGCTTCAACGCCACGCGGGCGTCTTCGACCCGCGCTCGGGCCGCCGCAATATCGGTCTGCGGAGTGGCGTCGCGCCGGCGCTTGTCGAGTCCCGCAATCAGTGCTTTGATCTGGTTCACCTTATCGCGCGCGGCCGTCACTTCCGCAGTGGTGGCGGCCTGCTTTTCGGCGAGCCGCTGCGAAGTTGCCAGCTCACGATCCGCCGCCTGCAAGTCGAGGCTGGCGCGGGCGGCGGCGTTGTCGATTTCCGTCAATTCAGCCGGCTTCGGACCCGCTTCGAGCGACGCCAGGTTCGCCTCGGCCTCTGAGAGTTTCGCCTGCGCGGTGTCCACATCGGCCTGCTTTGCGGGATCGGACAGCACGGCCATCACGGCGCCCTTCGTCACCGCCTGGCCTTCTGCCACGTTGAGACGGCTTACCAGCCCTTCCGTTTCCGAACGCACCGGCTGCCACTCGAACGGCTCAGCCTTGCCGTTGGTCGGCAAGGTGCTTACCAGGGTCTCGCGTTTCACGCGAGCGAAAGTCACCGAAGGCGGCGTTGTTCGGCGAAAAACTCCCCAGGCGATCACTGCCACCACTACGAGCAGCAGCACGAGCAGCAGCTTCTTCAAGCGGGCATCTCCAAGAGACTATCTTAGCGGGAAACAACGCCGCGGCCATCTGTTTTCCGCCCTCCCTGGGAATCCGATAATATGGGCGAAGCTATGCGCAACCCTCTCTTTAGAATCCTTTGCTTCGCCTGCCTCGCCGCCGTATTAGTGGCCCAACGGCCCACGCCGCCCACACGCGACCCGCACACTCCCGGATACGTCGCTGCCAAAGAACTGCCGGATGGCGAGGTGCCCCCGCCGAACGCCGACGGCAACTTCATCATCGGCCCCACGCACAAACCCGCGCCCGAGGCCGAAGTGCACGAAGGCGTGCCCCAGGGCGCGGTGATCACCTTCGACATGCATTCGGAAGACAGCAAGATTTACCCCGGCATCAAGCGCGACGAAGGTACCTTCGGCACTCCGGACCCCAACGATCCCGCCAAACTCATCGTCACCACCAGCCATCCCGCGCCCTACGTGCGCCCGGTAGCCGTCTACGTGCCCAAACAATACGTGCCGGGGACGGAAGCTCCCTTCATCGTCGGTGCGGATGGGACGGACAAACTCCTGTTCACGGTTCTCGACAACCTGATTGCCGAGCACAAGGTGCCGGTGATGATCGCCATCTCGATCCACAACGGCACGGGAGATGCCCAAGGCAGCGAGCGCGGTCTCGAATATGACACCATGTCCGGTTTGTACGCCGAATGGGTGCAAAAAGAAGTGCTCCCGCGCGTGGAAAAAGAGGCCAACGTCAAGCTCACCAAAAATCCCGATGGCCGCGCTACTACCGGCAACAGTTCCGGCGGATCGTGCGCGCTGGCCATGGCGTGGTATCACCCCGAGTGGTATCACCGCGTGCTCACTTATTCCGGCACGTTCGTAAACCAGCAATGGCCGCAGGATCCCAAGCTGCCGCACGGCGCGTGGGAATTCCACGAGCATTTGATCCCCGAGAGCGCGAAAAAGCCGATCCGCCTCTGGATGGAGGTCGGCGACAAGGACCTTTTCAACCCCAACAGCATGCGCGATAACATGCACGACTGGGTCGTGGCCAACGAGGACATGGCGAAAGTGCTCGCGGCGAAAGGATACCACTATCAGTTCGTTTTCGCGCGCAACGCCGTTCACGTCGATCGCGGCGCCCGTGAGCAAACCCTCCCCGAAGCGCTGGAATATTTGTGGCAGGGATACCCGCTTCAGGCCAAGAAGCGTTAGCCTGGACGTTCGGAACCATCGATGGCACGTTATTCCCGATTAAAAGTCCTGAACACCATGGTCGATACCGGGATGGTACCGGTTTTCTACCATCCCGATTTCGATGTCGCGCGCGATGTCGCCGCGGCTTGTCTGGCCGGAGGATGCCGGCTGCTCGAATTCACCAATCGCGGCGATCACGCGTGGGAAGTTTTCAGCCAGCTGGAAAAATACTGCGCGCGCGAACTGCCCGATATGATCCTCGGCGTGGGGTCGGTGGTCGACTCCGGGACCGCGTCGCTGTATATCAACTGTGGCGCGAATTTCGTGGTCGGACCGCTGCTGAATGCCGACGTGGCGCGCGCCTGCAACCGGCGCAAGATTCCGTATTCGCCCGGCTGCGGCAGTGCTTCCGAGATCTCGCAGGCGGAGGAATTGGGCTGCGAGATTCTGAAGATTTTCCCCGGCAAGGAAGTTGGCGGACCGGGGTTCGTGAAGGCTATTAAGGGCCCGTGCCCGTGGGTTTCGGTCATGCCCACCGGCGGCGTGGAACCCACCGATGCATCGCTTAAAGGTTGGTTCGACGCCGGGGTGGTCTGCGTCGGCATGGGATCGAATCTCATCACCAAAGATATGATCAAAGGGGGCGATTATGCCGGCATCACCGCGAAGGTGCGGGACACGCTGGCGTTGATCGACGCCATTCGGACCAGCAAATAGCACGAATCCCGTATCGCGAAAGCTGAAATAATAATCTCGATGAGAATCCTCGTGCTTCTTGCTGTCTCCGCATCGCTCGTTGCGCAGGCACAGACCGCCCCCGGCGCCAAACGGCCCCCCATTATCGACATCCACGTGCACACCTTCGGCGGGATTCCCGGCGTCGGCCCGATGTGCCCATTCAACCCGCAATTCCTGGCCTCGGATCCGAAATCGCAGGAAAGCCAGACGGGGTGGGCGCCGCAGCCCTGTACCTTGCAACTGGAAGCCGCGAAGTCACCCGAAGACTACATGCAGTCCATGCTCGCTCAGTATGAGGAGTTGAACGTGACGGCCGTGGTGATGGGCGACCCCAAGGAAGTGAAGAAGTGGAAGGCCGCCGCTCCCTCCCGCATCATCATGGGCACTTCCTTCGACAATGCCATGGGCGGCGCCGGTTTTGTGCCGGTGGATGACCTGCGCGCGGAATTCACCAAGGGCGGCATGCAGGTGATGGGCGAAGTCGGACTGCAATATCAGGGGATGTCGCCGAGCGACATGAGCGTGGACAAGTATTTCGCTCTGGCGGAGGAATTGGACGTCCCGGTCGGCATCCACATGGGCACGGGAGGTTCGGGCCGCGCCAATATCGCCATGCCGAAGTTCCGCGCATCGATGGGCAATCCGCTGCTGCTCGAGGATGTGCTCGCGCGCCATCCCAAACTTCGGATTTGGATCATGCACGCGGGCTACCCCATGATCGACAACCTGCTGACGCTCTTGCAGGCAAATTCCCATGTCTACGTGGACGTCGCGGGCCTGATCTGGAGTTATCCGCTGAAGGAGGTCCACGGCTACATTCAGCGCATCGTGGAAGCGGGCTTCGAGGACCGCGTGATGTTCGGGACCGACCAGATGATCTGGCCGAAGCTTATGGCAACCTCCATTGGCGTCATCGAAGGTGCGACGTATCTGACCTCCCAACAGAAGCGCGACATCCTCTATAACAACGCGGCGCGCTTCCTGCGGCTGAAATAAACCCGCGCTCTCCCAAGCCGGCCCGCCACACCGGAAGCGCTGGCCGTCTCGCCGGCGGCTTCGACTGCGTCTAAAGCGACCCATTCCCGCGGTCTCGATCCCTGGCCATGTCAGGCCTCGATACCGCCCGCCTTTGCTAGAATAAACCTTAGTCCCCCACCTCAAACTCATGAAATTTGGCGTTATTGTTTTTCCCGGAAGCAATTGCGACCACGACGCGTTTTACGCCGTCAGCCACAATCTGGGGCAGAAAGCGGAGTTCATCTGGCACGATTCGCATACGCTCGGTGATGTGGACGCCGTCATCCTCCCCGGAGGGTTCGCCTATGGCGATTACCTCCGCTGCGGCGCCATCGCCAAGTTCTCGCCGGTAATGGGCGCCGTGAAGCAGTTCGCCGCGGCGGGCGGGCTGGTCATGGGAATCTGCAACGGTTTCCAGATCCTGGTGGAAGCGGGACTGCTTCCCGGGGCGCTCATCCGCAATCGCGGGCTGAAATTCATCTGCCGCGAAGTCCGCCTCCACACCGAGACCACCAACTCGCCGTTCTCGAATGCCGCGCACAAAGGGCAGGTTTTGCGCGTGCCGATCGCGCACGGTGAGGGCTGCTACTTCGCCGACCAGCGCACCCTCGATGAACTGGCGGCCGAAGACCGCATCCTTTTCCGCTACCTTGCCAATCCCAACGGATCGCTCAACGACATCGCCGGCATCTTAAGCCCTGAGCGCAACGTCATGGGCATGATGCCGCATCCCGAACGGGCCAGCGATCCTTTGATGGGCTCGGCCGACGGCCTCACCGTATTCCGCTCGGTGCTACAGGCGGTAGTAAAAGCATGACTACCCTCACTCCCGAACTGATCGCCCAACATCAGCTCACGCCTTCCGAATACTCTAAGATCGTCGACATCCTGGGGCGCGAACCGAGTTATACCGAACTCGGCATTTTCAGCGTGATGTGGAGCGAGCACTGCTCCTACAAAAGCTCACGCCTGCATCTCAAGAAGCTGCCAACGCGAGGACGGCTGGTGGTGCAGGGACCTGGCGAAAACGCCGGCATCATCGATATTGGCAATGGCTACGTAGTCGCGTTCAAGATCGAATCGCACAACCACCCGAGCTTCATCGAGCCGTTCCAGGGGGCGGCCACCGGTGTCGGCGGCATCCTCCGCGACATATTCACCATGGGCGCGCGCCCCATCGCCGTGCTCGATTCCCTGCGCTTCGGGCGCCTCGACGACACCGTCAACGGCCCTCGCAACCGCCGCATTCTGGGCGGCGTGGTGAGCGGTATCGCCCATTACGGTAATTGTTTCGGTGTTCCGACCATCGGCGGCGAGACGATCTTCGAGCCCTGCTACGACGGCAATCCGCTGGTGAATGTCTTCGCGCTTGGGGTCGCGAAGAAGGAAGACATCTTCTACGCCAAAGCGGCGGGCGTGGGTAATCCCGTGATCTATGTGGGCGCGCGCACCGGCCGCGATGGCATCCATGGCGCGTCCATGGCCAGCGCCGAATTTACCGAGGAATCCAAGCAGAAGCGGCCCAACGTGCAGGTGGGCGACCCGTTTATGGAGAAACTCCTGCTCGAAGCGTGCTTGGAGGCCATGCAGACGGGCGCGGTGGTCGGAATTCAGGATATGGGCGCCGCCGGCCTCACCTGCTCCACATGCGAAATGGGAAGCCGCGGCGAGGTCGGCATCGAAATTGAGCTTGACCGCGTTCCCCAGCGCGAAACCGGTATGACGCCGTACGAGGTCATGCTCTCGGAATCGCAGGAGCGCATGCTGCTGGTGGCCGATAAGGGCCGCGAAGAAGAAGTGTTCCAGGTGTTTCGCAAGTGGGGGCTCGAAGCCGTCGAAATCGGCACCGTCACCGGCGATGGCAAGCTGCGCGTGCTCCATCATGGCGAGATGGTCGCTGAAATTCCCAATCGCGAACTGGCCGACGAAGCGCCGCTGTACAGCCGGCCCTATACCGTACCGCCCCGCGGTGGCCTGATTCCCGATTACCCATCCACGAAATTGCAGCGCACGCTTCCAGCCATGCTCTCCGCGCCCGATATCTGCTCCAAGCGTGGGATCTGGGAGCAGTACGACCACCAGGTGCGCACCAACACGGTGGCCGGACCGGAACGATGCGATGCCGCCATCCTGCGCATCAAGGAAACCGGCACCTCGATCGCCATGTCGCTCGATGGCAACGGCCGCTATTGCTTCCTGTCGCCCCGCGAAGGCGCCAAACTCGCTGTCGCCGAATGCTGCCGCAACCTCTCGACCGTGGGTGCCCGCCCCGTGGCGGCCACCAATTGCCTGAATTTCGGCAACCCCGAGCGGCCTGAGATCATGGCGCAACTCGTGGCAGCCATCGAAGGCATCGCCGAGGCGTGCAGCTACTTCGATACGCCCATTACTGGCGGCAATGTCAGCCTGTATAACGAAACTCTCGGCGAAGGAATTTATCCCACGCCCGTCCTCGGCGTCGTCGGCACGCTCAAGACCGGCGAGCCGGTGACCATCCCGTTCAAGAACGCCGGGCGCAAGGTGGTCCTGCTCGGCGGTATCGGCGATTGCGACGATACCCGCTTCGGCGGCACACAATATGCCAAGGAATTCATCAAGCAACTCTGGGGATTGCCGCCGGTGCTCGATATGGAATACGAACAGCGCGTGCAGTTCGCCATCCGCAAGATGATCGCCGACGGGTTGGTGGAATCGGCGCACGATTTGAGCGATGGCGGACTCGCCGTGGCGCTGGCCGAGTGCTGTTTCGGACCGAATTCCATCGGCGCCCTGATCGAACTGGATTCCGATTTGCGTCCCGAAATGCTGGCCTATCACGAGGGCCCCTCGCGCATTCTGCTCTCCACCGAACATCCCAACAAAGTGGCGGCCATCGCCGAGAAGTATGACATCGAGGCGCCGATTATCGGGGTTACAATCGAGAAGGGGCTCGAGATCCGGCAGCGCACCATCACGCTCGGAGCCTGGGAAATCGCGGCGTTGAAGACGGCGTACATGCAGGCCTTCGAATCCTATGTCCGATAAATTCCACGACGAATGCGGCGTAGTGGCCATCTACGGCCATCCGGAAGCATCCAATCTGGCGTACCTGGGCCTGTATGCGCAGCAGCATCGCGGCCAGGAAAGCGCCGGCATCTGCACCTACGGTGGCGGCGAAATCCATATCCATAAAGCCATGGGGCATGTGGCCGATATTTTCACCAAGCCCGTGCTCGCCGGCCTGCCCGGCGAGTTGGCCATCGGCCACACGCGCTACTCCACCGCCGGCGATACCGTGCTGCTGAACGCTCAGCCGTTCTCCGTGGTCTGCAATAAAGGCCAGGTGGCCGTCGCCCACAATGGAAACATCACCAATGCCGGCGAACTGCGCGCCGAACTCCATCGCCATGGCGCTATTTTCCAGGCCTCCAGCGACACGGAGCTGATTCTCCACCTGGTGGCGCATTCGTCCGAACGCACGCTGGCGGCGGCTCTGCGCGACGCGCTGCTGCAATTGGAAGGCGCCTTCTCGCTGGTTTTTCTGGCGCAGGACCGCATCATCGTAGCGCGCGATCCCAACGGATTCCGGCCGCTGGCGGTCGGCGAGATGGCGTTTTCGGGTGGCCGCAAATGCTACGTGTTCGCTTCCGAGACCTGCGCGTTTGACCTGATCGGTGCGGTGTATCTGCACGATGTGCAGCCCGGTGAGATGGTCATCGTGGGACCCGAAGGCATGACGCGCGAGTTCTGGGCGCCGAAAAAGCCGCTCTCCCAGTGCGTTTTCGAACACGTTTATTTCGCGCGGCCCGATTCGCTGGTTTTCGGCCGCCCGGTGGAAGAATCACGGGAAAATCTGGGCGTGCTGTTGGCCCGCGAGTGTCCCGCGGATGCCGATTTGGTTGTGCCGGTGCCCGATTCCGGCGTTCCTGCTGCCATCGGCTATTCGTCCGAAAGCGGGCTGCCCTTCCGCCAGGCGCTCATCCGCAATCACTACGTGGGCCGCACCTTCATCGAGCCTTCCCAGGCCATTCGCGATTTCGGCGTCAAGCTGAAGCTCAACCCGGTGCCGTTCCTGCTGCAGGGAAAGCGCGTGGTGCTGGTGGACGATTCCATCGTGCGCGGCACCACCAGCCGGAAAATCGTCCGCATGGTCCGCCAGGCCGGCGCGCGTGAAGTGCATCTGCGCATTTCCTGCCCGCCCACCAAATCGCCCTGCTTTTACGGCGTCGATACTCCCACCGCCAGCGAGCTGATTGCTTCCAATCACACCGTCGAAGAGATCCGCCGGTTCGTGGAAGCCGATTCGCTTGGATTCTTGTCCCTGCCGTCGCTCCGCAAGGCCGTGGGCGACGACGAAAAACACGAATACTGCTACGCCTGTTACACCGGCGACTATCCGACGGAGCTGGTCAACATCGATGAGCTGATCTCCGCCCGCCAGAAACGCCACGCCTGACACCGTGACCCTAGCGCTCGACGGCAATCATCTCACTCTCGCGGACACCTGCGCGGCCGCGCGTGCCCGCACGGCGAGCGTCGTGCTCGCGCCGGCGGCGTATACGCAAATGAAAGCTTCGCGCGCCCTGGTGGAGCGCCTGGCGGCCGGTGACGCCCCGATTTATGCCGTAAATACCGGCGTGGGTCTTCTCGCCGACGTGCGCATCCCCGCTGGCGACCTCGAGCATTTGCAGCGCAACGTCATCCGCTCGCATTGCGTCGGCGTGGGCGAGCCTCTCGCCCGCGAAGTGGTCCGGGCCATGATGCTGATTCGCGCCAACGTGCTGGCCAAGGGGTTTTCGGGCATTCGTCCCTTGGTAGCCGAGCAAATCTGCGCGCTCCTCGGCCGCGGCGTCACTCCCGTGGTGCCTTCGCAGGGCAGTGTGGGGGCGTCAGGCGATCTCGCCCCGCTGGCGCACATGGCCCTCGCGCTCATGGGCGAAGGCGAAGTGGAATTCGAAGGCGCCGTGATGCCCGCGGCCGACGCTCTGCGCCGCGCCGGAATCGAACCGTTGACTCTCGCCGCCAAGGAAGGCATCAGCCTGATTAACGGCACGCAGGCCATGCTGGCCATCGGGTGCCTGGAATTGGATGCCGCCCACGTGCTCTCCGAAACCGCCGACGTCGTCTGCGCAATGACTCTCGACGCGCTGCGGGGCACTCCGCGGGCGTTTGACGCGCGCATCCACGCCGCGCGCCCGCACGCCGGACAAATAGAAAGCGCTTCTCGCATGCTTGGCTTGCTCGAAGCGAGCGAGATCCGGCAATCGCATATTACCTGCCGCCGCGTGCAGGACGCCTACTCCCTGCGCTGCGCGCCGCAGGTGCACGGTGCGGTGCGGGACACATTGCAAACCGCTGCGGCCGTATTCGCCATCGAACTGAACTCGGCTACCGACAACCCCCTCGTCTTCGACGAAGAAATTCTATCGGGCGGCAATTTCCACGGCGAGCCCTTGGCATTCCAACTCGATTTCCTGGCGGTGGCGCTGTGCGCGCTCTCGGGACTTTCCGAGCGACGCGTGGATCGCCTCGTCAACCCGGCGCTTAACGAGCAGTTGCCGCCATTTCTCGCGGGCCATCCGGGGCTCGAATCGGGATTGATGATGACGCAGGTAACCGCCGCTAGCCTGGTGGGCGAAAATCGCGTGCTGGCGCACCCTGCATCGACCGGCTCGATTACCACGAGCGGGAACAAAGAAGATTTCGTCAGCATGGGGATGACGTCGGCCGTCAAATTGCAAAGGGTGGTGCGCAATACGCGGGCGGTACTGGCGATCGAGACGCTGGCAGCGGCCCGTGCGCTGGATCTGCTGGCGCCGCTGAAATCGAGCCCGCGCATCGAGCAATTGCGCCGGCGCATTCGGAGCGTTTCACCGCCGCTCGAGGGAGACCGGCCGTACCACCGCGATATCGCCGCGTTGGAGACCCTCATCGCGGAAGGCGCCCTGCGGGATTAGATTATGCCCGCGACCGGACGTGCGCCGGTCGCTCGAGAAGCCGCGGCGGGAGACTCGCCTCGATCCCGGACGTAATCGGGCCCTGCCCATCCAGAGCTTGGACATCAGTCCGATCCTTCAGGGGAACCGCGTGCGTTGAGGAAGCGCGGCACCGTAGGCCTCCCCGAATTGTCGCTCTGCCCCGGTCTATTCCTTGAAAACCTCCGTCACCCGTGCTTGTATCTGCTCGGCTGCCGTCCCGGCAGGGAAGCCCAGGCAGGTGGCAGTCACCGTAATCGGCACACGCACCACCTTTCCGCCGATCATACACGCGTATGGCATCGAAAGGTGCTCCGCGAACCGTTTGATCAAACTCTCGTCCGCCGGCTTGGCCGCCGCCGGGACGATCGCCAGAAAATCCTGTTCGCTCCAGCGCCCGATTACCGCATCTTTTGGAACGGTGTTGCGTAGACGCCGGCCAAACGTTCCCACCACCTCATTTGCAATCGCCGGTCCGAACCGGGCCCTTGCCTCACCCAGCCCGCGCATCTTCAGAATCAGGAAACACGCGCCTTCCGCCGGTGTGGACCCGAGGTACTCGGCCAGGAACCGGCGGTTGGACATTTTGCTGGCTTCGTCGGTGGCCGCCGCGGCTTCCAGCGTATCGATCCGGCTGTGGAGCAGGCGCATTTCGGTTTGCATTTGCGCGATCGTAAACTTGTGCTGCTTCCTCATTTGTTCCAGGCTCTGCTCGATGGCATCGGCTGCCGCTCTCACTACAGCGCCTACCGCCCGTCCTTCGGGCGAGTTGGCAACCTCCCGCAGGCGCACCAGCGCGCTGCGCAGCCTGTCATTATGCTCTTCGTCGTATTGCGACAGCCCATCTACCATTTCCCGGAGCGCTTGAGCCGTCGAGCCCAGTTGACTGCGCAACTCCGCCAAATAACTCGCGGCCTTGTCGCGATAGTCGCGCAGCAGGCCCCGCAGCGTGGACCGGCTTTCCGATAGCGTCAAAGAACTGGCATCGGCCAGTTCTCCGGCGAGGCTGGACAGGTATTGGCGATGAGGAACCGTGATAGAGGCGTCAAGTTCGACCGCATAATGCGCGATATTGTTGATGGCCGCGATATAACAATCGAGCACCACTCGTCGTAGTTGATGAATCTTTTCCAGTTCGGCGAGGCTTTCTTGGATCGAAATCATCGCTCCCACTCTCAGTTGGAATATCGGCGCGCGACGGCAAAACTGTAGGCGGCGTTACCAGCGCGGGCGCACCGCGTCTGTAACCTTATAATGAAAGGAATGTATCGCATTGTCCTCTTGGCCTTCGCGGGAAGCATGGCGTTCGCTCAGACGAAAGCTCCTGCGGCCGAAAACCCGCCCGGCGTATTGGAGCAAGCCGTCAGGGCTCGCGCGAACGAATTCTACGGCCTTTTGGTGCAGCAAAAATACCGCCAGGCCGAGGCTTATGTCGCCGAAGATACCAAGGATTACTATTATGCCGGGCCGAAGCCCGAGATCCACCAGTTCGAAGTTCTGAAGGTCGAGTTTTCCGATGATACTCACGCTCGAGTGATTACGCGCTGCATCGAACCCATCGTGATGGCGGGCTTTCCTCCCGGTAACGTCACCGTCAACGTCCCCACTTTCTGGAAACTCGAGAACGGCAATTGGTCCGTCTACGAGAGCCCGGACAAGATACGGAATCCCAGTGGATTACGGAGTGTGCCCGTGCTCCCGCGCCCAGCCGGCGCCGCGCTTCCGACGGAGGCGGTCCCTCCGCCGCCAGACTTCAGGGATCTGCCGAAGGATGCGGGGTTCGTCTTCGGGAAGGTCCGCGCCGATAAGACGGAGGTGAAACTCTCGGCCGGTGGCACGGAGACGATCACCATCATGAACTCTTCCTCCGGACCTATTACGCTGGAATATGGCTACCCTTTGGGCGGCGTCGAGGCCAAACTGGATCGTACCGATGTGGCTGGCGGCGGAAAGGCCACGCTGACCCTGACCGCGGGCAAGGACCCGCGTCCGGGATCCTACTCCCTGCGCGTGCTGCCCACTGGCGAGGCCATCCGCATCAACGTTCTGGTGCGGTAAACGGACAGCCTATTTCTTCGTGTCCGGTGCCGCCGGAGGGGGATCGTTCTTTGGAAACTCCACCTTGATGCTCTTGTCGAGTTGGGCCAGCCACTGCCTCGCTTTTTCCTGTTTCAGTTGATCGAAAACGGCGTCCTTCACTTCGTCGAGAGGCGCGTATGTCACGGCGTCGACGTGCATAATGAAAAATCCCCCCGCCTGCCGGATTGGATCGCTGACCTGGCCCTCTTCCAAACTCATCACGCCGGTACGCAGGTCGTCCGGCACATTGTCGGTCATCTTCCAAACTCCCAGATCGCCGCCCTTGGCCTTGCTGGCCTCGTCGTCGGATTCGAGTTGCACCAGTTTGGCGAAATCGGCGCCCGCGCGGATCTCACTCACCAGTTTCTCCGCCTTGGCTTTGGCTTCCTCTTCCGTCAGCGCTTTTTTGGGAACTCGGCTGGCGTTTGCCGGAGCCGCGGCCGTTTCGGCCGTGGGATCGCCGAACGCGACTTTGAGCCCGCTCACTTTCATCCGCCGGTATGGTCCTTTGTGATCGTTATAATATTTCTCGATTTCCTCGGAAGTAATGTTGAACCCGCTGGTGACTTCCATGAACTCCGCTTGCGCTAGACCGGCCGTATTCCAAAAGGCCACTCCTTGCTTATAAGGCGTCTTTTCGACCAGCTTCTGCTCCTCCGCCATCTCCGCCAGCTTCTTGAACTTCGCATACACCGTCAGGAAATGCTGCGGGTCCTGCTGTGCCATTTCCTGATAGTTCAACGGCAGCGTGGGAATCAACGCGGCCAGTTCCGCCTGCGTCATGGTGGTGCCATCTCCGAAGGTAACGATCACGGCGTCGGGTTTCGGCGCCGCGGCCGGTGCTGTCGACTGCGCCCAGCCAGCGGGCGCACAGAGCACTGCTAGTAAGAAAAAGGCTTTCATGATGAGAATCTGCTTGCTCTCCAGTTTACCGCAGATTAGGAAATGATCCCTTTGCGCACGGCGTACAAAATGAGCTCCGGAATGCCGCGCAGATTGAGTTTCTGCATCACTCGCGCGCGGTGCGTCTCCACGGTGTGGACGCTCAGATTCAGCAGATTCGCAATCTCCTTGCTCGATTTTCCCTCCGCCACGAGCTGCAGAATCTCCCGCTCGCGCGGCGACAGCAACTCGTAGGAATCTTCTCCTCCGGTGCGCTCCAGCGTGCGCATGTAATCTTCCAGCAGTACTTTTCCCACCGCCGGACTGAAAAAAGACTTGCCCTCTGATGCCGCGCGGATGGCGCGCGCCAGATCGGCCTCCGCCGAATCTTTCAGCAGGTATGCGCGCGCGCCGGCCTTCAGCGCGCGCAGCACGTACCCTTCGTCGGAGTGCATGCTCAGCATGACCACCTGCACCTCCGGCATGCTCTCGCGGATCTGACGGCACGCCTCGATCCCGTTCAGGCCCGGCATGCCGACATCCATCACCACGATGTCGGGCGCGAGCGACTGAGCCAGCGCCACCGCCTGACGGCCGTCCGCCGCTTCCCCAACCACCGTGAACTCGGGCTCCCGATCGATCACCAGGCGCAGGCCGGCCCGGATCAGCGTGTGATCGTCGGCCAACATCACGCGGAGTTGTTTCATGCGGTGCTTCCGGCCGGAACCGGCAAGGGGAGTTCGGCTCTCACCACGCTGCCTTGACCCGGAGCGGATTGGACGGTGAGCGAGCCTCCCAGGCGTTTGACGCGTTCCTCCATCCCCAAAATCCCGAGGCCCCGGGCGCGCTGCGGGTCGAACCCCCGGCCGTCGTCGCTCACTTCGATCTCGATCCCGCTGGCGCTGCCCAGCACGCGCACCTTGGCATTCCGCGCCTTGGCATGGCGCACTGCGTTATTCAGCGCTTCCTGCACCAGGCGGTACACGCAGATCTTGTACTCGTCCGGCAATTCGTCGGAAACATTCGCCGATTCCACCGCGACTTCCATTTCGCTCCGCCGCGACACTTCCCGCCCCTGCCATTCGAGCGCCGCCACCAGGCCGAGGTCGTCGAGCATCGAAGGCCGCAGCAGCAGCGCAATGTCCCGTACCGTGCCCACCGTCCGCTCGGCAAGCGCCTTCATGTGATCCAGACGTTCGCGAATTTCCGAACCGTCGGCGGGCAGGTTGCTGCTCATGCGCCCCAGGTCCACCAGCAGCGCGCCCAGGGATTGCCCCACCTCGTCGTGCAGTTCGCGCGAGATCGAGCGCCGTTCTTCCTCCTGCGCATCCACCAGCCGCGACGAAAGCTGCTCCAGTTCGTGCCGGCTCTGCGCCAGTTCCTCATAGCGATTCCGCGTCTGCCTCTCCAGCCGCAGAATGTAGGCCATGCTTGCAATCACCAGCAAAAGACCGGCTCCCAGCGCAATCGCCAGCGACCCCGTCAGACTCGCTTGCAGCCGCGAGAACTCCGCCAGCAGCGTCTCGTCGCTCGAGCGAAGCTGCTGGCCGTTCCACGCATCGAGTTGGCCCGATCCGTCGAGCAGTTGCGCCCGCAGCCTCAGAACTTCGCCGCGCGCCGCCGGAGGGGCTGCCGCGCCGATAGCCGATTCGTACAACTCCAGATGCTGGCGATACAAGTCGTCGATGAACTTGAGCATCGCCGCTTCCCCCGGCTTCCGCTGCGGAGGATACCCGTTCAGCTCCGATCCGATTTCGGAGGTGAGACGGTCCAGTTGCTGCCGTACCTCCGGGTCGGGCTTCTCCGAAGGCTCTCCCATGTAGCGGCCGATATCCTGGTTGTAGATCTCGACCGATATGTAGAGCTTCGAAAGCGATTGCGCCCGCTGCGAGAGGGCTCGACGGGCCTCCTGCTCCTGGCGGTGCATCTCGCGAAGAGTCCGTGTCGCCGCCGCTCCCGAAACCAGAATCAGCCCCAGCAGAGCCGTAAACGTGCCCAAAAGCACCCATCGCAGGCGTCGCTCGGAGTCCGGTACTCCGATATTCGATCTCTCGGGGGCTGTCGGCATCGGACGCGTTGCCCGGAGGGGCTAATTTCATTATCCGCCTCAAATCGTGGCAGAGCCAGTCTGGGAGACAGCCGGCTTTCAGGCTTTCCAGCCTGCCGCCCCTATTCGTACCGGAGGGCCACCACGGGATCCAGCCGCGCCGCCTTATTGGCCGGCCAGATGCCGAAAAACAATCCCACCGCCACCGAAACCGCGACCCCCAGCACCGCCGCCCAAGCCGGAACACTGGCGGGAATCGAGCTGAAGATCAGCCGGGCGAGAAGCGAGATCAACCACCCGAAAATGATCCCGGCAATCCCTCCCATCCCCGTCAGAGCTGCCGCCTCGATCAGGAACTGAATCAGAATATCCGCCCGCCGCGCCCCGATCGCTTTCCTGATGCCGATCTCGTACGTCCGTTCCGTCACCGACACCAGCATGATGTTCATCACCCCGATTCCGCCCACCAGCAGCCCGATCGAGCTGAGCACCACCATCACCAGAAAAGTGACCGCGGTGATCTGCCGGAAATCGTCCACCATCTGGTCCGCCGTGGAAAGCGCGAAATTGTCCGGCTTGGTGTACGGCACCCGCCGGTCGATCCGCAGAACCGTTCGCACCTCGTCCATCGCCTCTGTCAGTTTGCCCGGCAGCGCCGTCACCACGATGGCGTTCTCGTGCGCGTTGGGGTACAGCTTCTGCATGGCGCCGTACGGCAGAAGTACGCGGTTGTCGGTGTCGCCGAAAAATGAAGCGGCCGGGCGCAGCATGGTGCCGATTACCTGGTATTCGTGGCCATTGATCAGGATCTCTTTGCCGATGGGATCCACGTGATCGAACAACCCTTTCTCCACGTCCTGCCCGACCACCGCCACGGGCATGCGGTGCCGGCTCTCTTCGTCGGTGAAGAAGCGGCCCAGGTGCATGTCCACCTGCCCGCCGCGCGCGTACGCTTCCTCCACTCCCATCAGGTTCACATCGTAGAGATCGTTGCCCTTGTAATGCAGGTTGACCATGTCGTTGGCAAACAACATGGAGGAAACGTCCTGTACCGATTTGCACCGTTCCCGTATGTCCACCGCATTCTGGTACGTCAGGTCCTTGCGCGTCCGCTCCTCCGGTGTGAGGTTGGTGGTCCGTGGGCCCACCGGAAATTTGAAAACGATAATCGAATTCGGTCCGAAGCTGCGCAGCACGGCCGTCACATTGGCGTCGAACCCCGTGAGAATGGCCGCTACCCCGATGATGGTGCCGGTCCCGATGATTACCCCGAGCACGGTCAGGAAAGCCCGCAGCTTGTGCGTGCGAATGGTCTCGATCGCCAGCACCAGCCCGTTGAAGAACGCCAGCCTCGTCATCGTTAACGCTCCACCCGCAGCGCTTCGATGGGATCGAGGCGAGCCGCCTGCCGCGCCGGGTAGATGCCGAAAAACAAGCCCACGGTCGCCGATAGTCCCACCCCGATCAGCACCGAGGTCCACGGCAGCGCCATCGGCACCGATGTCAGATTGCGCACGGCATACGCCACGCACCACGCCACCGCGACTCCCACCAGCCCTCCCGCCGCCGCCAATACCGCCGATTCCACCAGGTATTGATTCAGAATGTCCCGCCGCCGCGCCCCCAGCGATTTGCGGATGCCGATCTCGTGGGTTCGCTCGGTCACCACCGCCAACATAATATTCATGATGACGATGCCGCCCACCACCATGAAGACCGAAACGATTCCCACCGCCATGCCGGCGATGGTCGCCGTCAGCCTCTCCCAAAGGCTGACGATCGTATCCGACGCGAAAATACTGAAATTGTCGTCCTGGTCCGGGCGCAGGTGCCGGTACGTTCGCAGCAGCACCCGCACCTCGTCTTCCGCCTCCATCAGGTGCGATTGGTCGATGGCTTTCGCAATCAGCCGGATTCCGCTGTGGCTGCCATAGGTCTTGAAGTAGCTCTCGATGGGGATCATCACGAAGTTGTCCTGCGAATTGCCGAACACGCTTCCCAGTTCCTTCGCCACGCCCACTACCTCATACGGAATGCCCTCCACTGCCACCGTTTTCCCAATTGGATCCACGCCCTTAAAAAACTGCTCGCGGATGTCGTTGCCGATAAAAATCACGGCAGCGTGGCGGCGAACCTCCTCATATGTGATGGCCCGCCCGCTCTCGACCTGGATATCGTTGATCTGCGGGATATTCTCTGTGATTCCCTCGACATTGACAGCTTCCTGCGATTCTCCCTTGTAGGTGACCCGCGCCTGGCGCGAAACCATCATCCCGAGGTCCTTCAGCAGCGTGGCGTGGTCTTTCACGAACTGATATTCGTCGGGCCGGAACTCGGGATTGCGTTTCTGCATCTCCAGGAATTTCTTGGGGTCGAAATTGCCGAAAAAAGCCATCCGCACCACGCGGAAACCGTCCGAACCCATGTTCGACACCTTGTCGGCGATGTACAGGTTCATGCCGTGAATCAGCGCCGTTACGGCAATCAGGGTGGTGGTGGCGAGAATAATTCCCAGCAGCGTCAAAAAGCTGCGTAATTTATTCTTTCGTAACGAATCGAGAGCGATGCGGGCTGCCTCCCAAAAGGAGGCGCTCAGGCGGAGCTGGCTGGTTTTGGGCACGATATGGGTCTGTTCGAGAGACGCATTCCGGCCGCCGATTGTTCCGGCGCCCAATGATTGGGACGTCAAAGAAGGGCAAAAATTAACGTCCGCCGGGCCTTTCTCCTGCCGGTGCTTCCCGTTCCAACCGAAAATGAAAGAAGGGGGCATGGTCAAACTTTGGAGTCTCGGGGGTCTCTCGCTGTGGGAGTTGCTTCGCCGCACCGCTCGTGAGAGTTGGCAGGACAGCGTGTTCGGTCAGGGCGGCCGGATGGCGTTCTACCAGTTTTTGGCCATATTCCCGTCCCTCCTCGTTCTGCTCACCCTCGCCGCGCGACTGCCGCACGCCGGCGATTCTCCCCAGCGTCTGCTCCGGGATCTTTCCGGCCGGGTCCTTCCCGGCGAAGGGGCGCTCCTCCTCGCCAACGTCATGCACGAGCTCGCCAGCCGCGCCGTTCTCGGCTTCCACTTCCTGCTGGTGTGCGCCGGCGCCTCATGGGCGGCATGCAATGCCACCTGGGCTATGGTGTATGGCCTCAACCGCGCATACGAGGTTCAGGAACGCCGGCCCCGCTGGCAATTGACTCTCACCATTGCCGGCCTCACGCTTTCGCTGGCGGTCACCGCCTGCCTCGCCTTGTTCCTCATCTTCGCCGGAGCGGATCTCGAGGCTCGCTTCCACGCGGGCGCCGCCGTGTTCCCCACGCTGGAATGGCTGGTTCTGCTGGTTGGGCTCTCCTTCTCGTTTGCGCTCCTCTACCGCTTCGCGCCCAACCTGCGACACGAAGAATGGCGCTGGAGCACGCCGGGTGCGGTCTGCGCGCTCCTCCTCTGGCTCGGCGCCACGTTCGCCGCTCGCATCTATTTCGACCGCCTGGATGACTATTCGCGCGCTTACGGCCACCTGAACGGCGTCGTGATGATGCTTTTGTGGCTTTATGTCACCAACGGCGCCATCCTCATCGGCGGGGAAATGAATTCCGAGATCTACAAAGCCGTGAATCACGGCAGGAACTGAGCCGCCCCAAAGCGGCGGTGCGCTTCGGCCCGCATCCCCTGCGATAAACTGGCCAGAGAAACAAACCGGCCCCGGGGTCCAATCCTGTAGCTACCGCACAACAACACAAAGAGAGGGATCTATGTCGCCCGAGATGCAAAAGTACAACAAAGAGCTGGAAAGGCTCAGCACGGAATGCGCCGCCGATATCCGCAAGCTGCTTTCCAGCTGTCGGAACTCCATTGGTGGCCGGATGATGAAGCTGACGGCGGAGATCGAAAAACTTCCCGTGCCGGGTTCGGCCGGAGGAGACCTGGCGAAAGTTCAGGACATTGTCTTGGCCGCGCTGAAAAAGGGTGGGACTCAATACGCCAGTATCGCCACCTTCTCGGTTCGGGTCAGCGTCTCCGGAAACAAAGTCTCCGTGCCGGCCGCGGGCATCAGCGGCCCCTTGGCCGGCATCGTGTAGACCTTCACGTTAGTCGTGTCGCAAAGCCGTGACCGGGTCCACTCGCGTCGCCCGGCGCGCCGGAACGATGCTGGCGCCGGCAGCCACCGCGCACAGCACCACCGCAACCGCGCCGAACGTCGCCGGGTCGCTCGCTTTCACTCCGTATAGCATGTGCGCCATCAGCCGCGTCAGAGCCAGCGCCAGCGCCAGTCCGGTGCCCACTCCCGCCAGCACCGGCATCATGCTCTCCGCCGCCACCGCGCGCCATACGCTCGCGGCGCTAGCCCCCAGAGCCATGCGGATGCCGATCTCGTGCGTCCTCTGCGCCACCGTATAAGAAATCACTCCGTAGATTCCCACCGCCGCCAGCGCCAGCGCCAGCGCCGCGAAGATTCCCAGCAGCAGCATCGAGAATCGCCGCCCTGCCACTGATGCCGAGACAATCTCGTTCATCGTCCGGACGTCGTAGATTGGCTGTCCGCTCCCCGTTCCCACAACTGCCCGCCGTACATCGGCGGCGATGGTTCGCGGGTCGCCCGCCGCCCGCACCACGAAGCTGGCGCCGGTGGCCATTTCCTTCATGAACGGTTCGGGAAGCTGCGCGATCGCGGTGTACACCTCGCCGCGAACGCGCGCTGTCCCATCCTTGTCGAGCCCCCAGTGATTCACGTGCGCCACCACGCCCACGATCTCCATCGTCGGGTCCGGACCGAGTTCGCCGCCCAGCGGAATGGAAATGCTCTTCCCGATCGGATCTTCCCCGTGGAAGACAGTGCGCGCCACCACTTCGTCGATGGCCACCGCCATCGGTGCTCCGCGCGAATCGCTCCGCGCCAGGTAACGCCCCCGCAGCAGCGGAATTCCCATCGATTTCAGGTAGTCCGGACCGGTGGTGTACATCAGCGCCCAGTTCATGTCGCCCTGCGAAGTTGGCCGCGGGCGCCCGGTCACGAAGAACGGGATCTCGTTGTCGTTGCCGCCCATCGGAATGAGCGTTGTGAGCGATGCGTCCGCCACTCCCGGCACGGCGCGAATCTGACCCAGCGTCCGGTCGAAGCTCTCGAGAATCCGATCGGATGAAGCCGTGTCCTCTGGCGCCATGCCCGCGGAGAAGGTCAGGATTTTATCCGCGTCGAATCCCGGCTTGACCGACGCCAGTTGCCGCATCGTCCGCAGCATCAGGCCCGCGCCGATCAATAAAACCAGCGCCGCCGAAACCTCCGAGATCACCAGCAGGCTGCGCAGCCGGTGCGGACCCGCCGTAGACCCGCGGCTCCCTTCTTTGAGCGTTTCGTGAACCCGCGTGCTGGAAGATTCCAGCGCCGGCGCCAGGCCGAAGATCGCGCCCGTGATCAGCGAAACACCCAGCGTGAACGCGAGCACCCAGCCGTCCATGGCGATATTCCCCATGCGTGGGAGGCCGCCCGGGATCGCTGCCGTCACCGCCCGCGTGCCCCAAGCCGCAATCCCCAGGCCCGCCACCCCGCCCGCCAGCGAGAGCACCAGGCTTTCCGTCATCAATTGCAGCATCACGCGCCCGCGGCTAGCGCCCAGCGCGGTCCGAATGGCCATCTCCCTCCGCCGCCCGGTCGACCGCGCCAGCAGCAGGTTCGCCACGTTTGCGCAGGCGATCAGCAGAACGAACCCCACCGCGCCCATCAGCACCAGCAGTGTGGAACCGACATCGCCCACCAGCACCTGCGCCAGCGGCGTCAGGTTGACGCCGTGTTTCGCGTTGGACTTCGGATAAATTTCCGCCAGCCGCGACGCCACCGCCGTCATCTCCGATTGCGCCCGCGCCAGCGTCACTCCCGGCTTGAGCCGGGCCACCACGTACAAGCCGGGATGCATGTCGCGCGCCCGCGCGATGGGATCGTCCCACTGCCCGATCAGCGTATACAGGTCATACTGCCCCTGATACTCGAAGTTGGCGGGCACTACCCCCACGATGGTGTAATCCGCGCCGTTCAGCTTCATCTTGCGGCCGATAACGCCCCTGTCCGCTCCGAAACGCCGCTTCCAGAGGCCGCCGCTGATTATCGCCACGGGAGTCGTACCCAGGCGGTCTTCGCGCGTGTCGAAGTCCCGGCCCAGCACGGGGTGAATACCCAGTACCGGAAAGAATTCGGCCGATACCATCCGGCCGTTCAGATGTTCCGGCTGGCCGCCGCCGGTGACGTCGTAATCTTCCCATCGAATCGCGGCCATCGACGAAAACGATGTGCTTCGCTCCCGCCAATCCTTAAAATCCGGGTAGGAGACCGACATGCTGCTGAAATCGGGACTGCTCTCCCCAAGCCGCACCAGGCGGCCGGGGTCGTGGTAGGGGAGCGGTGCCAGCAGCACTCCATTCACCACGCTGAAAATCGCCGTATTCGCGCCGATACCCAGCGCGAGCGCAACCACCGCGATGGATGTGAACCCTGGATTGTGCGCCAGGGTCCGCAAGGCGTATCGAACATCGTTCACCAGGATCGACATATGTAGCCCAAAATGATTCCTACGGGTTAAAGTCGTGCGATGTTCCCTTGGTTTCGGCTATGGCGTAGGCAAACTTTCTTAACTCGGTGGCAACCCTTTGAGATGGCGATGGAGCAGCGCCATGAATCGGGGTTGATTCGATAAGCTCCGCAGATCGGGATTCAATTTCACCCAGGCAAAGTCATACAGCCCGGCGGACTCCGCGCGCTCCAACAACGTCAGGGCCGCTCCGGTTTGCCCTTGCACGGCGCGCAACCGGGCGGTGTCGAAAAATAACTTCGGATCCATCGAACGTCCTTTGGCCTCGGCATTTTGTGCCCCCGCGGAGTCGCCCAGACGGGTCCGGGCGATGGCGATCTCTACATAGTCTGAGGCCTCACTGGGCTGCGACTTCAATTCCTCCTCCCGGCACGTCACAGATTGCAGCCACCCCCGCCGCGCGGCAGCCTTCTCCCCTATGGAATCGTAGAAAACCCCCAGATCGTAGTACGCTGAGCAATGCCGCCCATCGAGCGACAGGATTCGCCCCATGATCTTGATGGCTTTTTCCGGCTGGCCGGAGAGCGAGTAGGCTTGGGCAAGATCGTACAGGCATGTGTCTGCCGTGGGTTCGAGCTCCACCGCCTGCTCGAGGTCTCTCACCGCCTCGTGGAGATTGCCCTTAGCCAGGTACGCGTAGCCGCTCCAGCAATATGGGGTGTAACTCTTTTCGTCTTTCGCGATCTCGGCTCGACAAGCCTCAATACCGGCGTCCAGATCGCCCATGCGTGAGATGTAAGTTTGTGCCAGATTGAAGAACGCCAGCCTTTCCCGCGGGGCAATCCTCAGACATTCCTTGAACTCGGCGGCGGCTTCCTGGTAGCGACCCATTTCCACGTACTCGATGCCTAGATTATTGTGGCCCAATGCGAAGTCCGGATAGAGGCTGATTAACATCCGGTCGTACCCCGCTGCTTTCTCCAGGTTGCCCTCTACGGCGCGCGCATAAAACGCCAGGAGCCCATACTTTTCAGGGTCGGTGAGACTGTCGGCGGAGCGCACTGCTTCCGAGAGCAGCCTCTTTCCTTCCTTGCGGTCGAAGTGCTCATAGTTAAGGATCCCCAACGAGGTGCGCGCCGCGGTGAATGCCGGGTCGATCTTCAGGGCATTCTCGAAATACAGCTTGGCTTCCGCCAGGTTCAATCCTTCGGTCCGTTTCTCGGCGCCGATGGAGTACTGTTTCAGCGCGTCGAGCGAAGCCGTGGTCACCGCGGGCAGGGGACGGCCGCTGCGCGAGACCGCCGGCAGGGACTCTCCCAGATCCTCGCGCACTTTGGCGGCCAGCTCGTCGAGGGCGTCCAAAATCCGCTGTTTTCCCTTCGCTTTGACCACCGTAGTCTTCACGTCCATTCCGGACTTCACGTCGCGGATTCGAGAAGCCAGCCGGTAATCTTCACCCACCCCGCTGATGCTCGGTAGGATTAGCGCCCGAATACCCTCCCTGATCGCGATCTCCCGCGCCACAGCCTCGTCGATCCTGGTGGCCGGATCCCTCTTCATCCGGGCCAGAACCTCACGGACCCTGGAGCGGGGATAGATGTTGGCATAACGGGATTGTTCCAGGCTGACGCTGAACGCCGTGAGCAGGGATTGATCGAAGATCGCATCGCCGGTCTGGTTGTCGAAGTCCGCTACCAGCACCCAGTCCCGGGCCGCGAACGACAATGCCGGCCGTCTCAAATATAAAAGACCAGCGAGAATCGCGACACCTAGGCCCAGGAACACAAGTCCCGGTTTCCAAAAGCGCCGCCACGCCCTTGCCTGCGGCGGCCGTGGCGACGCCGGCGCGGGTACCGGTTGCGCCGTTTCCAGGGAGTGCAGATCGGCCAGCAATTCGCCCACGCTCTGATAGCGCTGCTCCGGTGTTTTTTGCAGGCACTTCAGAATCGCTTTTTCCAGCCCCGCCGAAATCCCGGGCCGAATGGCCGAGGGCGGCTCCGGTGGATTGTGGAGCACCGCCACGATCAATTCGGGAAGGCTGGCCCCGCGAAACGGAGTCCGGCCCGTCGCCAGTTCATACAGGGAAGTGCCCACGGCATAAATATCGGTCCGCTCATCAACTGTTCGGGCGCCATGTAAAGCGGCGTTCCGGAGGGAACCGCCATGCTAGTCGACGACCAGGCGGCATCTCCTTCCTTCCGCTTCACAATCCTCGCGAGACCGAAATCGAGCAATTTGACTTGCCCTTTCGGCGTCAACATGATGTTGCGCGGCTTCAGGTCCAGGTGCACCAGGCCGTTCCCGGCGGCCTCCTCCAGGGCGGAAACGATCTGTGCGCCGATATCCAGCAACTCCGATTCCGCCAGCGGGCCATTCTCGATCCGGTCCGCCAGCGTGATACCGGCAACGTACTCGGTAACCAGAAAGTCGACTCCATCCTGGCTGTCCATTTCGTAGATGGTTTCGATGTTGGGGTGACTCAGTTTCGCCAGCGCCAGGGCTTCCTTGCGCAAACGCCTGCGCGCCGTTTCATCCGCCAGACTGCCGGCGGGCAGCACTTTCAACGCAACATTTCGGCTCAGCGTCTCGTCGTGCGCGAGATAGACTACCCCCATACCGCCGGCGCCCAGTTCCTGGATTACGCGGTAGTGCGACATGGTCTTCCCGGCTATGCTCCATTTCGCCTCGTCCCGTGCCTGCTGTTTGGCGGCTACGTGGATGGCGGGCGTTTCCAGGAAAGCGTCGCCGGTCGCGCTTTGAGCCAGCAGCGATTCGACCTCCTGCCTCAGTTCCTCGTCGCCGCCGCAAGCCTTGACAAGGAACGCGGGCCGCGAATCCGCCGGCTGCTCCAGGACCGAATGATACACCTGCTGGACTTTTCGCCAGCGCTCAACCTCCATACGCCTGTCCCCGGCTCAATTCGCGCTTCAGCCAGCTCTTCGTGATGTTCCAGTCCTTGCGGATCGTCTCTTCGGAGACCCTGAGAACCTCAGCCGTCTCCTTCATGCTCAGGCCGCCGAAAAAACGCAATTCCACGATTTCGCTTTTCCGCGCATCGAGCTTCGCCAGTGTTTTCAGCGCGTCGTCGATCGCGATCAAATCCTCGCTCGATGT
>Ga0335073_10001072_pt1 | contig 36217 bp, 27 predicted proteins | sample Lox_Sample_22_FD_207093 | JGI IMG/M metagenome (GOLD analysis project Ga0335073, IMG submission 207093) | Soil microbial communities from Loxahatchee National Wildlife Refuge, Florida, United States - Lox_Sample_2.2 | ecosystem: Environmental > Terrestrial > Soil > Wetlands | place: USA... | reverse complement strand
CACCGCCGTTGAATTGGTTACCCAAATCCCAGTAAGAATCCAGTACGAACAGCCACCGGAACAGCCATCAACCAAAAAAGGTGCAATCGCCAATCAAATAAAAGGGCACGGGAACCGGCTATAAATTGATGATTATAATGACTTTATTGGTGCCGAGAGGGGGACTCGAACCCCCACGTCCCTTTCGGGACTGCGGATTTTAAGTCCGCTGCGTCTGCCAGTTCCGCCATCCCGGCCGTGCATAAGGTGCGGTAAGCCCAGTTTAGCAGCACTCTGCGCTGATCTCGTCGCCAGCGATTAGCGTCACGCCGGGGATCAATCGACGCTCGAGATTTCTTTAGTACACGGAGTGCGACGGCGCGATACTTGTGCAACTAAAACTTTTTTCTGCGAGGGCGGTTTATAGCAGAGAGCACGGGAAGGCCGTCGCATGACTCGTTGCAAGACTTTCTGTATGGGCGCACTGGTGACATGCTTGATCGCCGGTCTGGCTTTCGCCAAAAAGCAAAAGCCTTCGACCGTGCACAACCAGCGCGAGCGCGCAATCCACGCCTTGGACCGTCTCACCTTCGGCCCTCGCCCGGGTGATGTCGACGCCGTCATGGCAATGGGTGTTGACAAGTGGATGGATCTCCAGCTTCATCCCGAGGCGATCGACGATTCCGCCATGCAGGCCCGGCTTTCCGAATACCTTACATTGCAGATGAGCACGCGCGAGATGGTGCTGGCGTTTCCGCCAAATCCCATTGCGAAAGCAGTGATGGATGGCAAGCTTTCCATGCCGCAGGAGCCCTACGCTCGCGCAATCTACACTGCGGCGATAGATCGGGTTGCGGAGAAGCAGGACGAGAAGCAGAGAGCCGCTGGAACTCAAAACGGCATCGCGACGCAAAGCGCGCCAACCATGGAGAATTCGACTGCGTCCATCGTTCAGCCGGCGAATCTGCCGGAGCGCCAGGAGGCTCGTCGCGATGCGCACAGCGCCGTCGACGAACTGATTACGCTCGCTCCCGATGCCCGAATGCAGCGGATTCTGGCATTGCCGGTTGCCGAGCAGCATGATCTCTTGCCGGGTCAGCCATATCCAAAACGCATGGCGCTGCTGTCGGGGCTTTCGCCCCAGCAACGTGAGACGGTGATCGCGCTCAACCACCCCGAGGCGGTGGTCGATCAGGAAGTGGAGTCGGCCAAGCTGCTGCGAGCGGTTTATAGCCAGCGACAGCTGGAAGAGGTGCTGACTGATTTTTGGTTCAACCACTTCAACATCTTCATCGGTAAGGGCGCCGATCGGTACCTCGTTACCGCCCACGAGCGCGACGTAATTCGTCCGCACGTGCTGGGCAAGTTCCAGGACCTGCTGATTGCCACCGCGCAAGGTCCGGCAATGTTGTTCTATCTCGACAACTGGCAAAGCGAGGGTCCGGATTCGCCTGCGGCGCTTGGATTGCCGGCCCATCCCAGCAGGCGTCCTTACTCGGCGCGACGCCCTGGCGCCATCGCATTTCCGCAAAATCAGCCGCAACAGCCGAGCGCACAGAATGCCCAGCAGAAGCGCCGCAGCGGCCTGAATGAGAACTACGCACGGGAGCTGATGGAGTTGCACACGCTGGGTGTCAACGGTGGATACACGCAGAAAGATGTCACTGAGGTGGCTCGCGCCTTCACCGGCTGGACCATCGATCAACCACAGCGGGGCGGCGGCTTTGTTTTCCGTGAGCGACTGCATGAGCCGGGAACGAAGACCGTGCTTGGCCACCAGATCAAGGAAGATGGCGAGAATGAAGGTCTGGAAGTGCTGAAGCTGCTCGCGCGTCAGCCGGCGACCGCGCACTTCATCTCAACCGAACTGGCGCAGCGCTTTGTCTCCGACAATCCGCCGCCGTCGCTGGTGAACGCCATGGCGAAGACTTACCTGAAGAGCGACGGCGATATTCGCGCAGTGTTGCAGACGATGTTTCGCTCGCCCGAATTTTGGGCGCCGGATTCGTATCGCGCGCGCGTGAAGACTCCGCTTGAGTTCGTCGCCTCATCGCTGCGAGCCACCGGAGCCCAGGTCACTGATCCGCAGCCGCTGTTGGCGACGCTGAACAAAATGGGCGAGCCGCTTTATGGCTGCCAGCCGCCCACTGGCTATTCGACTAAATCGGATGTCTGGGTCAATTCTGCTGCGCTGCTGGACCGCATGAACTTCGGACTGGCATTGGCGAATAACAGGCTGCCGGGAACGGCGTTCGACATTGCACAGCTGGTGAGCTCCAGTCCGTCTGCGGCTGGCGGGGGGAAAAACCCCGCGGCTGGACTGCTTCTTTCAGAAGATCCTTATCAGGTGCAGCTACGGCTGGAGCAGACGCTGCTTGCCGGTGACGTTTCGAAGCAGACGCACGACACGATCGAGGAGCGAATCGTCACTCCCGAAGTCACGGCGCAATGGGACAATCCCAAACGGACGCCCAACATTAATGTAATCGCTGGATTGTTGCTGGGATCGCCAGAGTTTCAAAGGAAATAGTAGCCGGTGCTCAGTGGCCGGCTCCTGATTGCTGGGCTGCTTATGATTACTCGACGCGCATTTCTTAAGAATGGGGCTGTGGCGGTGATCGGGACCGCAGCCGTCCCATCGTTTCTTACGCGAGCGGCCTGGGGCACCCCCGGCACGCCGGCCAATAAGCGTTTGGTGGTTGTGTTTCAGCGCGGCGCGGCCGACGGACTGAACATTGTCATCCCGCACGCCGAGCCCTCTTACTACGCCATGCGACCGAGCATCAATATCCCGCGCTCGCAGGTGATCGATCTCGACGGCTTCTTCGGATTGCACCCGTCGCTGGCGTCCTTCAAGCCGCTCTGGGACCAGGGACATCTCGCGATCGTGCACGCGGCGGGTTCGCCTGACCCGACCCGCTCGCACTTCGATGCGCAGGACTATATGGAATCCGGCACGCCGGGTGTCAAGAACACCCCGGACGGCTGGCTGAACCGCGCCCTCCAAACTGAACCGTCCACGACTGATACTCCACTGCGTGCAGTTGCCCTCGGCGCCTCCATGCCGCGAATTCTCTCCGGCAAAGCGCCGGCTGTAGCCGTCAGTAACATCAACAGTTTCTCGATTGCCGGCGGCAATCCCGCAGCCGCCCCTCTGGGTAATACCTTCGAGGCCATGTATGCCGAATCGGTTGACGCGGTTCTGCACGGCACCGGAAACGAAACCTTTGAAGCGGTGAAGATGCTGAAGTCGGCTGACCCGCAACACTACTCGCCGGCTCCGGGGGCGAATTATCCGCGTGGCCGATTCGGCGATGCGCTGCGTCAGACGGCACAACTCATCAAAGCCAATCTTGGCGTGCAGATCGCGTTCACCGACATCGGAGGCTGGGACCATCACGTCGACGAAGGCGCAACCGAGGGCCAACTCGCCAATGTGCTGCGTGACTTCTCGCAATCCATCGCCGCGCTCTGGACAGACCTGGGCCCCCTGGCGGATGACACGGTCATTGCCACAATGTCGGAGTTTGGCCGAACTGCACGGGAAAATGGCAATCGCGGAACCGATCACGGGCATGCCAACGTGATGTTCGTTCTCGGTGGACCGGTACGCGGCCGCCGTGTGTACGGTCGCTGGCCGGGTCTTGATCCCTCCCAGCTCAACGAGGGGCGCGATCTCGCGCTGACTACGGACTTCCGCAGGGTTCTGGGCGAGGCGGTTGAAGTTCATCTCGGCAACCGGCAGCTCGCTACGGTGTTTCCCGGATTCGACAACGCATCGCAGCAATTCCTACGATATCTGTCCTGATCGGATATGTTGATGGTTCGTCGGGTTATGCCGTAGATTCGGCAGGGAAGGCGAACCACACATGGACAAGTTGAACTCCCGCCGCCAATTTCTGAAGAACACAGCTTTAACGGCCGGCGCGCTTTTTCTACCATCAGCCGCAATTGAAGTAAACGCGGCAGCTCCGTCGCAAATTACATCAGGCACCGCATCGGCTACCGACTCAACTCCCGCCGACTACACCATTCGCATCGCGGTCACGCCGGTCGAGCTGGCGCCGAACCTCATCATCTCGACCGTTACCTACAACGGCCAATTTCCCGGCCCCCTGCTGCGCTTCAAGGAAGGCCAGCCGGTCACTGTCGATATCTACAACGACACTGCAGTTCCGGAGCAGCTGCATTGGCACGGACAGTTGATCCCGGTTGATGTGGACGGCGCTGCCGAAGAGGGCACGCCATACATCCCCGCACACGGTATGCGACGGATCACCTTCACTCCACGTCCTGCCGGTTTGCGCTTCTATCACACACACAATCGCGCCGGCGCCGATCTCTATGCGGGACAGTACACCGGACAAGTCGGGCCGGTATACGTCGAGGGCCGCTCTGAGCCCGGTCGATACGATCGCGAAGTCTTCCTTACGCTGAAAGAATTCGAACCGACTCTGAGCCGGGGCGGCGACATGGCGCAAAATTTTCTCGCGCCCTCAACGAAAGTGAAGGAGTTGCAGGAGCAAGGCGAATCGGCGATGAAAGCTTCGCTCGCCCGGGGAATGCCGCACGGTTACGAGGTGGGGTACGAGGCGTTCACCATGAATGGCCGCATGCTGCATCACGGCGATCCGATTCGAGTGAAGCAGGGCGAGCGCGTCCTGTTTCAGGTTTTGAACGGAAGCGCTACCGAGATTCGCAGCCTCCATCTGCCGGGGCACACGTTTCAGGTGGTCGCCATGGACGGTAATCCAGTTCCGAATCCAATTCGCGTTCCAGTTCTTTGGCTGGGCACGGCGGAGCGCATCTCGGCGATCGTCGAGATGAACCATCCTGGTGTATGGATCTTGGGCGATGTGGACGACGATGACCGTAAGCACGGCATGGGAATCGTCGTGGAGTACGCAAACCGTACTGGGAAAGCGCTGTGGATTGCACCGCCACCGTTCCATTGGAGCTACGCTCATTTCGCGAAAACCGGCGTCAGCGCTTCCGCACCCGACGACACCATAACCATGCTCTTCGCCAAAGACAACGCTGCCGATCGTGGCTTCAATCGTTGGACGATCAATGGCGCCGCGTACCCGGATTCCAGTCAGATCATGGCGCCGTCCTATCAGCTGGAGACAGGGAAGCGCTATCGCATTCACCTGCGCAATGCCAGCGACGATATTCATCCCGTCCATCTGCATCGTCATACATTTGAAGTGACGAACTATGGCGGCCAGCCCATGTCAGGATTGATGAAGGACGTCGTGATGCTCGATGGATATCAGGAAGCCGACATTGATTTTGTTGCCGACAATCCTGGCATGACGCTCTTTCACTGCCATCAGCAGCTGCACATGGACTTCGGGTTCATGACGCTCTTTGGCTACAAGTGAGAGTGTGCACATTCCGAATGGACAGCGAAAGCTATCCCTGTGAGGGAGCAGGCTCGGCTGCCTCGTCTGGCTTCCGCTGATGCAACAACTCGACGATTGCCTGGTACAGCTTGGTCCGGACCGCATAGCGATTGTGCGCCGTGGCAATGTAGCGCACCACCAGATTCACCCCGAGATTGGACGGCCGCACATTGATCGCTGGGGCGGCAGAAAAGTCCTGCACTGCCGTGTCGCGTGCGACGCTGCGCCACTCCTGTTCAGCTCGCGCCGCCTCTTCCCGGGTTTGTTCGGCAACCAGCCTGAGCACGGAGTTCGTCAACTCATACGGATCTTCGCCCGCAGGAATCAAAATATCCAATTCGTCCCACAGCCACTGTCCGGCGGTGGTGAAGTTGAAGTAGTGTCCTTCGATGGCGAAGCTGTTGACGAACGACACCTTGCGTCCGGTGGGATGGCCGGCATCTTCCCAGTCGCCGGTTTCGAGCAGGATCGTGCGCAGAAGTCCCACCTCAACCACTTCACCGCCGATGCCGTTGATCTCGACCCAATCGCCGTGGCGGATGCCATGCTTTCCCATCAGCACGAACCACCCGCAGAAGGCCACGATGAAATCCTTCAGCGCCACGGTGAGGCCAGCGCCAGCCAGAGCAAGCACTGTAGAGAGCTGCGTCGGCGGCCCGAACAGCACCAGAAGAATCACCAGCACCCCGATGACCTCGGCCACAAAACGAAGCACCAGACGCATCCTGCCCATACGGCGACGGTCGGGGCCGAGGCTCATGTAAAAGTGCTCGACCACTCCCTCGGCGACGACGATTCCGATCCATGCCAGCAGAATCCAGAGCAGCGATCGCAGAATCGCGTGCAGTGCGGTCAGAATCTGCGCTCCGACAATTTCCGCCCACTGTCCATAAAGCATTGCGAGTTGTTGCTGGGCCTCGATGCGCTTGTCATAGGCGGCGAGCGTTTTATTCTTGTCCGACAGGTTGTGCAAGGTGGCAAGCGCGGTTGTTTGCTGCAAAGCGTCGCCCGCGGAATCATCGCCGATGGCGTTGAGTGCGTCAGGCAGACCTTTTTCCAGCGCTTCGTGCTTGGCGGCTAACGTGCGAATGGCCGTGTGGGCGTCCTGCTGCGCCTCCAGCAAACGGTTGCGATTCTCGCGCAACCGCCGCCACTCACGGAATTGCGACAACAGGTTGTTCTCGATCGCGAGCGAGGAAGCCCGCGGAGTTGTTATGGACGGCTTGCCGTGCTGCAATGCCTCGTGTTCCTCGAGTTCCTGCTTGACTTCTCCTTCCGGATCGCCGCCGGCGCGAAGCAAATCCTGCTTGGCATCCTCGATCGTGTCCTGAAGCAGGCTCACTCGGGCTTGCACCATCTCCAGTTTCTGCGCGTCATCATTGTTGGTGGAAGCGGTCTTCGAGAGTCGAGTCGCCTGTTGCTGCAGCGAAGTCAGCCGCGATTGCAGTGCGGTAATTCGATCGCGCGCCTGCTTCAGCTCGCCGCCCTGCGGAGGGGGCGCGTCTTGCGCCTGACGCAGCGCCGTTGCAAAGGCCAGGTCAACCTCCTGGTCAGCCAGCCGGACAGCCTGTTCCGCGATCTGCTGTTCTTTTGCGGTGCTGGCGATGGATGCCAGAGCGTTCGCGGTCTGGAGAGGCTGCTGGTCGACCAGCTTTATCTGCGGACGCAGCGGCGAAGAGGCATTGGTCGCAGTGGACTGCGGCGCGGAAGGCCGCGTCGCGACGAATGCGATCAGCGCCGCAATCAGCAGCACGCTGAGCCCACCGAGAATCCACTTTCGTTCGCCGCTGAACATGGCTGCCAGACGTGCCTACTATAAATGAGGAGGTCAACCGCGGCGGCTCCATTCCGTCAGCCATTTGGCGAATCGAAAATTGTTTGCTCCTGGCGGCTTTGCCTGCGTATGATGACTGCCGTTCGCTCATGCCTGCCAGCAAGCCTCATCAACCAACAAGGGTCGAACGTCGCCAGTTCGGCCGCTCGCGGCGCGATAAAGTCGGGCGCCCCAATCAGGGCCTGTGGGACGCGAACAAGCGCACCTTCGATCTCATCGATCTGCTGCGGCAGGCCCAGCGCGGACGCATTCCTGAACTCCTCGATCTGAAATTCGCCAACATGAAGGCGTCGCCCTTCGGTTTCTTTCGCGGCGCGGTACCCCTGATGGCCGCCGATCTGGCCACGCTGCCCCGAACCGAGTTGCTGGCGCAGATCTGTGGCGACGCTCACGTGCAGAACCTGGGCGCCTTCGAGGCCGCCGACCGACGGCTTATCTTCGACATCAACGACTTCGATGAAACCGTGGTTGGACCATGGGAGTGGGACGTGAAGCGCATGGCGGCGAGCCTGGTGCTGGCGGGCCGCGAATCCGGCAATTCCGACCGGCGCTGCGAGGATGCGGTGCAGGCCTTCTCGCACCGCTACCGCTGCCGGATGATGAGCTTCTCCGAGATGCCGTTTGAGGAGCTGGCGCGCTTTCAAATCTTCCGCGAGGTCGATCCCGTGCGCTCGGTCCTGCGTAAAGCGCAGCGCGCCACCCCCATGCACAACCTGGAGAAGCTCACCTTCCGTCGCGGCGGCAAGCATGTTTTCCGCCAGCAGAAACCCTGCCAATTCCACCTTCCGCACCGGGAAGCTTCGGCCGTCTTGGCATCGATTCCTGCATACGCGCGTACGCTGTTGCCCGAACGCGCGCACTTCTTCTCGCAGTACCAGCCCGAGGACATAGTGTTTCGCGTGGTCGGCACCGGTAGTGTCGGACTGCGTGATTATGTTGTACTCATGTTCGGCGGCATGATCTCCGATCCTCTGTTCCTGCAAATCAAGGAGGAGCCGAACTCCGCCTACGCGCCGTATCTGCCCAGAAGCCCCGGAGCTGCGCACCAGGGCCAGCGCGTAGCGGAAGGCGGCCGCGCCATGCAGATGCAATCGGACATCTTCCTGGGCTGGACTTCGATTGCCGGGCGCGACTATGTAGTTCGCCAATTGCGCGATCACAAGGCGAGCATCGCGGCCGACGACCTCCGCGGCAAGGGGCTGGTTGAATACGCCGACATGTGCGGCGAGTTGCTGTCGAAAGGGCACGCGCGTTCGGGCGATCCGTGCGCGATCTGGGGCTACCTGGGACGCAGCCCGCGCTTCGATAAGGCCATGAGCAAGTTCGCTATCGGTTATGCCGACCAGGCCAGCAAAGACTGGGAGCAATTCAAGCGGGCCGTTCACCGCGGCAGCCTGTAACCGGAGAAGTCGAAAGCCTGAGTTCTGGTATCGCATTCCAGCGGCGCTTTCCTGACTTAACCGCTGCCGCTTGCAAGTAGTAGCTACCTTCGGATGGTCGGCTGAATCTTAAAAGAGTAGACTTAGGCCCCCGTATCTCCGTCGAGGTGGTCGGTTCGAACATGCGCGCACAGATAAGACTCGGTCGCATCGCCGGTATTGACATCGGGCTGCACTACAGCTGGTTCATTATCGCTTTCCTGATTGGCTTATCGCTGATCGGAGAGTTTCACGTCTCGATGCCGCAGGCGAGCAACGGCGTGATCTGGACGGCGGCCATCATCACCTCGATCTTGTTTTTTGTCACCCTGCTGCTGCACGAATTGGCGCACTCGCTGGTGGCCAAAGCCAGCGGGTTGAAGGTGCGCTCGATCACACTGTTTGCCCTGGGCGGCGTCTCGCAAATCGAGTCGGAAGCGCCTAACGCAAAAACGGAGTTCTGGATTGCGATTGTCGGTCCGCTGTCGAGCTTCGTCATCGGCTTGATCTGCCTCGGACTGGCCCACGTCGCCGGCTGGACAAACAGCTTGCAGGCACACAATCCGGTCGCCGCAGTGCTGCTCTGGCTCGGCTACATCAACCTGCTGCTGGCGGCGTTCAACATGGTTCCGGGCTATCCACTGGATGGCGGACGAGTGCTGCGCGCCATCATATGGTTCTTCAACAAGAGCGCCGTGCGAGCTACACAGTGGGCAGCGCGCGTCGGGCAACTGGTTGCGTTTTTGTTGATTCTTTACGGCCTGTTTCGCTTCTTTACGGTCGAGAATTTCGGCGGCCTTTGGCTCGCCTTTATCGGCTGGTTCCTGCTGGACGCCTCACGCGGCAGCGCCATGCAGGTGGAACTGACGGAGCTATTGCGGGGCCGCAAGGTCTCGGACCTGATGGAACGCGATTGCCCCACCGTCGCATCCCATATCAGCCTCAACGACTTCGTCCGCGAGTATCTGCTGCGCGGCGGACGCCGCTGCTACATTGTGGTACAGGGCGACCGGCTGGTGGGACTCATCACGCCCAATGAAGTGCGGCACATCCCTGAGGAGGACTGGCCGCAAACCAGCGTGCAGAGCGCGATGCGGCCGCTTGCGCAGCTGCGCACGGTTTCGCCCGATACCCCCGCCGTGCAGGCGCTGGAAGTCATCAGCCAGAACGACATCAACCAGATGCCGGTGGTCGCCGACGGCCGGTTGCAGGGGATTTTTTCGCGCAGCAGTGTGATGGGCTTCATTCGCAATCGCACCGAATTGCTCAGGCACTGAGTTCCAGCCTTTGCTGAGAATCTGATTTCCTGTGCCGCTGTGTCCATGAGTCAACCGCCGTCCCTTGACATCCGTGCGGCGAGATGTCATTTCTGTTTACTTTTCATTTTCATCTCGTAGCTTCGACGGGGAAGAGTCCTCTATACTGGACAACTTTGCCGCAGAGGAACCTTTGTGAGGATCAAGGTCTTTTATCACGATAAGTGTTTTGACGGCGCCTGTTCGGCATCGCTGTTCACGCGGTTTTATCGGGAGCGTATTCGTGCGCAGGTCGAATTCGAGTATCACGGACTGGTGCACCGCGCCGGCGCGCTGTTCAATGAAGCTGATTTCACCGGTGACGAGAACGCCATTGTCGATTTCAAGTATTCTGCTTCGCCGCGTATTACCTGGTGGTTCGACCATCATCAAAGCGCATTTCTCACTCCCGAGGACGCCTCGCACTTCGAACAGCAGCAGAGCAATACGAAGTTTTACGATCCCGATTTCCGTTCCTGCACAAAATTTATCGCCGTGGTCACCGAGCAGCGCTTTGGGTTCGACCCCAGCCCGGCGGCGGACATGATCGAGTGGGCCGACATCATCGACGGAGCGCTCTACGACGGGCCGCAAGCGGCGGTCGAGATCACGGCCCCGGCCACGAAGCTCACGATGCTTATCGAGACCAACCAGGATTCTGCCTTCATTCCCGCCCTGATCCGCAGGCTCGCCTACGAGCCGCTGGCCGAGATCGTCGCTGACCCGGCGGTGGCCGAGCGATTGCCGGCCCTGATGGCGCGTCACCGGCATTCGATCGAACTCATGCGCGAGCGCGCCGAATGCAACGACGGCACCGTCTTCTTCGACGTCACCGACCACGACCTCGAAGGCTACAACAAATTCATTCCGTATTATCTGCACCCGGACTGCGTGTACAGCGTAGGCCTGAGCAAAAGCAGCTTCCGTACCAAGGTGTCGGTGGGTTCGAATCCCTGGACCACGGCGACGCACATGGAAAACCTGGCGAAGATTTGCGAGCGATATGGCGGAGGTGGACACGCGCGTGTCGGAGCCATCTCCTTCCCGCCGAATCGCTTTGACGACGCGCGCCGCGCCGCGGAAGAAATTGTGGGCGAGTTGCGCGCCAGCTATCGCGCGCATTCGCGATAGCCGAGACTACGGCCGACGGCTGGCGATGACCCGCTCGCTGCGCCCGGAGAGATCTTGTTCGGCCTGCTGCAAAAGCTCCCAGTCACGCTCGAATTCGGGATACAGCTCGCGGTGGTTGGAGTGTACGCCCAGCAGATAGTAGGTCCTCGCCAGCAGGAGTTGAAAGGCCATACGGCGGTCTGATTCCGGACTCAGAACGTTGCCAGTGCTGAGCCCGACTCGTCGCAGCTCGCCGTTATGCTCAAGCTGGAGCCAAGCCTGCTGCTGATCGTCCACATAGACTTTCCCGTGCGCCTGCATCTCGCGGAACAGGTTGCGTAATTGGCCACGGTTCGAGACGATACCGTCAGCAATTGCCCCGCGCAGCACTTCCTCGAACCGCTCCTGATAGCGCTGCCACTGTTGGTCTCCGCCGATCTGCTGATCACGCTCGACCCGCAGCGCTCTTTTCAGTGGCTGCACTTCACTTCGGCCCCCGTCCTGCCGCGCTTCATGAATCTCCTGATTCAGCAGCGCTGCATTCTCCGAAGGATGTTCGCGCAGTTCATGATTGGGGCTGAACCTTCCGGTGAGAAGATAGGACGCCGCCAGCACAGGGATTGCGTGATAGCCGACGATCGCCATCGGAATCAGCCATTTCGCCGAGCGCACGGTTTGCTCCGTGCCCTCACGGCAATCCGAGCTGCGTTTAAATGTGCCCGGAACCTGTTCGATACGGACCACCCGGAGGTCCATCTCGGGATGATGCTCGGCATAGTGGCTGAAGCTGCGGGCTATGGCTTTGGGGCCGGTCATGCCGAAGTCGTTAATCACATCGCGGTGGGTTGAGTGAGGGAAGTACGTGTTAACCACCAGCTTGGCGAAGTCCGCACAGTTCCGTTTCACCCCGCTGTAGTGATTCACGTTGGCGCGCGCGTTAAACTCGCGAATGAACTGCGCATCCTGCTCGGCTGTGGTTTTTACCTCGAAGACATAAATCTCGCGCACAAACGCCGCTGCCACCGAATCGCGCCAGTTCGCCGCCGGGTCGTTGATGCAGGTCTGTGTGGTGCAGATCGTTTTCAGGTACTTCTCGCGATAGCGTTGCTGCAATGCCTGGCGCAGCTCCGGTGATCCGAACAGTGGCCGCTGGTGCAGATCATCGACGCCGTACAAATAGTCGGCAAGCGGCACCGCATTCCATTCGAAGGGCTGGTCTTCCTTGTAGTCCACGTAGTTCTGGATTACCGAGCCGAGTTCGCCCGGCTCGCACGGTCGCAGCTCGACGGGGGTAACGATGCAGACATTGGAAAGATAAACGCCCGAGTGGCCTTCGCCCGTAATCTCGTTACCGAGCTGCATAGGGCCGTTGGGCTTGGCATCCAGCAGCAGACCGATATCGCACCAGCCAGGCGAACAGCCTATAAGGACGAAAAAGGTTGCGAGAATGAAGTGCCGAAGGCGCATTTGCGTTGAGCCTACGCAGGACAGGGCGCGCCTGCGGACCTATTCTCCTTAGATGGCGATTCAGGCGAAGCGGTTCGAGCCTTGCCCAAACGAGCTTCCACTCTCAATCATATCGTGAACCGCTGTGGAAGCCGATGAAAGGACGATGACGAACCCGTTCGGATAACTCGGTTCTCGTCTCAGGTGAGTGCATTTCACGATATTGGGACGCGACGTTTACAGTTTGTTGACAACTCCCGGTTCGCTGTCCGCTATCGTGTCATTATTGGCAACGGCGGGTGAGAAGGTCGACGCGGACCAGCGACTCCTAGGCAGGGCTCATCCGCCGCATTGTATTCAGTACGCCAATAGGATCCGCAAGTCCCGAACATTGTTGCCTGTCGGGCCGGTAACAATCGCATCGCCGAGCCCCTCGAAAAGCGGAAAAGCGTCAAAGTGCGCCAGCGCGCTGGCGACCGAAGATCCACGTCGCAGTGCCCGCTCGACGGTCGATCCATCTGCCACTGCCCCGGCGGCCGGGCTGTTTCCGTCGATCCCGTCCGTGCCTGCGCTTAGCACGCTGATCTTCTCGCCGGGGATCTTTTCGGCGCAATAGAGCGCGAATTGTTGATTGCGTCCCCCGACGCCGCTCTTGCCGTCGATTTTCACCGTCACCTCGCCGCCTGAAATCAGACACGCGCGCGATACGCCCTGGCGCAGATTGCGCAGGCGGTCCAGAAGATAGTCGGCAGCTTGACGGTACTCCCAGTCGTCGCAGCTGTTGTCGATCTCAATGGCAAAGCCATTCAGCACGGCGCGCTCCACCGCGGCATTCACCGCGCTGGCATTTGACAACACCGTGGCATACTGCGAGCGCGCAAACGCCGCATCACCGGCTTTCGGCGTCTCCTGCATTTGCTGTGGCGCAAACAGGGAACGCACCGACGCAGGCAGCGCCTTCAGCAGCTTGTATCGCTCGGCGATGCGATGACAATCCGCAACCGTGGTGGAGTCCGGCATGGTTGGCCCCGACGCCAGCGCATCCGGCGCGCTCTCCGGTACGTCGGAAACCAGGATGGAAAGCTGATAGGCAGGGGATGCGGCCAGCGCCAGACGGCCACCTTTGATCGCGGACAAGTGCTTGCGTACCGCATTGATCTCCGCGATCGGCGCACCCGAGTGGACCAGCGCGTTGTATGTCTGCACTACATCTTCCAGCGAAATTGCATCGCCGATGGGCTTCTCGGCGATGGCCGAAGCACCGCCGCTGATCAGGAAAACCACCAGCGTCTCCGGCGTCAGCCCGCGGACGGAACGAAGGATGGCTTCCGCCGCGCGCAGCGAGTCTTCATTCGGCAACGGATGTCCGCCCGCGAAGTAGCGAAATCCAAAGAGCTGTGCGGGAGGATTCTGCGGGCTCGCAACTATGCCGCCAAGCCCCGTGCCGACAATACTGGCGAGCGCCTCAGCCATGCTGTGGCCCGCCTTACCGATGGAGACGACCAGAGCGCGCGCAAACGCGGCCAGATCGTAGAGTTCCCGGTCGATCTTCAGGTAACGGCGGTCATGCTCCAGCCGGCGGCTGAAGGCCCGCGGAATGCTGCACTCGCTCAGCGCATGATCGAACATGCCGCGCAAGCGGTCGCGCATCTCGCGAAACAGGTTCTCCGAGGCAGCATCCAGAGGCGATTGGGCCGATTCCTCCATGCGGGAAAATTATAACGTCGGGCTGCATGGCAGCCAGCGAATAGCGCTCAGCAATTAGCCTGAATTACGAGTGCATCACAGCTCTGAATGAAAGAGGCCTCACGATTCATCGCTTCGAAAGCAACAACAAACTCCAGAAGACTAGGAGCTAGGAAGCTAAGAGCTAGTTGCCAGTTTCTGCTCTTCCACCCAGCTCTCGATCGTCATCCGCAGCTCGTCCAGGTGCCCCGCGAAGAAATGGTCGCCGGGAACAAAGACCAGTTCTTTCGGATCCGCCGCCTGCGCGACGATCGCCTCCAGCGCGTCATGCGGTCCGTACTGGTCATGATCGCCGCTGACGAAAAGTTTCGGCTTGTGGCATTCGCGCAGAAAAGAGAAAGAGTAAATCCGTCCTTCCGCCTGCACCGGTGTGCCAATCGAGATCAGAGCCTTTACGTCCGGATGAGGACACGCGGCTCGCAATCCCGTAGCTGAACCGAACGAGAAGCCGGCAAAAATTATCGGCAGGCCACATTCGCGCTTCAGCCAGGCAAGTGCCGCCTCCACATCCGCGATCTCGCCGCGTCCTTCGTCATGCTTGCCCCCACTCAGTCCCGTGCCGCGAAAGTTGAAACGCAACACCGGGAATCCGAACGAGTTCAGCGCCTTCATCGTCTGGAAGACGACCTTGTTATGCATCGTTCCCCCGCCCAGCGGGTGCGGGTGACACACCAGCGCTGCGTGCGTCGCGGTATCCATGCCGGCATTCAGCAAGGCCTCCAGCCGTCCGGCAGGGCCTTCCAGAAAGAGCGATCGAATGGATGACTTGGTGTTGGTCAAAGGTCGACGAAAACACTTAGCCCCGCAGGCTCGCTATTCACTGCGGGGCTGAGGTGTCCACGGTCGTGCAACTGCGGACGCCAACCACTTTACCTCAATTCAGGGGCTGAATGAATGACTGTTTTGTAAAACTGTTGCGAGAACCAATGCGTCCCGGCTGCGCCAAACAACGACATTCGCCTGGCTCGCGTCTAGTCCCCTGCTTCGGCTGCGGCCGCATGGTGCGGCAGTGCCGGGGGCATCTCCGACACGTTCCACGCCCACGCTGCCAGCAGCGCTGCTCCCTCGTTGATCTGATCGGGAATCACTTTGTCGAAGGTGTCCGTCTGGCTGTGGTGCGCCGCGCGGTATCCGGCCGGCGCCTGCACGCAGAAATATGCCGGCACGCCTTGGTTCAGGAACTCCACATGATCGGACGCGCCGAAGTACCGCGTGCTCAGCGGACGCATGTCGAAGACCTCCTGCAGCGGCTGATAAATCTCCTGCATCAGCGGCGCCGTCTCCCACAGGTTCTCCAGCGCAATACTGAACACCTTGCCGGTCCCGGTATCGTGGATGAGCACCGCGTCGACCTTGCCCACGTCGTCGGCGTGATTCTTGACGTAGGTCTCGGCGCCAATGCCGCCTTGCTCTTCGCCGGTGAAGAGAATGAACGTTATCGTGCGCTTCGGCTTCCAGCCCAGCGCCTTCAGCGCGCGCGCCGCCTCCAGCGTCGCCATCGCCCCTGTGCCATTATCGAGCGCGCCCTGTCCCAAGTCCCACGAGTCCAGATGCCCGCCGATAATCACCCGCTGATCGGGAAACTCACTGCCCTTGATTTCGGCCACGGTGATCGAAGCGGGAACCGGCTTGTCGGTGAAAGTGTCCTGCAGGTTGAACTTCATTGAGGCTGGTCCCGTTTGCGTCAACCGATACAACAGGTCGTAATTCTCATGCGTGAGAAACGCGATCGGAACTTCAGTCGGCTCGTAACGCGGAAAACCTCCGGTCATGTTGTACAGGCTATCGGGCTTGCCGCTATCCAGCAGCAATAACGCCGGTTGTTCGGCTTGCACCTGACGCAGTAATTGCAGCCGTTCCTGCCAGCTCATAGCCTCCTTTGGCACGCCGCGTTGCGGCGCGATCACCGCGTCGTAGGCGTTGTCCGGATTTGGATCGAGCTGCGACAGATCCGCCGGCTTACGCAGCAGCACGATTTTGCCTTTGAGCTTTCCTTTGTATTGGTCGAGATCCGCCGGCTTGCTTAAATCGATGGCGATCACCTCGCCGCTCACGTCGCCCTCGGTCCCCTGGCTCCAACCAAAGGCGTGAATGCCGATGCGTTTTTGAATCGGGCTGGTGATCTCGGCTGTCTCCAGGCCACGCGTCCAGCCGTGCGCGATTTCGGTCGTTTCCAGATGCGCTTTGATGCCGTAATCCTGGAAGCGCTTCAGCGTCCAATCGCTGGCGGCCTGCATCTCCGCCGAGCCGGTCAGCCGCGGGCCGATCTGCGTGGTCAGGTATTCGAGATTCTTCATCAGCTGGGAGTGCGCTTCGACCTCCGCAGCGATCTTCTGGTCGGCTTCTTCCATGGCCTTGCGATAGGTGTCGCGCTGCTCCGGCGTTCGTTGAGCCGCCCCGGCTTGCGCGCTGGAGTTTTCTGTTCCTTCCTGTGGTTGTGCGACGATGGTGCCGCCGAGCAGAACAATTGCGAGTAACGCCACCACATGGCGACGAAGATGATTCATTGCACCTTCCTGGGAAACGTTTGAGCAGGGAACATTGATGATAGCGGCTGAGCGCACTTCCCGCCAGTTGAGATCGGAGCGGGCAGTGTCCCAAGTTCGCCCGTTCTTTGGGATGACCGGGGCCGGTTTTAAAAGGGAGTGGGACCCGAGCCTACATCGCCCAGTTTCTTCGATCCACAAACGTCGGCGGCTCGTAAGTTTTGCCCCGCGCGAGTTGGCGCTCCTCGCGTTCCGACATCCACAGCAACAGTGGTCCTGCGGCGGCGCGTACCAGGCGCGTAGCCGTGCCGAACTCGTGCTCGATCTCACGCCGCAGTTCGCGAATGCGAACCGATACCGCGGCATTGGTTTTCTTCAGCCGCTTCTCCATCGCCCACAGGGCGGCGTCATAGGTCGTCCGTAGCTTGAATGCCTCGTTCGCGATACGTTGCCGCACGCGTAGATCGGGCGAATCGTGATAGCGCTTCCAGCCCTGAAAAATGGTGTCGCAGATGCGAAACAGGCTCGGCCCATTGCGTTCGAAGTCGAAGCGGAAGGCCCAGTCCAGCAGGCGCTTCGACTCGTCACGCGAAATCGTCGCATGCTGAAAGTTGAACTTGTACTGGCCATGGATGTCCGCCAGGTCGACGTCGTCGAGCATGCGCCCCTCGCGCTGCATCTGCTCGAACAGCGGTGTTCCCGGGACCGGCGTGTACAGCATGAACTGATGAAAGTCGGTGCCATGCGCGACCGCGTACTCGATCTCCGCGCGAATGTTCTCCGGCGTGTGATGTTCCAGCCCGACGATCGTCGACCCCAGCAACTTGATCCCGTGCTGCCGCAGCTCCGCCGCCAGTGCCTGCGTGTCGCTGTCACGCAGCTTTACGTAGGACGAATTCGGCGACTCCAGTCCCAGCCAGATCCACGAGATCCCCAGCTCAACCAGTTCCTCCATCGTGTATTGCCGGATCGCATTCACCGACGAGAAAACATACAGCGACCAGCTCTTGCCCGCAGCCTTCATCCGCTCCAACAACTGCATGGCGCGACGGCGATTGAGTAGGAAATTTTCGTCCATCATGAAGTACGAGCACACGCCCATCGACTGCTCCATATGCTCCATCACGTCGAACAGCTCGTCACCCGATTTGTAAAAGTGGAAGCTCTTGCCTTTGCCGCCGAAAAACGCCGAGGTGGTGCAGAAGTTGCACCCCATGGGGCAGCCGACCGAAGGGATGATCGTCGCCGCCGTATCGCGCGTGCTGTCGGGCACGCGCATTCCCAGCACGTGCATGCCGAAGCCGGACAGAATCTCGGGATGCACGATCGGGGCATCGGGATCTTCGCCGAGATAACGCCGCATCCAGCAAATGCCTTCCCCGCGTACCACAATGTCGGCATCGATCAGCTTGTCGATCTGCGGAATCGCCGCAACGTGCCCACCGATGACGATCGTCGATTTCGGCGAAAGTTTTCGTACGCGCCGGCACATCTCGCGCACTTTGCCGAAGTTGGGAATGATGCCGCTGATTCCCACAATGTCGTACTCCGTCGAGCGCAGTTCCTCTTCGAATCGCTCCAGTGTAGGAAAGTCCAGCAGCGTGCTCGGCGCCGAGATGTTCTGCTGGATCATCATCAGGCCCCACGAGCGATGAAACATGCGCAGCGAGAAGCTGCCCTGCTCGCGCGTCACCTGGTTGTGATACAGCTCCATGGGATTGATGGCGCGGCTGCCGAACTCGTCGTCGCGCGCGTACGGCCCGAAAACCGAGCTCAACAGCACGCGCGCCTCGGTACCTTTCGGATGAGGAATGATTGCCTCTGCAGTGGAAATCGAAATCATGCCTCCAATGCTAGGAACACCAGCTGGACATTTCTGTGATTACGCGCAGACCGGCGTCGAAATGACACAAGTATTACATTGCGGTGCCGCGGCGGGTCTGGCCGCCGGCAGTCGCTCGAAGGTCACCACACTGCGATGAAAAACTGCACGACCGTCAGCAGCGACCGCCCCTCCGGTGTATAGTTGTCCCCCATCCAGGGAGGACTCTTCATGATGGATCTTCGAGAGCTTCGCCGGTTGACGCCAGGGCTGAACTCGGGCGCACTCGCCACTGCGCTGGCGGTGGCGCTTCTGTTTGTGCTGACAGTTGTCACCGATGAGCCGGCACAGGCGCAGAGTTTCCAGGTGCTCTACAGCTTCAGCGGCGGACTGGACGGAGGCCAGCCGTACTCCGGCATGACCATAAGTAGCGGAGGGGACCTGTTCGGAACGACCCATACGGGCAACCAGGGTACCAATTGGGGCCAGGTCTATGAGCTGCAGCGCTCGGGCTCGGGCTACACCTTTACCGATCTCGCTCTTTTCGACGGCTCGCTGGAGGCCCCCGCAGTGTTCGGGCCGGGTCGCGCCATATACAGCACCAGCCCGAATAACCTGACGCTCTATCAACACGGCTATGTTCTTCGCGTAAGTCCTCCGGCCAGTAACATCTGCTACAGCAAAGCCTGCTTGTGGCAGGCAACCGTACTCTACGCTTTCTCCGGCGGCGCCGATGGAAGTATTCCCAACTATGGGGCTCTCATTTTCGATCCGACAGGAAATATTTATGGCACCACCTCTGCCGGAGGCAGCAGCAACGGCGTGGTTTACGAGGTGATGGGTTCGGGCAGCAACTGGACAGAGCAGGTTCTCCATTCCTTTTCGGGTTCACCTGATGGAGCCAGTCCCGCCAGCGGAGTGATCTTCGACAACCTCGGCAATCTCTACGGTACAACGACGGCGGGCGGTGCATCGGGGAACGGTGCAGTCTATGAACTGTCGCCCTCGGGCGGTGGCTGGACGGAACGGGTCATCTACAGTTTCACCGGCGGAGGTGACGGAAGTTATCCTGCGGGCGGGCTGATCTTCGACCAAGCCGGCAACCTTTATGGCACTACCAATGCAGGTGGCACGGGAGGCGGTGGTACGGTATTCAAACTTTCTCCCTCCGGCGGCGGCTGGGGCTATAGCCTGCTTTACAGCTTTAGCGGAGGCGCCAATTGTGGACCGTGGGGCTCTCTCACCCTGAACGGAGGCAGTCTCTACGGCACGACCGTATGCGACGGGACGAATAGCGCCGGTAACGTCTTCGAGCTGACACCCTCCGGCAACAGTTGGACCTATCGCTCGCTGCACGACTTCACCGCCGGCGGTACCGACGGGGAGCTTCCCTACTGCAGCGTTGCGTTCGACCCGGCGGGTAACATTTATGGCACCACCTTGCGTGGCGGCGCGAACCTGCAGGGCGTCGTCTGGAGGATCACCCCATAGCGGGCTGACATCTGCACGAACTCGGATGAATAGAGCTTTCGATAGTCGGGACAGCTGCGGCCAGACGCTGCCTGTCGGATGGACACCCGTATAACGCCTGGTCGGCAAGCTGAACCCGAAGGTTGAAACCTCAACCCGCTGTGCATAATCCTGATACCATGGAGTTCAGTGCCCGTATCCGCCTGGCGAGAACGGGACACGGAGGGTAACGCGAGACATGCGATGGATGTTACGGTCAAAGATTCATCAGGCCACAGTTACCGAAGCCGATCTGAAGTACGTCGGTAGTATCACGATCGACGAGGAATTGATGGAGATGGTAGGACTCATTCCCGGCGAGCGCGTGCTGGTCGTCAGCAATACCAGCGGTGCGCGGCTCGAGACGTACACGATCCCCGGCCCGCGCGGCTCCGGCGCCATTCACATGAATGGAGCGGCGGCACACCTCATCCACAAGGGTGACGAAATCATCATCATGGGATTTGAGCTGGCCGACCGTCCGGTCGAGTCCAAGCAGATCGTGCTCGGCCCGCACAATGAATTCGTCCGCTGGCTGCCCAACGAGACTTACAACACCTGCCTGGCGGAACTGGTAGGGTAGGGAACCGCGGCACACGTCGCGCCCCTCATTCTTCTTTGGCGTGTGCACACAGGCTCTTCAGCGGCTCGCGCAACACCGATCCGATCGAAGCGTTTGCTTCGGTGCTTCCGACACGAAACACAAGCAGTGAGACGGCCTGTTTCCAGCACCCGAACAAAGTTGCTTCTCGATCTGCCGCAATCCACGCCAAGTCGCAAATCGAATTGTGTTTGACCTCAACGTCCCCAAGCGCGTCCGGAGTCAACTCATTGCCGTAAGGACTTGCTACCACTGCCGGTCCTGCGACTGCCAGCTCCGCTCCAGGTTCAACTTCGATCTCGAAGATCGCCGCCCGCATGTCGTCAAATACCTGCCTCACTTCCGCATCGCCGCTGATCTTCTGAGGTGCCAGCCCGCGCCGCAACGTACTCGCCGCGGCCAGCAACTCCACCACGACATTTCGAAACGGCTGGTCGCCAAGATTCTCCACCACGTGTGTCAACCCCGCCCGCGATAGCTCGCATTCGCCGTCGGCGTAGTTCAGCCGCTTCGGCTCCTCATCGCGCGCAGCGCTGATGATCTCTGCCGCGGACGCAACGTAAATCAAATAATCATTCGGATGATGGTGGCAGAGCGTGCGCTCATGCGGCCCGACCTCGACCGCAAAGGCCCGCACATATTCGTTCGCAATTACCAGATGGTGCCGCGGTTCATCTTCAATCTCGACCACCCGGCTGCAATCATAGTTTGGGTTCGTCATGGCTCAGTGCGTTTGCCACCAGCTTCGCTCAGCTACAGAGCATAATGGATCAGTATGAATCCTGCCTCTTACCGCAATTCGTTGCTGCTGGCCCTCATCGCCCTCATGTCCACCGTTGCGGTTGCGGCCCAAAAGGTCGAACGCATCGGCGCGCCGCCGTCCGATATCTCCGATGGCCTGAAGCAAGCCGTCGAAGCCAAGGGCTATCGCGTCACGCTCGACGATGGCTGGAAGGCCGAGTTCTGGTTCGCCAAAGATCTTGCAACCACCAAGAAAGATGTGCCCGGCGCACTCTATCCGGAACTCAGCGATGGGGAATTCGTCGGCGTCGTCAGCTTCCCGCAAGGTATGTCGGATTTTCGCGGTCAGAGCCTGCCGGGCGGCATCTACACGCTGCGCTACCAGCTTCTGCCGCAAGACGGCAATCACCTCGGCGTGGCGCCCAATCCCGACTTTCTGCTGGCCAGTCCTGCCGCCGCGGATTCCCGTCCCGAGCAGAGTTACGTTTTTCGCAAGCTGGTGGCGCTCAGCGCCAAGAGCACGGGCGGCAATCATCCCGCGGCCATCGCATTGGAGTCGGCGGGCGATCCCGAATCCGTGGTGAAGACGGACCACGGAACCATCGTATTCAGTGCCGCCGTTCCATCATCAACGGGAACCGAGACGCTGGGAATTGTCATTAGGGGCTCCGCCGCGCAATGACCGCCGCACCGATGCTCGCCTGATGGCATGACGATGTCAGCCCAATCTGCCGAATACAGCGGGGGCGCCGCACCCAACTCCGATGGCATGAGCGCTAAACTTCGCCGCGTCGCAGACAACGCCTCGCGATTATCGGAGTGGGTGGTGCTGTTTGTTCTTCTGGTGCTGTCGGTCCCGCCTATCCTCATTCGCCGCGATTCGCTGACCATCATCCCCGGCTTCAACTTTCTCGACGGGTCGTGGTTTCTCGACACCGCCTATAAAGCCTCGGCTGGAATCTGGTTTGGGCGCGATGTGGCGTTTACCTATGGCCCCATCGGTCAATGGCTCTTCAGCGCACCCGCACGCTGGACGGGAATGTCCGTCGGCACCATCTACGCCACGTGGTACACGCTGCCGCTGCTGCTTATCGTGCTCGCGACCTTCGTAACTGCACGGCTACTTCTGCCGGAGCTCGTCCCGTGGCGGCGCGCGCTGCTGGTGCTGCTGGCAGTGGTGTTCTGGTCGCCGCCTGATCTCAGAATTTCGTTGTGCCTGCTGGCGTTCGCCATTTTTCTGCGGCTGACCGATGCCGCGGTTGCTCGACCAAATGGCATGGTTGGGCGCGCCGCCATGGCTGCCGCAATCTGCGTGGCGGGGTTCTGGTTGTCGGCCGACACCGGTCTCTACTTCTCCATGGCGCTTCTCATTTGCATCGCGGCGACGGCGGTAACGAAACCGCGCCCGCGGCCCGTCTTCCTTCTTGCCGCGATCCTGGTCGCCGGGATTCTCGTGCTGCTCACCAATGCCGCGATGGCATCGCTGCTCGACTTCCGCTTCTGGCGTTCGAGCCTGGCCATCGCCACCGGCTACCGCTGGTTCGAGCCGTTTGCCATGGATAAGCCGGACAAGCGAGTGCTGCTGGAGGCGGTGGCTTTGGGCATCGTCGTGTTCGCTCTGGCATGGCGGCGACAGAAACCGGCTGGGAATCTGAGCCGCCGCCCGGTTTTCCTGCTCTCCGGGTTCTGCGTTGCGTTGCTCATTACGCAGACGGCCATCGTCCGTTCCGACTACGGCCACGTGCGAATGGGCGTCTACCCGATGATTTTCCTTTGCGGCGTCATCGCCTTCGCCACATACAAGTCGAGACTGGGGAGTGTCATTTTGCCGGGCGTGGCGGTCGTCGCGACATTTGCTTTCGCGACGCCATACCCGGCCTATCGGCCGGACGAAATCCTAAGATGGATGCGGGAGACGGCGCATCCAGTAAGCGCTTGTCCCGCCGGCATGGTCCAACTGGATCGGGCTTGCCTCCTCCCCAAGGACGCACAACTGATCGAGCAAGTGTCGGGCTATCTGGAGGCGACTGCTCCGGCCGACGCGCCCATCGCGATCTTCCCCTACGAGACAGCCTTCGGCTTCACCTCCCATCATCAGGTCGCCGGCGGGGTACTCCAAAGTTATCTGGTGAACGGAGAGTATCTGGCCGGTCTGGAGCTAGCCGGCCTGGAACGTTCGCGGCCGCCATTCGCGTTGTACCTGCCGGACGGAATTATCAGCCACGGCGTCGATGCGGTTCCTAACTTTACCCGCAGCCCGGAGGTCTGGTTCTATCTTCTCCAGCACTATCACGCCGATACCACTTCGCCGGCTGGAACCGTCGGCCTGCTGCGCGACGACAGCCGGAGGATCAGCTTCTCCGAACAGAGAATCGCCGGTGGGCTCGGCCCAATTGCGTTGCACAGGCGCAGCACGCCAATCGAGCTTGCTCCCGTGCGCTGGCCGGACGCCGGTGCCGACTTCCTCAGACTTCGTCTGCGCATCAACTATCCTTTCTGGTGGAGGCTGCGTAAGCCGTCGCGACTGACGCTCAAGCTTACGTTCGCCGGCGGGACGGTGAAGCAAGTTGTCTTCGTCATGGCCCCTAACCAGACCGATAACATCTGGATCTATCCCTGGAACGATGAGCAGATGGGCAACTATTTTCTGGCAGATGAATCTGGTTGGCGGCAAGACCCGCGGCCCGCGATTACCGGAATAACGTTGCTGGTGACGCCGTTTGACTGGCTTTCGGTTGTGCCGCGCAGCGTTGAGGTGGAGAGCGTCACTGCGGTAAGGCTGAATCCCTGATCGAAGCTGAAAGGTTTTGCCTCGTTCGTGCAGACTGCGAGCCGAATATTTTTGGTTCCTCAAAAAATCTTCCTGGCGAATGTGATGGCGTTTTGCATCTCGTTGTGGCGAATCGCATCGGGACCGATGCGGAACACAACACCCCCGAAAACAACTTCCGCCTTGGTCTAAGTCGCTGATGTGTAAGCGCAAAAGCGGTTTCGAGCTGCCGTGAAACCTTCCGCGTAGCCGTTTCTGTTGTCATACACAACGATTCTCGGTGTTGCGGAACTTAACGTCGCGAATGATGCGTTTCACCACAGCCGTTCGCAAGTCTCGCAATCCTCGCAAGTTGCCGACGCGAATCGCAACGGCTTCACGCCTCCGATGCTTTGGCACAGCAAATGCCTTAGTGAGAGTGCTGACGCGAGAAACAAAAACGCAGCAAGGTTCATAACAGGAGGCACGCCATGACCGTACTACTCGTTCTCTTAATGTTCGCCGTTTTCCTTACGATTGATTTCTTCTATGCCAAAGCGAAGCATCCGGCTCTGCAAGTTGCGCCCGCGATGAGCAAACAGGCAGTGACCGCTCCAAGGTTGAAGCCGAGCCTGGTCGGCGGCTTCTCGGTGCCTGACAATCTTCGCTATCACCCCGGCCACACCTGGGCGCTGAGTGAGAGCCCGAACCTGGTTCGCATCGGCATCGACGACTTCGCCTCGAAGCTGGTCGGGAAAGTCGAACACGTCACCCTGCCGCAACGCGGACAGTGGATCCGTCAGGGACAGAAAGTGTGGAGCATCGTGCGCAACGGCGTGAAGGTCGACATGGTATCGCCCATCGAGGGTAGCGTTGCCGACATCAACGAAGCCGTGGTGAGTGATCCCACGCTGGCCTGCAAGGATCCTTACGGCGACGGCTGGATGGTGACCGTGCAATCTCCCGATGCGAAGACCAACTTCCGCAACCTGCTGGGCGGCGCGCTGGCGCGGTGGTGGACGGAAGAGTCTTCGATGCGGCTGCAACGGGCGATGCCGACGGCTCTGGGAGCCCTGGCGCAGGACGGCGGCGTAGCGATCGACGATCTGGCCAGCACCATGGCCGACGAGCAGTGGACGAAGATCACCCGTGAGTTCTTCCTGACATAGATGACCCGTTACGCGCCAGCCAGCGCGTGAAAGTAAGAAGCCCCGGAGCCGGCCTCCTGCTCCGGGGCAAACTTTTTAAACATGGAGTGCAATCAGCATTTTTTGCCGGGGATGCAGACATCCAAGGTTGGACCCATTTCGGTCGTCATCAGAATGTTGTCCATCGGACTGACGCCGGTATCTCCCCAGAGAATCCCAACCACTTCAACGTCATTGTTCCCGTCATTGGTAATAAAGACCGGAGAACCGCTGTCACCCTGCTTGACGGCGCCTTTCCACTTGACCTGCACCTGGCAAAGCATGGTGATAAGAGTGTCGCGCTTCCGGCCACCGCCTGCGGGTTGCTCCCACTGCTGCATGTCCTGGCAGGTGTAGTCGATCTTGCCGGTGTTGTCTTCCCCGATTCCACCGGTGTCTCGTCCCGTCTGCGAGCTCACGCGAGTGACGCTCTTGCCTTGCAGTTGCTTGCCCTGTGCCGCTCTCCCGACGATGTTGAAGGTGTCGGTTCCATTCCACTGATCCGAGCCTGCGGCGGGCCGGGCGATCATTCCCCGGGATCCGCTATCTTTCTTATCCAGGGTCGCGAAGCACGTGTCACTATAGCGGCAATGCCGGTGCTCGTCGGTACATTTCGGGTTTTGGTTTTGCCTGAAGTAGTCAGGGAAAAGCTTGCCGGTGGCGAATTTGTTCGCGTCTGCAACTTCCGGCTGATAGAAAAGGTTCATCTTTGGCACCGTGTAATCCTTCTTGCAGTGGTCGTTGGTTACGATTCCCGGCGCGCCATTAAGGGTGGCGACGAATCCCAGCGTGCAGGTGTTCGCGTTCTGCAATCCCGGAAAGGCGACTTCGATTTGCAAGCCGCCGACCACTGGGCGGAAGTAGCTGCGCAGAGTCTTCTCGTCTGCCGCATCATCTGGTGACGCGCCGGTATCATCCTCAGCTCCAGCGGTGGAAACGATCATGGGCGCAGAGATGACTTCAATGTTCACTGCATCGCCCGGTATTTCTTTGGTGGCGAGAAAAGCCTGCACTGCGGGTATCACAGCCATGCTTTCCACGCCCACACGCAGCCGGTTCTTCGAGCTGTCGACGCCGGCCACATAGGCCCCGGGGATGGAGAGTACTTCCGGGCTGAGCAACCCGCGCCATCGCTTCAGTTGGAGAAACGTGTATTGGCCTTCCAGTGCCACGATCTGATGCTCCCTTGGACGTCCTTCGCCAAGAACATCGCTGAGCGCCTGGTCGACTTGGGCAGTGTTACCCGTCTGGCCGGGAACCAGGTAGACGTACAAGGTATCGGTGTCATCATCCACAAACATCCCGCCGAAAGCGGGAACCTCGTTATTTACGGCCGCGAAGGCATCGTCGATCGTGGCGAGTTGATCCTGGGCAAACAAAGGCAAGGCCAATAACCCAAAAGTCACGACCAAGATCGCCAGATAGTTAATGCAGCTGAGGCATCGGTGTATCCTTTCGCTCTTCATGGTTCAACCTCCTGCGTTTTCATGAGTGGCGCTGGTTGGTTAAGAACGAGGGCAGCGTGGCGCATCCGCCGCCCCCGCCCGGGTGCGCGCTCTAGGCCAGAAGAATTTAGTCGCGCACCCGAACCGTTTCGAACCCTCGCTATGGCCGGCGAACGCCGGTTTTGCATTTGTTGGGTGGTTGTCAGCCGCGACCCGAAGACGGATGGTTATCCGTCTTCGGGTGCTCCCCCCGTGGAAGGCCCGGCGACCCTTTACCGGGCTGCCCTTCCGCGTGTGGACAAAATGTGCTCAATTCCGGCCGCGCTTCAATGTTCGCCGGCTGATTTGCGCGTGAGTTCGAGATGATCGCCCAAGCTGCAGGCGGAAAAAGGGTTAGAGGACAAGCGGATCGTGGCGGCGCCCGCGGAATGAAGCAGCGCAACTGGCCAAGAGCCAGGACCCACAAGCCAGAGGCGATCCCTTCCCGTGACCAACGTCACTTTTTGTGGTGACTCGAATCACGGCTCTTTCGCCCGCAAGCGGCGACACTAGAGCGTAATAGAGTGTGGGGCCGAAGCCGTCACGGTTGCACCCTGCCTTTTGCAGCCGGCGGTCGAGCTCCGTGGCCCCGGCGTCCCTGGTTTGGCGCTACGGGGTGGGGGGAGATGGGCCTATGTTGCTCGCATATCGCCTGGTCAAATTAATCGAAAATCATTCCGATGGGCTGGCACGCAGCCTGCAAACCCGCTATCAGCAATGCGGCAAGTGTTCCGCCTACGCCAACGTACCCGCCAGCGAACTCACCGAGAAGGTTTACGACGTCTATCACCATCTGGGCGAGTGGCTGCTGGGCAAGACGGAAGCCGATATCGAGAACCGTTATCTCGAGATCGGCGCCCGCCGCGCCGTGCAAGGCGTTCCCGTCAGCCAGGTCGTGTGGATGATCTGCCTCGTCCGGGAGAACCTATGGGACTATCTGCAAAAACATGCCGAGCTGGAGCGTCCGGCGGAGATCTTTGGCGAACTCGAGCTGCTCGAGATGCTCGACAAATTTTTCCATCTGGCCATCTACTACGCTGCGCTGGGACATGAGCGCGCTATCGCCGGATATTCCGTGAAGTCGGAAACGGTGTCGGCCTGAGGGGTCACTCGATGTCCTGGATCGATGAGTATCGCAGCAAATTGAGGACCGCTCGCGAGGCCGTGGCCTGCGTCGAGTCGGGCATGCGGGTGTACATCCACCCCGGTTGCGCCGAGCCGGAAGCGCTGGTCGAGGCGCTGATGATTCGCGCTCCCTACGTCAAGAATGTCGAACTGTTGCACCTGCTTACCTGCGGTACCTCGCCCTACTGCGCGCCGGAGATGGCGGAACATTTTCGCCATAACGCGCTGTTCGTCGGCGGCAACGTGCGCGAGGCGGTGAACGACGGCCGCGCCGACTATACACCCATTTTCCTGAGCGAAGTGGAAGCGCTATTTGAAAGCGGCGAGATGCCGATCGATGTCGCGCTCATCCAGGTTTCGCCGCCCGACCCCCACGGTTATTGCAGCTTTGGCGTTGGCGTGGAATGCACGCTCACCGCGGCCAAGCATGCGCACTTTGTGGTGGCGCAGGTCAACGCCCAGATGCCGCGTACCTACGGCGACAGCTTCATTCATGTCAGCGAAATCGACGCCATCGTCGAGTTGTCGCGCCCGCTTTGCGAAGCCAAGAAGCACCCCAGCAACGAAGTCTTCCGCCGGATCGGGGCGCAGGTGGCGACGCTGATCGAGGACGGCTCGGTCTTACAATGTGGGATTGGCGCAATCCCCGACGCCATCCTGCCCAACCTGATCGATCGCAAAGACCTCGGCGTGCACACCGAGATGATCGCCGACAATGCGATCCCCCTGATCGAAGCCGGGGTCATCAATGGACGCCGCAAGAACCTGAAGCCGCGCAAAATTATTCTCGGCTTCGTGCTGGGCACCCGGCAGATCTTCGACTTCATCGACGAGAACCCGATCTTCGAGTTTCATCCCTCGGCCTACACCAACGATCCGTTTCGCATCGCCATGAACGAGCGCATGGTCGCCATCAACTCGGCGATCGAAGTCGATCTGACTGGCCAGGTTTGCGCCGAGTCGATCGGGCCGCAGTTCTACAGCGGATTCGGCGGGCAGCTCGACTTCATCCGCGGGGCGGCGCGCTCGAAATACGGCAAGCCCATCATCGCTCTGCCATCGACCGCAAAAAACGACACCATCTCGCGCATCGTGCCGCGGCTGGCGCACGGCGCCGGCGTACTCACCGGGCGCGCCGACGTGCACTATGTCGTAAGCGAGTACGGCGTTGCCTATCTTCACGGGCGCAATGTGCGGCAACGCGCCGAGGCGCTTATCCAGATCGCTCACCCCAAGTTTCGTAATGATTTGTACGAGTATTGCGAACAGCAACGCTGGTTCCAGCGCAACACTTACGCAGTGGAAGTGCGAGGGTAACAAATGGCATCGCAACCGCGCGGTAACGTCATTATCAATCAGGAAGAGTGCAAGGGATGCGGCCTGTGCGTCGAGTCGTGTCCTCCCGATTGTCTCGAGCTGGCGCCCGAGCTTAACCATTACGGCGTGCATGCGGCGCAATACCTCGGCGAAGGCTGCACCGGCTGCGGCGCCTGCTTCTACTGCTGCCCCGAGCCCGGTGCCATCATCGTCGAGCGCCTGGCGCCCACGCCGAAAACAGTGCAGCCGATACCTCCCGTGCAGGAGGTGACCCATGCGGCAGCTGTGTAAAGGCAACGTCGCTATCGTCAAAGGCGCCGTATTGGCCGGATGCCGCGCTTATTACGGATATCCCATCACTCCAGCCAGCGAGATCGCCGAGTACGCCTCGCTGCTGCTGCCGGAAGTTGGCGGAACGTTTCTGCAGGCGGAAAGCGAAGTTTCCGCCATCAACATGGTCTACGGCGCCGCGGCTGCCGGTCAGCGCGTGATGAGCGCCTCGTCGGGCCCGGGACTCAGCCTGATGCAGGAAGGCATCTCGTACATGGCGGGAGCGGAACTCCCCGGCGTCATTGTTGACGTCGTGCGTGGCGGGCCGGGCCTGGGCAACATTGCACCCGAGCAGAGCGATTACTTCGCCATAGTGAAAGGCGGCGGCCACGGTTGCTATCGCAACTTCGTGCTGGCGCCCGCGTCGGTGCAGGAGATGTTCGACCTCACCGTGCTGGCGTTCGAGATCGCCGATCGCTATCGCAACCCGGTGGTCATCATGACCGACGGTTATGTCGGGCAGATGATGGAACCGCTGGAAATCAAGCTGCGCGAGGTTGTCGCACCGGAAAAAGACTGGGCGGTAAAGGGCACGCCGGAGACGAAGAAGAACCTGCTCAGCTCCATCGTGCTGGAACCCGATGCGCTGGAAGAGCACGTCCGCAAGCTGGAAGCGAAGTACATGCTGGCCCAGGAGCTGGAATCGCGGCACGAAAACTATCTGACCGAAGATGCGGATGTGCTGCTGGTCGGCTTCGGCATCGTCTCGCGCGTGTTGCGCACCGCGATTGATCAGTTGCGCGCGCAGGGCATGAAGGCCGGACTCTTTCGTCCCATCACGCTGTGGCCGTTCCCGTCGCGCGAGCTGTGCGAGACGGCAAAGAGCGTCAAGCAGGTGCTGGCGGTGGAGCTGAGCACCGGCATGATGGTCGAAGACGTGAGGCTGGCGCTGAATGGCAAGGTTCCGGTGGAGTACTACGGACGCGTCGGCGGCAACGTTCCTATGGCCGACGAGATTACGGCGCAGGTGTTCGCGCGCATGGCCGCGCACGCCGGGGCATAGGAAGTTGTCAGTTGTCAGTTGTGCCGGCCGGGCCTGTTGAGCGGATTTGTGGCAACCGATGATCACGCCGAGCCGGGGGTTGTTGAGCTGATTGTCGCGATTAACGCCGGAGCCGAGCATCGGTGCAGTACGGCGAACGACTGAGTCCCGCTCTGGCGGGACGGAAGATTACAGCCCAGCGCTTCAGCGCTGGGTAGGCGGAAGTATGAAAGCCGAGCCCCTCGGGGGCATAAGAGCGGTAGGGGTGCTTTAACTCCGCGCCCGCCCGATTCGCGAAGGACGCGAGTCGGAAAACATGGCGGTCGCGTCGCTCAGGATGACAAGTTCAGGAGACAGATCGTGGAAGGCTATCAGGTAATCCATCAAAAATCGCCCGCGTTTTATGACCGCTACGAACGCAAGGCTGAGCTGCAGCACCAGACGCACTACTGTCCGGGCTGCGGCCACGGCGTCGTCCACAAGCTGATCGCCGAGTCGCTCACCGAACTGGGCGTGCAGGACCGCGCCATCATGGTGAGCCCGGTGGGCTGCTCGGTCTTCGCGTACTACTACTTCGACGTCGGCAACGTGCAGGTCGCGCACGGCCGGGCCCCGGCAGCGGCAACCGCGCTGAAGCGTGCCAATCCCGAGTCGATCGTCATGTCGTATCAGGGCGACGGCGATCTCGCGGCTATCGGCACGGCGGAGATCATTCACGCCGCCAATCGCGGCGAGAACATCTGCGTCTTCTTCGTCAACAATTCCATCTACGGCATGACCGGCGGCCAGATGGCGCCGACTACCCTCGTCGGCCAGAAGAGCACCACCTCGCCATGGGGACGCCGCTCCCACAATGAGGGACTGCCCATCCACGTCTGCGAATTGCTCGCCGGGCTGGAGACGCCGACCTATCTCGAGCGCGTTTCCCTCGCCGACATGAAGAACATCATGAAGGCCAAGAAGGCGGTCAAGAAGGCGCTCCAGATTCAGAAAGACGGCGGCGGCTTCTCGCTGGTGGAGTTCCTGTCGCCTTGCCCGACCATCCTGAAGATGGATCCGGTAGTCGCGCGCAAGTGGGTGGGGGAGACGCTGGTCAAGACTTTTCCGCTCGGTGTGTTTCGCGATCACAAACCCGATCTTCCCGTCGACGCCAAGGTCCCTCACAAATCCATCGCCGAAGCGCTCGGGGTCAGCGATGACACGAACGACGAGTACTTCCTGCGCCGCCATCATCACGCGCGCGATCTCACGGTGAAGATTGCCGGCTTCGGCGGCCAGGGCGTCCTGCTGATGGGGCAGTTGCTCGCCGAAATGGGGCTGCGTGAGCACCTGGAAGTGAGCTGGCTGCCGTCCTACGGGCCGGAGATGCGCAGCGGCAGCGCGCACTGCCACATCACGCTGTCACACGATCGCATCGGCTCGCCGCTGATCGCGCAGCCGGAAGTGCTGGTCGCGATGAACGAGCTGTCGCTGTACAAGTTCGCGCCGGCGGTCGCCTCCGGCGGCCTGATCCTCTACAACGGCGCCAAAGTTCCCGAAGGCTTCACGGCACCGCAGGCCCGTGTAGTCTGTGTGCCGGCGTCGGACGTCGCCGATAAGCTCGGCTCGGCCAAGGTCGCCAACGTCGTCATGCTCGGCGCGTTGCTGGAAGAGACCGAATGCCTGCCGGCGGAGTCGGCGATCTCGGTGCTGGAGTCGACCGTCGCCAATCTTAAGCTGCTGGAACTGGATAAGCAGGCTCTGGCGGCGGGACGGAACTACGTCGATACGCAGGTTGAAGTTGGAGCTGTTGCACAGCCGGACGGATATTCGTACTAGAAGCGAGCAACTAGCAATTAGCAACTAGAACTCATGTCAGAAATCGCTTTGTATCAGGGCAGGGCTTCAGCCGTGCCGTAGTCGCCCCACATCAAGGACCGGGCTTTAGCCCCTGAGGTCATATCAAGGTTAAAGCCCTGCACTGCTGATGCATCGTCCGGCACGACCAAAAGACTGCCCGAGCTTGCCGAAGGACCGCGCCCTCGATACAAACCAGCCGATTTATGAGATAGGCTCTGGCAATCAGCTACCGGCCTGAGTGCCCCGTTCTTGCCATCCCGAGGGGCAAAGCGGAGTCGAGGGATCTGCGGTTTGCCCGCGGGTCAAACTGGAGACGCCTCCGGAAACGAATTCTCTTTGCCGCGATGAATCGACGTTCGCCCTCTCTCCTAAAATCGCCGTAAGATAGTCGTGCATCCGGTAGCGCTTTGCATTGCGCTCGGAGGAGAGGGAGCTATGGCTGACGATAAAACCTCGACCAAGCCGGCAGGAGCGGAGAATACGACTTCTCCACCAGCGACGCCAACGCCAGTCGTGGCCCAGCCCGCTGCACCGCAACCTGCCACGCCGCAACCCGCCTACGACGAGTTCAGCCGGCCGGGGCGCAACCTGCCGCCCATAGCGCCGGTCGCCATCGCTATTGTGGTCGTCGCGATCATCGTCGGCACGATTGCTTATGTCGAGCGTCCCAAGCCCGCCGCCAGCGGCTCGATCGACGGCGTATGGTTCAGCCAGCCCTCCGGCATGCCCAGCCCCATGATGCTGATCGAACTCACCTTGCATAACGTGAGTCCCAAGACGCTCTACATCAAGGACATCAGAGCGGCAGTCAAGACCGACCAGGGCGAGCAGTCCGACGAGGCCGCGTCGGCCAGCGATTACGACCGCTACTTCCAGGCCTATCCCGACCTGCGCGGTCATGCCGCGCCGCTCGAAGTCGAGATGAAGATTCCGCCCGGCGCCGAGCAGAAGGGTTCCGTCATGGTGTCGCTGCCCATCACCCAACAGCAGTTCGACGCGCGCAAAGATTTGACGGTGACCATCCAGCCCTACGACCAGAATGCGATCGTCGTGCATGAGCGGAACGCGGCAGGGAAGTAATCCGCAGGAGAGGCGTCATCTCGGCACGGCATGCAAAAGCGTCGAAGACCGCCAGCCTTGCGACCCTCGTATGAGGTTACGGGAGGAATAGCACCAAAGTTCTAGCAGCGTTGTGATTTTCCCGCAGGAGAGATGTGCGAGAACCGGCGTAATTCGTTTTATAAGCGCTCGAAGGACGCCCGCCTCTCCGGAAGGTCGTCTACTTCGAGAAAGTCGCTCCAGCAGCTTCTAAACGCAACTACGGGGTATTTCTGCGAGCGGGCAGAGGCGACAATCTGCCGCCCTAGACTTCGCACCGGCGATATATAGCATTAATGTGCTACAGTGAGCGCACTTTTTCCAGCTTTGAAACCCGGCCGCGCGACCCGAACTGCCGCCCACGCTCACTTTGCTACCGATTGCAGTCCGGGACTCTTCGGCGTCGACAGATACCCGGTCACTCCGTTCTTGGTGGTGGTGAAGACGACCAGTTCATAGAGCAAATGGTCGGGGCCGGTGTAGAACTGCAGCGGCTCGTCGACCGTGCGGTCCTTCTTGTCGATCGTCTTGTCATCGGCCAGCACGCTTAACGTAAACGTGTTCCTCTTGGGATCGGTCTTCTTCAGCACCAGGCTGATATTGGATACCCGGTTGCGCTTGCCCTTCTGAAGGGTGAAATCGTAATAATTGCGCTCGCCTTTGCGCCGCAGCTCGTCCAGTTCGCCGGCGTTGTGGGCGATCAGTCCGCTCTGTACGCCGAGGTCGCCAATGGTCTTCTCGAGCTTGGCATTGGTCGCAGCCAGGTCCGTCTGGGTCTTTTGCAGGTCCGCCTTGGTTGAGCCGACGGCGGTTTTCACGTTGCTGACTTCGTCGCTGACGGCGGCGAGTTGTTTGCTCTGCTTGCTTTGCGCGTTCTGCTCGGCGGCCAGGCGGGCGGCGGCAGCTTTCTGTTGCGTCTCAAGTTCAGACACCCGGGCCGTGACCGCCTGGGTGCTGCTGCCGACCTCTGTGTTCAGGCTTTGCTTCAATTCGGACAGCCGCGAGTGCACGCGCTTGCTGAGATCGGCCTGCTGCGCTTCCAGAGCATTCTGCCTTTGCTCCAGAGCATCGATCCGCGGCCGCACTTCATACACGTTGTAGGTGAAGTACATGAAGTAGCACGAGGCCACGACATAAGCGATGGCGACAATGATCAGAAGATATTTCCAGAACGCGGTGCGATGCTTATACGTGACCCGGATGCGAGATTGCTGCAGCGGCGGTGGGACAACCGTCTCGTTCGAAGTGGCGCTCGACGAGGACGAGGGAGCGGAAGAGATGCTGATAGGACTTTGACGGTTGAACATCGCGACATCCTTTCGTGCTAAACACCTGTCGGGAACGTGTCTTGATAAAGTATGCCGCTTTCTGGCTGATTGACCAGCCCACAATGGTGCTATGGGGGATATTTCGAGCCGGATGGCGCTGCATTGACAGGGAAAAAGAAAAGGCGCAGCCAGGCTGCGCCTCGCGAGCAGAGACCTGATTCGGCTATGGCGTGATCGGAGTCGGGGCGTTCTTCGGCGTCGCCAGATAGCCAGTGACCTCGTTTTTCGCCGCGGTAAAAACCACCAGCTCATACAGCATGTGATCGCGCCCGGTATAGAACTGGAGCGGCTCGTTCAGCGTGCGGTCCTTCTTCTCGATCGTCTTGTCGTCGGCAATCACGTTCAGCGTGAACTTGCTTTTCTTGGGATCGACCTTCTTCAGCACCAGGCTGATGGTCCCTACCGGAGTGCGCTGGTTTTTGTGCAGGGTGAAATCGTAATAATTGCGCTCGCCCTTGCGCTTCAATTCCGCCAGCTCGGAGGCATTGTGGGCGATCAGCCCGCTCTGCAATCCAAGGTCGCCGATCGTCTTCTCGAGCTTGGCGTTGGTCGCAGCCAGGTCGGTCTGGGTCTTCTGGATATCGGTCTTGGCCGAGCCCACATCCGTCTTCACGCTGCTGACGTCGCTGGAGACAGCCGCGATCTGCTGGCCCTGCTGCTTCTGCTGCGCAGCCTCGGCCGCGATCCGGGCTGCGGCGGCTTTTTGCGCGCTCTCCAATTGAGCGGCGCGTTGCTCCATTTGCTGCTTGGTCAGTCCCAGCTCGGAGCTGAGCTCCTGCTGCAGCTGCGCCGAGGTCGCGTGCAGCTGCGCCTGCAGCACGGCTTGCTGTTCATCCAGCGCCTGCGACTTCTGCTCCAGCCCCAGGATGCGGGTGCGCATGTCGTACATCAGATAAAGCGAGGCAATTACGTAAATCGCAGCCGCCGCCAGCAGGACATACATCAGGATCGGACTTTTTTCGCGGACGACGACGGGTTGAGGTTCAGGCGTGCTGACCGACGCTTCTTGGGGGAACATCGCAAATCCTTTCCGAACTTGCCCAATTGTCGGGGACAGGGGAACCGCTGTCAATCAGGATCGGGAACTCACAAGTGGCTTTGCGGGCTCATGCCCGGCCGCGGGTTGCACTTCCAATGCTTTCCCGCAGCTGCGTCCCTGTTCACTTGCGGAATTCGCCTCTAAGCCATTGAATGTATTTCTGCTATACGAAAGCGAATGCAAGGTACAATGGTTCGGCGTTGGTAGCTGAAAGCCGTGTTTGATCTTGTTGTTCTCGGGGTGGTAAATGCGCATTTCGGTAATCGGGTCCGGGTACGTAGGATTGGTCACAGGCGTGTGTTTCGCCGAATTGGGGCACGACGTCAGCCTCTATGACAATGACGCCG
>Ga0335073_10001071_pt1 | contig 36225 bp, 37 predicted proteins | sample Lox_Sample_22_FD_207093 | JGI IMG/M metagenome (GOLD analysis project Ga0335073, IMG submission 207093) | Soil microbial communities from Loxahatchee National Wildlife Refuge, Florida, United States - Lox_Sample_2.2 | ecosystem: Environmental > Terrestrial > Soil > Wetlands | place: USA... | reverse complement strand
ATCGAGGACATGTCGGTGCTCCGCGGCTGATGGCGATCTGGCTCCTGATCATGCTCGCGCTGCCGTTCGCGGCCGCCGCCGCGACGCTGGCACTCGGCGACCGTCGCCTGAGCGGCAGGTTGTCGGCCGGCGCCGGCGTCGGCTCGTTCGCGGTCGCGCTGGTGGTCGTGTTCGGAGACCACGTCGCCCGGGGACGGCACGCCCTGGGCAACACGTTCTTCCTCGACGGCCTCAGCGGGGTGTTCCTGATCGCGGTCGCGTTTGTCTACGCGGTCGTCGCGGTCTACTCGATGGGATACCTCCTCCCCGGAATCGGCCACATCCAACTGCGGCGGTGGTACTGGCCGCTGCTCGACGTGTTCGGTCTAGCGCTGCTGGCGACGCCGATCGTGGCCAACCTCGGGGTGCTGTGGGTCGCGGTCGAGCTCACGACCGTCGTGAGCGCGCTGCTGGTCACGGCCGAGGGCTCGGACGAGTCACTCGAAGCCGGGTGGAAATACATCGTGATTGGCTCGTCAGGCCTCGCCGCCGGGCTGTTGGGGATCGTCCTGATCTACGCCGCCGGCGTGCCGAGCCTCGGGGACCACTACGCCCCCACGTACACCACTCTGACTCAGGCCGGGGCGCACCTCACGCCGTCGCTGGTTCGCACCGGGTTCGCCTTCGTGCTCGTCGGGTTCGGCACCAAGGTCGGGCTGGTGCCGATGCACGCATGGCTGCCGGACGCTCACTCCGAGGGCCCGAGCCCGGTCAGCGCGATGCTCTCGGGCGCGCTGCTGGCCGGAGCGCTGTACGCGGTGCTGCGACTCGGCGCCGTCGCGCAGCTCGCCGTCGGACCGACGTATGTGCACGTGCTGCTGCTCGTGTTCGGCGGGCTGTCGCTGCTCCTCGCCGCGTTCTTCGTCCTGCGGCAAAACAACTACAAACGACTGCTCGCGTACTCATCGATCGAGCACATGGGAATCGTGACCCTGGGCATCGGGATCGGCGGTCCGATCGCGGCCTACGGAGCGTTCTTCCACGTGATCGTGCATGCGGCCGGCAAGACGCTCGCGTTCTTCGGGGCCGGCGACGTGCTGAGCCGTTACGAGACGCGCGACGCCGACGCCGTGCGCGGCGTGATCCGGGTCGCCCCGTTCACCGGCGCGATGGTGCTCTTGGGAGCGCTCGCGATCACGGGCGTGCCGCCATTTGGGCTGTTTCGCTCCGAGCTGCTGATCGTCACCGGCGGCTTCTCGCAATCGAAGTACGCACTCGCCGGACTGCTGATCGTGTTGGTCAATGTCGCGTTCGTCGGCGTCTACCAGCTGTTCCACCGCATGGTGATATCGACGGCCGAGCCCAACGCGCGAGATCGAGCGCGACTCAGCCGGCCCGAGCAGCCGCTGATGGCCGCGGCGATGCTCGCGAGCCTGGCCGTCGTCCTCGTACTCGGAGTGTGGATCCCGAGTCCCCTGAACCAGCTCCTGCACGCCGCGGCAAGCGTGATCGGAGGTCGAGTGTGATCGCACCACGGGAGCTCACCGTCAATGCCGGTGCGCTTGCGACCGAGCTCGAGGGCCTCGGCGGCCGGCTGATGATGATGTTCGCCGCCGACGGACCTGGCGACGGAGGCCGCGAGCTGCGGGCGATCGTCCGCTCGGGCGACGGGGTGGTCGTGGTCCGCGCACCGTTACGCGGGAAGTCATATCCGTCGGTTACGCCCAGGGTCCCGGCGGCGCACTGGTTCGAGCGGGAGATCCACGACCTGTTCGGCAACGTACCCGAAGGCCATCCCCGCCTCGAGCCGCTCGTGCGCCACGCGCCCGAGGAGCGCGAGGTGAGATTCCCCGAGGAAGACGACGCGCGACTCGAGCATCGCGGCGCGCAGCGGCTCGCCGGACCGGGAGTATTCGTGATCCCCTACGGGCCCGTCCGCTCGGGCGTGTTCGAGACCGCACAGTTCCTCGTTCAGACCGGCGGCGAGGACGTCGCCTACTGCGCACAGCGCCTGTTCTTCAAACGGCGCGGCGCAGAGCGCCGGATCTGCGAGGTCCCCGTCGACCAAGCCGTGCTCGTCGCCGAGCGCGTATCGGGGACGTCCAGCATTGCACACGCGCTCGCGTACTCACACGCCGTGGAGTCGTTGGCCGACACCGAGGTGCCGCCGCGCGCCCAGGCGATCCGGCGAATCCTGGCCGAGCTCGAGCGGCTCTACAACCACGTCGAGGTCACCGTCCGCGAATGCGAGGACGCGTCGCTGTCGGTCGCCCAGGCCCAATTCGCCGCGCTCAAGGAACGGCTGCACAGATTGGCCGGCGCGACTGTCGGCAACCGCTATCTGCGCGGCGCCGTGGTGCCGGGCGGTACGCGTATCGATCTCGACGGGGGCGCGGTCGAGCTGGTCGACTCGACGCTTGCCGAGTGGGAGCGCGACTGGCGCCGGGTGCTGGCGGTGCTGCTCCGCACCGACTCGTTCCTGGACCGCCTGGTGAGCACCGGCCCGCTGGCACACGAGGACGCCCTGGACTTCGGCTGCGTCGGCCCGGTCGCCCGCGGCTCGGGTGTCGACGTCGACGCGCGACGCGACCTTCCTTATGACGGGTACCCGGCCCTCGAGGTGGCGCGCCACACCGACGGAGACGCGATGGCGCGCATGGAGGTGCGCTTCCAAGAGGTCGAGACGTCACTCGAGCTGATCCGCGAGGCAGCCGGATCGCTCGCCCGCGGAACCGTACGAACCGCTCCCGGCCCGTTCACGCGAGACGCCGCGCTGGGGGCGTCGGAGTCGACGCGGGGGGAGACGCTCTACTGGCTCGAGGCCGGCGGCGACGCGAGCATCAAGTTCTGCAAGTTGCGGGCGGCCTCGTTCATGAACTTCGGCGTGTTCAACCGGGTGTTCGATGCGCAGGTGCTGACCGATTTCTCGTTCATCGAGCACAGCCTCGGGCTCTCGCCGGCGGGGTGTGACGCGTGATCCGCTGGTTTCTGCGCGGTGTGACCCGGCCCCGGCTCACGACCCGCTACCCCCGCAGCGAAGAGCCACCGCCGCCCGCCTTCCGGGCCAGAGCGCTGCTCGACCCCGAGGTCGTAGACCGAGACAGCGCCACCCGTCTCGCCGACGTCTGCCTCCCGTCCGCGCTCACCGTCGATGGCGAGGGCAGACTGAGGCTCGATGCGGGCCTGTGCATCGGCTGTGGGCTATGTGCCGATGCCGCCGAGGGCAAAGGGGTGACCCTGGACCCAGGTTATGAGCTGGCGGTGCGAAGCCGCCAGCGACTAGTCGTCGGCAACGGTGGTGCTCGGGAAGCCGACGTCTCGGCCGCGACTCTCGCCGGACCATTCCGTCGCTCGCTGCACATCCGTCATGTCGACACTGGATCGGACGGCGCGGTCGAGCAGGAGATCGCGGCGCTCATGAACCCGTACTACGACATGCACAGGCTCGGTCTGTTCTTCACCGCGACGCCGCGTCACGCCGACGTCCTACTGGTCACAGGGCCGGTGACGCGCCCGATGGAGGCGCCGCTGCTCCGCACCTATGAGGCGATGCCCGAGCCACGGGTCGTGGTCGCGGCGGGAACCGACGCGTGCAGCGGCGGCATCTGGACCGCGCCGGAGGTCCTCGGCGGGGTCGACCGGGTGCTCGCGGTCGACGTCTACATCCCGGGTGATCCGCCCAGCCCGATCGCGCTCCTGCACGGGCTCTTGCTCGCCGCCGGGCGTGTACGTGAGGCATCCGCACCAGTCGTGGGGGGCGCCGGGATGGTGCCGACGGAGCACGCCGGAGACGCCGCGTGAGCGCGCTCGCGATCTTGATGATCGTCGGCTCCGGTGGGCTAGCGCTAGCCGTGGGCCTGGCGCTCGTGCACGCGAACTCGGCGTGGCGAATCGGTGCCGTCGTCGCGGTCGGCGGCTCGGTGGCGCTGGCGGCGGCCGGGTTCGTGGCGGTGTTCTCCGAGCAGTTGGTGTGGCGGCCGTTTCACTGGTTCGGTCTTGGGCGAGGCGGCGTGCAGGTCGATCAGCTCGCCGGCCTGTTCCTGATCCTCACCGGCGTCGTGTCGGCGCTGCTGTTCGTGGCTACCTGGACCGAAGGCCCGCGTGCGGCTCGGGTGCTTCGTCCGTTGCTCGTGCTGTGCGTGGTCGGGGTGATCGTGGTCGACAACGTGTTCGAGTTTCTAATCGTGTTCGAGCTGACGGTGGTGGCGATCTATGCCTTGATCAGCGTGCGCTACCAGGATCCACTGGCCCGCCGCGCCGCCGAACTCACGCTGACGCTGGCCAAGCTCGGCGGCGGCGCGGTGCTCGCCGGCCTGGTGCTGCTCGGCGTGCAAGCGGGGAGCTTCTCGTTCGAGCAGCTAGCCCACGTCGGTCCCCATCTGTCTCCCGCAGTCCGAGGCGTGTGCTTTGGGCTCCTGTTCGCCGGCTTTGCCGTGAAGGCCGCCCTGATCCCGCTACAGACGTGGTTGCCCGGCGCGTACGGCGGCGCCGATGCTGACAGTTCGGGGTTCGTCGCGGCGGTGTCACTGAATGTGGCGTTCTACGCGATGCTCCGGATGTGGTTCGGATTCCTCGGGCACCCGGCCGTGTGGTGGGCGGTGCTCGCGTTGCTCGTCGGCGCGCTGACCGCGCTGATCGGAATCCTTGGAGGGATCCTCCAGCGCGAGCTCCGGCTGTTCGTGGCGTACTCCTCGATCGAGAACTCCGGCCTGATCGTGACCGACCTGGGGCTTGCGCTGATGGGCAAGGCCCAGCATCGCCCGGGACTGATCGGAGTGGGACTGATCGCGGCGGCGTTTCAGATAACCGCCCACAGCGTCGCCAAGGCCGGGCTGTTCGCGTCGGTGGCCGCGGTCGAACACAGCACCGGAACGAGCGACATGGAACGCTTGGGGGGCCTGTACCGCCGACTGCCTGCGGCCGCGATCGCGACGCTGGCCGGTGGCGCCGCGCTTGCCGCGCTTCCGCCGTTCAGCGGCTTCGTTTCGGAATGGCTGGGACTCGAGGCGCTGATGCAGGGCTTCCGCGTCGGCGGCACCGGCTCTCACCTGGCGATCGCGCTGGCCGGCGCGCTCGTCGCGCTCACAGCGGGGCTCGCCGCGCTTGCCTTCGTCCGCGCCACCGGGATGACCTTCCTCGGGATGCCCCGCGACCACTCGATCGAGCCGGCCCCCGAGTCGCATCCGGCACGCTGGGGAATGGGTCTGCTCGCTCTCGCCTCATTGGCGATCGGGATCGCCGCCCCGTGGGTGGTCAAGGTGCTCGAGCACGGACTGCTGCCTGTCGGAGGCGCGACGGCGATCGGCCACATCAGCCAGTTGGGCTGGTTGGTCGAGCCCGGATACCCGCACTTCGCGAGTATCAGCCCGACGGTGCTCGCACTGACGCTGACCGGGTTCGCGCTGGGCGCCGCCTGTATCCGCCGGCTCGCGAGTCTCCGCCGGGCCAAGCGGGTCCCGGTGTGGGCGTCTGGCGTGACGGTGACCGGGCGCCGCGCCCAGTACACCGCGATCGGCTACGCGAACATGGTCCGAGTGATCTTCAACGTCGTGTACCGCGTGCGCACCCAGTTGCGGACGATCGGAGACCAGCGCTTCCCCGAGCGACTCAGCATGATGCGCGCCGAGCCACGGCTGTTCGACCCGGGCTGGCTCTACCGGCCGATCACCAGCGCGTTCACGAAGGCCGCCGAGCTCGCGCGAAACATCCAGGCCGGTCCCCTCGGCCTGTATCTGCTGTACCTGCTGCTGGCGTTCATCGCCCTGCTGCTGGTCGCCCCCAGACTAGGGTGAGCGCTCGAAACCGGCAGCGATTGCCGTTCGTTTCCGGACAGGGAGGGAGCGGCTTCCCGTCATCGGACTCGGCCGCTTGCGCAGGCGTCCTGCCTCGCTAATCGGCAACTTCCTCATCACTCCCCGACGCTCCCGCCGTACGCTGAGGAGCGGCGTGCGGAGGGCGCTTGATGTTGCCCAACCACCGAGGCACCTCCTCCCAGCCGGTGGCCGCGTCGGCGGCGATCTGATCCATGATCGGCGGCATGATCGATGCGGCCTCGGGCGAGTCCAGGGCCACCAGCGCATCGGCGGCAACCGGGGCCTTCGCATTACGGAGCGCGGCAAGCCAAACCAGGTTGACGTCGTGAACGCCGTAGCTGCCCACCACCTCGGCTAAGTAGAGCAAGCGCTCGGGCACCACCTCGAGGCCGACCTCTTCAGTCACCTCGCGGACGAGCGCCTCGGCGATTGATTCTCGGTTCTGCACCCGGCCGCCGGGGAGCAGCAAGTAGTCCTCGCCCTGCCGACGCTCCCGGGAGACAACCACCTTGCCGTCGTGCAGGATCACGGCTCTGACCTTGACCCTCATCGCTGCGGCTCCGGCTCGGCCGCCGTTTGGGCCGGCGGTGGCCAGCCCGTTGTGGCGAGGATCGCGCGCTGCCACGAGTCGCGCTCCGCGCCTTTCGGCTCGTGCCGGTAGACGTCGTCGTGTTTGCGCACGTGCTCGCGCAGATCGCTGAGCAGTGACTCCGTGGCGGCTTGCTGCACTGACAGCAACAACTCCCGGTCGCTCCGCGTGCGAGCCGATTGCCAGACCGGCTTGAAATGAGGGAAGCAGAGGCCGGGGGAGGCAGCGAACTGATCCCGGTAACCGCTACTCGTCGCCATCATGTCGAGTAGGTATGCGGCGTTCCGACGAAGATAATCATCACGGCTGATGCAGGCGGGACATGGTTTCGGTTCGAATGCCTGGTCCGGCGAGAGGCGCTGCAACTGGTCGACCATCCCGGCAAATGCGTCGGCCAGCAGGACGCTGATGCTCAGGGTCGTCTTCATGTCCTCGACGTCGATACGGCGCAACATCTCCATGTGCTCGGCGCAGAAGCCAAAGGCGAGCTGGACTTGCTCGATCGCGTCCATGTCGTTGCTTTGCTCGTCGTAGAAGTGCCAGATGTACTCGCGGTCGGCCTTGTGAGCGACCCGGCACATCGGGCACATTCCGTTGGCGAGCCCTTGGCGAAGCCAGCTCGTCACCGCGCCCGACGGCGGCCGTCGCGCGACTGGTCGACTCGGCAGTCGGGAGCTCCCATTCGACGCTCCGGCTTCCCGTCGGCGTAGGAGCTTCATCATCTGACCTCCTTCGGTCGGTTGGCGCCGGCGGAGCGGGGCGCCGGTCCGTGCTTTCTCTTGCGGACCAGTCCGAGATCGTCGGCCCAGTAGCGTGCCCCCCGGTAGTGACACGCGGCGTTGTACAGCGCAGACTCGCCCGCGTCGAGGAACTCGCGCTCGGTCGGCCAGGTGGTGCGCCCTCCGCAGAACCGTTTGAGCTCGGCCCGGATGCGTTCGTCCGTCCACATCCGCGGCCGGGATATTCCCGCCCGCGGTGGCGGTTTCATCCCGAAGAACCGCGCCCAATACGCCGTTCCCCGGCCGTGGACCACCGCGGCCGCCACGGCCGACAAGCCCGCCCGTTCGAACTCGCTACGCGTCGGCCAGGTGTCGCGGCCGTCGAGGAGCCTGCGCAGTTCCGCTTCGATGCGCCCGTCGGTCCACGCGCGCCTGGAGCCGAACTTAAGGTTCTGGAGCGGCAGGCCGAACTCGGCCGCCCACGGTTCCGGTCCTCCCAGCCGCCGGACGGCGTCGCGTAGCGGCTTGCGCCCGGCGGCCTCGAACTCGAGCCGGCTCGGCCACTGGCCACGGCCACGGAGGAACTCAGCGAGGTCTCGGCGAACGCGCTCCTCGGTCCAGCGTGTCGCGTATCCGGGATTGCGCTCCGGGTAGGGGAGGTTCAGACGTCTCGCCCACAGGCGGGCGCCGCCCGATCTCGTCACCTCGTCGCGCAGCTTCTGGCGCCCGGCCCTCTGGAAGTCACGGTAGGAGGGCCACTCCGTCGCTTCCTGAAGAAAGTCCGTGAGCTCGCCGCGTATGCGCGCATCGGTCCACGGCTCCTGTGACCCGCGAACCTTCGAGGCGGTCACTGTGTCGCTCCGGTTGTCGGCACCGGTACCGAGCGCATGCACTCCATGACGACGTCGTCGGCGTCGACCCGTTGTACCCACAGCTCGGGCCGGAGCGCCAGCCGGTGGGCGAGCGCCGGAACCGCCACGGCCTTGACGTCGTCGGGCACGACGAAGTCGCGCCCGTCGAGGAGCGCCTTCACGCGCGACAGCTTCATCACCGCGAGCGTGCCGCGGGGGCTGGCCCCGACGCTGATGCTCGGGCTCTCGCGCGTGGCCGAGACCAGCTCGACGATGTACCGGCCGACCGCTTCTGAGACGTGAACCTGCTCGACCGCGCGCTGCATGCCGACCAGTTCGTCGCGATCCACGACTGGCCGGAGCTCAGCCTCGTCGTCGCGCCGTTCCAAGCGACGCTCCAGGATGTCCCACTCGTCGTCGGGCGACGGGTACCCGACCCGCATCCTGATCAGAAAGCGGTCGAGCTGCGCCTCGGGTAGCGGGTATGTCCCTTCGTATTCGATTGGGTTTTGCGTCGCGAGCACCAGGAACGGCCGCTCGAGCCGGCGCGTGCGATCTTCCGATGTGACTTGGCGCTCCTGCATCGCCTCGAGCAGCGCGGCCTGGGTCTTCGGAGGAGCGCGGTTAATTTCATCGCCCAACAGAATGTTGGTGAACACCGGGCCGGGACGGAATTCGAACTCGGAGGTCCGCTGGTTGAAGATCGACGCTCCCGTGACATCGGACGGCATCAGGTCTGGCGTGAACTGCACGCGGGAGAACTGGCTCCCAGTGACGGTGGCGAACGATCGCGCGATTAGGGTCTTGGCCAGGCCCGGATAGTCCTCTATCAGCACGTGGCCGTCGGCGAGTATCGCGCACAGAGCCAGCTCGAGCGCGGCGCGTTTGCCGACCACGGCCCGCTCGACCTCATCCAGGATCTCGCGGGCCCGCGCCGCCACTTCGTCCAGCCCGCACTCAGTCGTTCCCGTCATCACCGCACCCCTCGAGTGGTCCCGTCTGCGCCACCCCGTGTCCGCCCAGCGGCGCCGGCCCGCCCGCGAACACGCGGCCGTCGATCTGGGCCATACCGCAGACCCGGCCGCGTTGTTCGGAGCCGCTGGATTCGTGGCGAAACGCCCAGGCGTACTTCCGCGCGGTCTCGTGAACTTCCCAGGCGATCAGAGCCAGCCGACCATCGAGGTGGTGTCGCACCACTCTTGCCGCCGGACTCTCTGCAAGTCCCATCGCGTGACGGACACACAGGCCGTGGCTCCGCTCGTAGCGCTCGCGGACCGCGGGAAGGCCGAGTGACACCGTCATCAGGTCCCTTTGGGCTCCTTCGACCCCGTCGCGCGCGTGGCAGGCAGGGCAGTAGGGCGTTGCGCAGAGTTCGTCGCGGACTCTGTCCAGGGCGTGGTGGTGATTGGTCCGCCAGCGCCTACGGTCCGGTGTCGGGACCTCGGCCAGGCGGGCGAGGAAGCGGTCCAACTGGGCGATCCTCGCGGAGCGCTTACGCTGGACGGCACGGTAGGCGGCGGGCGAGGACTCCGCGTGTGCCAGATCGTGCAGATGGGATGGGCACAGCTCGCCGGGATCCTCTCCGGCCGACGGATCGTCCCCAGCGGGGTCTTCGAACAGCCAGCCAAAGTAATCGCGTTCAGCCACCCCTGCTGCGAGGCACACCGGGCAGGCCTCGATCTCAAGCCTCTCGGAGAGCCGCTCGACGGTCGAGCCCGCATATGAGAGCGCCGGTAGTCGGTCGCGCCACATCGCCCGCCGCCGTGCGTCCGCGTCGCCACCCGCGAGGAGGTGCACGAGATCGGAGCCGACCTGGTCGTGCAGGCTCGCGAGGAGACGCTCCGCCAGCAACTTGAGCGTCGCAGGCTCGCCGGCGGGAAGCGCGTCGACCAGGTGCACGAGACACACGCCACCGTGCTCGGCGTAGCGGCGAGCGAGGCCCTGATCCTGCAAGCTGTCGATGAGCAGCGTTCGCGCGCGACGATTGCCAAACTCGACCGACGCGCAGGCGGGGCACGGCCCGACCTGTACCTCCTCGTTGGTCGCGCGTCGGGCGCCCGCAACGGCCTCACGCATGACAATCGTCAAGATGTCACCCGCACCGAGAGTCCCCAGCAGCCGGCGCGTGTGTGCGGGGCACATGCCCATTGCGCGCCGGAGCTCGGCCTGCATCTCGGGACTGGTGTGGCTCTCTATCTCAAACCATGAGAGGAAGTTGCGTTCACTCTCCGCGATGTGACGGCACGCCGGACAGCCGGGATCGGCCAGCAGGCGCTCGAACTCCGAGCGCATCTGCGGGGCACCGGTCTGCGCGGTCCAGGAAATACCAGCCGCAGCCTCCGCAGCCGGGGGTGAGGTCTCCGTTGTCGGCCTGTCGTCCGTCGTGATCACCTCCCGGTAGCGGCTTCGGGCCCCGCTGGGGGCAAACCGTAGAAGCCATCAACGCCGGGAGGCGCGGTCAACGGCGAGCCTCATCGCCTGCGATGAGGATACCGCAAGCCCGCATCCGGGCGTCGCCACTGAGTCGCGCGTCGGGCGGTCCGCGTGCTCTCGCGCCACGGGAAGTCGGGGCGGCCCGCCAAGCTCTTTGCGACTCGTAGCGGCTCGCACCTGGTGACTCTAGTGAGCGTGCTGGAGCTGCCGTCCATGCCTGTGTGTCATCGCCGGACCGCCGGGTCGCCCGAAGGTGCGTTCATCCCGGGGAGATCTCGGTGACCGACCCAGGCAGTTGAACGCTAGGGTCGACCCGGCGATGTCAACCCTGAGCCGCTGATGCAGGGTGATGGTGATGATGAGGATGAAGTCGTCGCCGACTGACAGTGGCTTCGACGCTTCTCGGTGAGCGCGGACTGTCCAACGGCTAGGGCCCCCTACGCCCGGCTACGGCCACGCGGGAGTCCGAGCTGATCGGCCCAGTAGGCGATTCCTCCGGCCCGACTCGCAGCACGATAGAGCCTCCCCAAGCCTGCGCCTAGGAACTCTCGCTCGGTGGGCCACACTGTGCGGCCGGCACAGAAGTGCTTGAGCTCCTGGCGGATTCGCTCTTCGGTCCAATACCGCGGTCGCGGCGAATCTCCTCGACGTCGTTGAACGTCAAAGCGCCTTGCCCAGTAGTCCGGACCCTCGCGCAGGTAAATGGCCGACGCCAAGCCTGCCAGCCCCGCCCGATCGAATTCGCGGCGCGTCGGCCACATCGGCGAGTCGCCGATCAGCTCGCTGAGCTCCGCCTCGATGAGGTCGGTTGTCCAGCCGCGCCTGACACCTGACAATCGGTTCTGTCTCGGGAGGCCGAACTCGCTCGCCCACCGATCTGCGCCGCCCGTGCGGTTGACCGCGTTCCGGAGCGCAGTCAACCCGTCACGCTCGAACTCCTCGCGAGACGGCCAGATGCTTCGCCGCGTCAGGTATGACTGGAGATCGTTGCGGATCCGTTCTTCGGTCCACACCGGCGTGTAACCAGGCGGATGCCTGACGAACCGAAGACCGAGCTCCTGCGCCCAGCGCTCAGCTCCGCCGGCACGGGTGACCGCGTCACGCAGTTGCCTGAACCCGTTGCGCTGGAATTCGCGATACGTCGGCCATTCGAATCGGTCAGCGAGGAAACGATGTAGCTCATCGCGAATCCGCTCGTCGCTCCAGGCGTCGAGCCCCTTCTGTCGACGGTTGGGGGTCTCGGTGCCCTTCCGAACGGTCACGGTGAAAACCTACCGCCAACAGACTGTCGGCCCACGGACGTTCGACTGGATCGCACGGCTAGCCCGCGGAACCCATCGGCAGTGCTCGTGTCGACATCGCCGAGGCTGATGGTGACGATCGCAAACATCAGGTGTGCCCGTGAGTCGTTGCCAGACGCGACGAGGTCGTGGTCGCTCGGCCTCGACATGGTCGAGCGGCCGCGTCGATGGCGAAGCCAAGTCGGAGGGCCTCGGGTCGCCCGGCCGGTCGGAGTCGGATGATGCGCTGTCAGATCGGGCCAATGGCAGCTGACCTTGATTGGCTTAGCATCGTCCGGCGTTCAGACAATCGACCTCGGTCTGATCGCGCATTCGCCGTCGACGCCTCCGCGCTCTGGGGGCCATCGTTAGTCCACGCACCGGGACCTATGGCGTCCTGGTGGGCCCGGTATATGTCGCCAGCCTCGGCATGACCTTGGCCTGGCGCCCGATCCAGCATTCGACAGTCGAATCGCTCAAGCAAGCGGCGGACGGGACCGATACGTCTGCTATATATGTCGTACGAGCGATGAGGCTCGCTTCGAACCGCGGCCGATGCCGCTGATGGCCTCTATTACAAATCCATCTAGTTTGGAGGTTCGTAATGGAGGCGCACACGCCGCAGGATCGATTGTTGCCTGTTCAGGGCGATTTCGCGACAGGTCTGAGGACGAAGCCGGAGAAGCTTCTGGCCCGGGGTACGTTTGCGACCGGCATGAGTGCACGCAACCGTCCGTCCCTGGCGCATCATGGCGACTTCGCGGCCGGCCTTCGTTCGCGTCTGCACGATTTCGTGTTGCCCGGTGATTTCGCTCGCGGGCTTCGAACAGCCCAAGCTGCCGCGCGTGCTTAACCGCTGCTGACCCTGCGTGCACGCTGGGGGGTCGCGACGTAAAGCTCGCGACCCCGGGGTCAGGATGCTCACACATTATGTCCGTTGGCCTGCACCTGTCGAGGCGCAGGAACCGATCGAGCTATACGCAACGACTCGAGCGCCGCAGGCAAGTGTGAGGTCACTCAGCCATTGGCTATTAGCGGGAAAAACCGACCAACGAATGCTAGGAACCCGACTCCGAAGCAATCAGCCTCCGCCGGCAGCAGCGGAGATTCCCAGCAGTGAGGGCGGGGGTCTCTCCGATCAGCTCCGCATCTAGCCCACTATCGGTGCCACTCTGCCCTTCGAGCTGGATAGCTCGTGAACGTTCGCGTTGCGCGCTTGCTCCTCAGGCCAGCCCGTGGCCACGAGTTCATCCACGAACCGACGGATGACCTCACCGATCTCCGCCGCGAGCTGCCGACGTTCCTCAGCAGCGAACTGGTAATCACGGAACGCACCCAAGATCTGCGACCGGACTTGCTGTACCGCGACGAGCGGGTCGCGATGGTCGAGTGCCTCCGAGTGGCTCTCAGCAACGGCCACCTCCACCGGCGTTGGGTCGTCACCGTAGACAGCCTTGAGGCCGTCTGGATGAAGGCCCCACCACAGCCGGTCGTTCGCACGTGTCAACCGCTCCTGGGCATCGCGCAGCCGCTCCGCCAGTTCCGCGTCCTGCCGAAACCGGCGCTCAAGCTCACCAGCCAGCGCCCGGGCGACGGCGGAGATCGAACCACTCATTTCGTGCCCGTTTGCATCGGCTGCCCCGCCTGGACGGCCCGCGGCCTCAAACGGCTGTCAGGGCTCGGCGCGCACCCCTCGCGCGATTCCGCGTCATGACCGCTGTGGATGGGACAGCGCCAGGCATACGGCCAGCCGACCCCGAGACCGTGGGCGCCCGCGACTATTACCAGCCGCCCGCGGAGCGCGCAGGAGCACTCGTGCTCGGCGACAACCGGCAGCCCGGCGCGGCGACACGCTCGCTCCGCCCGGCTACCTACCGTCCTGGAATCTCGATCGCGATTCGTCATCGCACTGATCATCGCCTCATCCTGCTGCCGCACCGGACGATTGCGCCGTATTGGTAAGCAGCTGTGGTGGACTTGCGTCTCAGCGTGACGAACTAGCGCCGCGCGGATCTCCAAGCCTGACCCACGCCTTGTTCTCGGCAGGTTAATCTCGCTTTCCCGGCTTACGACCGGAAGGGTTCAAGTGTCGTCTAAAACGGGTCAGGTCCACCCCGAGGTGCCCGTGCTCGACCTCGTCCGGAACTTCTACCCCGGCAACGTCGTCCCGAACACCTGAGCACGCCGGGCCGGCGGTCGCAGGCACGCTTAGCGCACCGCTACCGGGGCGGCGCGGCTGCGCATCGTGATCCCTGAGGCCGAGGCCCACGACAGCTTCACGAAGCCGGCGCCCGGCAGGCGGCCGATGGCGGCCAGGTCGCCGGTGAGCGCGCCGGGTGCCGGTCGTCGCGATCGTCCGGTAGCCGCTCTTCCCGGCTGGGGTCGCCAACGGAGTCACTCGGCAGGAGGGCCGCCAGACGATCGCGGGCATGGTAATGCGCAAGCGCCGTTGGCGGCGCCGACGACGGCCGCCGCCGGTTCGGTTGTGAAGAAAATCTTGCGTCCCGAGGGAACCAAGCCCGAGAGTCGAATCGGACGCCTGCAGTGAACCCCGTCGCGTACCTCGAAACAGGCGTGCTGATCTGCGCCGACAACCTCAAGGCACTCGCCCAGCTGCCCGCGGACTGCATCGACCTCATCTATCTCGACCCGCCATTCTTTTCAAACCGCCACTACGAGGTCATCTGGGGAGACGAGGCAGAGATTCGCTCTTTCGAGGACCGCTGGGAGGGTGACATCGAGAACTACCTCGATTGGATGGAGGCCCGGCTTCTCCATCTGCACCGCGCCCTCAAGCCCACGGGCTCGCTGTTTCTGCACTGTGACCCGAATGCAAGCCACTACCTGAAGGTCGCGTGCGATCGGATCTTTAAAAGCCGAAGCCGGTTCCGCTCGGAGATCGCGTGGAAACGCAGCAGCGCCCACAGCGACACGAAGCAGGGCCGCATGGCCCCCGGCAGCATCCACGACACCATCCTCTTTTACACCAAGGGGGACACGTGGACGTGGAACCCGATCTACCTGCCGTACGACCGCGAGTACATCGAGTCTCACTACCGGCACGTTGAGCCCGAAACGGGACGCCGGTACCGGCTGGGTGACCTCACTGCCGGCAAGCCCGGTGGCGAGCAGCAGTTCGAGTGGCAGGGCCGCAAGCCATACCCGGGGCGGCACTGGGCGTACACGCGCGAAAAGCTCGATGCCATGCTGGCAGAGGGACGGATCGTCATCCCGAAGAAGCCCGATGGCGTCCCGGAGTACAAGCGCTATCTGGACGAGATGCCAGGCGTGCCCCTCCAAGATATCTGGACCGACCTAGACCCGGTCAACGCGAGAGCCCGCGAGCGTCGTGGCTATCCGACCCAGAAGCCGGAGGCTCTGCTCGAGCGGATCCTCCGGATGAGCAGCGACGAAGGCCAGATCGTGCTCGATCCGTTCTGCGGCTGTGGAACGACCGTCGCCGTAGCTGAACGCCTCGGACGGCAGTGGATCGGGATCGACATAAGCCCCCAGGCCGTCGAGATCATGAAACAGCGAGTGCAAAAGCTCGGCGCCTCCCCGACGATATACGGCCTGCCGACGAGCGTCGACGACCTCCGAAAGCTCGGCCACTTCGACTTCCAACACTGGATCATCGAGCGCGTCCTTGGCACACAGTCCCCGCGCAAAACCGCTGACATGGGAATCGACGGCTACGCGTTCTTCACCCGCTACCCGATCCAGGTGAAGCAGCGGGAGCGCGTAGGCCGCAACGACGTTGACAACTTCGAGACGGCGATCAGGCGCGACGGGAGTGACAAGGGCTACCTCGTCGCGTTCAGCTTCACAAAGGGAGCCTACGAGGAAGCCGCTCGCGCGAAGCGCTCCGGCGGCCTGGAGGTCGTGCTCGTGAAGGTGGAAGACATTGTGCGCGTCGGCGACCTTGTGGACTCGGCCGATCGTGACGGACGTCTGCCCGACCTCTCGCGGGAAACGCCGGATCTAATGGGCCTGTTCAACGCGTTCGAGCGCCCGCCGGACGATCGGCCGTTCTCGCTTCCCCCACGCAAAGACGCCAAGCCGTCGATGCGCCGGCTCGTCGAGAGCGCCCGCCAGGAGGAATCACAACTCTTTTGAGCGACGATCCGCGGCCGCTCATGGCTCATCCAGAGTCCTCCGGAAGTAGAACGGCGTGTGGTCCTTGAGGTACGCCGCGCCAGCCAAACCCAAGACGATCAGCGTTGTGCCGAGGTCGATCAGATCGCGGGTTGATTGAAGGTGCGCCAGTTCGGGGTGATAGTCGGTGGGCTGGACGGTCCGAGCGACACGCATATAGGACGTCGCACCAACGAGCGGGGAACCGCTCGTCAACAGCAATTGGGATGCGGTGGTCGAGGTCATGCCACGCGACTATCCGACGCGCGCCAAACCTGCACGGTTTCTTGCAGCCCGAGAGACGGGCGCAATGTGCAGCGGAACGCCGATCGAGTGCCCGTTGTCGACGGTGACCTCGAGCAGGCCTGGCGACCGCCGACTTCCATTCCGAGCGCGAGCAGCCGTTTCGCCCGGAGCGCTGATGCTTGACCGTGCTACAGCCGGGGTCGGCCCGGGACTATGTCGATCGCTTGCCAGCCTTGGTCGGTGTGGCCGAGCACAACGTTCAAGGGCCCGGTTGGCGGGTGTAGTTCGAGGACCGCGGTGTCGCTGTTCTGGATCAGGCGGTGGATGCGGAGGTCGGTTCGGCGGATGCCGGCGATCGTGCAGCTGCCGTCAGGGGCGTGGGAGTAGGTGGCGGCGAGTTGCGGAGAGAGCAGGCGCTTGCAGGCTTGGTTGGTGCGGTCGGTCGTGGCGCCGTTGTAGGCGGCCAGCCAGCCGGTCGGGGTGGGTGGCAGCGTTGTGGTTGTGGGCGGCTGGGTGAGCGCCTGGTGGGCGGCGTACGCCGCCAGACCGGCGACGAACATGAGCAGGATGCGATGGTGTCCCCGCCGCCGGGGGCGTTGGCGAGCCTCGGGCTGCTCGGGTGCGGTCTGGGTGATCGTAGGTGCAACGGCCCTTGCGGCTGTTTGGCGCGCTGTGTCTGTGCAGTCCGGCGATGGTGCCGGTAACTCTGGTCTGGTCTCGCGGCGGGGGTGCCAGAGCCCGGGGGCTTGGTGTTCGCCGCGGTGCCTGGCGATCATCGCTTCCCGCCGCCTCGCGGTTGATGCTTCCGGCGCCGATGGTGAGTCGCCGGTCGTGGCGGTGCGGATCGTCGTCGTCGTGCCCTTACGCCGACGGTGACGGTCACGCGGTTGGAGTGTCCGGGGGCGTAGGCGTAGTCGGCCTCGGCGAGGGTGGAGACCATGAACCAGAAGCGGACGACGCCGTTCCCGGGGTCGAAGGTGTAGGTGACGCTGAAGTCGCCGTTGGGGGCGATGTTGGGGATGCCCTGGATGGCGCTGAGGCCGTTGACGCCGATGTCGAGTCGCAGCAGCTTGCTGCTGTTGGGGATGTAGCCTCCGAGTACCTGGCCGGCGATTCGGATCGTGCTGGCCCACGGCGTCCGGCGGGGGTTGATGCTCGTGAGCAGCACCTTGGCCGGGACGATCGTCGTGACCGGTGCGGATACGGTGGGTCCGATCGTCGGCCCGCCCCCGTAGGCGGCCTCGATCAGCCGCGAGGGACCCGGTGGAACCACAGCCGTCCAGCTCCCGTCCGCGGCGGTCGTGGCGGTAGTGAGCGTCGTGTAGGCGTTTGATCCGTTGTCGGGGGCGGCAAGGATGGCGACGGGCTGGCCGGCGAGGGCGGTCCCGTTGGCTAGGCCGAGCCAGCCGTTGACCGTGGCGCGTCTCCCGTACGCCACCCGCTTTGAGCTGTGGCTGACGAAATGCGGAGCGATCGAAACGCGCACCGTCTTGGTACGCCTGACCTTCACCTTCCTCCCGTGACGCCTCACGGTCTTCCAGACCGTCACCTTCTCGCGGATGGTGCGCTCGTGACAGCGCGTGACCCTGACCGTCTTGTAGTGCGCGCGCCGGCGGACCTTGACGATCCTGTTGCGCCGGTGAACGACGACCACCCAATGCGCAGGCACCAGGACACGTTCGCGCGCCCGGCGGCAGCGCAGCGCGTCGGCGATGTGGCCAAAGGAGGCACCGATGATGGTCGGCTCGCGGATATCCACCGACCAACTCTCGAGCGCCGATGTCGCCGGAGCGCCACTGGGGTCGACGGCCGCGTTCTGCGCGTAGCACCGGGCGGCGTGGACCCCGAGCCCACTCACCGGGAGCTCCGCGGTGGGGCCCGGATACCAGCGATAGGCGGCTCCGTCGATCGAGCAGGCGATCGACACGCCGCTCGGACCGGCGGCGGCGGTCGCGGTGATGTATTGGGTACCCGCGGTGGCGGATGCGGTGGTCGGGCCGTCCATCGTCAACGTCACGGGCTGGTTGTCGATGTAGACCGTGGCCTGCGGGGAGCTCACGACGCCTGCGGCGTTGCCCGCGGACAGGATGAGACTCAGCGGGCCGTTGGGGTAGGCGGTGGTGTCGAGCGTGTCGCCTGGCGAAACGCTCGCGGGGCACTGGGTGAACACGCTCGTGTTCGGCTGATAGGAGGACACGTCGGCGGCCCCGGGCTGGCCGTTGATCACCGCTTGGGTGTCGCACACGCCGCTGGGATCGCTGGCCGTGAATCCGAGTGACCAGCCCGCTCCGCGGATGTAGTGACCGGCGTGGTACCAGGCGTTGTTGCCGGTCGCGATAATGCCCGGCCCGGTGTCCTCCTGCGCGGTTAGGATAATCCCCTGCACACCCAGCACGGCGCCCACGCTGCTCGAGGTCGAGCAGCTCGGGGCGAGCGTGCAGCTCGCGCCCCACGCGAAGAAGAACGAGCCCGGGCTGATGGACAGGTTGACGCCGTCTCCGTAGCCGTAGCCGCTCCCGTTGCAGCCGTTGATGTAGTCGATCGCCTGCGACCCGCCCGCCCAGTAGTACTGCGCGCTGAACCCGTCGTGATGAAGGTCGCAGTCGACGAACACTGTATTGATCGGCGTGTACGCCCCGACGATCGTCACCCCGGCGGGCGCATAAGCCGTCCAGTTCGCGCCATAACCGCGCAGCACGGGTGCACTGCCGTACGGAGGGTTGTTCAGCTCGAGACTTCGGTCCCCTCCCGTTGGGGCAGGCTGCAGGCATCCGTTCGCTGGAGTCAGATGATCAGCGTTCGTGAACGGTTGAAACGCGGGAGCGGTGTTGCCATATGAACTGCACCCGTAGACGTAATAGTCAGCAGCGGTAGCTGTGGTCGCACAAGTGAGACTCATCGCTGACGCAGCCCCGATGCAGGCGATGATCCTTCGGGCTCCAGTCATGATCGTCGCTGCGTCTCCGTTGTCAGTGCATCAGCAGATGAGAACAAGGTCAAAGCCAAGAGGCGTCGGCTGTCCCTGCTGGTTGAACGTCTGAATGACGGTCCCATTGCCCACGCCCGAGGTGGACCCCACCGCGTAGCCCGCAGTGAACGTGGCGGCGGGGTTACCCGGGATCGCAACGGTCTCGGTCGGACGCGAGAGTCGGAGATCGATCGTCGCGATGGTCGCGCAACGTCCCACCTTCACGCGCCATTTGATCGCATAACCCCCTGGGTCTCCGGTCAGCTGCGTTACTTTCGGTTTGCCGCCACTGGCGATGACGCGTCCCGCCGGTCCGACAATTGCCCATGCCCGGACGTCGCCGTTAACGGCCTGGGGCTCGATCTTCGCAAGCTCGGCAGCGTGGTTTGTGATCTGTGCTCCGGTGATCGAGGGGCTTATGGCGGCGTAACTGACGCCGAGCGCGACGATGACAAATCCGACGTAGGCGACGGCATGATTTCGGAGGTGGCCGGTGAGTTTGGTCATGTGGTCTCCTTTGCGGGCGCCGGCGGGTGTTCGCTGGGGCGGGTTGGGCTGGCGGTCAGCACGAGCAGTGTCCGGGTCCGAGGATCGCGTTCGCGCCGGTCGGCCCGGCAGGCGGCGTGTGCGCCTCGCCTGATACTGGGGCGCTGGTGTGCGAGGCGGCGGTGGCGGCCGGTGTTTGCTGTGTCTGCTCGCTGTCGCTGACCGGCGATCTGTATGTGTCGGCGGTGGGCTGGGAGTTGCCAGCGCCGGATGTCGGCAGGAGGGTGTGGGTTACGAACGTCGTGGTGGCGGTGGGGGTTCGGTGTCGTGTGTGTGGCTTAGTCGGCGGTCGGCCGGCGTGGCCTGAGAGCTGGTGACGGGCCTCGCGCTGCGAGAAGGCTGTGGTCTGACTGGGCTTCGTGACGGCGCGGGCCGATTCCGCGGCGAGGTCTGGGCTGCGCGCGTGTGCGTGCTGCGCGATCGTGGCCGACGGGGTGTTGGGGTGACGAGCGCCCTGGCTCGTGGTGAGAGCGATCGCGCCGCCCGCGAGTAGCCCGAGAATCGACGGAACGCCGATCAGCCAGGCCGCTCGCGGCCCCGGTACCCACCCGCGAGGCGGGTGTGGCCATGCGCCGTCGCGGCTACGGGCGCTGGCGGATGGCCGTTGGTCGGTGGTCGCGGCTGTGGCGACGGACGCCGGTTCGTCGGTTTCAGTTTGGGCGTCGCTGACGGGGTCGGCCGTCATGCGGCGTTGGGGGGTGGTGCCCCAGGTTTCGCCGAGGTCGGCGGTGGGGTCGGAGGCGGTGGTGCCGAAGGGGGTGGTGTCGCCGGGCTGGATGCCGGGGCGGATGGGGAGGACTACGGCGAGTCCGTCATTCTGGTCAGTCTCGTCCATCCTCTGACTTCCCCGTTATCCCCATACGTGTAGGATATCAGGCGATGGTGTACGTGGTTTCTGTGGTATTTGCGAGGAACGGATAGCGGATGGCGGAGGACCAGAAGGACCGCTTATTGCCGGTGGTCGAGGTGGCGGAGCGGTTCAACGTGTCTGATCAGACGATCTACCGCTGGATTGATGACGGGATCTTGCCCGTGGTGAAGGTCAGGCGTTTGTTGCGGATCCGCGAGAGTGATGTGGACCGGTTGATGGAGGAGGCGTCCCAGCCGGCTCGCCCGCCTGCGGGGAGCTTTGCTGACACGCCGCCTGAGGGACCGCGGATGCGATGAGCCCGGCGGCGCGCCGTCGTGGTGGACGGGACCGGGCGCTGGAGCTCTCAGACGCCGCCGAGGTGGCGTGGGCGCAGGCGATGCGCGGGCATGTGATGGCCCCGCCCGACGACGGGTTCGCCGACCGGCTGCGGGCATTGTCGGAGGCGGCGGGAGCGAGGGCTGAGGCGGCGGAGATCGGGGAGGGGACGGGGTTGCGGTGGGTGCCGCGCCCGAACGCGTCGCGGAGCCAGCCGCCGTATGAGCTTCGCCCGGGGACTGGCAGGCGTGGCTCGCCGGAGTTGTGGGAGGAGTTCGACGACGCGATCGATCAGGTCAAACGCGCGGACGCGGGCTCGGATCTGGCCGCGGTCGCGGCCGCGGCCCGCGCGTTGGCGCGCGCAGCCCGGTCGCTGGCGGACGAGCTCGACGAAGAGTCAGCCGAGGGCAAGACGGGCACGGCGCGCAGCGCCTGACCGTCAGCTGGTGTCACTGAGTTCGCGCGAGATTTCCTGCTGGCGCGCCTTGAGCTTGGTGACCGTGCGTTCGAGCTCAGCGAGGTCCCGTCGCGCATGGTCTGAACCGCCATCGTGCCGATCCTGGGCGGCGCGCAGCGCGGGTTCGCGTTGAGCGAGGTCCGCGAGGCGCTGCTCGATCGCCGGCAGCTCGGCGGTGAGTTCACGGCGCTGCCGCTCCAGGCGCTGGTCAGGCTGGATGGCAGCTGGCGGTGAGGCGTCGGGGTCGCGGTGGGCGTACGGCGGGCGGGCGTCGATCGTGGTGAGGTAGCGCTCGAACGCCGGCCGGTCGGTTTGGGGGTCGAAGGCGTGCTCACCGCCGCGCAGGACGACGCGGAGCCAGTCCAGTTGGGCGAGGAGGTGAATCTTGCCAGCGGGATCGATGCCGACACCCGTGTCATAAGTGGCGACCCAGGTGGCGTAGGCGGCGAGCGCTTCGACGCGGACGGAGTCCTCCCACCAGCCCGAGCGCAGCGCGAGCCGGTAGCGCTCTGAGAGCGCGATCGCTTCTTGCCAGCGCTCCTGCCACCACTGCCACCGCTCCCCGCTCGGCATGTCACGCCAGCTGCCCAACGGATTCTCAGCGGTCGGGCTGGCACTCATCGGAAGGACCTGCGTCCGAGGCGGGTCATCGCTCGCGGTTGGGGTTGGGGTTGGCGAGCTTGGTCAGGTGCCGGTCGCGGAAGTAGGCGCGCAGCCGCACGCGGGTGGGGGCGAGCCGTCCGTAGATGAGCAGCGCGTCTCCGGCGGGGAGCTGCCTAAGGCGCTCGGGCGCCGCCAGCGGCCGCCGCTGCGCCGGCCCGCGGGTGTCGTGGCGCGGTTTGTGGGTGGGGTGGTGTTCGCCGAGGAGGTCTGAGAAGTAGCGCAGGGTGTCGAGGTCGGCGACGCCGGGGAGGAGCATGCGGGCGCGGTGGTTGTTGATCACGGTGAGGGTCTGCTCGCCGTAGCGGGCGCGGGCTTGCGCGATGTCGTGGAAGATCGAGACGAGTTGGATGTTGTGGCTGGCGGCGGTGGAGGCGATCTCGCCGAGGTTGGGCAGCGGGGCGACGTTCCCGAGTTCGTCTAGGCACAGGAGCAGCGGGTCGCGGAGGAGACCGCCCTGGAACGTGGCGTGTTGGTAGGCGTGGTCGATCAGCTCTTGCAGGAGCGCGAGGAAGATCGGGCGCAGCAGCTTTGAGCGGTGCGAGTCGCCGACCAGGTACAAGGTCCCGCGATGGTCGAGGAGACGGTCGGGGGTGATCTGGGATCCGGCGGCGGAGGCTTGGACGCGGGGGGAGCGGTAGGCGCGCAGGAGCATCTGCACGGTCGATTCGATCGAGGACCGAGTGTCGGCGGCGAGCGCTTCGAACGCGGCGTGGGCGTCGAACGCGGCCTGCGCGTCAGCCCGCTCCCGGTCACCTGGAGCCGAGTGAAGGAGCTGGGTGAGGATGGCGGGGAGTTCGGCGTCGCCTTGGCCGTAGGCCCAGCGCACCATGGCGCCGATCCCCGTGCCGGTGTGGGCGGCGGTCCACAGTAAGGGCGCGAGGCGCTGCTCAGCGGCGGCCTGCCAGTAGGAGCCGCCGCGGACCGAGGTGGTGTCAAGCTCGCCGCCAGCGCTCAGACGCATCGCGGTCGACAGCGCGCCGTCCCAGTCGCCGCAGGCGCGCAGCGGCGACCAGGTGGCGGTCGGGGCGGTGGACAGTCCAAAGGGGTCGAACACCATCACCTCCCCGGTGTTCTCGCGCGCGCGGATGGTGGCGGCGAGCAGGTCGGTCTTGGTCGAGGACGCGACCGCGGGGCCGTCCCATTCCAGCAGGGCGGGGATCGCCAGCCCCGCGGACTTGAACGACTGGGTGGGGCCGAACACCACCAGCGCGTGGCGGGCCTCGCCGCGCAGCAGCCGCCGCCCACGGTACCCCAACCCCAATCGGCCATCATCACGCCGCCGCTGGCGGCGGGGCAGAAGCAGACGCAGCTCGCCGGCGCGGGCCCACCGCGCGCCGCGCCGCTCATCCTCCCTGTTAGCGCTGAATAGTCCGCGAGTGTGGGCGCGGGTGAGCCCAGCGACAAGGACCGAGACGACCGCGAGCAAGATGACCAGGGCGGCGTAGAAGCCGGGCGGGGCGGGGAGGCGGTCGCGCGTGGCGGCGGGCCATGCCATGCGTGGGTCTGAAAGGTGGCCTGGGAGCCGGATGAGCGCACCGGCGAGCTGACCGGCGCTGTCGGGCGGCCAGCCCGACCCGAACAACAGTCCGGCGAGGGCCGCCCACACCCACACGAGGACCCCGGCTGCGAGCAGGGTCGCGAGCGCGAGGAGCGCGAGTGGCTCAATCGGTGAGGTCTCGCGGCGGTTATCGTTCACGGGCGGGTCGGGGTCGGCGTATCGCGGCGGTCGGCGCGCATCCCCTCGTCGCTGTCGGTCAGCGCCCGTTCAGAGCGGGAGCGGTGGTGGTGCACGACGAATGACCGCTCGCCGACCTGCCACAGCGCCTGCCCTTTCCCGAGCTGGCCGACGATTTGCGCCTCGCGGTCTGAGAGACCGAGCAGTCGGCGGGCGGGGTCGATCTCCCCGGCCGGCTGGCGGTAGACAACGCGGGTGGCGCAGTCGGTGATCAGCCCCTGCGCGGCGGCTTGGCGCGCGGTCCCGGCGTCGCCGGAGCCGGCGAGGTCTGAGACCTTGTGGGCGATCAGGATGTTCATCGCGCCGGATTGGCGGGCGAGCTTGAACGCGGCCCTGAACCACATCGCGAGTCCCTGGTGCTCGAGGATCTTCCACGCCTCATCCGCGACCGAGATCAGCCGCCCCGGGGTGCGACGGCCGCTCGCGGCCTCGAGCCGTGCGGAGAGCCAGCCGCTGGCGCAGGCCATCAGGATCCCGACCGCCGGTGAGTCTTTGACCGCGGACAGATCGAGCACCACGAGCCGCCCGTCGAGATCGAGCCCTGGGCTGGTGGGGCCGTCGAACATGCCTCGGAGCGGCCCCTCGCACAGGTCCTGCAACCCCAGCGCCACGTCTCTGACCGCGGCTGAGAGCTCGCCTGGGCTGGTTCTGAGTTGCTGGCAGACCTGCGGGGCGGGGTCGAACAGCAGCTCGAGGACGTGCGGGATGGTCGGCTCGCCGGCGTGTTCGAGGACGTGGTGGAGCGCTTCGCGTAACGCGCCGGCCTCCTCGGCGCGCAGCTCGCGGGCGAGTTGGGTGCGGGCGACCGCGCGTAGCAGCTGCACCTGGGCTGCGCGGTCCCGGCGGGCGCTCAGCGGGTTCAGGCACACCCCGTTGCCCGGGCCTAGGCGGATCGGGGTGGTTTGCGCGGCGCGGCACAACGGCTCGTATTCGCCCTTGACATCGAGCACGAACGCGCGGCGGCCGAACAGCAGCATCCGCCACAACAGCGTTTTGATGAGCGCGCTCTTGCCTTGCCCGATCTCGCCGAGCACGATCATGTTCGGGCTCCAGATGACCCCGCGGCGGTACAGCTCCCAGGGGTCAAAACAGAACGCGCCGCCGGAGGAGTCCGCGCCGATCAAACAGCCACGCCACCCCAGGCCCGTCTCGGCCAGAAACGGGTAGATCGCGCGGGCGTGCGCGGTCGACGCCCGGATCCCCCGCCCTTCTAAACCCACGATGTTCTCCACGATCGCCGCAGCTGTCCGAGGGTCGGCTCGGTCATTTCAGGCCTCGGCAGAGCGGAAGGGTGAACGTGAATGCGTGGGCTTGTTGCCCGTAGAGGCGGCGGAGTTCGAGGTGTGAGCGGGCGGCGAGGGTGATCGTCTCTTCGCATGCCTGCTCGAGTTCGTCGGGGTCGGTGCCGGTGACGGTGATGTAGCCGGCGAGACGTACCTCGGTGTGGCCGGCGGCGAGTTCGCTCTCGCGTTGGTGGGTGGCGTCCTGGGCTTGGCGGTGTCGGGCGGTTTCGATCTGCCCAAGCCGGTGGCGCTGGTGGCGGTCGGTCTCTGAGCGGGTGACGTCGGCCTCGGCTTGGGCGAGGGACCGGCGCGGGTCTAGCGGCGCGAAGCACACCGCGACTGAGCGGACGTGCGTGCCGCCGGTGAGGAGTGGTGAGAGGAACGCGGGGCCGACGTCGGTGCGCGGCCAGCCGGCGATCTCGAACGTGGCGTGCACGGCGGCGTCGACCTGGTACGAGCCCCACGACTCGCTCGCGGCGGCGGGCCAGGCGGAACGCTCGGTGAGCTCATCACCGCGCCCGGCGGCCCTGAGCGCGGCCAGGTGCGCGTGCGCGTAGGGGTCATACCCGACCCGCAGCGCGCGGGCCAGCCCGCCGGGAGTCAGCGCGCGGTCGGTCCTCACGCGCGCGCGCTCGAGCCCGGACGCGACACGTTCGCACGCGCTGATCAGCGCGCGTTGGAGTTCGCCGGGGTGGTCGCGGCGAAGGCGGGCGGTGTCGACCTGCACGGCGATCAGAACCTCGTGGTCCTGGACGGCCTGGGCGCTGTGCGCCATCAGCTCCAGGTACGAGCGCGCGATCCGGTCGGAGGCCAGGTCGATATCGGGGTCGCGTTGGTCATACAGCCAGCGGGCGAGTCCGTCGCCCTGGGCGGGGGCGGTGCGCTGCACCCACGCGATCCGCCGCACCGCTCCGTGCGCGGCCGCCTGCAGCACCGAAGCCCACACCGCGAGCCGCTGCTCCTGCTCGTCGAGGTCGGCGAGCGCGAACCCGGGCGCCTTAGCGACCAACACCGACGTCAGGCGTCGCCCGCGCCGCTCAGACACCGCCCCCACCAGCCCCCCGCGATAGTCCACGCCCACGATGCGCGCAGCGCCGAGTGCTCGCAGCGGTGGCGATGCGCCGTCCCGGACAAGCACACGAGAGCTGTCGCCGGATAGGAGCGTCACGCTCGTGCCGGGAGGCCGGCAGATGCTGCGTGCACGGCCGGACACGAGCGAGGTCAGCCAACCGCAGACGACCGGGACCCATTGCTCGACGGTCCGCCCGCCCACCGGCATGGTCGCGGAGGCGAGTGCGATCAACAGGCCCGAGACGCCGGCCAGCAGGCCCGTGCCCGAGGGCGAGAGGTCAAGGCACGCGATCGCCCAGACCGCACCCGCGAGGCCGAGCGCGGCCTGCCCCGGCCGGACCGCGCCGAGCGGCCCGCGGTGGATCGAGTCACCGAACCGGTAGCGGCCGATGCTCACCGCTCACCATCCTCGCCGTCGGGGTCAGGAAACCGCGGGTCGGGCTCAGCGACGTCCGGGGTCGGCTCCTCGGGCTCCCACGGCGGCGGCGGTACGCGCGCGTCGTCCTCGCCGGTACGCAGCGGCTGCCAGCTCCCGTCGGCCTGCTGCACCATCGTCGGCGGCTCCGCCGATCCCTGCAGGTTCGGTCCCCCGGCCGCCGGTGGTGACGCCACGGGCGTGGGGGAGCGCGGACCGCTCGGCGGGGTTGTCTGGGGGCGGTCCTCGGCCGGCTGATCGAACAGTGACGGCCGGGCGGACGCGGGAGCAGGGGGCGGCTCCGCGGCGACACTATCGGCGCCCGCGGTCTGCGATGGCTCGGTTGGTTGTGCTTGTTGGGCGCGGCGGTCCATCGCGCGCAGCAGCTCGGGAACGTCGACGCCGTCCGCGAGGTCGTTGGCGTGGCGGGTGATCTTGCGGGCGAGCGCGGCTTCGGGGGTGCGTACTCCGGTGTGGGCGTGCATCTGCCCGCGGACGTGCCCGACGGCTGCCGAGGCGACCTCGGCCATCGGGATCAGCCGCAGCAGCAGCCACGGCGCCAGGCATCCGATCCCCACGAGCGCGAGCCCGGCGAGCACCCGTCCCGCCCCGCCGCCGGACTGGTCGTGGGAGAGCGCGGCCGCGCCCAGCGCGAGCGGGACGATGATCGCAAGCTTCGAGAGGATTAGCGCGATCAGTACCTCGACGGTGCGGATCGCCCACATCCGGCGGGCGGGCCACACGATCGCGCAGAACACCAGCGGTAGCATCGCGACCACGACATAGACGGCCAGCTCGCGAACGATCAACTCGGTCCACAACGCCAGCCCGCACACCGCGATCACCATCGCGGCGATCACGGCCACGAACGGGTCGATCAGCGCCAGCCCTGCCGTCACCCACGCACCCGTCCCCGACAAGAACGAGATCCCGTCCTGCCCCGCAAGATGCACCAGCCCGCCCGACAGCGAGTCCGTCCCGGCGAGCAGTAGCACCGTGATCGGGACCGCGAGCGCGCACCCGACCGCAGCCAGCGGAAGGTAAATAAACACGACGCGGGCGAGCATTCCCGGCTCGGCGCGGAACACCGCCTGGACCGCGGCCGCGACCAGAAACGGAATCGTCAGCAACCACGCCACCGCCTCGACCTTCAAATACACGGTCGTAAACCACGCGGCGGTCAACGCCGGGGATGTGGTTTGCGCGATCGCGGTGGCGAGGTGACTCATCGTCCACTTCGCCCCGCCGAGCACGAAGGCCACGATCGCGGCCAGCGCCGCCGCGCGTTGCACCAGCGGGTTCCCTGCGACCTTGGACACGACGCCGGCGACTTTGCCGGCCTTGCCGCCGAGGTTGCCCAGGACGCCGACGGCCTTGTCAGCGCCGTTGCAGACGTCGCCCCACCAGCCCTCACCGACGGTCCCGATCAGCTTGCACCCAGCGCTCCCCAACGTGCCCAGCAAACCCGCCCGCGCGGGCGCCGGCCGGACCGCGATCGCACCCGCCGCAAGCAGCACCGCCAGGGCCAGGATCAGCGCCGGGCCGCGGACGCTACGGCACATCACCAAACCCCGTGAACGCACGGGCATCGCCGACGAACCCGAGCACCTGGGTGACACTCGCGCCGGCGGCGGGCGGGGTCGGACCCGCCGTGGCCTCAGCGTCCGCGATCTTCCAGTCCCCGCCGGTCCAGACGAGCCGGCACGTGGTAGTGGAGAACGTCGCGGGGACGCTCCCGGACGGGCTGGCCATTGCGCCGACCGTCCAGATCGCTACCCGCGCACGCGCGCGCGTGAACGACAGCAGCCAGTAACCCAGCGGCCACGACCCCAGGTACGACGGGCTAGGGTGCGCTAGCTGCGCCTTGATGCGGTCGCTGGCGGCCTGCCCCGCGAGCGCCCGCGCCTCCAAAGGCCGGGTCGTGAGCGTCCGGATCGCCTGCGACCACGTCCACCGCGCGCCCGGGATCAGCGCGCGCTCGAGCACGTTCAGGTAATTCACCGCGGCCGCGACCGCCCCCGGCGGCGTGCGCGCGAACCCCACCCCGATCCTGTCGACCGACCCCGCCGGGCCGGGCGACGCCGGCAAAGCGACGGTCTTGGAACTGGGCGCTGTATGCGCTCCCAGGCTCGGCGAACGGGGTTGCCCGACCTGCGTCAGGAGCGCGTGCACGGCCAGGTAACCGATCAGTCCGGCGATCACCGCTGCGACTGCGAGCCGGTACACGCGTACGCGGGTCACGCTATTTCACCTGGGCGCCGAGGCTTGAGAAGAAGTTGATCAGCCCCGGCCCGCCGCCGATCAACAGCGCCGCCCCGGCCGACACCAGCGCCGCGACCCGGCCACGCGCCGCGTGCCCGGGGTTGTGGCTGTGCGTCCCCACCGCCCACAGGCCCGCGCCGACGAACACCCCCAACAGCGCGACCACCAGCCCCCACGCCTGTGCCCCGTCGACCAGCTGCTGCAACACCCGACTGCCCGGCAGATCGGTCAGCTGCGGCGACGACGTCACCGCCAACACCCACACGCTCACAACTCACCTCCATCAACACGATTGACCACAATTACCACATGAGCTATCGTAACAGTGCTTGCAAATACGATCACCACGATGAGCATCAATAACCAACACACCCCCAGACGCCGACGGCGCGGCCTCCTCGTCGCGGCCGGGGTCGCGGTCGCGGCCATCCCGGCGGTCGGAGCGGTCGGGCTCGCCAGCCTCACCCAGCTCGTGGGCGTGGGACCGAGCAGCGGCTGCCAACCCTCGGCTACTCCCGCGTCGCTGCCGCCCGGCCCGGGGACGCTGGTCGGCGCCAGCGAGTACGGGCCGCCCGGAGTAGACCCGACCGTCCACAACGCAGACGGCGCCTACGCCCGTCTTGAGCCCGGGGACATCGCCCGACTCCAGAGCGGCGGCTCGCTATTCGCCGAGCTCCAGCCGCTGTCCCTCCTGCGGGTGACCGCGAGCACCGGCCGCTCAGTGATCGCGCGGGTCGCCGACTGGGGCCAGGGCGGCGGAGCGGTCGACGGGTACGCCCGCGCCGTTGACCTGTGGTGGCAGACCGCCGACCTGTTGGGCCTTCCCGGCACGAGCGACACGTGGACCGGCCTTGTCCGGATCGCGCAGCCGCCCGCGACCGGAAGCGGGAACCTCCTCGCGCAGACCCCGGCGGCTCCCGTCGCTACCGGCCCCGAGAGCGTGGTGTGCGCGCAGCTGGCCTCCGCCACCCTGACCCTCACCCCGGGTCAGCGTGCGCAGATCCTCCCCGACGGATCGGCCGCCGCCCCGGCCGACGCGCCACCGGCTGTGAAGGCGGCGATCGCGGCCGCCAACCAGATCCACACCGCCTACTACCAGGCCCAGCGCCCCGAACCGCTCAACCCCGTCTACCTCTGGTATGACTGCTCGGCCTCGGCGGACTACGTGCTCTACCACGCCGGGCTGGACGCCCCCGGCGTCACTGTCGATGGTGGGGACGCGGGGGACTCGACGATGCTCGAGACCTTCGGCCAGCCCGGCCCCGGCCAGTGGATCACCGTCTACGCCAACAGCACGCACGCCTTCCTGGTCATCGCTGGGTTGGCGTTCGATACGGCCGACTACGGCGGCCCGGACCTCCCTGCCGGGACCGGCCCCCGCTGGCGCCAGGACCCCACCGGCAACCTCGCCGACGGCCTCCCCTACACCGTCCGCCACCCCCCGGGACTATGACCGCCAGTCGCCAGATTGCACCGGTGTTGGCGGTCATCGCGCTGGCAGGCTGCAGCCTGCAACATCCCTACACCCCCCAAACACCCAACCCTCGGCCGACAACCACTGCCGACGGGGGCGACCCTCCGCCCGAGCGCGGCGGCACCATCCCAGCCGCCGCCCAGGCCGCGGAGCGAACGCTCGCCCCCGGCGCCGCGCAGCCCACACAGCAGGCCGCGGTCGCCCGGTACGCCACGATCGCCGTCAACTGGAACTGGCGAACCCTCGCCGTCGTGCAACGCCGGCTGGCGTCGATCTCGCTCGGCCAGGCCCGCGCCCAAGCCGGCCAGGCCGCCGCGCAAGCGACCGCCGACCCGACGCTGGCGCAGGAGCGGCTAGCTGACAGTGGCCAGCCGGTCGCCGTGGCTCCCGGGCGCGGGGCGGCGGCCGGGTGGTGGGTGATCGTCACCCGCGAGCACACCACCGGCCAAGGGCCGTACGCCGACCTCCCGCCAACCCTCCACGTCACCTACGCCCAACTCACCCACACACCCCACGGCTGGCTCGTCACCCGCTGGCAGCCACAAACGTGAACTGACACTCGAGAAGAAAGCACGGGCATGAACCACACCCCAACCCAAGCGGAACCCGAACAGACGTGTCAGCTCAGCCCCGCCGCCGCGCGCGTGTTGTCACACATCACGGCCCGAACGATCACCGGCCGATTCGCCGCCCGTCTGTACGACATGCCACGTGAACTCTGGGACGAGGCGCTTGATGAGCTTAGGCGCGCCGGTCAGCGAATCGAGTGGATCTACGGGCAGGTCGCCGACGATCCCACCGTCACGGGCGGCTACATCCTCGTTGAGGTGCATCACGCTGGCGTCGCGCAGACGGCATCCGTGGTCAGTAAGTCCGATCGGCCGGATCCGATCGGCCGCCCCGGCTCTTCTGATGTCACCTCGCTGTCACCGCAGGAGCAAATGAGACCAGCCCGCTCGCCCGTGACGAGGCCTGTCACGGGTATGCCTCGCGACCTGAGGGCGACAGGCCGATGACCACGCTCTCTGGCGCCGATATCCGCGGCTACTACGAGTCCCTCGGAATCCAGCTACCCGGCTGGGCGATCCACGAGGCGTCGGTGCGCTGCTTCGCCGACCCCGACGCGCACCAGCATCAAGACCGCAATCCGTCCTGCTCGGTCAGCCTCACGACCGGCGCGTGGAACTGCCACGGTTGCGGCGCGCACGGCGGCGCCTACGACGCCGCACTCGCCCAAGGACACACACCCCGAACCGCGATCGACCTGATGATCGCCCACGGCCTCACGCACCGCCGGCTGCACACGGCCTCCCCGAACGTCACACACCGCCGGTCCGAGCGGTCACACGCGCCAGCCGCCGCCCCGCCGCGCGTGACCGCAAGGTCATCGCGGTTCACGATCGCCGAGCGCGACATCACGCGCTGGCAACAGGCACTCGCGCGCCGGCCGATGCTGATCGCCGAGCTCGCCGAACAGCGCGGCTGGAGCTACCAGACGATCCGCGAACTCGAGCTCGGACTGGACCAACTGGCTCAGCGGATCACAATCCCGATACGCGACCATGCCGGCCGGCTGCAGGGCCTCTTGCGCTACCGGCCGCTCGAGCCCCGGCACGGCCCCAAGACCCGAGCCGCACCCGGCACCCGCCTCGGCCTCATTCCCCACCCCGCCGCCGTGCCCGACCGCGAGCTCGTCCTGTGCGAGGGCCCCGCCGACATGCTCGCCGCCCGCAGCCGCGGCCTGCCCGCCATCGCCCTCCCCAGCACCACCGCATGGCGAGCCGACTGGGCCAACGACTTCCGCGACCGCACGCTGAACGTGGTCATGGACTCAGACCCTGCCGGCCGCCACGCCGCCGCCAACATCACGCGCGACCTGACCATCGCCGGCGCATTCGTCCTACCGATCGACCTGGCACCCGGCCGGACCGACGGATACGACCTCACCAACTGGCTAGAAGAACACCACGGGCCCGTGACCGCATCAACGCTTCGCCGCGCCGCGCTCCACCTGGCGGCAGCCGCCGCCGCTGAGCGCCAACCGCCTGCCCTCACGTCAGCCCCACCGCCGGCGCCGGCCGCGCAGCCCGTGGCGGTAAACCCGAAAAAAAACGTGCGATCACTCGGGAGGAGACTGTGATCAAGAACGTACTGATCGCCGAATCGGACGAGCTCACGCTCAGAGCCCGCGGCGATGAGCTACTCCTCGACGGCTACGAAGTCATCGCCGCCCAGACCGACCCCGCCTCGCGCGCCAAGCTCGCCCACGACGCACCCGACGCGCTCATCCTCGGCACGCTCGAAACCCCCGCCGGCAGCCTGCAACTACTGCGCGACCTGCGCGCCGGGGAGATCCCCAGAGCCGACAGCCGCCTCCCGGTGATCAGTACCGGCGCTGACAACGACCACCAAGCCATCCGCCACTACCAAGCCGGCGCCGACATCGCCCTTCCCCCGGACGCTTCGCCGCTGCTGATCGCCGCCGGTCTCAAAGGCGTCGCCCAGCGCCAGGGACCAACCCGACGGCGCATCCTGCGCACCGGCAGCCTGACCGTCGACTGCGACGCCCGCACCGCCACTATCGGCGAACACGAAGTCCGGCTCTCACGCCTCGAATTCGACCTGCTCCAAACGCTCGCGCTCGCACCCCAAGTCACCCACACCCGCACCCAGCTAGCGAAAGCCGTGTGGGGCGACGACATCGCCCGGGACCGCACGCTCGCTACCCACACCGCCAGGTTGCGAGAGAAGCTCCGAGCCGCCGGCGCCGAACCGCTCGTCCAGACCGTCCGCGGGGTTGGTTACCGCCTCGCACGCTAATGCAACAAGCCGCCAACAACACGACGCGAAATCGGGGCGCGTCACCCGCCTCGCCCCCCTGCCGCCCGGGCGTCGAGCATGATCGCCGGGATGAGCCAACTCCAACGAATCACCCACAACGGCGAGCTCGTCGCGGTCGCGATCGCGGACCACGCGATCATCGACGACACCATCCCCGCCGCCGAGAAACCACTCATACAAGCCAAATGCCTATACGCCCTCGAGATCCAGGCGGGCGAACTCCCAGGCCCCTACAGCGACGAGAAGGCCGACCTCTACGCGCAAGCCGCCGCAAGCCGAAACCGGTAGACGACCCGCCCACGCGTCCGCGCCGGAGCGGAGAGACATCGTCGCCGGTACTGCCTGGGCAGAGTGGCGGCGTGCGACGGATCCGCCCGAGACGGCGCTTCCGTCCGGGGAGGCGGGGGCCGCGATGATTGGAGACGAGGCAGAGCTCTATCGGATGCTGAGTCCCCGGGTCCTACAGGTTGTCGGCCAGCGGGTGAGAACGAGCCCGGAGAACGTCGAGGACGCGTGCCATTTCGCCTGGGTGGCATTCCTGCGCCGCAGCGACGAGGTCGCACGCGGCGCGGCACTCGCTTGGCTGACCACAACCGCGGTGCACGAGGCCTACAAACTCGTCAAGCGACAACAACGCGCGCGATCACTCGACCAGGTCCTCGACACGGCCCTTGAGCCGGTCGCCTCCGGACGCGGTCCGCCCGATCGCGCGGCAGAAAGCGAGCAGCTGCGGCTCCTCCGCGAGCTGCCCGAGCGCCAGCAACGGATCCTCCTACTGCAAGCGGCCGGCTTCAGCCACGCCGAGATCTCCCAACACACCGGCGACACCGAACGCACCGTCCAACGTCAGCTCGGCCGTGCCCGCCGCACACTCACACGACTCCAACGTTCCGGCGCCATCCCGCACGACACCACGACCATTCCGCGGCCCGCCCCGCCTTGGGGGCCAAGACCCCCGAGCACCACGCTCTAAACGACATGAACGCACCCACTCCCAGCCCAAGCATCCTCGTCAGCTACGACGGACAACCCATCGCGCTAGTCAACCGCCGCCACACGACGCTCGTCGGCCAGGCCGCCGACCTACCGACCGGCCACCCGCTCCTACGGACCGCGACCTGGATGGCGGCATACGCCAAGCTCGTCGCGACCAACGAGCTGCCCGGCCCCTACAAAGACCCCGACGCCGAGCGATTCGCGCGCGCCGCGCTCATCGACCCAGAAGAACTACGCAAGCGCCCCACCGAAACAGACGAAACGCTGGCGGTCCGGTTTCAAGTCCCGATCCGGCACATCAGTCTTGCACGCGCCGAGATGCCGTGAGACGGAAGCGACCACTCGTTGAGCGCGCTCAGCTGGCGCCCGATGCGCGGCTGGCCAGTCCTACGCCACCTGCGGCCAAAGGTAACTCAGGGAATGGCTACTGCTAGCCCAGCGCTCCTTACTCCCGACGAGGCCGCACTGATCGCCAGGTGCTCGGTCAAGACGGTCCGACGTGCCTACGCAATGGGAGCGCTCACTGCCTATCGTCGCCGTGGCTCGCGAGCCGTGCTGTTGAACAACCAGGATGTAATGGCATGGGCTCTGGGCCAGCCTTTGCAGCCGACCGCTCGCACGACGCCGCCGCTCGGATCCACACCCGTCCGACCGGCCGCCCGGAAAAGCGCGAGCCAGGTAGAGGACACGGCTCGTGCTCCTAAGCTCGGGAGCCAGCTGCGCTTCGACGTCTCGGCTGATGCGTTGGGCGAACGCCGTAGCTCCACGATGGAGTCCCACCCTTAGCGAGATCAGGTCATGCGAGAACCCTGGAAAAAGCATGGAGGTTGGCCCTACGAGGGCCGACGTGGGAAGACCTGGCAGATCGGCTATCGAGATCACGAGGGCCGCGTCCGGTCCAAGAGCTTCAAGACCAGGGCCGCGGCCGAGGCGTGGTCGCGCGAGTACACAGACGCGGAGCGGCGTAACCGCCTCCGAGAGTTCCTGCTCGGCTCCGACGCCGCCGAGGTCCTGCCGGACGCCACACCGGTCGGCGAGCTGATTCTCGACTGGTTAGCGTCGGACGCTCATCCCGACTCTGTCGGCGGACTGGCCAGGAGCACTTGGGACAGCTACCGCTCGCTTGCATCGCGGCACATCATCGGCAACCCGATCGAGCGGCACATGAAGAAAACGGGCGAGATCATCGAGGTCGAGCCAGCCATCAAGCCGCTCGGGCAGAAAGGCGGGTACGCGATCGGGCACCTGCCCGCCGTCGATTTCGCGACGGCGGACATCCTCAAGCGATGGGTACAGGCGATGCGCAAGGCTGGCGTGGGCCCCTCCGTGGAGGCGAGAGCGTGGAAGGTCCTCTCCTCCGCGCTGTCCTGGGCGGTCGAGGACGATTCATGGCCGCTGTCGACGAACGGCTGTCAGACGATGCAACGACGACGTGGGATGCGACGGGCGTCCCGCCGTGCCGGAACCGGCGCGACGAGGCAGCCGTTGCCCGGAAAGCGCCGCGATGACTTGGCGTCGTGGGCACTTTCGCCACTCGCGGTTGAGCGCATCCTGATCGTGATGCTGCGGAGAATCGAGCACCGGTCGGCGATCCTGACCATCCGAGACGCCACCGCGGTGTCGGTCCAATACGGACTCGGCATGCGCAACCAGGAGATCTGGGCGCTGACCATCGGCGATGTCGCCGGTCATCGCGCCACGGTCCGCGAGGTCTTGAGCTACGGAGCGCTGGACGCTGGGAAGACCGAGCGCGCCACAGGGCTGTCCCGCCGACCCCCGATCGACACGCTACTGACCGATGACCTCGCCGCTTGGAGAACCGCTCTCGCAGCACACGGATACCCGACTGCCGCGGAGGACTTCTTACTGCGTGGCGACTTGGGCGGGCACGGCGCACCGGACGGCCACATGACTGGAAACCAGGCGCACAAGTGGCCCGGGAAGTACTTCACACCCGCCGTCCGGAAGGTCGCCCTGGAGTGGCCGGACGAGCACGGCGACATCATCGGCGCGACGCCGTACTCGCTTCGACGCGGAATGATCTCGCTGCGGATCCGCGCCGGCGAGGACCGGCAGACGGTCGCCAAGCACTGCGGCACCAGCGTCGAGATGCTCGAACGGAGCTACTCATTCGCAATCGAGGACCTCGAAGACGAGGGCCCGCTACCGGCGGAGGAGGAGCGGCTTCGTGCCCGGCAGATCGCTCTCAGCGCCGATAGCCGTCATCGACTCCGAGTTGCCTGAGCCCATGCGGAACCTCACTCCGAGGTGTCTGCCCTGGCCG
>Ga0335073_10001070_pt1 | contig 36226 bp, 33 predicted proteins | sample Lox_Sample_22_FD_207093 | JGI IMG/M metagenome (GOLD analysis project Ga0335073, IMG submission 207093) | Soil microbial communities from Loxahatchee National Wildlife Refuge, Florida, United States - Lox_Sample_2.2 | ecosystem: Environmental > Terrestrial > Soil > Wetlands | place: USA... | reverse complement strand
TTAATTCGCTGCGATGTTTTCAAAACGAAAGAGGGACCCGCGACACTGGCGGCAGGTCCGCCCACGGGGGTATCTGGACCGCTCCATGAGTCGGCGTTCGCACGTTTTCTTTCACACCAAACAGGGACCCATTCTTAATCCCTGCATCGCTTTTTTCTAAGTACCTAACAACAGCAATGGAGATAGGAAGATGAACGTAAGTAAAGAAGCAGACTGCGCTTTTGTCGAAGCGTTGAAAACCGAAGACCCGAATCGTCACAGTCGCTTATTGAAGAACGTGCGCCGCGATTCTCCGTCACTCGGAATGGACGAAAGTCAGGCACTCACAAACTTCATGCTTGGTTTGCCCACGGGCAGTCATCGGTTTGAAGTCGTAGCAGGCAAGCCGATTGAACCTGTCAGCGTAACGGTTGAATCCGTTGACGGGACAAGACGAGGCGGAAGACCACGGCTGCAAATATCACGCGCCGACCGCGCCTCTCGTCTTCGCCAACAAAAGCGAGAACACATGCAACGGGTGAGAAGTGGCTCTACAGCCGTCACGGTGGTCTAGGTGTGGAAAAAAACCGTATCAAAAACACCAATAAACATTGGCGATTTGAAGGCTAATTTTCGCTTCTAGGTAGTAGACCCCTAGAAACCCGTGCGAACCGCTAGAAACCGCCCTTTTGCGGCTTTGGCCAAATGTTTGAGATAGGAGAGAAGTCACATGGAATTCGGAAACATTGTCGAGTATGACGCGGCCAGCGGAGTTGGCAGGATTCTCAGCACCGAAGGTCGCTCGCTCTTTTTCCAGCAATTCGGCGCGTTCACAATCGGGCAGTTGGTCTGCTTCAAGTTGGGAGAGTGGGCGGTAAAAGTGAAACCCGCCAGCGGTGAGTCTCCGATTGGAGTGATTGCGGTTTCAAACGATGCCGCAAATTCAGTGAAGCAGTTTAATCCTGCATATCACGGTCAACGTGGCGACCGTGAAGCGATTGCGGCTCAGGTTCCCGAGAGTGACGCCCCTGCAATTGACTGCGGAACATTTTCTGACAATAGCGACGATTTAAAGTCGCCAACATTCCGCCCGTGGAGCGATTAGTGCGTAATGCGGTGTCCGCAGATTTTGCTACGGGTACGGGAAGAATCCAGCACCTGCCCGCTCACTATCTTGAAACCGTACTCGGGAAAGATGGCGTTCGCGGAGTGATTTTTCCAGCCGAAGAAACCGAGCTGGAAAAAGAACGTGATGCACTGCTATGGGACCACGCCACAGCGGGAGTGAAACAAGTTTTGCAGCGAGAGTGCTGCGAGTTGTGAAAATCCAAAAAGGAAAAACAGATGAGCAAACAAACTACACCCGCCGACTGGGAGTCCCGCTTGAACGGTTCCGAGCCAGCACCACGAATCGAGCACCTTGCTTCGGCTCCGACCGCCCCGACCGCCACAAAGTGGAGTAAAGCAGCCAAGCCGCAAGTTTTGAGCGAAGCCGAAGAACGTATGACTCCATTTCAGCGGCATGAAGCAAAGCAGACCGCTCACATGGACGATTCGCAGCGCGACAAATCCATCGGACAACGCCTAACGGAATATCGCACGTCTACCGATGAGCGCAAGACGAAGTGGGATAGAAATCGCGCCAACGAATCCGAGAAGCCCATCACGAATAAATTTGGTGACGCTCCGAGCGGACGTGTCACGGCAACGGGTTTGCCGTTCGATGAAAAACTGCTTGCTGCAAAAGCAGCGGTTGAAGCCGAGCAAGCCGCGAAGCAAAAAGCCACAGAGCCAATTCGCGTCTCGCTCAACGCCGAAGACCAACGGGCAATCTTCGAGGCATTCGCACAGTCGGAGCCTGAATGGTACGACACGGATTTTAACCGCGTGAATCTTTGGAACTTTTTGCGCGACGCAATCGAGAACAGAGACCGACAGGTGACAGGTTGGAACGTGGCATCACTCCGCGTTTGCTACAGCGCATTGCAGATGCATGGGTATTTTGAAAAACCCGTTGTGCAAAAGACGCGCGGTTTTCAAGTTGCGAACGAATCCGCACCGAAACTCTACGTTCCCCAGAAGACCACTGCAACAACTGTGATTCCGAGAAATGCGCCCATGCGATACACGCGTGACGCGAACGAAGAAACCGAAGCCCGCCAACTGTCATTTGATGAACTGGCGGCAAAGGCTCGCGCCAATTACAGGAAGGGGAAATAATCCATGCCCGTCACCCTGCCCGAATTAGACAAGTACGAACCACGGCATCCGAATTCCAATGATTGGACGTGGAACACGTTCCGAGAACACGAAGAACAGTTAGACCGTGAAGCTGCGCAGAAATTCGCAGACCTGCACGGTCCCGATGGCGACCGCACGGTCTATTTGTCCAAAACGAATTCCGAGTTGCTCCAAGGGTGGATTCGTGAACGTGGCGGACGAATCTCCCTGAAAAACTTGGAACTCGCAGCGCGGGAACTCGCGGACAAATTGGAAAAACGTCCAGAACCGCCGCAAGAACCGCCCGCACCCGTGGACAGGGGAATTAAGCGCGTGGGTGAAGTCACTTTCGTTCGTGACGCAATCTCAGCCGAAGACCGCGCGGAATTTCGGGATGACCCGCACCAAAGCGATGCCGACCGCAAGAAGGCTTTCCGAGAACTACGGCAAGCCGCGATTGCAGAACGATACGCTCGCCGTCCCGAATCACGTCAGGCAATGCCCATCGGACAAGCGAGGGCGACGGTCGCAAAACAATACCCCGAATACGCAATCAACAGCGTCGAGTACAAGGCGGCAGTGGCAAATCTGATGAGAGGGGAAGAATAAGTGTCCTACGAAACAAAAATGCAAAGAAGTAAGACGGGAATTCGAACGGCAAGCTATCAAAATCCGAATCGCGGCTGTGCTCCGCTCCCGATTACGGTATTCGAGTTGCCAGCCGAATTCGTGCCAGCGAATCCAAACCTGACTTCACTTGTTCAGGCAATAGCTTTCGAGGCAGTGATTCGGGAGCGCCAAATTCAACGGCAAAGAAAGTTGGAGCAAGACCCGAAGTTTCAAAAGCCCGAAACTTTCGCTGAGAAGACCAAACAATTGAATCAGTGGCTGAATGCCGACACATTTGAAACATGGTCGCGGCTTCAGAAACATCTGGAAGAAATCGAGGCAGTTCCGAACGCAGCATAAAAAACAACGGTTCACACGAATCTACATTCAATAAAGGAAACCAAAATGAAAAAGACACGCAGAAGCCAACCAGCACCAAAGTCAGAATTCGTAGAACGCAACGGCAAGAGAGTCCAGCGTCAGGATTCTTCGAACAGTGACGATTTCAATTCGTCGCTTTCGCAGTCTGTGCCCGATGAACATGCGAAGACCACAGGCAAAGCGGAACTTTCTCGCCGCAAAGCAAATCAGTCCAGAAACAGCGCGACAAATCTAGGTCGCGGAAAATCGTCTTCCGTTGTGGTGGAGTAAACGATGACCGAACCACTCGAATCCCTACGCGCCGAAGTGAACGAATTGGAGCGACGTGTTGATGCATTGCAAGAAACGATGAGGCACGTCATCTCTGCGATTGAGGGCGGAAACTTCTCCCAGAAGAAGCCGCTCGATTTTTCTTCAATCGTGGGACACATTCAGCATTCGCGTTAGTTGGATGCCGCTTTTGCCTTGGTTCGCGGAAAACGGGGAACCCTGAATCGCGTCTTACTGTTCACCGAACCGCGATGCACTAGGGTTCTTGCGTTACAGCCGACGCAACGCAACATGAGTCTGTGATGATGTGCTGCGTTGGTGTGACGCTGCTTCGCCATTGGATGTAGTTCGGCGTGTACATCCTGTCCTTCGCAATTCGGACACTTGAAGACAAGAATGGGAGCCGCGAAGCCTGTGCCGCCAGATTCTTTGATAGTTCTTTTCATGGATTCTCCTGTGAGACGAGAAGCCTAGACCAAACCTGAGTTTGCCGCAATCGTGTTCACCGCTTCACGAAACCGCTGGCCGTAGATTTTGAATCCTCCATTCGTCTATGTCTGCCGAGTAGCGAATGGTCGGCTCCGTGCGGAATTTTCCCTTTGCCCAGAACTCTACATCCGCCCAAAACGTGACTTGTTTGGCATCCGCACCCTTAGCGCCAACAAGACCGAATAGTTCTGGAGATATTGCCTCAATCGGCATAATTGCCATCGACGCGAGCGGCTTTTGAATAAGTACTGCGTGCGCTCGGTTGGGTGTCCCGTGAGGCACGGCCAAATGGACGGTGATTTTCTCCACCCAAATTCCAACTTCGGACAGGTTGGAAATTTCCAAACGTGCTCGTTCGGCGGCTGCTTGAGCGAAACCAATCACTCGCAAGAAAATCCATGCTTGGTTTCGCTGTTCTTCGATGGTCTTTTGGAGTGCAAGTAGGTTCTTCGCCGTCTCGTCCTGCTTTTCAGCAGTCTTCAACTGACGCCATCCCGTGTAGGCGATTGCAGCGGTAAGCAGGACGGTCAGCGTATCGGTAAGCCAATGCATGGCGAAAAGCCTAATTCAAGACGAGTGCGCTCTGCAATCTCATCGGCTGCGGATGCACGAGTTGGGGCGTAAGCGTGCAAGAATTCCGAGGCCAAACGACGCGAAAAGCCCCTGTTTACTTGCATTTTTGGCCCATTTGTGCTAGAATGGTTTATACAATCGAAGCCGCGCCAATCAGTACCGCGTCTAGCATAGCTTGGTGAACGCGGACTCCCAAGGCTGATTGGACTAAGCGCACCTACGCAAAGCGGGTCTGTTCGAGACCGCAACCCACACCTGATAAGACAGGCAGGGAACTTGGAAACCGAAAGGTTTCTTGTTCCGTGCAATTCCCTGCTTCGACCAACACAAACGCCCTACCCTTGCCCGAGCATTCTTCGGGTGATAGTGTCACGTCTGCCGCCGTTTTGACGAGGAAACGAGGCAAGTGCATGACTCGTCGTAGCGGCCAGAATCCGAAGTTGGAAATCAAGAACGGGATGTACAGTTTCCGCTACCGCAAAGACATCGCGGGAGTGGAAGAACGCATGCAAGTCCGAGAAGTAATCGGGTCAGTAAAGAAGATGACGAAATCTGAGGCACAGCGGCGAATCAAGGAATTCATGGTGAATGTCGATGTAAACACGGCATCCGCCAAAATTCCCTGCGTTCTCACCTTTGCTCAGACCGTCAAAACGTATCGGGAAAAATTCGCTCCGAGAATGCTCCGAGCGTCCACGTACTCTATGGCGGACTGCCATTTGAAAAAGCATTTGGAGCCCGATTGGAACGATACCCCGATTGAGCACATTACTATCGATGCGGTGAACGAGTGGATATGGAAGAAACGGCAGACAGGTCTTTCGTGGGTCACGATTAAGAACATTCTGCGAACCATGCAGCGCGTTCTCTCGTGTAGCTCGAAAGACAAAAAGCCTCCGTTCTCCCAGCAAGGTCTCGCAATACCTGAGAAAGACAAGTTGCAAATGCAGATTCGAAGCCGACAAGTAGTTTCCTTTTCGTGGGCCGATGCCAAACGAATAGCAACCGCCGTTCGGAAGCTGGACAGTTTGGACGAGTCTCGAAAGAACAACTACGCAATGGCTTTCCTTCTTGCATCGGCAACGGGTCTCAGGTGCGGTGAGTTGTTCGCTCTGCGCGTCAATGATGTCGATTTCAAAACGCGCACCATTCGAGTGGATGAATCGGCAGACCAACGCACGTACACGGTAGGGCCGTGCAAGAACGCTGCGGCATATCGAGTCGTGCTTTTAGTTGACCGAGAAGGCAAGGAAGCCATGCGTTTGCTGAAAAAGTTTCTTAGCGGCAATCGCGCAGAGAATTCCTTCGTCTTCCATTCACGGAATAGCTCGCCGCTTCGTGAAACAAACGTGCTCGTTGACGGCTTGCACCCTGCATTGTCGGCAATCGGCTTGCCCAAAGCGGGGATGCACGCATTTCGTCACGGTTGCAATCGCAGATGGGAACTCTCTGGCGTCAATCCCGCAGTTATTCGCCAATTCATGGGTCACAGTTCGGCGGCGATGACGGCGCGATACACTGGAGAAATACCGCTGGAGGCCATCAGAACGGCATCCAAAATGCGAGTTGTGACCCAGTGTGACCCAAGGCAACTTGAGGCGGTTGCGTAAGTGGAAGGATTCGTTTAGCTTAGAAGCAGAGCGGGCGTAGTTCAATGGCAGAATAGAAGCTTCCCAAGCTTCGGACGTGGGTTCGATTCCCATCGCCCGCTCCAAAAATTCATCGGCATTCCCGCCCATTCGAAGGCCTTGCTCATTCCGGTGAAGGCCGCACGGCAACCAGACGCCAAGGGAACGGTAGATGGAATTGCCCCAAATGATGCACCGCAAGATCGAAATGATTAAAACGTAGCGCAGCGGTCTTCAGCGCGGCCGGGAGTTCGGATCCAGCGCAGATAAAATCCGCGCGCAGAGGATTCTCAAGCATACGTAGAGCGCGCGCCCGTGTTACGGTCGTGCCGCTCGCGTGTGATGCGCTCCAAATAGCCGCTCTCGCGAAATGCCTGTATCGGCTCCTCGGGCAGCCCGCGCGCGCGGCGCCATTCACGAATCATCGGGCGGACGTCGATCCAGAACGCCCCACGCAAACATTCCTCCGCGTCCACGACGGCACAGCCTTCCTGGAGCTTTGTGAGCCGCTCGTGGTCAACGAGTGCCGCCTTCGCATAGAGTTCCTGAGCCGCGCAAATCGTCTGGATGGCTGCCTCGATTTTTCCCTTCAGGTTGTGGCTCTGATCGATCATGAAAGCGACATCGGCGGCCTTACCCTTCTCTGCGCGATAGGCGTGAAGCTCGTGAAAAATGCGGAATGCCTGGTACGGGTCGATGGAGCCCAGCGTCAAATCGTCATCCGCGTATTTGCGATCGTTGAAGTGAAATCCGCCGATCATCCCCTGGTGGAGCAGCCACGCAACAACCTGCTCGATATTTTGGGCGGCGTAATGATGGCCCGTGTCAACGAGCACGGTCGCTTGCGGTCCCGCGGCTTTCGCGAGCAGCAGCGCCATGCCCCAGTCGGCGATGTCCGTGTGATAGAACGCGGGCTCGAACGGCTTGTATTCCACCAGCATGCGCTGGCCTGGAAGCAAACACGAATGCGCCTGCCTTAACGCTTCTTCGAAATATTCGATGCGCTTGCGAATGCTCTGGGAGCCCGGATAATTCGAACCGTCGGCGAACCAGAGCGAGATGTCACGTGATCCGAGGGCGGCCGCGATGGCAATGGACTCCTTGATGTGATCGAGCGCCTTGTTCCGGATGTCGGCATCCGGATTCCCGAGCGATCCGTATTTGTATTCCTGATCCTGAAAGACGTTCGGATTGATCGCGCCGGCACGGATGCCGTATTTCTGCTCGATTTTTTTCACGGCTGCCGCGTCAGCCAGCCCCTTCGGCACATCCCACAGGACATGCAACGCGAGCGTAGGGCACGCACCCGTAACAGCGTGCACTTGGGCGGCATCGCTGAATTTCTCCTCGATGGAAGTGGCTGCGCCGGCCTGTATGAATTTGCCGAATCGCGTGCCGGTGTTTGCAAAACCCCAGGAAGGAAGTTCGATCTGCAGTTGATCGAGAACCTTGCTGACTATCTCTGTTTGCTGGTCGTTCATTTCGCCCCCTTCAGCGGAGGCATTCTAATCCAAACTCTGGCTTATTCGCTGACTTTCGAACTCAGGGAGCTGGCGAACGAATTTGCGGCGAGCGCGTCCGCATACTTGGCCACCGCAGTGGACTTCGCGCCTACCGCAGCATTATATTCACCGGCCAATGCCGCGAGCTGGACGGCAAAGTTGCCCACCGTTGAACTCTCCGCTGACCCGACAACGACTTCGAGCCCCGTGCGTTCGGCCGTGAGCCGGTTCAAAAGGTCATTCCTGGCACCCCCGCCCACGATGTACAGGCGGCGAATTCTCTTCTTCGTGATCGTAGCCACGTCCGCCAGGACTTGAGCATATCGCGCGGCCAAGCTGTGGAGCACAATATTCGCCATGCGGACGATGCTTTCCCGGCCGTTGGAAAGGGCGCCATAACCGGCCTGCGCCCGCCGCGCATTGACCACTCCCGGCAAGTTCCCCGGCAACAGAAATCCCGGATCGTCCACGTCTATCAAGTGGTCGGGCGCAGGCTGCGCAGCACATGCCGCAATCAAGTCTTCGATCGCGATTTCATGCCCCTGTTTCTTCCAATGCTCCAGGCACTGCCGCAGCAGCCACATGCCATTCACATTTTTCAGGAAGCACGTCTTCCCGCCGACGCCGCCGAGGTTCGTGAAATTCTTCTCCCGCGCTTCCCCAGTCGCACAAGGCCGATCGAGCAGTGTCCCCACCAGCGACCACGTCCCCGAGCTGATAAAGGCCCAATCGTCGCCATCGGCCGGAATCCCTGCGATTGCCGAAGCCGTGTCATGGCACGCCGGCACGGTCAACTGCGCGTCGCGCAGCGCCGGCAGCCGCGACAATTCTGCTTTCAGCCCTCCTACCGCCGTCCCAGGCCGCACAATTCTGTGCGCTGCTGCCCGATCGATTCCAGTGGCACAAAAAATCTCATCGCACCAATCGTGCGTCTTCAGCCCGACGAGCTCCGAATGCGTCACATTCGTAAATTCGCACACGGGTTCGCCGCCCAACCGGTGCGTCACATACTCGGAAATCTGCAGCCACGGCAGGCTTTCGTCGATTCCGTCCGCACGATCTGCGAAAAGCTGGTAAATCGTATTGATTCGATGGAACTGAATACCGGTCAGATCGTAGAGCCGTTCGCGGGAAATAATCTTGTGGACTTGCTTCTCTGACTCGACTGTCCGTTCATCGCGATAGCAAAAAGGCCTACCCTGCGGGTGTCCGTTTGGCTTCATGCGGACATAATCCACTCCCCATCCATCGACGCCAATCGAGGCAATCCCTTCGCTCGCGGCCTCGGCGCAAAACCGAATGCCCTGCTCGACTCCGGCGCAAACATGATCGATATCCCAAAAAAGGCGGCGCCCCTCCGCGACAGGCCCGTTGGAAAAGCGGTGTACCAGTTGCATCAAGGGCGCTTTGCCATTTCGCCGCACGAGCGAGACACGGCAGCTCTCGCCTCCCAGGTCCACAGCAACTAGCGCCTTTTCTGTCACGCCCTCTTTCGCCCCTGGTCCCGTTTCGACCTCTTTATTCGTGCAATTCGCACCTTAGCTCCCGGCGTCACCGCAAAAACGCGTCGCTCAACCCACCATCGACGGGGATGATGTGCCCGGTCGTGCACCGCGTGTACGGGCCGGCCAAGAACAGCAGCGCCTGCGCGCAATCGTCCGGATCGATTGGCGTGTGCGTCAGCGTCCGCTTTGCGTAAAAATCGGCCAGCTGATTACGCAATTGATCGTCCGTCGCCTGCGGATCGAAATTGATTCCATATTTATTGAGAGACGTGATCACACGATCGCGTGGGAACATCGTCGACCCTTTGACCACCGTGGCCGGACTGATCCCATTCACGCGAATTTTCGGCGAAAACGCGATCGCCAGTTCGCGCACCAGGTGGCTCAGGGCGGCCTTGCTCACGTCGTAAGCCTCGCTGCCCCGCTTCGCGACTACGGCATTCGCTGAACTTGTCAACACGATCGACGCATCGAGATCTTGTTCCTTAAGGACTTTTGCCGCCTCGTCCGTCAGCCGGTGATTCGCGGTTACGTTGATATCCAGCGTGAGGTCCCATTGCGCGTCGCTGATTTTTCCGTCCGCTGAAGACGGGAAAATCGCGGCCGTGTTAATGATAATGTCCACGCCGCCGTAGGCGCCGATCACTTCGCGCAGCGCCTGCTTGATCGCGCCGCGATCGCGAATGTCGATCGACGCGCCGACCGATGCCTCCTTGCCCACGATTTTCTGCGCCTCCTCCGAAGCTTTCTTTGCCTCAGCGGCGTCGCGGTCAGCTACGACCACGTGCGCTCCCTGGCGTGCCGCCAGCTGCGCGGCCGCGCGCCCGATCCCGTTCGCGCCACCCACGATCACGGCAATCCGACGGCTCAATTCCTTCTCCGGCGGACGACGCCGAATTTTGGCCTCCTCCAGGGCCCAATACTCGATGCGAAACGCTTCCGAAGGGGGCAGCGCCACGTAATTCTCGTAAACCGTGAACGCATCCGTCTTAGCCGCGCGTCCAGCCTGAGGTAGTTCCTTCGGCGGGGCGCCGCTTGAAAGAGCGGTCGCCCCCTCCATCACATGAATCGCATTTGTGTAAAATTCACCTGTGATCCGGGCCTCGGTCTTGTCTTTTGCAAAGCTGAACATGCCGATCCCCGGCACCAAGACGACCGTCGGATTCGGATCGCGCATCGCCGGTGAATCCGGCTGCGCAAAGCTCTTGTAATACTCCGCGTATTCCGCCCGATAAACCTGCAGGGCCGACCCGATCTTCTCGCGCAACCCCTCCAGACCCTGCGAAGGCGTCCAATCCACGAAAAGAGGCCGGATTTTTGTGCGAATGAAGTGATCCGGGCAGCTCGTGCCCAGGTGCGCCAGCTTTTTTGCGTCCGCCGAATTCACGAACCGCTGCACTTCGGGCAGGTCGTTAAAATGTCCGATCAGCCGCGTCTGTACAGAAACGCGTCCGCGGATGAACGGGAAAATATCCACGGCGAGCTCGCGATGATTCGCAAGCTGGTTGCGGACTTGGCCACCGAAAACCTTATCGCCCTTCTTTTCCACATGATCCATCACGAATTGACCTAGTTGATCGATGATCGTGATCGTGTTCACATAGCAATCGCGCTGCGTATCGCCCCACGTGAAGAGCCCGTGCCCGCCCAGCACAATGCCGTCGCAACCGGGATTCTCCTGCACAGCCTTGCGCAACATCATCCCTAGTTCAAATCCTGGCCGTTGCCAAGGCAACCATACGAGCTTGTGCCCGAAAAGCCTGTTAAAGTCCTCCATTTTTTCACGTCCGTTGGCTGCAGCCGCGAGAGCGATTCCCCAATCGGGATGCAAATGGTCAATATGCGCAAACGGCAAAAATCCGTGCAGCGACGTATCGATCGAGGCCGCGACGGGGTTCTCGCCGAACGTGCACATCGGGTACATCCCCACAATTTCGTCTTCGAACTCGACCCCGCGATAGCGCCGCTCGAGCGAGTGCAGCTTATCCATATAAAGGGTCGCAAAACCGCTGCGCTTGATCGTGCCGATGTCGCCGCCGCTGCCCTTTACCCATAACACGCTCGTGTCCGCGCCCGTGATCGGGTCTTTGCACATAATCTTGGAGCTCGTGTTGCCACCCCCGAAGTTGGTGATCCGCAGATCGGAACCGAGCAGGTTCGAGCGGTACCGGAGCTGGTCAGGCCCATCCAGCTTTTGGGCAGCCTGTTCATCCCAGCGGTCTTCTAGGTAGCGAAGCTTCTCAAGCGTTTTCATGCTATCCCTCTCGGATATGATGGCTTCCTGCGCGTTAAGTGCCCGGTTCCCCGGACACTTAATTTCCCCCGAGCTTCGAGCAGAGGCAACCGGGAAAGGCGCCTCCCATCGTGTGCCAAGCCATTTAGAATCAGATGCTTCGCCCGCGATTCGCCGCTGACGGGCTGAAGTTCCGGTCAAAACGCAGACTCTTCGCTCTGCATTCGGGAGAATTACTCTCGGCGGCTGCGCAAAAACATTACTGCACGGAAGCCCTAAATTGCAATAGCGCAATTATTCCAAATAGGAAACGGAACCGATCCGAGGCCTTCCAGTCCTCTGTGACATGGCGGGTACGGTCTAACCTTCCCTCAGAACAGCGCCGAAGTCGGCTCTCCGACGGAACCGGGCACAACGAATTATGCGTCGTCCATACGAAAATCCCACGTGCGGATTTGGGCAAACAATCAATACGATGCCTCCCTCGATTCGGACTTATTTTTGCTTTCGGAATTTCTATACGAAAGCCTGGGTGCGTCCATTCCGTCGAATTTATTACTATGCGTTAACTAGCGCTAAAATATCCGCCGTCGGCGATTGCCGCGCCTCATATTGAGACAGCCCTACGCATAATTACCTAGCATTGCGAAATAACACCGTCCCAATCCACGAAACCAGCCTCCACAATCTAGGCTCTTAGCTCTGGCTGTGACGCCTCCGCCTATACACAATGACAGTGAATCCTTTGAAAAAGGTGCTTGAAAGCCTATGTTCTCGCGATGGGAAGCGAACAACCGGCAGCTGCCCGGGATCCGGCAGGTCGAACGCGGCGAATGGTCGCTCTCATGGACCGCGATCTCGGTCACTCTCTTGCTGACGGGTGGAATCGCCTCGTTTGCGTGGGAGATGCTGCGTTTCGCCGATTTCCAGGGTGCGCAGTTCGGCCTGATTGTGCGCGGCCTCGTCGGCGCCGTCCTGCTCTTCGATGTCTACGTCATCTATCAGCAGCATCAACTCCAAAAGATTCGCCGCAGGCTCACTGAACGGGAGGAATTCTTTCAGTTAATCAGCGAAAACGTTGCGGACATGATCGCCGTCGTCGACGCGAGCGGCAAGCGCCTCTATAACAGCCCTTCGTATCACAGGGTGCTGGGCTATACGCAGGAGGAGCTAAAGAGCATCGCATCGCTCGAGCAAATTCACCCCGACGATCAGCAACTCGTCTCGGACGTGATCGCCGAGACGCGCCGCACTGGCATTGGGCGACGGATCGAATTCCGCATGCGCCATAAGCACGGCCACTGGGTGCATCTCGAGTCCACGGCCAGCGTGGTCCCCGATGCCAGCGGTCACGTCGATCGCCTTATCGTAGTGAATCGCGAGATCAGCGAGCGACGCCGTCTCGAAGAGCAGCTTCGGCAGTCGCAAAAAATGGAGGCAATCGGACGGCTTTCGGGCGGTGTGGCGCACGATTTCAACAACCTGCTCGGCGTGATCATTGGTTACGGAGAGATTCTCGAAGAGCGGATCGACAGCGCGAACCCGCTTCGCGCTTCAGTCGACCAGATTCTGAAAGCCGGCCGTCGCGCCGCTTCTCTCACCCGGCAACTCCTTGCCTTTAGCCGCCAGCAAGTCCTCGAGCCGAAGGTTCTGCGGCTCAACGCCGTCGTCGCCGATATGGAAAAAATGCTCCGCCGCATGATCGGCGAAGACGTCGAACTGACGATCAGTCTGGGACCGAGCTTGGGCCGAATTCGCGCCGACCAGGGCCAGATCGAACAGGTGATCATGAACCTGGCTGTTAATTCGCGTGACGCGATGCCCAATGGCGGCAAGCTCGTCATCGAAACGATGAATTTCGAAATCGACCGCGCTTTCGCGGCGCGATATGCCTATCCCGTGTTGGCTGGACCATACATTCTGCTCACTGTGGCGGATAGCGGCACTGGTATGGACGCCGCCACACAGCAGCGGATTTTCGAGCCTTTTTTCACCACCAAGGAAAAAGGCAAGGGAACCGGTCTCGGCCTCTCGACCGTTTATGGCGTCGTAAAGCAAAGCAGCGGCTACATCGACGTCTACAGCACCCTGGGCAAAGGAACCACTTTCAACATATATCTGCCGCGCACGGACAGCAGTGAAGGCGACGACGGCCATGACGCGGGCCCGGCCACCGCCACGCGCGGCACTGAGACCATTCTTCTCGTCGAAGACGAAGACACGCTTCGTGCCCTCACCAAGAATTTGCTTGAACTGAATGGCTACACTGTTCTTGAAGCCGCCAACGGCGCTGCGGCCCTCGAAATCAGCGACCGCGCTCCCGGCGAAATTCACCTCCTGCTCACCGACGTAGTAATGCCGGGCATCAACGGCCGCGTGCTCGCCGATCAGCTCAAATCAAAACGTCCCGGGATCAAGACGATGTTCATGTCCGGCTATACCGGACAGAGAGTGGGGGAGGAGACTATTTTCAGGCCGGGCACCATTTTTTTGCAAAAGCCGTTTTCGCGCGAGCAACTCGCGCGCAAAGTGCGCGACGCATTGGAGGTTAATGCAGCAACGCACGCACCACAAGCCGTCTAAACGGAAAAGACCAATTCATATTTCGGAGCGAACATGCCACAGAAGAAAATCCTGATCGTGGATGACGATGACGACGTGCGCAATCTCCACAGCCTGCGCCTCGGCGACAGCTATGAAACCGTAATGACGGGCGACCCCGAGGAAGCGCTCGCGCTCGCACTGGAACACAAGCCCGCGGCGATCCTGCTCGACCTGATGATGCCGAAGCTCTCGGGCTTCGAACTCTGCCAGACGCTGCACAGCTTGAGCTATACGTCGCTGATTCCCATCTTCATGATTACTGGCGAATCGAGCGCGAAATACAAAGACCATTGCGAATCGCTCGGCGCCAAGGCCTATTTCGAAAAGCCGGTGAACTACGCCGCACTGAAAGCCGCGCTTGCCGCCGAACTCGAATCACAACGCGCCGAGCGTCGCGCGCACGTCCGCCTGAACATGCGAGTGGTCGTGAAGTTGCGCGGCAAAGACGCCACCGGAAAAGACGTGGAAATCTCCACGGTGACCGAAAATGCGAGCCCGGCCGGATTCCTAGCCGCGTGCCCGCTCACGCTCAAGCAGGGCGGTATTTTTGACGTATTCGTTGTCGCGTCAGGCGAACGCTTCGCCGGCCGCGCCAAGCCCGTTCGCATCGAGTCGCGGGGCGCGCCGTGGCAGCGCTACGGCTTCCAATTCACGGAAGTAACAAACGACTGGATTTTACGCGCCACATAGGCCAGCGCCGCCTAAATCAAGGGGACAATCCGACTCCGCGCTGACATATCGACTCGCTCAAAGCGTGCTCATCCCGCCATCGATAATCAGTTCTGCGCCAACGGTAAATGCCGACTCGTCCGACGCGAAAAACACCGCCGCGGCCGCGACTTCTGCGGGTTTACCCATGCGATGCAAGGGGATCTCGCCCTCCAGCCCCTGCAGCGCCGCGTCATTCATGCCGAGCTTGCCGTAAAGCGGGGTTGCGATCGGCCCTCCGCTGATCGCGTTCACGCGAATGCCCCGCGGGACAAGCTCGCCTGAAAGCGTTTTCGCAAGGGAAAGCAGCGCCGCTTTCGACGCCCCGTAAACGCTCGTCGTCGGCATGCCGAGGTGGGAATTGATCGACGTCATGAGCACGATCGACGCCGGATTCGCGAAAATCGGCAAAAGCGCGCGGATCAGGAAAAAGGGTCCCTTCACGTTGATCGCAAATGCCCGGTCGAACCCGGCTTCGTCCCATTTCTCCACAGGACGCATGTCCGCAATGCCTGCATTCGCAAATAGCACATCAAGCTGGCCGAAGGCGTCGCGGATCTTTTCGGCAAGAGCTTGCTGGCCCGCAACGTCCGCAGCGTCCGACGCAAGCACGAGCGCGCCGCTCCCAAGCTCTTTGCGTGCGGCATCCAGCGTGGCGGGATTCTTTCCCGTCACCGCAACCCGCGCGCCTTCATCAAGAAAGCGTTTTGCCGTTTCGAAGCCGATCCCCGTCGTGCCTCCCGTAATGAGTGCGCGTTTCCCGGCAAGTCGGTTCATGAGCGGAATCTCCTTGAGCAAGATCGGTAATGGGCGAGTCCACAGTGGCACTTTCGCCGCAGGAGTCAAAGCGGATTTTGCGGACCACGCGGCCCGGCCGATTTCCGTACCAGCGGCCCCAAAAATCCGAAACCTGGGCCGCATTCGACGAATCAGATTCCGTTGCGCTGCAATGCGGGCGTTCCAGAGGGAGGATGCGATGGCGAAGATGCGTGCGATTCAGGTGCCCAAGGCCAAAGGCGAATTTGAGTTCGTTGAGCGCGAGATTCCCACCGCCGGCCCCGGCGAAGTACGAATCAAGGTCCAGGCCTGTGGTGTCTGTCACAGCGATTCCGTCACGAAGGAGGGCCTCTTCCCGAACATTGAATATCCTCGCGTTCCCGGTCACGAAGTGGTCGGCGTAATCGATGCGCTTGGCCCCAATGTCGTCGGCCGCAAGGTCGGCGAGCGCATTGGCGTCGGCTGGCACGGTGGTAATTGCGGCTATTGCGATTCTTGCCGCACTGGTGACGCCTTCGCTTGCGAAAACATGACGGTTGTCACCGGCCTCACCAGGGACGGCGGCTATGCCGAATACATGCTCGCCCGCGCCGAAGCATTGGCGCTGGTGCCCGAGGACTTGAACGCGACCGATGCAGCTCCCCTCATGTGCGCCGGCGTCACTACCTTCAACGCCCTTCGCAACAGCGGTGCGCGCCCCGGCGATTTAGTGGCGGTCTTCGGACTTGGAGGACTTGGCCATCTCGGTGTCCAATATGCCGCAAAGCTTGGTTTCCGTACCGTAGGCATCGCGCGCGGCAAGGACAAAGAGCCGCTCGCGAAACAATTGGGCGCGAACCACTACATCGATAACGCCGCTGAAGATGCCGCCGGAGCCCTGATGAAACTCGGCGGCGCGAAAGTCATTCTCGCCACGGTTACTGACGCCCAGGCGATGGCCTCCGTCATCGGCGGCCTCGGCACGAGGGGCACATTGCTCGTCATAGGCGCCGTTCGCCCGATGGAAATCAACCCGATCCACCTCCTCCTGGGTTCGCGGTCTATTAAGGGCTGGTACTCCGGCACATCAATCGATTCACAACAAACCATGCAATTCAGCGAGCTCGAGGGTGTGAAATCGATGAACGAGATCTTTCCCTTTGAACGCGCCCCCGAAGCCTACGAACGCATGATGAGCGGCAAAGCCCGGTTCCGCGCCGTCATCACCATGGCCAGTTCGTAGAACGGCAACGATAAACCACCTATCCCTCAGTGGGCCTGCCAACTCGGTCGCGGCACTTGTAAAGCTAGAGCGTCGGTTGGTACTAGCAGGCGTTCCGGTGCGCTATCATAGGGCTATGCCTGAAAGAAACTCTGTGTTCGCAACGGTGGACGAGGCTGTTGCCGAGATTCGGCAAGGCCGGATGATTGTCCTCGTGGACGATGAAGACCGCGAAAACGAGGGCGACCTCACAATGGCCGCGGAGAAGATCACGCCGGAAGCCATTAACTTCATGGCGAAATTCGGGCGCGGGCTGATCTGCCTTGCCCTTACCGAACAGCGTTGCGACGTGCTCGACCTGAAACCGATCTCGCCGCGCAATACATCGATGTTCGGCACGCCCTTTTGCGAACCTATCGATGCGCTTCGCGGCACCACCACCGGCACAAGCGCCTCCGATCGCGCAACCACGATCCTCACCGCGACCGACCCGAAGACGCGCCCGGAAGATTTGGCGCGGCCCGGCCACGTTTACACGCTGCGCGCGCGCCCGGGAGGCGTGCTGGTTCGCGCCGGCCAAACCGAAGCTTCCGTCGACCTGGCGCGCATCGGCGGTCTCGACCCTTCGGGCGTCGTCTGCGAAGTGATGAACGATGACGGCACGATGGCTCGCGTTCCGCAGTTAGTGGAATTCTGTAGGCAGCACGGTCTGAAGATGCTCACTGTGGCGGATCTGATCCGCTACCGCATGCACCACGAACGTTACGTGCGCCGCATCGCCGAATCGACCCTACCCACGCCCTACGGCGATTTCCGCATGATCGCGTATTCGAGCGACGTCGACCATGAAGTGCATGTCGCGCTCGTCCGCGGCAATGTGGATGCATCAGCTGGACAAGGTGTCGCGCCGCCTCTGGTTCGCGTGCATTCGCACTGCCTCACAGGTGATGTCTTCGCGTCCACTGCGTGCGATTGTCGCGCCACGATTGAGCAATCGCTCGCCGCAATAGCCAAGGAAGATCGCGGGGTCTTCGTATATCTCCACCAGACCGGCCGCGGCTTCAAACTCGATTCGCAAGCCGCAGAGGGCGCAATGCTTCCGGCGATTCGTTTCCATACGCGCGAGTCTCGCGACCAGGATTTTCGCGCGCAGCGCACCGTTCAACGCCAAAGCGGCATCGGCGCGCAAATATTGATCGATCTGGGGCTACGCCGAATTCGCGTGCTGACGAACCATCCGCGGCGCGTGGTCGCGCTCGAAGGCTATGGGCTGGAAATCACCGAACAAGTGCCGCTGGCGATTGCCCGTGCACAGAAAACGCACCAAGAGCTTTGAGGCCCGGCCGTTAGTCAAACTTCACGACGGCGAGCTTTTTTTCTTAGGCGGAGATTTTCGCGCAGATTGCGCCGACGCGGGTTTCGTTGCGGCGGGCGATGGGCCAACCACCAGATAGGGCCGCATCTTCTTCAACTTGGCTTCAGAAATTCCGCGAATCACGAGCAAGTCCTCCACACGTTTAAAGCGGCCGCTTTTTTCGCGGAAATCGATAATAGCCTTGGCGGTCGTCGGCCCGACTCCAGGCAATTCTTCGAGTTCTTTTTCGTTCGCCGCGTTCAAGTCGATGGGATGGTCGGGCGCTTTCTTTTTGCCCGCGCTCAAGGGAGGCGCGAGCAAAAGTACGCAACAAAAAATCACAGAAAAATAGACGGGTGCAAAGCGCAGGCGCGGAAACGCAGTTTTCATAGACAGTTGGTAGTGCTTTTTTATAAGACCGCCAGTTGCGCAATGGAATATACGCCTTTTTCGAGCATTCCGCGAAGTTCAGTTGCGAAAAGCTCCTCGCGATCCTAATCTTTGCCTTTCCACGTATTGCGCTCAATCTCCTCGGGATCGCGCCTCCACTGCGTGGCCCCTTGATCTGAGAGGTCGCCGCGCTGGCTTCCACCGGCGTTCCAGCCGGCCGCGCGCCACCGCCCGCGATCTTCAGGCGTTACGCCGGGATCGATCGTGGCCAGCGATTCCTCCGAGGTCTCGAGTGATCGGTCCGGTTCGATAAACATTTCGCACGATGGGCAGTAGTAGTCTTCTCCGGCCAAGCGCCGTTCGGGCAGGTCCCCGATGGGAGCATCCGCCGCAAGAAGTCGCCCGTGACATTGCGGGCAATGCAGGATAGCCGTTTCCATTTTTCCCTCCTCGATTTACCCTGGACTTAGCTTGGCGCGCAGAGCGCAAATCGCCATCAGGCGCTTTATGTAGGTGTATCGCGATTAAACAAATCACGCCTCGCGCCTCCCGGCGCGGTGTCGGCTACAATGTCGGGGTGAAGCGATGGGAAATCGCGCTCGCCGTCGCTGGAGCGATTCTCCTCGCGCTCGGCTCGTTTTGGATTCGGCGGGGCGAATTGCCGCGGCAAGACGTGACCTTGCAAGCCGGCGATTGCCGTTTGCCGCTCACGATCCTTAGTCCGCTGGCGGGCATCAAGCCCGCCGGATCGGTGATCGTGCTCCACGGGCTTGCCGCGAACCGGCGCATCATGTTTTATCTGGGCCAGGATTTCGCCGGCCACGGCTTTCGCGCCTATCTGCCCAACTTGCCTGGTCACGGCGATAACACGCAGCCCTTCTCGTTCGCGCGCGCCGAATACTGCGCGGAACAAGCCGTTGCAACCTTAATGCGCGCGAACCATCTCGACCCCGCCAACACGATCCTCCTCGGACACTCGATGGGCGGCGAAATCGCCGTTCGCATGGCGGACCAAATTCCGCTCGCCTCCACAATCGCCTTTTCCCCCGCGCCCATGGTGATGCCGCAGCGTATGCCTTCGAATTTGCTCGTCTTCAGCGCGCAATTTGATGCTTGGCAACTGAAAGGTCAGGCCAATGCATTGCAGAGGGCGTCTGGCGGTGACCGCACCGCTCCTGAGGACTTCGCCCAAAAGCGTGCCTTCGATTTGATCCACGTTCCGCTGGCCACGCACACCAGCATGCTTGATGACCGAGCCGTAGTGCATCGCGCCGAGTTATGGGCGATGCAGGTTCTCTATCCACGCGCCGATCAAAAAACTCTTGCGCTCGATCTCGATCTAAGCACGTACGGCACATTCGGGCGCGGACGCCTACGGCTAACTGGCGCACTGATAGGGCTGATTGGAATTTTCTTAATCTTGCCGTTAGCAATTTCCATCACTGCAAAAGCTGGAGGAAAAGCAGCTGAAACGCAAGCCATGCCGCCCCTTCGCCATTGGCTTATACTGGCGGAAGGAGCGGTCGGTGCCATGGTCGCCGTCTTGTTGCTCCTCTTCGGCACACCCCTGCGGTTTATCCACCTCTACGCCGGCGATTATCTCGCTTCCGAAGCGGTCATCATGGCCATTGTGATTTTGCTTTTCAACCGCAAGGCTGCGCACGGGATCTTCTCGTTTCACTCCCGTCAATTGTTCTGCGTGGCCGTGCTCGCCGTGGTGGTTTTCCTCGCGCTTGGAAAATGGTTCGATTGGGAGATCAGCAGTCTCTGGCTCAATGCGCCCCGATGGATTCGTTTCGCGGAGCTGCTGCCGTTCGCGTGGCTCTTCTGCTATGCGGAGCAGGCCGTTCTCGGCGCCCTCGGGGCGGGCAAATCGAGGGTCGCTCGATTTGGAGTTTTTCTTGGGCTGCGCTTTGAAATCTGGCTCGCGTGCGTTATCGGACTGTTTCTGCTCGCCAGCGGACAAATCCTTTTGCCCATTCTCGTCATGCAATTCGGCGCGTTTTCTATCGCGCAGGGTGTTGCATCCGATGCGTTACTCCGCCGTACTGGCTCCGCGACGGCTGCAGCCCTCTTTGGTGCTATACTCGCCGCCTGGTTTGTAGCGGCAGTTTTCCCGATCACTTGAAACGGCCCGTGCAACGGATCGCAATCATTGGAGGAGGTCCTGCCGGCGCTCTCTGCGGAGAGCGCCTCGCAGCGGCTGGCTTCCGCGTTACTATTTTTGACGAGCGCCTGGCATGGGAAAAGCCATGTGGTGGCGGCCTCACGCACAAGGCGATTCAGGCCTATCCTTTCCTGCTGGATGCGCCGCATCCGAAAAAAATCGTCCGCACCGCGGAGTTGATTTCCAGCCGCGGCCATCGCGCTCTTTTTCAGATGAGCCATCCCATCGTCATCTACTCGCGCAAAGTGTTGAATGGTTTGCTGCTTGACCGCGCCGTAGCCGCCGGCTGCACGGCGGTTGCTTCGCGGGTGACGCATGTCGATACGGACCGGCCGGGCGTCCGCCTCACAGTCGGCGGCGAACAGCACGAAGCCGACTTCGCCGTGCTCGCGGCCGGCGCGCGCAACCAGCTTTTTCCGGAAACCACGCCTCTTCGGGCGCGCGACCTGGAAGTGACCCAGGGCTATTTCATTCCGGCCGAAGACCATCGGATCAAAATCAAATTTCTCAAGCAATTCGAAGGCTATCTCTGGTCTTTTCCGCGCGCCGATCATTTGTCCGTTGGGATCTGCGCAAAAATGGGACAAGCCTCCGGCCAGCTGCTCCGCTCCCACCTTGATGAATTCGTGCGCGAAGAAAAAATTCCGATGGATGGCGCCCGTTTCTATAGCCACGTGTTGCCGTCGCCCGAAGCCCAAACGATCCGCGCGCGTCGTATCTGCGGCGAGAATTGGGCAATGGCCGGTGACGCCGCCGCATGCGTCGATCCGGTCACCGGCGAAGGTTTGTATTACGCGCTTCGTTCCGGCGATCTGCTCGCGCAGGCTCTCGCCGAAGGCCAGTTGCAGACGTACCCTGAGCGCCTTCGCGCCGCCTTCTCCGCCGATCTTGAGTTCGCCGCACACCTCGCGTGCAAACTCTTCCGCGGCAATTTTCTCGGCGGCGCAATCACCACGCGCCTCGTGCAGTTCGTCAACTACTCACCCGCATTTCGCGCATTGATTCGTGACGTGTTCAGCGGTTCGCAGGAATATCGCACTCTCAAGCGCCGCCTTTGGAATCAGCTCGGCATCACGCTCGCCGAATTTACGCGCGGCTTTCTCGATCCGCGCCGCCTGTCCGCGTCCAGCGCCAATCGCGAATTCTAGCCATGAAACGCGCCCGCAAAGCCCCCAAGTCCGCCCCAGCGAAAAAGTCGTCGGTGCACGCGCAAGCACGGGTTGAAGGCGCCAAACCCGCAACCTCGGCCGCTCCTGCCGATTCGGACTCGCCGCGTCCCCGGATCGGTTCGGAATATACGGTCGAAGCCATCGTGCCCCATGATTGGACGATCCAAGCCATAGACGGCCAGCTTCCCCCGGTCCTTTCCACTCCTCGCATGATTCAGATGATGGAGCACGCGTCCACACGCGCCATCCTCGATCAATTGCCACCGGGAGCGATCAGCGTCGGAACGAGGATCGAAGTGGATCACTTGAAAGCCGTGCCCGACGGCGCCACTGTGCGAGCGCATGCAAAGCTCGTTGGCTATCAGGGAAGATTCCTGGTTTTCGATGTGGAAGCGAAATCCGGGGATCTGGTCATCGGCCGTGGCAAAGTATTTCGTGCAATCGTCGAATCAGGCCGGCACGCCCAAAAAGCTCGATCCCGCGTCTCCGGCCCCGGGGGCGGAACGGCCTAATCTCGACTCACCGGGCTACTCGACGATAAACGGAGCGGTTACGCTGATGAGCCCCCATTCCACCGTAAGCCTTCCTCCCATAGAGGTCGGCTGAATCGTGATTGTTTCTTCCTCAACGGGTTTTGTAGCCCGTTCGAGGATCATCGGCACGCGGCCGATTTCCAGCTGCGGCTGGTATGGAATTCCCCATTGGCCGGGCTGGCTTAATTTTCCCAGTATGAGGTCCCAGTGATCGGGATTCGGCATCGTGTTGATCGTGTAGGTTGTGTTTGCGGCAAGGGTGATTTTTCGGAACTTCAGCGGCCTCGTTGACGTGATCACTGTCGCCTCATCTGCGCCCGTTCTCCAGACTTCGCCGTAGGGGACCACGTCTTTGCCGATCGTGCGACCCTTCAAATACGGCCGCCCGTACTCAATCGTGATGTGTGCGCCGTGAACGTCCCACTCGCCGCGAAAGTGCGGGCTGCCGCCGTCCCCAATGCCAGTCTGCACGCTCTTTTCCTGCGCCGAAATCGCGACGGAAAATACCACCGCAAAAGTTGCCAGCAGCGCCACGCAAATCGCTTTACGCACAATTCCCTCCTGAGGTCATTTCCACCGAGTTCCTGTCCCGATCGTGTAGCTAAATCTACCCTTGATCACTCGCCCGTACAATCCCGCCAATGTAGGCACGCCGAGCCGCTGCCGTGCTTAGACGCAACGCAACCCGAAACGCCGCACCATTCCTCTATCCCGGCTTGTGATAGGATGACCCCGGGGGATTTTGAACGACTCTTGAGCGCGCATTCACTTTGGGCAATACCCCTTGGCGGGCTAGGTGAATTCGGCAAAAACATGCTGGCCCTGCGTTACGCCGACGACATCATCGTCATCGACGCCGGCCTCATGTTCCCCGAACAAGAGCTGCTCGGCGTCGATATCGTCATCCCTGACATTACCTACCTCAAACAGAACCGCCAGATGGTGCGCGCGATCATCCTGACGCACGCGCACGAAGATCACATTGGCGCCGTTCCTTACATTCTGGGCGACCTCAACGTGCCCGTTTACGGCACGCAGTTCACACTCGCCCTTGTGCGCAAAAAACTCGAAGAGCATGCGCTGCTCGATAAAGCCGACTTACGCGAGATTGCGCCCGGACAAACGACGTCAATCGGGCCGTTCAGTATCGAATATCTACACGTTACGCACAGCACGATCGACTGCGTCGCCTTAGCAGTGCGCACGCCGATCGGCGTGATTATCCATACGGGCGATTTCAAGATCGATCCCACGCCCGTCGACGGCCGGCCGTTCGATCTGCACGCTTTCGCGCGCTATGGGCAGCAGGGCGTGCTCGCGCTGTTCAGTGATAGCACCAACGTCGAGCGTCCGGGATTCACGCCATCTGAGCGCGCGGTCGTCGTCCGCCTCGAAGAGCTATTCCGTGCCGCGCCGCGCCGCGTCGTCCTCTCCTGCTTCTCCAGTTCGATTCATCGCATTCAGCAGGCGATCGACGTCGCCCGCGCCACGGGACGCAAGATCGGCTTCGTAGGCCGTAGCATGGTCGACAACGTCGAGATCGCGCACGGCCTGGACAAACTACACATTCCCGACGGCAGCGTTGTGCGCCCGCAGGATATTCGCTCCTTTGATCCGAATAAGCTCGTGGTTCTCGCCAGCGGCACGCAGGCCGAACCGATGTCCGCTCTTTCGCGCATGGCCGTGGACAATCATCGCGCGATGACGCTCGCCGAGGGCGATACCGTAATCCTCTCTGCTCGCATCATCCCTGGAAACGAAAAGGCGATTTTCCGTATGATCGATCACCTTTTCCGTCGCCACGTGCTCGTCTATTACGAGGGCGGCCGCTCTGCACCGATTCACGTCTCGGGCCACGCCAGCCAGGAGGAGCAGAAAATTCTGCTGCAGCTTGTCCGGCCGAAATATTTCATTCCCATCCACGGAGAATATCGGCAGCTCTTCCAGCACGCTGCCCTGGCCGAGCAAGTGGGCGCGGTGAGCGGCGAAGTCCTGCTGCTCGATAGCGGCCAGCCGATCGAGTTCACGCCTGAGGGAGGTGTCTATAAGCGCGAGCCCGTGCCTGCGGGGCGTGTCTGCGTCGATTCGGGTTCACTCGAGGAAATCGAAGAGATCGTCATTCGCGACCGGCAGCACCTATCCGAGGACGGCGTCGTCGTCCCGATCATCGCGATCGACAAAAATACGGGCCTGATGGGGACGGCGCCGGAGATCGTTACGCGCGGTTTCCTGCCGAGCGACGACGGCCAGGAAATCATCGGCAAAGCGCGCGAAGTGATCGTTCGCACCATCGATCAGTCCACGCCGGAAGAAAAAACGGACTGGAGCGTAATCAAAGAGAAAATCCGCGTTGACCTGAAGCGCTACCTGAACAAGCAAACCTCAAAGCGCCCGCTGATTTTGCCTGTTATTCTCGAAGTCTAATACCCGTTGTTATTCCCGGCGCGTCATTGGCTCCCGCCGAAGGCCGTTACGAATCCTCCGCCATAACGGCACTCGCGCTTCCGCGCTGGGCTACGGCCCGGCTGCAGACGAGCAGATGTAGGGCGACGCCACACAGTGGGTCCGCCAACTGACGGGCGAGTTGCCGCCCTACCGAGTGAAACTTCTCCTTGAAACGGCGTCCGGCTATGTCGTGAAATAGCTGAAATGCTAATTCACGGCAAGGAGTCGCACGGCATGAGATTGATCCCGGTTTTCGTCGCCGCACTCGCGTTAATAGCTCTGGCAGGCAGCGCCGGACGCGCGCAAACAGTCGCGCCCGCCCGCTCACCGGAAAATGTGTCCGCGACGCGGCAACTTCGCGCGTTTCTGGCGGCCGATTGGAAATACTGGGTCGAGCAGTATCCCGAAGACGCCACAGAGTTCGGCTATCAGGGCGAAAACGATCGCTGGACCGATTATTCGCCTGCCGCTATCGCCAGCCGCAACCAACGTCTGCGCCAAAGCATGGGCGAACTCGAAGCCATTGCCCGCAACGACCTGCCTCCATCAGAGCGGCTGAATTACGACCTCTATCGCGAGCAACTCCAGTTGACGCTCGAAGGCCTCGCCTACCATGGCGACGCCTTCCCACTGCAGAACGAATTCCCCACTATTTTGTACATGCCCGTCAACCAAATGGGCGGGGTCCAGCAATATGTTCCGGACATCATCGCGCAAATGTCCATGGAAAAAGAATCCGATTATCGCGACCTGGTCGCGCGGCTCAACGGCGTTCCCGCCGTCGTCGATCAAACGATCGCCCTGATGAAGCTCGGGATGGCGCAGGGATGGACATCGCCCAAGATCACGATGCGCGACGTGCCAAAGCAAGTTGAGTCACAAATTTTTACCGATCCGATGGCCAGCCCGCTGCTCGCCGCTTTCAAGAACTTCCCGGCGTCAATTCCAGACCCGGAACGCCGGCAGCTAACCGATCAGGCGAAAACGGCTTACACGCAAAACGTGGTTCCTGCGTTTACGAAATTGCGCGATTTTCTTGTGAATACCTATATTCCGGCCTGCCGCGATACCGTTTCCGCCAGCGCCCTCCCCGACGGCGCAAACTATTACAAATATCTCGTCCGTTGGGAGACCACCACGTCGATGACGCCCGAGCAGATCCACCAGGTGGGCCTCGATCAGGTGAAACAGATTCGCGGCGAGATGAACGACGTGATCGACTCCACTGGCTTCAAAGGCGATTTCAACGATTTCGTCAAGTTCATGAATACGGATAAGCAGTTCGTCTATCCCAGCGCAGCGGACATGCTGCTTCACTATCGCGCTCTTGCGAAAGAGGCTGACCCGCAGCTCGCGCACCTCTTCGGCCTGCTGCCGCGCCTCCCTTACGGTGTGAAGGAAGTGCCGGCCGCTTCCGCGCCATCTCAAACCGCGGCGTATTACGAACCCGGTTCGCCCATCGCCGGCCGCCCCGGCTATCTCTTCATCAATACTTACGACCTCCCGTCGCGCCCCTCGTGGGACGCCGAAGATTTGATCCTGCACGAAGGCGTTCCGGGCCATCACCTGCAAATCTCGCTCGCGCAAGAAATGACTGATATGCCAGAGTTTCGCAAGCAGCTCGGCTACACCGCTTACGTGGAAGGCTGGGCGCTTTACGCCGAAAGCCTGGGCCGCGAAATCGGTTTCTACACTGATCCCTATTCGAAATTCGGTTACTTGAGCGCGCAAATGTGGCGCGCGGTGCGGCTCGTGGTCGATACGGGAATTCATTCCGAAGGCTGGACGCGCGAGCAGGCGATTCAGTATTTCGAGGAAAATACGGGCCAGCCGCACTTGAATGCCGTCGTCGAAATCGACCGCTATCTCGTGTGGCCCGGCCAGGCGCTCGGCTACAAGATTGGCCAACTCAAGATTTTGGAGTTGCGGCATGACGCGGAACAAAGGCTCGGCAACCGCTTCGACATCCGCAAGTTCCATGACGCGGTCCTCGATCAGGGCGCCCTCCCGCTCGATATTCTGCAAAAGCAAGTCGATGCCTGGGTGGCAACACAAAACGCCGGTTCATCCGGCAACTGAACGACGCATTAGAGCCCGCGCGCGACGAGAGACGCGATCAAACCGGCGCCGTGTCCGCGATCTCCTCGCCGCTCAGCACGGCGGAAGCCCATTCCATTGATCGCACATACAAATCCGAAACCAGCTCCGTTCGAAGCCCGATGCGCGCCGCAGTTTCTTCAAATTCCCGCCACGCAGCTCTTTCATAATGCAGCGCCACGTCGTAGACCCCTCGCAGTTCGTTTTGGCCGCCGAGAAGCGCCTCTCGAATCTCCGACCGGATCGTAATTTCCTTCAGTACGTCTTCCATCCTCATATCGAGAACGGCGTCGATCGCGGAAAGCAGCCCGAGCAGAAAAAGATCGCTTGCGGCAGATTCGAGGCCAGCAAGAGGAGCGAGCAATTCGCACAAGCGCGCGCGCATCAGAGGCAGCAACAGTAATTCCTGCGGCTTGTCGTCGCCCATGCAGGCAATCGCCACCAGCGAAACCCATCGCCTTATGCCGCGCTCCCCGAGCAGCATCAGCGCGTGAGGAATCGACCGCACCTCCGCCACCAGGAAAAATGCCGGCGAGTTCAGATATCGCAGCAGCCGGTAGCTTAGCGATGCTTCCGTCTTGATCAACTCCACGATTTCGCCTTGGTCCAGTTCATGTCGATTGGCAGCTTGCAGCACGCGAAGATAATTCAGTTTGTAGGCGGGCACATCGTGTCGCGTCAGAATCTCCGGCCTGCTGAAAAAATAGCCCTGAAAAAGCGTGTAGCCGTATTCGCGGGCGCGGTCAAAGTCTGCGTACGTTTCCACTTTTTCCGCCAGCATACGAATATTGCGGCGCCCGTATTCCCGGCAAAACTCGAATTGCGATTCCGCCGGCGCGCCAAGAAAATCCACCTTTATGCAGTCCGCGAGATCGACAAGCTGTCCCCAATGGGCCGCTTCCACGAAGTCATCCAGCGCGATCATGTAGCCTGCTTTTTTCATACGTCTGCACGCCGCGAGCACATCGGCATCGACCTCGGTATTTTCCAGGACCTCGATCACGACCCGGTCGCGCGGCAGAAGCGCCGCATAATCGCGTACAAGAAATTCGCGGGAGCAGTTGACGAACGCGCGCCGTCCGCGCGTTAGCCGTTCGATGCCAAATAGAAACAAATTGTCAGCGGTAGACGCGCACGCAAGATCGACGTGCACATTGGGGAAGAAATTGCCGGTGCCTGACCGAAACAGCAGCTCGTATCCGTAGACCCCGCGTTGCGCATCGAAGACCGGTTGCCGCGCTATGAATTTTTCCACAATTTCCCCTTCCTGCCCCGATGGAATAGGTTGCAGAGATATGCCTCAGCAGAGCACTGGGCTGAATCCGCCCGGCGCGCGCCTTCAGCGCGCCCAATTGTGGAAGGGGAGAAGTTCCAGTTCAGGATGGGCTGGACATCGAAGCCAAGAATTCGGCGTTCGTTTTGTTTTTCGAGAGGCGGCCCAGCAGCAATTCCATCGCTTCGACGGTCGAAAGCGGGCTCAGCACCTTGCGCAGCACCCAAACCCGATTCAGCTCGTCTGGCGGAAGCAGCAGTTCGTCTTTGCGGGTGCCCGAGCGGTTGATGTCAATCGTCGGAAAGACGCGCTTATCCACCAGCCTGCGATCCAAGTTGATTTCCATATTGCCGGTGCCCTTGAACTCCTCGAAAATCACGTCGTCCATGCGGCTACCGGTATCGATCAGGGCCGTCGCAATGATGGTCAGCGAACCGCCCTCTTCGATATTTCGCGCGGCGGCGAAAAAGCGCCGCGGCCGCTGCAATGCGTTCGCATCGATACCGCCGGAGAGCACCTTGCCCGATGGCGGCGTCACCGCATTGTAGGCGCGGCCAAGGCGCGTGAGCGAATCGAGCAGGATCACAACGTCCCGCTTGTGCTCCACGAGCCGCTTCGCCTTTTCCAGCACCATTTCCGCCACCTGAATGTGCCGTTGCGGCGGCTCGTCGAAGGTCGAGCTGATCACCTCGCCCTTCACCGTGCGCTGCATATCCGTCACTTCTTCCGGCCGCTCGTCAATGAGCAGGACGATCAGATTGATTTCCGGATGATTCGTCGTTATCGAATTCGCCAGCGACTGCAGCATCATCGTCTTGCCGGTGCGCGGCGGCGCCACGATCAACCCGCGCTGCCCCTTGCCGATGGGACAAAGCATGTCCAGCACCCGCCCCGTAAGGTTTTCCTTCGTCGTTTCCAGCCGAATGCGTCCCTGCGGATACAGCGGCGTCAGGTTGTCGAAGAAAATCTTGTTCCGGGTGACTTCGGGATCCTCGAAGTTGACCGCCTCCACCTTGATCAGCGCGAAGTAGCGCTCGCCGTCTTTCGGCGGCCGCACCTGCCCAGAGACGGTGTCGCCCGTGCGCAGGTCGAATTTGCGGATCTGCGACGGCGAGACGTAGATATCGTCCGGTCCCGGCAGATAGTTGTACTCCGGCGCCCGCAGGAATCCGAAGCCATCAGGCAGGCACTCAAGCACGCCCTCGGAGAAGATCAGCCCATTCTTCTCGGTTTGCGCCCGGAGGATCTGAAAGATCAGCTCCTGCTTACGCATCCCCGAGGAGCCGGGAATATTCAGCTCCTTGGCGATCTTCGCTAGATCGGTGATGTTCTTATCCTTGAGTTCAGCAAGACTGATGCTCATTGCATTCTTTCCTTCTTTTACTTGTGTGTTCATGTTTATGCCGTTCTCGTGGACCGCTCCGCGGCCCGTGGTGATCTCAATCTCTCAGGCTCCAAAAGGGATAGCGTACGGACTTTCCTTACACTTCGGTCGCGGGCCATGACGTTTGACGTAATGTGGAGTGACCGAAGAGCGTCAGTTGGTCAATTCGTTGTCCTGCGCGACATCCGGGCCAAACTTCGTTTCCACTTCGACCGGGGATTCCCCGGGAACCGGTAGCGGGCGCTCCAGCGCAAACTGCAGGACCGCGTCCATCGATTCCACCAAATGAATGGACATTTGTGCCTGGATCTCCGGCGGAATGTCCGCCAGATCCTTCTCGTTATCTTTGGGAAGAATAATGTTGTGCAAACCCAGGCGATGCGCTGCGAGCAGCTTTTCCTTCACGCCTCCGATCGGCAGCACTTTGCCGCGAAGCGTGATCTCGCCCGTCATCGCGATATCGCAGCGTACCGGCACGCGCGTAAGCGCGCTCACGATCGACGTGCAAATCGTGATTCCAGCCGAAGGGCCGTCCTTCGGTATCGCGCCTTCCGGAACGTGCACGTGAATATCGATGTGCCGATAGAAATCTTTCGGCAGCCCGAAAAGATGGCTGCGCGACCGCACGTAGCTCATGCCCGCCTGCGCCGATTCCTGCATCACGTCGCCCAGCTTCCCGGTCAACGTGAGCCGCCCGCGCCCCTGCATTAGCGTCGCCTCGGTGGTGAGCACCTGCCCGCCCACTTCGGTCCAGGCCAACCCGGTCGTCAAGCCGATATCGTTTTTCTTTTCGGCGAAGAAGTCCCGGAACTTGATGATACCAAGATAGTCGCTCACGTTCGCGGGCGTAAGCTCCACCGCAACGTTCTTGCCCTCGGACACAACCTTACGCGCCACTTTGCGGCAGATATTGGCGATTTCGCGGTCCAGGTTGCGCACGCCAGCTTCGTGCGTGTAGTGCCGGATAACGTGCGTCAGCGCCCCGTCGGTCACTTGCAGATTCGCCTTCGTCAAGCCGGTCGCCTCAAGCTGGCGCGGCACCAGGAACCGTTGCGCGATCTGGTGCTTTTCCTGCTCCGTGTAACCCGGAATGCGAAGCACTTCCATGCGGTCCTGCAAAGGCTGCGGGATCGTGTGCAGCACGTTGGCCGTGCAGATGAACATGACCTTCGAAAGATCGTACTCTACATCCAGATAATGATCCGTGAACGCGTGATTCAGCTCGGGATCGAGCACTTCCATCAAGGCGGCCGACGGATCGCCTCGGAAATCCGTGGACATCTTGTCCACTTCGTCGAGCACAAACACCGGGTTCATCGTGCCGGCCTTGCGCATCATCTGGATGATCTGGCCCGGCAGCGCTCCGATGTATGTGCGGCGGTGCCCGCGAATCTCCGCCTCGTCGCGCACGCCTCCCAGCGAGACGCGCACGAATTTCCGGCCCGTCGCCTTCCCGATGGACATCGCCAGCGAAGTCTTGCCTACACCCGGAGGCCCGACGAAGCAGAGGATCGACCCCTTGGGGTTCTTCACCAACTGGCGAACGGCGAGGTATTCGAGGATCCTGTCCTTGATCTTCTCAAGCCCGTAGTGGTCTTCCGAAAGGATCGTTTCGGCCTTCTTGATGTCGCGAATTTCCTTCGAACGCTTCTTCCATGGCACCGCAAGCAGCCAATCCAGGTAATTTCGCGAAACCGTCGACTCAGCGGACATCGGCGGCATCATTTCCAGCCGCTTTAGCTCCTGCATGGCCTTTTCCTGTGGCCCTTCAGGCATGCCGGAACTTTCGATCTTCTTTTTCAGCTGCTCGATTTCGCTCGCTTCGCCCCGCCCAAGCTCCTTTTGGATCGCCTTAAGCTTTTCGTTGAGGTAATACTCTTTCTGCGCGCGCTCCATCTGCCGCTTCACGCGCGTGTTGATCGAACGGTCCACATTGAGTTTTTCGATCTCCGCGTCGAGTATATCGGCAATGCGCTGCAGCCGCTCCGGTGGGTCGAAAATCTCGAGCAATTCCTGCTTTTCCTCGACGGGGATCTGCAAGTTCGCGGCAATCGCATCGGCGAGTTTCCCGGGATCGTCCACGCGAACCGCGGCAATCATCGTGTCGTAATTCAGCGTCTGGGAGAGCTTCACGTACTGCTCGAAAAGGCTCGTAACCCGGTTCTGCGCCTGCCCGAGCTGTTCGGAAGACTCCACTCGCGCCGGGGACAGCCTCACTGTAGCGCGGAAAAAGCCTTCTTCGCTGCTCACAGATACGATCCGGGCGCGCTCAGTTCCCTCGACCAGCACGCGAATGTTCCCATCCGGCAGCTTCACGCTCTGCACGATATTAGCCAGCGTCCCGACCTGATAAATTTCCTCCGGTTTCGGGTCATCCACGGAGGCATCGTGCTGGGTAACGAGAAAAATCTTCTTGTCTCCCGCCAGCGCCTCTTCCAGCGCTCGCACCGAAGCCTCGCGGCCCACGATGAACGGGTGCATCATCTCCGGAAAGATGACCATGTCCCGCACCGGCATCATCGGGACCTTCTTTATTTCGAGTTTTTCCCTGCCGAGCATTCTTTACTTATTCCTGAAAGGTACAGAAGTTATTCGCTTATGTAAGTTTGATGCGAATTCAAAACTCTACGGTTCACTGAGCGAGCTGAACGGTCTCACGCGGCCCAAGTCGGGAGGTCAAACCCGTCATCCTGCCTTCTCGAGCAGACTCCAATTGATTTCGCGACCCTTCACCATGTCCGCCGTCACGACGAAGTCACGCAGCTTCCTCTGAGCGGGCAGGTTGTACATCATTTCCAACATTAAATCTTCAAGGATCATTCGCAGGCCGCGAGCGCCCACTTTGCGCTGCAGCGCCAGGTCAGCCACCGTCTCGAGAGCGTCGTCGGTAAAACGCAGGCGTACGTTTTCAAATTCGAAGAGCCTCTGATATTGACGTACCAGGGCGTTTTTCGGTTCCGTCAGAATCCGGACCAGCGCCGTGCGGTCCAGATCGTTCAGCACGCCCATCACCGGCAAGCGTCCCACAAACTCAGGGATCAGGCCATAGCGAATCAGGTCCGTCGGCTGCGACTGCTCCAGCATCTCGATATTCCGCCGGGTTGAGGTTGTCGGCTGCACGTCCACGTGGAATCCCATCGCCTTTTGGCCCACGCGCCGCTCGATGATCTTTTCCAGGCCCACAAACGCCCCGCCGCAAATAAACAGAATGTTCGTTGTATCGACCGCGGTGAACTCCTGGTGCGGGTGCTTCCGGCCGCCCTGCGGGGGAACGTTGGCAATCGTCCCTTCCAGTATCTTCAGCAGTGCTTGCTGCACGCCCTCGCCCGAAACGTCGCGCGTGATCGAGGGGTTCTCGTCCTTTTTCGAAATTTTATCGATTTCGTCTATATATATGATGCCTTGCTGAGCTTTTTGGACGTCCCCATCCGCCGCCTGCAGAAGTTTCAGGATGATGTTTTCCACATCCTCGCCCACATAACCGGCCTCAGTCAGCGTCGTCGCATCCACAATCGCAAACGGCACGTCCAGCATGCGCGATAGGGTCTGCGCCAGGAGCGTCTTGCCCGTGCCCGTCGGGCCGATCAGTAGAATATTTGACTTGGCAAGCTCCACATCGCCCGGCTGCCGGTTCAAGAACACGCGCTTATAGTGGTTATAGACCGCAACGGCCAGCTTCTTCTTCGTCTTCTCCTGGCCGATCACGTATCCATCGAGGAACGTCTTGATCTCCGGCGGCCGCGGCAGCCGCTTGTTTGCGGGGCTCGCCTGCTCGCGCTTTTCATCCTCGAGAATCTGCTGGCAGACGCCCACGCACTCATTGCAAATGTACGAGCGCGGGTATTCCGAAGGAGAGCTGATGAGCTTCTCGACTTGCTCTTGCGTTTTGTGGCAAAACGAGCAGCGTAATGGCTCTTCTGGAGTGAACCGCTTCACCAGGATTGCCCCCTCTCGCCGGAATCTGCGGCGATCACGACGAAACTTTCCCCATTCTAGGACGGAAGGGCGATGAAGGGAAACGTTTCTTCGCTTTCACTACTAACCCTTTGGAACCCAGCCGCCAAACCTCAGCGATGCTTCGTGATGATTTCATCCACGATGCCGTACGCCTTCGCTTGCTCGGCCGTCATGATGAAATCCCGCTCCACGTCGCGTTCGATCTTTTCCAGAGGCTGGCCCGTATGTGAGGCGAGCAATTTATTCAACGCCTCGCGCGTCCGTATGATTTCCTTCGCATGAATATCGATGTCCGTGGCCTGGCCAGAGAGGCCGGACATCCAGGGTTGGTGGATGAGAACTCGTGAATTCGGCAGCGCGTATCGCTTCTTCGGCGTCCCCGCCGCAAGCAGCACCGCCGCAATCGATGCGGATTGCCCGATGCAATATGTCACCACGTCCGGCCGCACGAACTGCATCGTGTCGTAAATCGCCATCCCGGCCGAAATCGAGCCGCCGGGCGAATTGATGTAAACCGAAATGTCCTTCTCGGGGTCCTCCGACGCAAGGAAAAGAAGCTGCGCCGTCACGAGATTGGCCACGTGATCGTCGATCGGAGTCCCGATGAAAATAATGTGATCTTTCAGCAGGCGCGAATAAATATCGTAGGCCCGCTCGCCCCGGTTAGTCTGTTCCACCACCATCGGAACCAGGGTCGTTGCACGCGGCAGTGCGTAGTCGTCGCTATGTCTCATGTGGAAAGTGTATGTGCCCTGTGGGGGACCCGGTCTCACGCGCTCTTTGCTTCGACTCGGGCGGAGCGGTAAAGAAAATCAATCGTCTTATCGCTTCGCAACTTCGATTTCATCCTATCGAGCGCTCCCTGCTTTGTCAAGCGAGCGCGCAACGCCGGCGTCGACTCTCCGCTGTGCTGGGCCAGGTGCGCAATCTCTTTTTCCAAATCTTCCTCGCTCGGATCAATCTTTTCTTCGGTGGCGATCCGATCCAAAATGATTTCCGCCTTCACGTCGTCTACGGCGCGATCGTGCTGCCGGCGCCGCATGGCTACCCAATCCACGTTTACCGCGCGCGGATCGACTCCTTGCGCCGCCAGCGTCCTCACGGCCCGCTCGAGCCGCACGTCCATTTGCCCTTCCACCAGCGATTCGGGCACCGGAAACTCATTGCGCTCGATCAGCATTTCCAGAATCTTTTCGCGCGCCTGCGCCGTCTGCCGCTGCTCTTTCGCAGCTTCGAGATCGGTCCGGATTTTCTTCTTCAACTCGTCGAGCGTCGTAATCCCGGCGCCCTCGCCCGCCGCATCCTTCGCGAACTCGTCATTCAACTCCGGCAGCTTTTTCTCTTTGATCCCTTCGACTTCGATCTTGTACGTATATGTTTTGCCCTTCAGATTCTCGTCGGGATAGTCATCCGGATAGGTCGCCTCAAACTGCTTCGTATCGCCCACCGAGGCGCCCCGCAAATTCTCCGTGAAGCTCGCGAGGGTCTCTTCCGAGCCGACGTGGCACAAAATATTATCGGCCTCCACCGGATCGCCTCCGCCGTGCGGAGTGCCATGCAGCTTGATCTGCGCGTAGTCGCCGTCTTGTATTGCACGCCCCTCGACGGGAACAAAAGTCGCCGCTCGCTCGCGCAACTCCTCGATCGTCTTGTTCACCTGCTCGTCGTTCACTTCGACGGAATCGACTTGCACTTCCAGGTTTTTGTAATCCGCCAGCGTAAATTCCGGCAGCACCTCGAAGATGGCGTGAAACTTAAGCGGCTCGCCTTCCTTGAACTCCACTTTGTCGACCTGCGGATCGGTGACCGGCAAAATCTTTTTCTCGTCCAGGGCCTTGCGCAAAAATTCAGGTACAAGCGACTGCACCACCTCGCCTTCAATGTCGCTCGCAAATCGCCGCCGGATCAGCGTCGCCGGCGCCTTCCCCGGACGAAATCCTGGTATACGCGCCACGCGCGCGATGTCCCGCGTAATCTTGTCCGCGGCCTTTTGTACATTGTCCGCCGGAATTTCCAGCTCAATTTCTCGCTTGCAAGTAGCAGCCGTAGCTTCTGTCATGAGTTAGTCTCAGCCTCTGTGGCGCCCCGCCCTTGTGGGGGCTAGCTAGTATACCAAGTACGGAGGAATTTTCAGTTCACCCCCTTTTGTGACCGCGATTAGAATTTTTTTCGCCGATTGTTTTCAGCGATTTGCGCCGACTTCTCATTATTTTCATTTGCGATTAGAAAGGCTGTGAACGGTGAGAGGCGACTGGTGAACCGCTCGCCCTTCGATTCTGGCGGGCCGATGTTTCCCGTTTGGGGAGTCAGCGACACCGGCTTCGCCTTTTTTGCGCTTTTGCACCTCCAAAACAGCTAATTTACTATCGATTAGAAATTTGGATCTGTTGCAAATACTGGAGTTGCGGCGTTTTCTAATCGCAGCGATATCGATTAGAATCGGCCACTTTGGGGGCGTTTTGGGGTAGCCCCGGACGGGCAGGCTGGTGCCTGCTGCTGCAGGATTGGCGACCGCGGCCACGGTTTTCATGTTGAAGTTTGAAGGCAACAGTTTACCACAGGCATACGTCTCGTGTCAATGCAAAAATGTGAGGAACTGCGGAGGTATAGGAAGCAGAGGGCGTAGAGGAAGCGGAGGAGAAAATCAAAGGAGCCAGTACGGAGCCTGATAGCACTCCTGGCGGTTAAAGGCGCGGTATTGGCAGGCTAAAAGGGCCTTATTTCGGCTTAAATGTGGCGTTTTGCACGCTAAATGCGGCTTATTTGCACGCGTTCGCA
>Ga0335073_10001069_pt1 | contig 36230 bp, 25 predicted proteins | sample Lox_Sample_22_FD_207093 | JGI IMG/M metagenome (GOLD analysis project Ga0335073, IMG submission 207093) | Soil microbial communities from Loxahatchee National Wildlife Refuge, Florida, United States - Lox_Sample_2.2 | ecosystem: Environmental > Terrestrial > Soil > Wetlands | place: USA... | reverse complement strand
CGTCGCGGATCACCGTGTCGTCAGGTATGCCGTGGCAGATAACCTCGTTCAGCGAGGTGCACAACGACTTCGGGTAGCCCCGGTAGCCGAGCGTGGACGGGTAGGCACCGCGGGAGACCAGGAAGTCGTGCCCCACCTTGTCAAGGTAGTCCGTGGTGACGCCCGGCTGCACGTGCTTGCCGACCTCTTCCAGGGCCTGCGCCGCGAGCTTGCAGGCGACCCGCATCCGGGTGATCGTGTCGGCGTCCTTCACGTCCGGTTCGCCGAGCGTGGGCTGCTTCTTGCCCACGTATTCGGGACGCTGGATGTTGGCGGGAACCTGCCGGGTCGGAGATAGCCGGCCCGGGTGGAGCAGAGTGGCCATGTTTTGCGAGTCTAGTAGGCATGGCGAACTCCGACGAGCAATGGTGGTTCTGCACACGGCACATGACGGTCGAGCCGGCCGACACGCCCTGCCCGGGCAAGGACCTGCTTGGCCCTTACCCGACGAGAGAAGAAGCGGCCCACGCGCTGGACAAGGTCAAGGAGCGCAACGAGGCCTGGGACAAACAGGACTAAGGGCGAGCCCGCGGCATCCACGTCACCGGACCGGCGTCACGCATGGGTACCGCTTGGATGCCGCAACGATGCGGCATCCAAGCGGGCGTCAGGCGGCGGATCGGGCTAGTCTAGACACCGTGAGCAATCAGTTGCCGCCGGCCGCTGAGGCCCGGCTGGCGGAGATCAGGCGCAGCGGCACCTGGGGATCGTCGCTCACGTCCGACGAGTTCGCCGCGGTTCGCTCCGCGGGCTTCGAGCCGGTCGGCCAGGTTCTCGGCGCGGCGGTCTACAACATCGGCTACACCGGCGGCTACGGCTGTCCCGGGGCATGGGGCGGCTACTCGTACGGCTGGGCTCCCGCCTCGCGGACGCAGGTATCGAGCAAGGGCGGCTACGGCTCGTTCGGGCCGATGGTGCAGACCATGTACGAGGCGCGCCGCGCGGCCATCAGCCGCATGGTCGCCGAGTGTACGGAACTCGGCGGACACGGCGTGGTCGGGGTTCGCCTGACCATCGGGGAATTCCCGGCGGGCGGTCTCGAGTTCAAGGCGATCGGCACCGCGATCCGCGCGCCGTTCGCGCCGGTGCTCCGCCGCCCGTTCACCTCGGACCTGTCTGGCCAGGACTTCGCCAAGCTGCTGCACAGCGGCTGGATGCCGGCCGGCCTTGCCCTCGGCATCACGATCGCGGCCAGGCACGATGACTGGCGAACGGTTGGTCAGACCCGCTGGTCGGCGGGCAATGCCGAGGTCGACGGCTGGACGGCCCTGGTCAACGACGCCCGCCACGACGCGCGCCAGCAGCTTGCCGCCGACGTCAAGCGCCTTGGCGCCGAGGGCGTGGTCGTCGCGAGCATGGACATGAGGGTCCGCGAGCGCGAATGTCCCGCCCAGGAGGGCGGCCGCGATCACATCATCGAGGCGGTCAACATAGGCACCGCGATCGTCCGGTTCAAGAGCCCTCACCAGGAACGTACCCGGCAGGCTCCGCTCGCCATCATGTCGCTCGACCCGCAGCGGCGTCAGGCGGCGCGTGTCGACATCGGCCAAAACAGGCGATAGAGCACAGAAGATAAGAGGACGTCGATGACCAACCAGCAGATCGATCTCGGCGCGGCCGGCGTCCCCCAGGACGCGATTAAGCGGCTCGCCGAGCTGCAGCCGGGCAAGGCCGGCTCGATCTTCACCTCGGACCTGTCGGTGAACGAGTTCCTGCTGGTCCGCGAGGCGGGGTTCCGGCCGCTTGGCCTGGTGCTCGGCTCGTCGATCTATCACGTCGGGCTCCAGATCGGCCGCTGGAACAAGAACCAGGAACTCAACGTCCTGTCCCAGGCGATGTACCACGCACGGGAGCTCGCGATGTCCCGGATGGAGGCCGAGGCGGACGCGCTCGGCGCCGACGGCATCGTCGGCGTGCGCCTCGAGGTGGAGATGAAGGAGTTCGGCGCCGACATCGCGGAGTTCATCGCGGTGGGTACCGCCGTGAAGGCAGAGCCAGGCGCCGGAGGCGGCGGGGTGACGAACTGGCGGAACAACAAGCGCCAGCCGTTCACCTCCGACCTGTCCGGCCAGGACTTCTGGACGCTGATCAGGGCCGGTTACGCGCCCCTCGGCATGGTCATGGGCTCGTGCGTGTACCACATCGCGCACCAGCGCTTCGCGTCGGTCATCGGCAACATCGGGCGCAACGTCGAGATCGAGCAGTTCACCCAGGCTCTCTACGACGCCCGCGAGCTGGCCATGTCCCGGATGCAGGCCGAGGCCGAGGAACTGCACGCGGAGGGCATCGTCGGCGTCCAGCTCCGCCAGCACTCGCACACCTGGGGCTCGCACACCACCGAGTTCTTCGCCATCGGCACCGCGGTCCGCCCGCTCCGCGACGACCACGTGATCGAGCGGCCGACCATGGTCCTGTCTCTCGACGCTTAATTGCTGGGTTGCGGTGGGCCACGAGGTGTCCACGCGCGCTGCTCTTCTCGGACCAACTAAAACCGGTTGGCCCGGGGAGAAGGTGCGCTGAGACACCACCGCCGCCCGCCGCTTCTCCCTCGAGCGCCGCACGCACGCGGCCCTGGTGGTCATTTTCGTGGAAACTTTGCGCAAGGTGGAAGAAAAGCGTCCACTGCGCACGCGGAAGTGACATTTTGCGCAAAGTTTCCAGCGTTATCCGCTCGGCGCCGAAGCTGGCGCACGGATTCCTACCCGTTGGGGCCGGCGACTGTGTCCAGGAGGCGGGCTAGGCGGGCGCGGAGGCCGCGGTTGCGCGAGCCGGTGTCGCGGTCGCCTGCCGCGGCGGAGACCAGGTGCTGGCCGGCGTCGAAGGAGAGCGCTTCCGGCACGGCCAGGGCCTCGTGGGCCAGGGCGTCTAGTTCCGGGTCGTCGCTGTCCAGGGCGAGGATGGTGGCGCCGGTCTTCCGCGCGTCGTTGACGCGCTCCAGGAGCGGGACGGGGGCGGTGTCCTGCGCCACGACGAACAGCGTCTCGCCACGGCGGGCCGCCTCTAGGCGGGCGAGCCCGACGGCGAGATGCGGCGGCGCGTCCGGCGGCGGAGACCAGCGGACGAGCGTGGGCGACAGTTCCGCGACGCCGGACAGCCGCGACTCGTCGTCCAGGTGCGCCGTCATGTGCCACGGCTCGAAGTCCGGTGTTCCGACGACGAGCAGCCCACCCGGCGACCTGGGGGTTGTGCGGAGCGCGCGGCCTAGCAGACGTGCTTGCTCCAGCCACCCTGAGCCAGACATGAGCGCACGGAGCGTAGCAACCTGGTCTGCGTCCACTTACCCAGCATGCATGCGGAACCCGCGCCGTGCACGCCCGACGTGCAGAATGGCCCCGGGCTCAACCGGCCGTTATCATCACTGGTGTCGTTGAGCACCCCTAGCTAACCCGCACCCCAGGCAGGCTCCGACTCAGGTCTGCTGGAACTCGACGCGGTTGCCGAAGGGGTCGTGCGTATGGAACCGCCTTACGCCGCGGATCTCGTTGTCCGCCCGGACGCACTCGTAGCCCGCCGCGCCCAGCGCCGCCTCGAGAGCATCCAGATCCACGACGAGGAGCGCGGGGTGCGCCTTGCGGGCCGGAGCGAACGGCTCCTCGACGCCGAGATGCAGGACCGCGCTGCCCGACGAGAACCAGCAGCCGCCGCGGACCGCGAGGACCGGCGGCTTCGGCAGTTCGGTCATCCCGAGCAGCCCGGCGTAGAAGGTCCGTGCCGCGTCCTCGCGCCCGCGCGGCATCGCCAGCTGGACGTGGTCAAACCCAGTGATCACCGCGACCTCCCAGATGTCTCGACATAAAGATACTTGACGTCGACTTTGGAAGAAAGGATGTGCAACCGGGCGCCCTAGGGTAGCGGGCACGACCGTTACCCGACAGCAGGATTGGCGCGCAGGGCAGGGGAAATTCGCCCGCGCCTTCTGCACCGATTGAGGGACGGGCAGTGCCGCCGCGCCGCACGTCCTTACCCGCGACCTGGCCGTCCGGGCGGCTCATCCGGCCGCACCGGGACGGCCAGGAACGAGGGGCGGGATTGGGACGCGTTCCTTGGCGGCGTCAGGAACGGCGAATTCGACCGCAAGCCCCGCAACCCGTAGCCGTTGGGCGTCACAGAGCTAGCAGCCAGTCGGCGGGTGCCGTAACGGCAGCCACCCTTACGGCCCGCACACCGCGAGGACAGTCCTCCGTGGGAGTCCGTCGCCCCTGCCGCCAACGGCGGTGAGAGGATCGAGGGTGACGCGATTAACGATGGAGGCGTAGATGAAGTTCGCCTGGCTGTGCAGCCACGAGTCCTACCAGCCCGAGGACCTTGTCCGGCAGGCGGTCGCGGCCGAGGAGGCAGGGTTTGACGCCGTGCTCGGCAGCGACCACTTCCACCCCTGGGTCGACGACACGAGCGCGGCTGGCTTCGTCTGGTCATGGCTCGGCGCGGTCGCGGTCCAGACGAGCAACGTGCTGCTCGGCACCTCGGTCACCAGCCCGCTTTTCCACTACCACCCGGCACTCGTCGCACAGATGGCCGCGACCACCGACCGGCTGTCCGACGGCAGGCTGCTGCTCGGCGTCGGCACCGGCGAGGCGCTGAACGAGCGGCCACTCGGCTTCCCGTTCCCCGGCTACGCCGAGCGCCAGGCCCGGATGCAAGAGGCGCTGGAGATCATGCACCGACTGCTCGCGGGCGAGAAGGTGACGTTCCACGGCGAGTACTACACGGCCGAGACCGCCAAGCTGTACTCCCCGCCGAAGAGCGGCGTGCCGATCCTGATGGCCGCAGGCGGCCCGAAGTCCGCCGCGTTCGCAGGCACGTACGCCGACGGCCTCATCACCAGCGTGAAGGACCCGGCCGACACGGTGGCCAAGGTCATCGGCCCCTACCGCAAGGCCGCGACCGAGGCGGGCAAAGAGCACCTGGTGCTCGCCACCCGGTGGACGGTCCTCGCCGACGGCCCGGACAGGGCATGGCAGGCCCTGAGTTCCATGCGCGGCCTGCGCGCCCCGGGCCGCCTCGAGGCCACCGACCCGCAGGAACTGCGGATCAAGGCCGACGAGATGAACCGCGACGAGGTGCTGGCCAGCTACACCGTGATCCCCGACGCGGAGGGCCTGATCAGCGCCTACCGCCCGCTGGTCACCGACGTAGGCGCGGACATCGTGTCCATCCAGGTCTTGTGCGCAGACCCGTTTGCCGCGATCGAACTCATCGGCAAGGAAGTCCTGCCCAGGCTGCGCGAACTGGCCCCTTGATCCCCGTGGTCATGATCGCGAAAGAATAGCGCGGATTAACGGACGAGCAGGGATTAGCAGCGCCGATTTCCTGCGGTCAGCGCTCCTTCGCGGCTGACCGCGATACGCTGCCCGGCATTCCGGCAATGCCGGGCGGCGTCGTTCGTTCGCGCGCGACCCACCACGCAAGGCCACCGCGGAATTCCCTGCCAGCCCGACCGGCAACCGCCGGGGGCGAATACGGCAGAAGACAGCACGGGGCTCCTCGCCCCTGCGCGCACGCCGCACCCGGCGCCCGCGGCAGCACGCGGCTACCCAGGTGGCGCGCGGCTACCCCGGTGGCGCGGCCTACCGTGGCGGCGGCTGGTCTGAGTCCGTAATGGCCGGCATCATCATCGACTGCCCGCGGAACAGCGGGCTCTCACGGACCCGCTTCTCGATCGCCGCCGCCGACATCGTGTAGCCAAGGAACAGCAGCAGCGACGCCGCCTGCACGAGTATCACGAGCCAGATCGAGGAGCCGGCGAGGAAGTCGTTCAGCGCGTGCAGGATGGCCGGGACCGTAACGCCGAGGATGATCAACTGGACCCGGCGGCGACGGTAGTTAAGTGCCATTCCGATGAAGAAGCCGGCGATCCCTGCCCAGACCGCGTGCTGGAACCCGTCGACGAAGATGCGCTCGGCGAAGGCCAGCGCCGCGGTGACCGCCTCGTTCCTCGACGTCGCCTGGTTGATGCCGATGATGTCATTGGTGGTGTAGAAGGCCTGCTCAGCGATGCCGAAGGTGAGCCCGGCGATCGTGCCGAGGAACATCGCCATCCGGACGTCCAGCTTCACCGACCGGTACTTGAGCAGGAAGAGCCCGGCCAGCAGCACGGGCAGGGCCTTGGTGATCTCTTCGTTGAAGCCGACTACGAGGGCGGGCAGCAACGCGATCGAGCGGCTGATGTGCAGGGCGCCGTTGATGCGGATCGTCACGGCGTTGATCCAGACCAGCGTCCAGACGACGATCCCCACCGCGACCTGGATGATCTGCTTCCCGACGTGGCCGGGACGGATCAGCATCCAGAAGCCCATGAGCCACAGCGGCGCGATGTAGACGCTGTACGCCCACCCGGGAGTCGACAGGTCACTTGAGTGACTGAGCAGCGCCAGAAAGATCAGCGGGAGCAGCGCGTAGGCGATGACAAGCAACCGCAGCCCCTGGCGCCACCCGGAATCGTGCAGCCAGCTTTGCACGGGAAACAGGATCCCGAGCGCCGTGGCCAGCGGGTCCGTGGTCCGCGCGCCCCCGTTCCCGGCCCCGACCGTTAGCCGGGGTGGCGGCGGGGGAGGCGGAGGAGGCGGCGGTGCCGCCCATCGGTCCGCTCCGGCGGCGAACGTGGGAGCGGCCGGCTGGGCTGGCGGCGCATGCGGCACAGGGACCGCCGATGGCGCGGGCGCCGCGGGCGCGATGCGGAGCACCGGCCCGTCCGTGGTACCAAGCGCCAGGTCAAGCGGACGGTCCACGACGACCCGCGTGACGTGCTCTCCGTTCAGGAAGGTCGCCGCCGAGCCGACGTTTTCGAACTCCCAGCCGCCGGGCCCCAGGCGCAGCACGGCATGCTGCCTGGAAACGGTCGGAGCGCCCGTAACGAGGTCGTTGTCTGGGGAACGGCCGATCCGCGCCGACTGGCCAGGGCGGACGGTCACGTCCTTCCCCTCGAGGGACAGTCTGAGGTCGCCGCGGGGCACGTCCATCCGGGTCGGAGGCGCGAAGTGCCCTCCGGAAGAGATGTCCATTGCCCGCCCCCCGATCAGCCTATGCCCCGCTAAGAAGCCAGGTGAATTAAATCGCATTCCGCAGGATGTCGCATGTGTGTCGCGGCACAGGTGCGTCCTCGGCGCGCTCAGCATGACCCTCAATCCCGGCCGTCTCGCAAACACCAAAAGCTCTGGACGAAGAACGGTTCGTGTTTCACCCGTGAGGTGAAACACGACCCGTTCTTCGTGCACCCTTGGTCTTAGATCGTGACCTTGAGTCAGTTACTTATAGGAGTACTCCTCCGACGGGAAGGTGCCGCCCGCGACCTCCGCCGCGAACTCGGTCGCCGCCTCGTGCAGGATGCCGGCCAGGTCGGCGTACCGCTTCGCGAACTTCGGCGAGCGGGCGGAAAGCCCGGCCATGTCCTGCCAGACCAGGACCTGGGCGTCGCAGCCGGGGCCGGCCCCGATGCCGATCGTCGGTACCCGCAGCGACGCGGTGATCCGCGCGGCAAGCGGCGCGGGAATGCCCTCGAGCACGATCGAGAACGCGCCGGCCGCCTCCAGGGCCTTGGCGTCGTGCAGCAGCCGCTCGCCGTCCTCGCCGCGGCCCTGCACCCGGAAGCCGCCGAACGCGTGCACCGACTGCGGGGTGAGGCCGAGGTGGCCCATGACCGGGACGCCCGCGGCGGTGAGTTCCTCGACCTGGTGCGCGACCCGGAGGCCGCCCTCGAGCTTGACCGCGTGCGCGCCCGCTTCCTTCATGAACCGGACGGCGGCGTGCAGCGCCTCCGTCGGTGACGCCTGGTAGGAACCGAAGGGGAGGTCCGCGACCACCATCGCCCGGCTGGTTCCCCTGACCACCGCGGCGGTGAGCGGCAGCAGGTCATCCACGGTCACCGGGATCGTCGTGTCGTAGCCGAAGACCACGTTTCCCGCCGAGTCCCCGACGAGCAGCACGGGGATCCCGGCCTCGTCGAAGATCCCCGCGGTGAGCGCGTCGTAGGTGGTGAGCATCGGCCACTTCTCGCCGCGCGCCTTGGCGGCGGCGATGTCCCTGACCGTGACCCGGCCCGGCTTGCGGCCGCCGTAGAGCGGCTCGGCCTGGCTGACTGACGACGCGATGACAGACGACATGGCTGGAACCTCCAAGGAAGTCTCGAGGCGCCCCTGCGGCGTACCCGGACACTTCGATAATCGCACGCGAGAGGCGTGGGAGGATAATCGGGTGCTCAGTGATTTTGCCTCCAGCGCCGCCGATGAGATCGTCCGCCGCTTCCACGAGCGGGGCGGGCAGCCCGCGATCAGCTACGGCATTGTCCGCGACGGCAAGCTGGTGCACGCGGCGGGCTTCGGGCACCGGTCCCTCGGCGGGAAAAGCCCCGACGAGCGGACGGTCTTCCGCATCGCGTCGATGTCGAAGTCGTTCACCGCGTCCGCGATCATGCTGCTGCGTGACGCCGGGGAGCTCGCGCTCGCCGATCCCGCCGCGACGTACGTGCCAGAACTGGCGGGCTGGAGCAACGGGGCGGCGGACGCCGGGCCGCTGACGATCAGGCACCTGCTGACGATGACGGCGGGCTTCCCGACCGACGATCCCTGGGGCGACAGGCAGCAGGGGCTGCCGATCGATTCCTTCCGCGAACTGCTGGCTGGCGGGGTCACCTTCAACTGGGCGCCAGGCACCCGCTTCGAGTACTCCAACCTCGGGTACGCGGTCCTCGGCCTGATCATCGCGGCCGCGTCGGGCGTGCCGTACGACGAGTTCGTCAGGACGCGGCTGCTCGCTCCGCTCGGCATGACAAGGACCGGGTTCGCGGCGGACGAGTTTCCGGCCGCTGAGCTCGCGACCGGCTACCGGCGCGGACCGGAGGGCTGGCAGGAGCTGCCCTTCGACCCGTACGGCGCGTTCGCCCCGATGGGCGGCGTGTTCTCGTGCGTCGCCGACCTGGCGACCTGGACCGCCGGGTTCGCGGCGGCGTTCCCGCCCGACGCGACCGCCGGGGACGACCCGCACCCGCTGGCGACGGCATCGCGTCGGCTGATGCAGCTTCCGCAGGCGGTGACCGGCTGGCGCGCGCCGGACCGGATCCCCGGCGGCCCGCCGGCGGCGCCGTCGTACTACGGCTTCGGACTGTTCGTCGACGAGGACCCGGCGTTCGGCCGCGTGGTGAGCCACAGCGGCGGCTACCCGGGCTTCGGTTCCAACATGCGCTGGCACCCGGCGACCGGGCTTGGCGTCATCGCGCTCGGCAACGGGACCTACGCGCAGATGTCCGCCGTGACCGAAGCGGTACTGAGGGCGCTGCTTCCCCGTTCGACGGCCTATCAGGTGGCCCTCGCGCCCGCTGGTGCCGGGGCTGGTGCCGGGGCTGGCGCCGGGGCCGGTCCGGCTGCCGGCGCTCCGGGCGGACCGTGGCCGGAAACCCTGGCGGCGGCCGGTGCCGTAAACCGGCTGCTCCAGGACTGGGACGACGCCGCGGCCGACACGCTGTTCACCGAGAACGTCGCACTCGACCGGCCCTATCCTGAGCGCCGCGCCGACCTGGCGGTCCTCAGGACGAGGATCGGCGCCTTCACCGTCGACGCGGACCGCCCGGCGGAGTCCGACACCCCGGCGCAGCGCCGCTGGTGGCTCACCGGCGAAGGGGGCACGGTCGCCGTCACTATTCAGCTCAACCCGCAGCGTCCGCCGCGCGTTCAGTCCCTCACCCTCGCGATGCCGCCGGGCGAGGAGTCGGTCCTCGCCCGCGCCCTTGAGGCTGTGACCGAATGGCTCAACGGCGGTGCCGCGGACTGGCCGGACTCGCTGCCGCTCGCGCCCGGGGCGGACGGCGGCCTGATCGCCCGGCGGCTGCGGATGGCGGCCGCCTGGGCCGGCCCGATGACCCCCGGGGCCTGCCAGGCCGGCGACGGCCGGGCCTCGGCCGCGGTCGAGATGGTCGGCGAGCACGCGACGGTGACCCTTTTCCTCCTGGTCAACCCGGCCACCGGCGAACTCCGCCAGGCCGACGTAGCTGTGTTAACCCGGGGGGCGACCCCCGGACCCCCGGTGTCCGCCCCGGCGGCCCTGATCGCAAAGAGCGCGATCGTATCAGGGCCGCCGGCGCCGACAGAAGCTGCGTGGTGGGTCCTGCTCCTTGAATTGCTCCTCCCGGGGGGCGACCCCGGTCCCCGCGACGAAAAGCTGCGGGGCGACTCCTGCTCCGTGAACTGCTCTCCCGGGACCCCCTTACCGCGATGTGGGCGCGGGCGGCAGCGATCACAAAAGGTGCGATCGGGCCGGAATAGATTCCGATACGGACTCGTTCCGTATCGATAGTGCGGTCCGGGTGCCGATGGTAACGGACGGGACCCGCTCCGGCCGCGCGATCAGCTTCCAAGTCCTTGAAGGGGCTCATGGACACTCAGACGATTCAGCGCAGGCGGTGGGTCATTCTCGGCGTCGTCGTCGTAGGCCTGCTCGCCATCGTCATCGACAACACCGTTCTCAACGTCGCACTGAAGACGATCGCCAACCCGGTTGGCGGCCTCGGTGCCAGCCAGTCCGAGCTTGAGTGGGCGATCAACTCCTACACGCTCGTCTTCGCCGGCCTGCTGTTCACCTTCGGCGTGGTCGGTGACCGGATCGGCCGCAAGCGCACGCTCATGGCCGGCCTCATCCTGTTCGGCCTCGGCTCACTGTTCTCCGCCTACTCGCACTCGCCGGACCAGCTCATCGCAGCCCGCGCGGTCATGGGGCTTGGCGGCGCGGCGGTCATGCCGCAGACCCTGTCGATCATCGCCAACGTCTTCGAGCCCGCGGAGCGAGCCCGGGCCATCGGCATCTGGACCTCCGCGGTCGGCATCGGCGTGGCCATCGGCCCGGTGCTCGGCGGCCTGCTTCTCACCCACTTCTGGTGGGGCTCGGTCTTCCTGATCAACGTCCCGGTGACGATCGCCGGCGCGGTCGCCGCGCTCATCCTGATCCCTGAGTCGCGCAACCCCGCGCCCGGCAAGATCGACTACCTTGGCGTGCTCGGCTCGATCCTCGGCCTGGTCCTGGTCGTCTTCGGTATCGTGCAGGGCGGCGACGGCGAGCCGTGGGGAAGCCTCGGCGTGCTCGGCCCGCTGTTCGGCGGGCTCGCGGTGCTGGCGCTGTTCGCCTGGTACGAGAGCCGTATCGAGCACCCGAGCCTCGACGTCCGGCTCTTTAAGCACCGGACCCTGTCTGCCTCCGTGGGATCGATCGCGCTGCTCTTCTTCGGCATGGGCGGCGTCTACTTCTTCACCAGCTTCTACCTGCAGAACGTCCGCGGTTACAGCCCGCTGGAGACGGGTGCGCTCGCGGTGCCGTTCGCGCTCGGCCAGTTCGTGATGTCACCGCGCAGCGCCTCGCTTGTCAGCCGGTTCGGGGTCCGCTCGGTGATGGTCGCGGGCATGCTCGCCAACGCGGTCGCCATCGGCGGCTGGGCCTTCCTCAGCGGGTCGTCCCCGATCTGGATCGTGGCGGTGCTGTTCTTCGTCCAGGGCGCCGGCCTCGGCGTGGCCGTGCCCGCCGCGACCGCCGCCGTCATGGAGGCGCTGCCACGCGAGCGGGCCGGCGCCGGCTCCGCGCTGACCAACACCGCCCGCCAGGTCGCGGTGGCCCTCAGCGTCGCGGTGCTCGGATCGATCCTGTCGTCGGCCTACCGCTCCTCGCTGACACCGACGCTGGCGCACCTGCCCGCGGCGGCGCGCAACGCGGCCGGCTCGTCGATCACCGCAACCCAGGCCCTCGCCGGGGAGCTCGGCCGCGCCGGGCAGTTCCTGCTGGCCCCGGCCGACTCCGCGTTCGTGGACGCCATGCGGATCACCACCGCCATCGCGGCGGCCCTCGCGATCGTCGGCGGCCTCGCGGTGCTCCGCTGGTTCCCCGGACGCAAGCGGCCTACGATCGAGGAGCTGGTCGCCGCCGAAGTCGCGGCGGCCGAACGCGACCTTGTGCGCGGCCTTGAGGAGGCCGTGCTGCCGGACCGTCCCGAGCTGTCGGAGCGGTAAGCAGCCATAACCAGTTATCCGAACGAAGGAGGGTTCCCGTCATGCGCACTCATGACCGTCGTGTCGACGATGACGTGACCCCCGAGGCGGTCACCGGGGACCCCGCGACCACCCCCGCGCCGAACGTGCGCGCGGCCCCGGCGTCCAGCCATCTCAGCAGCGGCCTTGCCGTCCCGGGCGTCAAAGGCGCCCGCGACGCCGGTGCCGGCCCGGTTGGCGGCGCGGCCCAGGGGGTGAGCGGCGCGGCCTGGGAGGTTCCCGTCATGCTTACTCGTGACAGTGGGGTCGACGATGACGTGACCCCCGAGGCGGTCACCGGGAACCCCGCTGCCGCGTCCGCGCCGAACGTCCGCGTCGCCCCGGGTGCCGCGGGCGCCGGGGAGGCCGGCGCCGCCCCGGCCGTCGCCCCGGTTCCGGAAGTCGCCGGCTGGGACTGCGACGTCGCCCCCGAGTGCAGCGCTGACGCCGCGGACGACGCCAGCTCTGACCCAGGCCATGCCCGTGACACCGCCCGCCGTCCCGGCCGCCCCCGCAGCGAGCGGGCCGAGCAGGCGATAATCGACGCCACGATCGAGGCGATCGGGGAGTGCGGCATCGACGGCGTCCGCTGCGAGGACGTGGCCACCAGGGCCGGAGTCGGCAAGGCCACGCTGTACCGGCGCTGGCCGGGCAAGGAAGACCTGCTGATCGCGGCGTTCGCCGCGATGCGGCGGCCGCTGCCCGAGCCTCGCGGTGAGTCGGTCCGCGACGACCTGATCGCCCTGCTCACCGTGGTCGCCGCCGACTCCGACGACCCCCGCTACGCGCAGCAGTACGCGCTGCTGCACGGCGCGGGGGAGCGCTTCCCCCGCCTCGTCGCCCGGTACAAGGAGCGCGTGGTCGAGCCGAGGCGTGAACTCGTCCGCGCGGTGCTGCGCCGCGGCATCGAGACCGGCGAGATCCGCCCGGACACCGACGTCGAGGTCGCCATGCTCCTGCTGACCGGGGCGATCATGGCCAGGGGCAAGCACGACCCGACCCCGGTCGCTCCGGGCTTCGTCGCCCGCGCCGTCGACGAGCTCCTCCAGGGCATCGCCCCCTGCTAGCGGGTATCCCCTCCGCTGGGACGGGCCGACCTCGGCTGGCGGGCTTGCGCCCGCTGGCCGGCCGTCGGATCCGCGCTAGCGGGCTCGGCCCGGTTCGATGGCTTGGCCGCCCTAGGTGAGCGGTGCCGTCCCACTTCGTGCTCGAGCCGGGCGTTCTCCCGGTCACGAGGGCCCCGTCCCTAGCAGGGGCCCGGAACTGGACACACCGAGGCTGGCGCCTTCACAACCCTTCTGGGGGACGGTTGAGGCCGCAAGTCCCGCCGCCGTCGGCCGCCGGTTCAGTCTGGGAGTCGGCCGCCGGTTCTGCCGGGAGTCGGCCGCCGGTTCAGCCGGGAGTCGGCCGCCGGTTCAGCCGGGAGTCGGCCGCCGGTTCAGCCGGGAGTCGGCCGCCGGTTCTGCCGGGAGTCGGCCGCCGGTTCTGCCGGGAGTCGGCCGCCGGTTCAGTCTGGGAGTCGGTCGCCGTTCAGCCGGAAAAGGGTTCCCGCCAACGGCTGGTGATGGGCAGCCGGCGGTCGCGGCCGAAGTTCTTCTGGCTGATCTTCGGGCCTGGCGGGTACTGGCGGCGCTTGTACTCGGCTAGGTCAACCAGGCGGATCACCCGCTCGACAAGCGCCGGGTCGTGCCCCTCCGCGATCAGTTCCGCCGACCCCATGTCCTTCTCGACGTAGTCGTCGAGCAGCGCGTCGAGGATCTCGTACGCCGGCAGCGAGTCGGTATCGAGCTGTCCTGGTGCGAGTTCCGCGGACGGCGGCTTGCTGATGGAGTTCGGCGGGATCGGGGGAGTGAGTCCCCGCCGTTCCGCCTCCGCGTTGCGCCACCGGGACAGCGCCCAGACCAGCGTCTTCGGCACGTCCTTGATCGGGCCGAATCCGCCGGCGGAGTCGCCGTACAGGGTCGAGTACCCGGTGGCGAGTTCGCTCTTGTTCCCGGTGGTGAGCACGAGGTGCCCCTCGTTGTTGGACACCGCCATGTTGATCACGCCCCGCACCCGGGACTGCAGGTTCTCCGCGGGCAGGCCGCTGACCGGGAAGTCCGCGAGCCCGTCACGGAACGCGTCCACGATCGCCTGAATCGGGATCGTCCGCGCGTTGATCCCCTGCCGCTTGACCAGGTCCTCCGCGTCGGTCACCGAGTGGTCCGACGACCACCTGCTCGGCATCAAGATCACGTACACGTTCTCCGGCCCGAGCGCGTCCGCCGCGATGGTCGCGACCAGGGCGGAGTCGATCCCGCCAGACAGCGCGAGCAGCACCGACCTGAACCCGTTCTTCCGCACGTAGTCCGCCGTCCCGAGCACCAGCGCGGCATACACCTCGGCGAGGTCATCCAGCCGGGGCCAGAACGGCCCCGGCTCACCGCTCTGGTCGTCGGCCGCGTCCTCGCCGGCCGCGCTCGCGCCCGCGTCCGGCCCGGCGCCCCTGCCCGCGTCCACGCTGGCGACGCTGCGCGCGCCCGCGTCCGGTCTGGTGCCCCTGCCCGCTTCCGGGCCGGCGCCCCTGCCCGTGTCTGTGTCCGGTCTCGTGCCGCTGCCCGCGTCCGGGCCGCCGTCGGTGCCCGCGACACTGCCTGCCTGGCCCGGGGTGATCCTCTCCTCCGCCGCGCTCGGAACCGCCATTTCCGGAATTTCCGGCAACGCCACCCGCTCGATCGTGATCAGCGTGCCGTCACCGGCGTCCACCGCCTCACCCTGGGCGTATGAAGCGGATGAAAGTGCCATCGGTGCTGCTATAGCGACACCTACGGCACTTTCCTGCCGCTCGGCTTCCTGCCGCTTGTCCCCGCTGCTCGCCGCGGGCAGGTCGAGGTCGGCGACGATCAGCGCCTCCTCAAACTGCGGCCCCCGTGCGAGCGGTTCCCCCGACGCCGAAACGAGGATGGAATCCCCGTCGAAGACCAGTTCGTCCTGCCCGCCAACCAGGTTGCAGTAGGCGAGGGCGGCCCGGGCCTCCCGTGCCCGCCGCTGCACGAGGTCAAGCCGGACGTCGTCCTTGCCCCGCTCGTACGGCGACGCGTTCGGCACCACGAGCAGCGAGGCCCCGGCGTGCCGCGTGACCGCCACGGGCCCGCCGTCCTGCCACAGGTCCTCGCAGATCGCGACGGCGACATCCACGGCCTCGCCGGTTTCGGGTACCGGCACCCGGAACACGGGCAGCGTGTTCCCCGGCACGAAGTACCTGAACTCATCGAAAACACCGTAATTCGGCAGATGGTGCTTTGCGGACGTGATGACGACCCGCCCGCCGTGCAGCACCGCCGCCGCGTCAAGTGGCGCTCCGGCGGGCAGTCCCGTCCGCGGTGCAAGCCCCGGCCGCCGGTCCAGGTACCCGACCACCACGGCGATTCCGCCGAGCCGTTCGACGCTCAGCCGCTCGGCCACCTCGCGGAGCGCCTCGATCGACGCCTCGACGAACGACGCCCGCAGCGCCAGGTCCTCCACCGGGTAACCGGTCAGTGCCATTTCCGGAAATACCACGACACGCGCGCCGCGCGCCGCCGCGCGCCGCGTCCACTCAACGATGATCTCAGCGTTCCCCGTCAGGTCCCCGACGGTAGCGTTCACCTGCGCAAGCCCGATCCGCAACATAGCCACCCTCTCAGCTTAGGTGGCCGCCGCCTCTCTCTTCCGTCCAGCACCCGCGACCATGACCGCCCCGGCCTGCTTTTCACGCCCCGTTGCGCCCTCCGTGATCCGCGCCCGCGGCGGTGTCCATCGCTCAGGCCCCGTGACGCTGTGCGCGGTTTCCCTGCCGTGACGCTGCCCGCCGCTGTCCCCGTGCGGCAGCGTCTCGGTCGAAGTGCATCAGCGTCTGCGGTGCCCGGGTACGCGCGCCGCCCCGGATCACCGGCAGCTCGTTCCTAGCCCCGATACGCGCCGCCCCGGATCACCGGCAGCTCGTCCCGCGCCCGATATGCGTCACCGCGGCCCGCGCCCATTAACTCGCCATTTAATGAGTAAGGCCAGAGGCTGCTACGAATTAGCCGCCGGCACCGCGATGCCCTGCACTCCCGTCACAGCTTCATCGATATTGATCGCCCCCACCGAGAGCCGCTCCGGCGGCGTCCTCGATTGCCAGATCGGGACGGTGCCGGTGCCCCAGGAGCGTCACCGGGAATGGCACTGGGGTGCTGACCGCAAAACGCCACGAGAACCATTCCGCTTGACATATCGTCACGTTCAGTGGACCACGCGATATGAGGTGATGTATGCGGACACGCCTCTCCAGTGCGACGACGGCGGCGCGCGCACTAGCGCAGCGTGCCGCCTGGCGGTCCCGCTGGCTGGAATTCAGCACCCTCGTTCTGATCACGATCGTCCTCATCAGCTGCCTTGACCGCCCGTGGGGAAACCCGCCCATGCTCGCCCCGCTGCTGGCGGTCCCGCCCGCGCTGGCCGGCATCGGCGCGACCACGGTGCGGCGGCCGCTGGCCTACGGCGGGGTCAGCCTGCTCGCCGCCATCGTCGTCGCGTTCAAGCCCACCGAATACGCCGGATGGCTGCCGGGCGCGACAATGTTCACCGTTGCCGTCATCACGGCGGTGGCCGCCGCGGGCACGGCCACGGACATGCGGCAGAAACGGCGGATCGCCGAGGTCACATCCGTCGCGGAGGCGGCGCAGCGCGCCCTGATGCGACCGCCGCCGCCGCGCCTTGGCCCCGTCGGCTTCGACGTCACGTACGTGGCCGCCGCCGCGGAGGCGAAGGTGGGCGGCGACCTGTACGAGGCCGTGGCCACCCGGCAGCACGGCATCCGCGTGATCATGGGCGACGTGCGCGGCAAGGGCCTCGGCGCGATCGAGCTCGCGGCGGACGTGCTCGGCACGTTCCGCGAACTCGCCCACGACGCATACACCCTGGCCGAACTGGCGGCTCGCCTGGACGCCGGCCTAGGCCGGGGCCTGGGCAGGCACGAGGAGTTCGTCACCGCGCTGCTCGTCGAGATCGACCCCGAATCGGGACGGACATCGATCTACAACTGCGGTCACCCGCCGCCGCTGCTGATCCCGGCACTGCCCGGCCGCGATACCCCGGGCGGGCGCGACACTCCGGCCGGGCGCGTCACCCTCGTCGAGGTGCCCTCGCCGGCGCCGCCGCTCGGACTGCTCGGCCTTGGCGACTGCTCCGGCGCCGAGCTGGCGATCGCCCTGCAGCCCAACGACCAGCTTCTCCTCTACACCGACGGCGTCACCGAGGCCCGCGACGCCAGGCGAGCGTTCTACCCGCTGCCCGACCGGGTGAGCGCCCTTGCTTCCAGGGCGGCGGGCCAGCCGGCGGGCAAGCCGGCACTCAGGCAGGTCGCGAACGGCAGCACCGACGGCCCTGCCCGTCAGGGCCTGCTCGACCTCGTCCGCGCCGACCTGCTCAAGCACGTTGGCGCACCCCTCGACGACGACGCGGCCATGCTCCTGGTCCGCGCACCGGCGACCTGGCCGGCCGCCAGCGCCGCCACGTCCCCCGCCCACGCGCCCCGGGTCGCCTCCGCAAGCTAGCGGCCAGCCAGCGCGCAGGGTCGCGCGTCAGCACGTGCTCCGACCGCCCCGCCCGCCAGGCTGCTTGACCTCGTTCGCACCGCGCCGCGACGACCCAGCCCCGCCCGCGCATCGTCTCAGCAAGCTGACGGCAAGCAGGACCCGCGGCCGGTCAGGCTCTCCTGGTTGCTGCCGCGAGTCGGACTCCCGCGACCCCGTTCGGGTCCGGTCCGCGAGTAATCCCGACGCCACGGGAAGCTCATGCGGGATCGCCGGCGGAACAAGATCTCCGGACATATCGTCTTTGCGCCTCGTCGTGCGATATGTAGGGGGTATGCGCATGCACCTGCGCATCGGTAACCGCGCGCGGACCGGTGCGGGAGCAAGACAAGCGGCGAAGCGGCCTCCCAGTCCATGGAACTGGCAGGTACGCTGGCTCGACCTCGGGCTCGTTACCGCCGTGGTCGTCACCGTGGTCGTCTGCCTCACCAAGGTCTGGCCTGCCCCGCTGGAGCTCACGCCGCTGCTCGCCGTCCCGCCCGCGCTTGCCGCCGTGGGCGCAAGCACCGTGAAGCGTCCCGTCGCGTACGGCGCGGTCGCCGCGGTGGCCGCCATCGCTATCGATGCCATCGTCCGTGGCGGCATTACCGTAACGAACGGCGCGCACGAACTGCCCCTCGCTGCCGCCGGTGCGATCGCCGTGACGACCGCTCTCGGCATCGCCGGCATCGCAATAGGCGCCCGCAACGAAACCGTCGACCACGATGAGCAAGAACAGCAGTTCGCCAACGTCACGTCGGTCGCCGAGGCCGCACAGCGCGCACTGTTGCGGCCGCTTCCCGAGCAACTCGGCCCGCTGAAGCTCGGCGTGGTCTACCTCGCCGCCGCCGCGGAGGCCCGGGTGGGCGGCGACCTGTACGAGGTCACGCACACGGAACGGCATGGCATCCGGCTGATCATCGGCGACGTGCGCGGCAAAGGCCTGGGTGCGATCGACGTCGCCGCCGACATCATCGGCCGGTTCAGCGAGGTGGCGCACGACGTGCACACCCTCGACGAACTGGCTTACCGCCTGGACGCGGGCCTGACCCGGCGCTGGGGCCAGTACGAAGAGTTCGTGACCGCCCTGTTCGTGCAAATTGACCCCGACCTCGGGAAGCTGACGATACTTAACTGCGGTCACCCGCCGCCCATCCTGATTTCGCCGGGGGACAGCGGCGTCAACGTGCTCGAAGTCCGCGCCCCCGCCCCGCCGCTTGGGCTGCTGACACTCGGCAACGACTCGGGGGCCAAGGCAGTCTTCAACTTCAAGCCGAACGACCAGTTGCTCCTGTACACCGACGGCGTCACCGAGGCGCGGGACGCGAGCAGGGAGTTCTACCCCCTCGACGAGCGGATCAAGGCTCTCGCGCCGCAGGCACAGCCAAAGCTGACCAAGGCGGGAAAGATCCGCGGTCACGGCAGCACGCCGACCTTGCTCGACCTGGTCCGCGAGGACCTGCTCGAGTACGTTGGCGCGCCACCCGACGACGACGCGGCGCTGCTGCTCGTCCGCGCTCCTGCCGCCTGGCCGGGCACGCGCCCGACGGCCGGTACCGCGGTCGGCCAGCCCCGACCCTCAGCCGCGGCCAGCCCGCCCTGATCAGCCAGCCCGGCAGGCAACCCCCGATCAGCGAGCCCTGCGGACAGGCCTTACCAGCCGGCCCCGATCGGCCAGCTCGGCCAGAGCCGGTGCCGGCGAGCCGCGGCCAGCCAGGCCACCGCCAGCCAAGCCGGGTCAGCCAGCCGCGATCAGGCAGCCGCCACCGGGTAGAACCCCAGAGAAAGCGGCCTCAAACGATCACTCGAACGTAACCGACCGGAAACGCGAACAGGGAATCCTTCCCGGTAGCGTGGCCGGACCGGCGGCCCGGGTGCCAGGTTTGACTGCCAGCCGACGCAGGAACAGCGACAAGCGTTTAAGGTGATAGCCGTGGACAGGCAGGAAGAATTCGTGCTGCGCACGCTCGAAGAGCGGGATATTCGTTTCGTCAGGCTCTGGTTTACCGACGTGCTCGGATCCCTCAAATCCGTCGCGGTCGCGCCGGCCGAACTCGAGGGGGCGTTCGCGGACGGCATCGGCTTCGACGGCTCGGCGATCGAGGGCTTCGCCCGGGTGCACGAGTCGGACATGATCGCGCGGCCCGACCCGTCGACGTTCCAGCTGCTGCCGTGGCGCGGCGAGTATCCCGGCGTAGCCCGCATGTTCTGCGACATCTTGATGCCGGACGGCTCTCCGAGCTACGCCGACCCCCGCTGGGTGCTCAAGCGCAACCTTTCCAAGGCAAGCGAGATGGGCTTCACCTTCTACACGCATCCGGAGATCGAGTTCTTCCTGCTGCGCGAGAGGCCCGAGATCGGTTCCCTCCCGGTCCCCGTCGACTCCGGCGGTTACTACGACCACACCCCGCACAGCATCGCGCACGACTTCCGTCGCACCAGCATCACCATGCTCGAAGCGATGGGCATCTCGGTCGAGTACAGCCATCACGAGGGCGCCCCGGGCCAGCAGGAGATCGACCTCCGCTACGCCGACGCGCTGACCACCGCGGACAACATCATGAGCTTCCGCCTCGTGATGAAGGAAGTCGCGATCGAGCAGGGCGTCTGGGCGACTTTCATGCCGAAGCCGTTCACCGAATACCCCGGCTCAGGCATGCACACGCACGTCTCGCTCTTCGAGGGCGACCAGAACGCCTTCTACGAGGCCGGCGCCGAGTACCAGCTGTCCAAGACGGGCCGCGCCTTCATCGCCGGCCTGCTGAGGCACGCACCGGAAATCACCGCGGTCTGCAACCAGTGGGTCAACTCCTACAAGCGGCTGTGGGGCGGCGAGGAGCGCACCGCAGGCGCCGGCGGCGAGGCACCCGCCTATGTCTGCTGGGGCCACAACAACCGCTCCGCCCTGGTCCGCGTTCCCATGTACAAGCCGCAGAAGGGCAACTCGACCCGCCTCGAGTTCCGCTCGGTCGACGCTGCATGCAACCCCTACCTGGCCTTCTCCGTCATACTCGCGGCCGGCCTCAAGGGCATAGAAAAGGACTACGAGCTCCCCCCGGGCGCCGAAGACGACGTGTGGGCCCTCACGTCCTCCGAACGCCGCGCTCTCGGCATCAAGCCCCTCCCGGCCGACCTCAACGAGGCCATCCGTGTCATGGAGCAGAGCGACCTGGTAGCCGAGGCGCTGGGCGAGCACGTCTTCGACTTCTTCCTGCGCAACAAGCGCGAGGAATGGCAGGACTACCGCCGCCAGGTCACCCGCTTCGAACTAGACCGCTACCTGCCCATGCTCTAAAGGTCATCCGCAACGGCCGGCGACCGCGCGGCCCGTTGATGATCTCCCCGGTCGTGGCGTCCGGTTGACCTGCACGCCAAGCCCAGCCCCAGAGGTCCGTGTCCGGGATCAATCGCGATACGGACCGGCGGCCGGGCATCAGTCACCGGTCGCGCCCGGCGCCGGGAAAGCGAGGCGTGCCCTCCCCGCGCAGCCGAGCAGGCCTGTCAGCCATGAATACCGGTACGTGGCGCCGTGCCGGCGTGAAAATCAGCCATCAAGAGCCTTGCTCGCGTGGCACTCCGCCCTTTCTGGTCAGTTCTCGCGCCCCGTCCAGATAACAGCAACAAGCGCCGCAGGCGCGGTCAGAGCGGGACGCTGTAGAGCGGCTCCCGCCCGAAGGCGGCGAATCCGGCCCGCCGCAGGATCGGCCCGGAGGTGGCGATGTTTCCCTTGACCAGGGCCATGGTGGCACCGTGCGTCACGGCGTAGGACAGCCGCGCGTTCAGGACCGCGCGGTAGATGCCCTGCCCGCGCGCGGACGGCACCACGACACCGCCCCACAGCCGTGCCACCCCGTCGACCAGCGTCACCCCGCCCGACCCGGCTGGCAGGCCGTCGACGTAGGCCACGAGCATGCCGCCGTCTCCGGCCGGGACCGTTTCCGCGTCCCTGGCGGCGTTGGCCTCGATCCGCTCGTCGGGGGGCAGCGTACCGCCGAAGCCGGTGACCCCCACCGTCGACGCGTCCCGCGACGTCTCGAAGTCCGTCGCCCAGCGGACCGCCACGTCCACCGACGGCGGCGGCAGCTCCGGGCCGCCCCCGCGCAGGTCGCACGCGAGGACATCAAGCATCACGTGGGTGCGCGCGCCCCGCGACTCGAGTTCCGCGGCCAGTTCTTCCGGGCCGTCGAACCGCATCTGCCAGCGCACTTCGGGCAGCCCGAACGAACGTGCCCGCTCGAGTACCCGGTCGACCGCCTCCTCGAGCGGCCCGGCGGGCTCGAACGTGGTGACCGCGAGCTGGTGGTCGAAGTAGTCAGGCATCCGCAGGATCGTGTACTCGTCGTCCTCGACAACGGTGGCGTTGTCCGGAACCCATACCCAGGCCGCGCTCGCCGCGGCAACCGACTCGGCTGTCAAGGTCATGTCCGTCATCGTAACCGGCGGCGGTTCGCGGCCTCAGCGGCTGCTCACGACGGGTTGATCGAGATCGAGCCCAGGTCGGAGCGCGCGCTGATCGAATGCGCGGCACTGCTGTCGCGCCGGACGGTGATCGTGGAAGTCCCGACCAGCGTATGCGTGCTGATGTCGTAGGCAACCGATCCCGGCACGGTCAGCGTGATCGGCCCGACGTTGGTCGTGGCCGTCACCGACCGGGGCGCGGCCGAGAAGGTGGCCACCACGCCGCCCGCGTTGGAGTTGAACGTGGCGACGGGTGAGCGCAGTTCCACGGCCGTGATCAGCCCCGCGGCCGCCCGTGCGGTCACTGTCCCGGCCAGCGAGGTGAGCGTGACCGAGCCCGCGCCCGTCGAGACCGACACCGCGACGCCTGCCGGGACCTGCACGTTGTAGGCCATGCCGCAGACGAGCTCGGTGGGGCACGTGTAGGACACCGTCAGCGTGGTCCCGCTCAGCGTATGGGTGGCGGCGGGCGGTGTGCTCGAGTAGGACGCGGCCTGTGACACCCTGACCGTGGATCCGGAGGTTCCCGTCACCGCGATGGACCCGCTGCCGCCGTCGATGACCACGGCGGTGACCCGCGCCGATATCGTGAATTCCTTCGCCGGCGGGTTGTGCGAGCCCGCCCCGGTCTTCCCGAGCACATCGCACCCGGCGAGCAGCGGCAGCAGGGCAATCAGCGCCAGCGCGGCCGTCCTGGACGGCCGTAGGGCGCGGCGCCGGCCGGCGACCGGACCCGGCTGTCGTTCCCCGGCGGTACCGCGCGCCGCGGGGCCGTCCACGTCGCCGCGGCCGGCCACGACGACACGGCCGAGGGCCGCCGCGTTACCGCGCGTCAGGCCGTCGGGGCGGGCGGCGAGCGCGAACCGCGCAACCGGGGGCATACCTGTAGATTCTTTCCGTTCCGCCCGCCGGCCGCAATGACCGCCGCCCCAACCCGGCCGTGTCCCCCGGCCAGATCCGCGCCCGTCCCGCCACCCCCCGCCCGCGAGCCGGCCTGCCGAGGGAGACCTCTGGTCAGGCCGACAGGCGGACGTCACCGGCACCGCCGCCCGTGCCGCCCGCGCCGGGTGCCTCTCCGCTGCGAGGCGCTCTCGTGCCCCGGCCGCGGCGCGTAGTCTGCCGCCTAGTCCTCATGGAACATCGGCCGCCCGGCCGCGAAAATGATCACAGTGGGCCACGGGACCAACAGACCGGGCCGCCAACTCTGGCCTTGTGGCCCACTGACCAGCACCTTCTAACGACGTGCAGGCCCGCAGAACGGGCTACTGAATCTTCTCACCTAGCCCGGAGCTTCGCCGGAGCGGCAGGGCCCAGAAGCCCTGCCCGGTCCAGGAAGCAGGCTCACTCGTACCGGCCGCCGAGGTACTTCGCCAGGAACCGCTCGGCCGCCGTGTAGAACTTGATCCGGTTCTCCGGCTTGGCGAACCCGTGGCCCTCGTCGGGGAAGAGCATGTACTCGTGGTCGATCCCGGCCTCGGTCAGCGCGGCGACGATCTGCTCCGACTCGGCCTGCTTCACCCGGGGGTCGTTGGCTCCCTGCGCGATCAGCAGCGGGATCCGGATGTCGCGCGCCCGGGACAGCGGCGACCTGGACCAGAGGAACTCCTCGTCGGTCTCCGGGTTGCCCACCCGCCGGTAGAGCTGCGCGATCATCGGTGCCCAGTAGGGCGGGATCGTCTCGAGCAGCGTCTTCAAATTGGACGGGCCGACGATGTCGACCGCGCAGCAGAAGACGTCCGGAGTGAACGCCGCACCGACGAGGGCCGCATAGCCGCCGTAGGACCCGCCGTAGATCGCGACCCGCGAGCGGTCCGCCCAGCCCTGGGACACGATGTAGTCGACGGCGTCGACCAGGTCGTCGTGCATCTTGCCGCCCCACTCGCGGTCACCGGCGGCGACGAACGCCTTCCCGTACCCGGTCGAGCCCCGGTAGTTCACCTGGACGCACAGATAACCCCGGTTGGCGAGCCACTGCGCCTCGGGGTGGTAGCCCCAGGTGTCGCGTACCTGCGGTCCGCCGTGCACGTTGACCACGGCGGGAAGGTTCTCCCTGCCGAGGCCGGGCGGGAACGTGAGGTACCCGTGGATGACGAGGCCGTCCCGCGCCCGGAACGAGAACGGCTCCATGGCCGCCAGTTCGTAACCGGAAAGGGCTGGCCGCGCCTCGAACAGCAGCCGTCCCGTCCTGGTGGCGCGGTCGTACATGAAGTAGGTGACCGACCCGGCGTCCACGTTGAACGCGATCAGCCAGGTCCTGTCGGCCTCGTCCCGCCCGGAGAAGCTCGGGTCGCCCGGGTGCAGCGCCCGCACCGCCTTCAGGTCGTCTTCCACCGAAGGATCGAGGACGACGTACGACATCCGGTCCTTGAGGAACGTGACGATGAGCGGGTCGCGCGTGTCCGGGTCAAGCAGCACCCCGGACACGTCCGCTTCCGGGTCTTGCGCCAGCACCGCTGATTCACCCGTCGCCAGGTCGACCCTGGTCAGCCGCCCGGTGTCGAAGCCGGCCGAGCTGATCATCAGCACCGACCGCCCGTCGCCGCTGAACGACACCACGTCGGTCGACGTCGCGTCCTCGGCGGGGATCGTCAGCAGGTGCCGGAACTCGCCCTCGCCGGAGTCCCTGATGAGCACGTTGAATGACCCGTCGGGCAGCGGCGCGATCGCACACCGGACCACGAGGTCCTCGTCGGCGAGCCACCCCGCGTACCCCGGGTTCTCGATCTCCTTCACCAGGTCGCCAGAGACCAGGTTCAGCCGGTACACGTCGTGCAGCTGCGGATTGTCCGCGTTGATCCCGACGAGTACCTCGTCGGGCCGCCGCTTCGACGTGCCGATGATCGTCGCGTGAATCCCCTCGAACGGCGTCAGGTCCCGCCGCTCAAGCGACCCCGGGTCGACGTCGTACAGCCGCCAGTTCTCGTCGCCGCCGGCATCCTGCACGTACAGCACGCGCTTGCCGTTCCGCGCCCACGCGAACGACCGGATGCCGCGGTCGGTGTCTTCGGTGACCGGCCGGGCCGCCGCCCACTCGACGCCGGATTCCCCGTCGATCGGAGCGACCCACAGGTTGAGCACGCCGTCGCGCGGCGCGATCCAGGCCAGCGAACCGCCGTCCGGCGAGATCTGCGGGCTGGTCCGCTCAGGATTACCGAAAAGCACGCTGCGCGGGATGAGATCCACCATAGAAACAATGCCTATCACACCGTTAAGAGTCGGACGGACGCCGCAGAGCCTGGCCGCAGCTGCCCGCGCAGGCGCGATTCGCGTGCGGACATCGGGGAACCAGGGTAATCCCGGCCCCTGGTCATCCTTGCGGCAGAAGCCGCATGTTACAGGCACATTTCCCGGCAGGTCAGTTAGCCGGTATACGCTCATTACCGTGAGCGGTGCGCGTACCTCCCTGTCCGGCTGGCTGGCCAGGATGGGCTTCACCGACGTGCCGAGGGCGGAACGCGAGCTCACCGTACTCGGCATCACCAGCCCGGGGTTCACCGGCGAGGATCATCCGGTGCTTGCCGCCCTCGCCCAGGCCGCCGACCCGGATCTCGCGCTGGCCGGCCTGGCACAGGTCGCAGAGCGGGACGCCGGCCTGATCCGGGCGCTCACCGATGACCAGGCGTTCCGTCGGCGGCTAGTCGCCGTCCTCGGCGTCAGCAAGGCCATGGCCGACCACCTCGCCAGGCACCCGGCGGACGGCGCGCTGCTGCGTGGCTGGGAAGCGGGCCGCCGTCCCGAGGTGAAGAAGATCCGCGGTGAGTTTCTCCGCGCCGTGGCGGCCGATCCCGACGACCCCGAGCCCACGGCGGGACAGCTGCCCGAGCCGGCCGGCCAGGCCTTGCAGCGGGGCGCCGCCAGGTCCGCGCCTGGTGCCGACCCTGACCCGGCCGGCCGCCTCGCCGCCGCCTACCACCGCCGCCTGCTGCACCTCACCGCGCGCGACCTGACCGGGGACGCCACCGTGGACGAGGTCGCGGAGGAACTCGCCGACCTCGCCGACGCGGTCCTCGAGGCGGCGCTCGCGATCGCCCGGTCCGAGCTTCCGCCGGACGCCGTGCCGGTCCGGCTCGCGATCGTGGCGATGGGCAAGTGCGGTGCCCGCGAGCTCAACTACGCCAGCGACATCGACGTGATCTTCGTCGCCGAGCCGAACCGGGACCACCAGCAGGACGGCGGCGAGCCTACGGAGGAGGCCGCGCTCAAGACGGCGACCAGGCTCGCCGTGGGCCTGATCCGGGCTTGCGAACGGACCACTCCGGAAGGCTCGCTCTTCCCGGTCGACCCGAACCTGCGGCCCGAGGGCCGTCAGGGACCGCTGGTGCGCACCCTGGCCAGCCACCTCGCGTACTACGACCGCTGGGCGAAGACCTGGGAGTTCCAGGCCCTGCTCAAGGCGCGCCCCGCGGCAGGCGACCTGACCCTCGGCAAGCGCTACTCCGACGCGGTGGCGCCGCTGGTGTGGCACGCGTCCCAGCGGGACAACTTCGTCGAGGACGTGCAGGCGATGCGCCGCCGGGTCATCGACACGCTGCCGAAGAACATGGCCGGCCGTGAGCTCAAGCTCGGCCCCGGCGGCCTGCGCGACATCGAGTTCGCCGTGCAGATCCTCCAGCTGGTGCACGGCCGGACCGACGAGCGGCTGCGCGTGCCGGCCACGCTCCCCGCCCTGGCCGCCCTCGCCGCCGGGGGCTACGTCGGCCGGGCCGACGCCGAGGACCTCGCCGCGGCGTACCGGTTCCTGCGCCAGACCGAGCACCTGCTCCAGCTCTACCAGCTGCGCCGCACCCACACGCTGCCGACAGACCCCGCGGTGCTGCGCCGCCTTGGCCGGGCTCTCGGCACCGGTCCGCAGCCCGTGCTGCCGAACGTGCGCGTGCTGCCGCCCGGCGCGCTCACGACCGTCCGCGTCGTCCGGGCACAGGAACCTACCGCGGCGGCCCAGGCCCTTCCGCCGGAGGTAGCGTTCACCGACGCGTGGACCAGGACCGCGCAGCGGGTGCGCCGCCTGCACGAGAAGCTGTTCTACCGGCCGCTGCTCGACGCGGTGGCGAAGCTGCCGACCGGTGCCGCACGGCTCACCCCCGGGGCCGCCCGCGCCCGTCTCGAGGCGCTCGGCTACCGCGACCCGGCGGGCGCGCTGCGGCACATCGAGGCGCTCACCTCGGGGTTGCGCCGCAGGGCGGCGATCCAGCGGACCCTGCTGCCCGTGCTGCTCGGCTGGTTCGCCGACGCGGCCGAGCCGGACGCTGGGCTGCTCGCGTTCCGCCAGGTCAGCGACGCCCTCGGCGATTCGCCCTGGTTCTTGCGGCTGCTGCGGGACGAGACGAAGGCAGCCGAGCGGATCGCCTGTGTCCTTGCCTCGAGCCGGTACGCGACGGGCCTGCTGCTGCGCGCACCGGAGGCCGTCGCCCTGCTCGCCGACGACGCGGAACTCCTGCCGAAGCCCGTCGACATCCTCGGACCGGAGATGACGGCCGCCGCCCGGCGGCACGGCGGTGACGCCGAGCAGGCCGCGGTCGCGGTCCGCTCGCTGCGCCGCAGGGAGCTGTTCCGTGTCGCCGCGGCGAACGTGCTCGACGTCATCGGCCTTGCGGAGACCGGGGAGGCGCTGACTGCGATCACCACGGCGTCGCTCGACGCGGTGCTCACCGCCACGATCGCGAAGGTCGAGGCGGAATCCGGCGCGCCGCTGCCGACCCGGTTCGCGGTGATCGCGATGGGCCGGTACGGCGGTCACGAGTCCGGGTTCGGCAGCGACGCCGACGTCATCTTCGTGCACGAGCCGCCCGCCGGCCTGGACGCCAGCGGCGAGCGCCGGGCGTCGGACGCGGCGCAGGCGGTCGGCACGGAGCTGCGCAGGCTGCTGCAGATCCCCGCGCCCGACCCGCCGCTCGTCGTGGACGCCGACCTGCGGCCGGAGGGCAAGCAGGGCCCGCTGGTCCGCTCGCTCGGCGCCTGCGAGGCCTACTACGCCCGCCGTGCCGCCCCCTGGGAGTCGCAGGCGCTGCTGCGCGCGGAGTTCGCCGCCGGGGACGCGGAGCTCGGCGCCAAGTTCATCGCGCTCGCCGACCGGTACCGCTACCCGGCCGGCGGCCTCAGCGACCAGGCGGCGCGCGAGATCCGCCGGATCAAGGCGCGTATCGAGGCCGAGCGGGTCCCCCGCGGGACCGACCGCGCCCTGCACCTCAAGTTCGGCCCCGGCGGCCTCTCCGACGTGGAGTGGACCGTCCAGCTCCTCCAGCTTCAGCACGGCCACGCCGTCTCCGGCCTGCGCACCACCAGGACCCTGACGGCCCTGGACGCGGCCGTGGACGCCGGCCTGGTCCAGCCCGACGACGCGGCCACGCTCCGCGCGGCCTGGAGTTTCGCGGCCCGGATCAGGAACGCGATCACGCTGGTCCGCGGCCGCCCCGGCGACGCCCTCCCCGCCAGGCACGACGAGCTCACCGCGGTCGCCCGCCTGCTCGGCTACAAGCCGGCCGTCGAACCGCCTGACCGCGCCGAGCACAACGGCGCCTCCTCCTGGTCCGACACTCCCGCCGCGGCCCTGGAAGAGGACTACCGCCGCACCGCCCGCCGCGCCCGCAAGGTCATGGACCACCTCTTCTACGGCTAACGTCTGCCGGTTCCCCCGAAGCGACCAGGACACGCAAGGTCAAAGCCATAAGTCAGAAGAACGCATGCGGCTGACCCGGACACCGCCCAATGACCCGTGCGACCGGCATTACCGGCTCGTCTGCACTTGTGCACGCCGCTACCGAGGGAAGGCGTCAGGCTAGGAGGATACGCATCCCGTCGAGCGCGCGCAGTTCCGCGAGCGCCGCACCGGGCGCGGACGGGTCGGTGATGAGCACGTCGACGGCGGCAGCATCGGCCACGTGCCCGAGGTGGACGCGCCCGACCTTCGAGCCGTCCGCGACGACGACAGTGCGGGCGGCGGCGCCGATCATGGCCGCCTTGACCTCCGCCTCCGGCAGGTTGATGTTGGTCACGCCCGCCTCGGCGTCGACGCCGTTGCACCCGATCAGGGCAATGTCGGCGTGAACGCGGCTGAGCACCTGGTCGGCCAGCGGTGCGACCAGGGAGTGCTGCAGCGGCCGGAGCGTGCCGCCGGTGACGACTACCTGCAGCCGCGGCACCGCCGCCTCGAGCAGCAGCGCGATCGACAGGCCGCTGGTGATGACCGTCAGCTCCCGCAGCCCGTCGCGGCGGAGCAGCTCACGGGCGACCGCCGCGGCGGTCGTGCCGACGTCGAGGAATACGCTCATGCCGGGCTCGAGCAGGTCCGCCGCCGCGGCGGCGATGCGGGCCTTGGCCCCCGCGGCCTCGACCGCTGCCTCTTCGAACGGCCGCTCCCGGAGCCGGGCCGCGTCGAACGGCATCGCGCCGCCGCGGATGCGGCGCACCCCGCCTACCGCCTCGAGCGCGTCGAGGTCGTGCCGCACCGTGACGGCGGAAACGCCGAATTCCTCGCTGAGCCCGGCCACGCTCGCGAAGGCACGCTCTTCGATGATGGCGCGCATGCGGTCCCGGCGCTCGGCGGTTCCGGGTTGCTGGGTCTCGCTCGTCACCTGGTCATCGTGGCGACGAGCGGCCTGGCTTGTCAAATCGAAAGGCGACTTGCTTGCGATTGCGAAACTACCTACGCTGCCGGTATGACCGGGACCATCACCAAGCGGGTGCACACGCTCGCCGACGGGCGCGAGCTCATCTACTTCGATGACGCCGACACGACCTTGCCGCCCGAGCGCGCCCCCGACCTGCGTGAGCTAGCCGGGCGACCGCCGACCGCCGAGATGCGGCAGGACCCGCTGACGGGCGAGTGGATCTCGATCGCCGCCGCGCGGCAGGACCGGGTCGTCATGCCAGCGGCCAGCCTCGATCCGCTCGCACCCCAGTCCCCTGGCAACCCGTCGGAGATCCCGTCCAACTACGACGTGGCGGTGTTCGAGAACCGCTCGCCTTCGTTCGGCCCCGCGCTGCCGTCCCCCGGCTCACCCGAGGCGGACCCGGCGCATCTTGACGGCACCGGCCTGGGGCGCGCCGTGCCGGCGTTCGGCCGCTGCGAGGTGGTGTGCTTCAGCCCCGCCCGCGAGGGCGCCTTCGGTTCGGTCAGCCGCTCCCGCGCCCGCACAGTCATCGAGGCGTGGGCCGACCGGACGGCCTTCCTGTCGTCGCTGCCGGGGGTGGCGCAGGTGTTCGTCTTCGAGAACCGCGGCGCGGAGATCGGCGTCACGCTCCAGCACCCGCACGGGCAGATCTACGCCTATCCCTACGTCACGCCGCGCACCCGTGAGCTGCTCAGCCAGATCGGTGACTACGGCCCCTCGCTGTTCGCCGACATCCTGAAGTTCGAGCAGGCGGGGCCGCGCGTCCTGCTGTCGGGCGCGCACTGGACCGCGTTCGTGCCGTTCGCCGCCCGCTGGCCCGTGGAGGCGCACCTGGTGCCGCACGAGCACGTCGCGGATTTCGCCGCCACCACCCAGGCGCAGCGCGACGAGCTGGCGGTCATCTACCTGCGGCTGCTGCGCGGCCTCGACGCGCTGTACGACACTCCCACCCCGTACATCGCCGCCTGGCACCAGGCGCCCGTGCGGTCGCACCGCGACAGCGCGCGCCTGCACCTGCGGCTGATGTCGCCGCGGCGCGGCGCGGACAAGCTCAAGTACCAGGCGGGCAGCGAGTCGGGGATGGGCGCCTGGATCGGCGACATCCCGCCGGAGGCCCAGGCCGAACGGCTGCGCGCGGCGATCGCCCGAGCGGACCAGGAGAACCCGGCATGACAGACCTGCTCACCCAGGCCGGGGGCGGTTTCTCGGCCGTCTTCGGATACGCGCCGAGCGGCATCTGGTCCGCGCCAGGACGGGTGAACCTGATCGGCGAGCACACGGACTACAACGAGGGCTTCGCGGCGCCCTTCGCGATCGACCGACGCACCGTCGCGGCGCTCGCGCTGCGCAACGACGGGCTCGTCCGCGTGTCATCGACCGCTGCGCCGCCGAGCACGGGGTCGCGAAGTACGAGATCAGCGAGCGACGAGCCCGCGATCGGTGAGTTCGCGCTGTGCGCCGCCTTCCCGGGTGCCGTCCACGGCTGGGCCGCCTATCCGCTCGGTGTCGCCTGGGGCCTTGGCCAGGTGGGCGCGGACCTGGCCAGGCTGCCAGGCTTCGACGTGCACTTCTCCTCCGAGGTGCCGGTCGGCGCGGGGTTGTCATCGTCGGCCGCCCTGGAGTCGTCCCTCGCCGTCGCGCTGAACGAGGCGTGGCGGCTCGGCTTCGACCGCGCGCGGCTCGTCGAGGCGGCGCACCTGGCGGAGAACGACTTCGTCGGCGCTCCCACCGGCATCCTCGACCAGTCCGCCGCGCTGCTTTCCGTGGCAGGCGCCGCGCTGTTCCTGGACTGCAGGGACGGCTCCGCGGTCCCCGTTGACCTGGGGCTCGACGCGGCCGGGCTCACCGTGCTCGTCATCGACACCAAGGTCAAGCACGAGCACGTCTCCGGCGGGTACGCCGCCAGGCGCGCGGCGTGCGAGCGGGCCGCCCGCGTACTCGGCGTGCGGGCACTGCGCGATGTGACCATTCCGCAGTTGCTCGCGGCCCGCACCCGGCTCGACGATGAGACCTTCCGCCGCGCCAGGCACGTCGTGACGGAGGACCAGCGGGTCCTGGACACCGTCGCGGCGCTGCGCTCCGGGGATCACGCCGCCGTCGGCAGCTTGCTGTCCGCTTCGCACCGCTCGATGCGCGACGACTTCGAGATCTCCACGAAAGAGCTCGACCTGGCCGTCGAGGTCGCCGTCGACGGCGGCGCGCTCGGAGCCAGGATGACCGGCGGCGGGTTCGGCGGCTCGGCGATCGCGCTGGCCCCAGCCCGGACGGTGCCGGGGATCCAGGCCGCGACCGGCGCGGCGTTCCGCGCACGCGGCTACCGGACGCCGGAGACGTTCACCGTCCGGCCATCGCAGGGTGCCCGCCGCGACCAGTGAGGACCGGACCGAGGCGATGGAGCCGGACAGGCCCGATGGTTGTGACAACGATACGGTTATGGGCGTATGGCTGCCGCAACCATCGCCCCGGCGTCAGCCTTCCGGCCCTGCGGTGTGGGGCTGCGGTGACGCACGGTGTCCCTGGGGCGAGGGCTGTGGCGAAAGCGTGCCCCGGGCCGGGCCGGCGCCATGGATCGTCATTACGCCGGGCGTTACCGTCACGAGATGTGTGGGCCAGAGCCAGTTTCGGCGCTAACAACAAACCGGCCGGAAAGGGCGCCGCGCCGCGCGCTGTCACGGGCGAGACGTTACGTACACCGTCGCCTGAGACAGGGCCTGAGCACCGCGGCAGCCAGTGGAAACGCCCGCGCCTCGTTTGCATCGATGTATAGATCGATGCAAATCTGATCAGCTTGCCGTCGCTGTCCTGGGCGACGCGACCGGCGCGGCCGCCGGAGCCGGCCCGGCAGCCGCGGCCCGGCCAAGCGTGCTCTCCCGGGCCTGCAGCGCGAACGGGGCCTGCAGCACCTGCGGGTCGCCCGCCGTGCCCTCAAGCCGGCGGAAAAGCTGCTCGACCGCCATGGCCGCGATGCGCCGCTTATCCGGTGCCAGGGACGTGAGGGTCGGCGTGGAGTAGCGGCCCTCCTCGATATCGTCGAACCCGGCGACGGCCACGTCCTCCGGTACCCGGAGCCCGGCCGTGAGCAGCACCCGGATGGCGCCGGCGGCAAGCAGGTCGTTGTAGCAGAAGACCGCGTCCGGCGGGTTGCGCAGCTCAAGCAGCTGGCGCATCGCCTGGGCGCCGGCCTCGCGGTGGAACCTCCTGGTCGGGACGATGAGCCGCCGGTCCGCCGGCAGGCAGGCGGTCTCAAGCCCCTCGAGATAGCCCTGGGTGCGGAACTGCGCGGTCTCGCCCGTCTCGTACGGCTGGTCGCCGATGGCGGCGATCCGCTGCCGCCCGAGCCCGGCGAGGTGCGCCACCACCTCACGGGCCGCGGCGATGTTGTCGATCGTGACATGGTCGAAGGGCCCGTCATTGACCCGCTCGCCGAGCAGCACTACGGGCGCCCGTCCCGCCGCCGGGCCGAGGTCCTTAGCGCCGAGCGCCAGCGGGCTGAAGATGAGCCCGTCGAACAGCTGGGCGCGCTCGATGTCCGCGAGGAGCTTGCGCTCCCGGTCCGGGTCGCCGTCCGTCTGCTCGATGATCATCGTGTACGAGCGCCCCGCGACCTCTTCCATCACGGCGCTGCTCAGCTCGGAGAAGTAGGGCACGGCCAGTTCAGGGACCGCGAGGGCGATCATCCCCGTGCGCCCGCGGCGCAGGTTGCGCGCGGTCAGGTTTGGCCGGTAGCCGAGTGCCTGGATAGACTCCTGGACTCGCTCGCGGGTGCCGGCGGCCACGAAGGGATAGTCGTTGATCACATTGGACACCGTGCGCGGGGAAACCCCGGCGTGCCGCGCCACGTCATAGATCGTTACCGCCACCGGTCACTCCTTCCGCTGCGTTAATTATACCCAGATTTTGCTCTTGCATCGATGTCTGCACCGATGCAAACTAGACGAACCAAGGCCGATACCGGCCCCCGGGTTCATCTGCCCGCGACGAAGGAGTTGTCCGACATGCGATTGAGACATGAGTCAGGGAGGGAGCGGCCGGGCGCTCGTCGGCGCTCCGTGCGCGCCCGAACGGCGGTGGCGGCGGCGGGAGCGGCCGGGCTGTGTGCCCTTGCCGCGTGCGGCAGCGGCGGGTCGTCGTCCGCCGCGGCGAGCCAGCCGGCGGCCGCGGCCACCGCGAGCAGCTCGGGCGGCGCTAACTGCAAGCCGGGCGCCGTCCAGCTGACGTTCTGGGGCTGGGCGGCCGGCTACAACCTGGCCGTCAACGAGTTCAACGCGACTCACCCCGGCATCTGCGTGATCCTCGAGAACGACGGCGCCACGAACGTCGAGTATGCCAAGATCCAGGACGCGGAGAAGGCCGGCAGCGGCGCTCCGGACATCGCGGAGATGGAGTACTTCGTCCTGCCGTCCTTCGAGATCACCAAGTCCCTGGCCAACCTGGTGCCCTACGGCGTGAACGCCTATCAGAGCGACGAGGTGCCAAGCGCCTGGGCGCAGGTCTCCCAGGACGGCGGCGTCTACGCGATGCCGGTCGACGTCGGGCCGCTGGCCCTCTACTACAACTCCTCGCTCCTGTCGAAGTACGGCCTGGCGGTGCCAAAGACCTGGGCCCAGTACGCCGCCGAAGCCGCCACGCTGAAGAAGGACGACCCCGGGGCCACGCTCGGGACGGTCGACTGGACCGACGACCAGCCGGTGCTCGCGCTGATGCAGCAGTACGGCGCCTTCCCGTTCCAGTGGACCGGCGGCTCCCAGGTGACCATCGACTTCACCGGGCAGGCCGAAACTTCATTCGCCGGTTACTGGCAACAGCAGGTCGGGGCGGGCGAGGTGGGCCACGACGCCGACTTCTCCGCGGGCCAGTGGGCTGCCTGGGACGACGAGAGCGTCGCGGCCAGGTTCAGCCCGGCGTGGGGCCCCGTCGGCATGCAGCTGTCGATCAAGAAGACACTCGGCGACTGGCGGGCCGCCCCGCTCCCGCAGGTGACGGCCGGGCAGGACCAGTCGGGCAACTGGGGCGGCTCCACGATCGCGGTGCTGTCGTCGTCCAAGTACCCCGAGCAAGCAGCCGAGTTCGCGGAGTGGTTCGGCGGCAGCGCGGCGTCGTGGAAGATCCTGAGCGGGCCGGTGGCCGGGGCGTACCCGGGCTACGAGCCGCTGCTCGACAGCTCCGGGTTCCTCGGCCAGACGCTCAAGATCTCCGGCACGCAGCAGTTCCAGGCCGTGTTCGCCCAGGCCGCCAAGGACATGACCGCGCCAGAGTGGCCGCCGATCATGAACGAGGTCAACACCCTCTGGCCGACGGTCTTCGCCGGGGTCAGCAACGGGACGGAGACCCTGCCCCAGGCGTTCAAGACCATGCAGTCCGACCTGGTCAAGTACGCACAGGCACAGGGATTCACCGTCACTCAGTAAACCCGTCAGCAAGCCGGGCGCCCGCTGCCGGTCACCGGCGACCGGGCGCCCGGCTCCCGAGGTGTCAGAAGCGGGCCGCGCCCATCCGGCAGACGGGACCCGCGGAAAGGAGCAGTGGTCGTGACATCAGCAGGCGTCGGCGTGCTCGGTGCGCCCGCGCGGTCTGACCAGGCCCCTCCGGGCCGCCTGCGGGCGGCCGGGAGGGGCGGCCGGCCGGGCGCGCGCGGGCTGTGGTTCGTGCTGCCGTTCCTGGCGGTGCTCACCCTGTTCATGTTCGTCCCGCTCGGCTACGCCATCTACACCAGCCTGTTCACTACGAAGCTGATCGGCGGGACCAGCTTCTCCGCGCTGGCGAACTACGACCAGGTGCTCACGTCGCCGGACTTCTGGGACGGCGTGCGCCGCGTGCTGCTGTTCGCGGTGATCCAGGTGCCGGTCACCATCGGCCTGGCCGCCTTCTTCGCCGCCATCTTCGACCTGGGCGTGGCGAAGTTCGGCCGGTTCTTCCGTGTCGTCTTCTTCGTTCCCTTCGCCATCCCGGCCGTGGTCGGGGCGCTCATGTGGTCCTTCCTGCTGCTGCCGCAGCTCGGCCCGTACACCCGCCTGGCGGGCACGCTCGGCTTCCCGGGGACGAATTACTTCTCCTCCAGCCTGATCCTGCCCACGATCATCGTGATCGTCATCTGGGAGTGGACGGGCTACAACATGACGATCCTGTACACCGCGCTGAAGTCCATCCCCAGGGACGTGGTCGAGGCGGCGGTGATCGACGGGGCGACGTTCTCCCGGGTGATCCTGCGGGTGAAGCTCCCGATGATCAAACCCGCCGTGGTGATGCTGGTCTTCATCAACCTGGTCGGCGCCCTGCAGCTGTTCACCGAGCCGTCCATCCTGTCGGCCTTCCAGCCGCAGGCGGTCTCGTATTCGTTCACCCCGGCGCTCTACGTGTACAACACCGCCGTCGGCAGCGGCGAGTACAACCTGGGCGCCGCGGCCGCCGTCGTGCTCGGCCTGGTTATCGGCGCGATCTCGGCCGGGTCGCTGGCCTGGCGCCGGCGGAAGGGAGACCTGGCATGACCACCGCACTCCGGGGGACCGGTGCTTCCGCGAAGACCGGAGCAGGCGGCTGGGCCGCACGGCGCC
>Ga0335073_10001068_pt1 | contig 36242 bp, 36 predicted proteins | sample Lox_Sample_22_FD_207093 | JGI IMG/M metagenome (GOLD analysis project Ga0335073, IMG submission 207093) | Soil microbial communities from Loxahatchee National Wildlife Refuge, Florida, United States - Lox_Sample_2.2 | ecosystem: Environmental > Terrestrial > Soil > Wetlands | place: USA... | reverse complement strand
ACCGGGTGCCGTGGGGCAACATGTACGAGTTCACCCTGGTGGTGGGCCTGGTCGCCACGCTGGCCTGGCTGGCCACCCTGGTGCGGATGCCGCAGCTGCGCTACCTCGGCATGTTCGTGATGTTGCCGGTGCTCGTGGTGATGTTCCTGGCCGGCACCCTCTACACCAAGGCCTCGAAGCTGGTGCCGGCGCTGCAGTCCTACTGGCTGGCCATCCACGTCTCGTCGGTGGCGACGGCCGAGGGCATCCTGATGACCTCGGCGGTGATCACGATGATGTACCTGGTGCGCAACCGGTACGAGCAGGGCTCGGTGACCTGGTTCGCCCGGCTCGGTGCCCGGCTGCCGGCGGCCGCCTCGCTCGACAAGGCCGCCTACCGCACGGTGGCCTTCGCCTTCCCGATCTACACCGCCGGCGTCATCTTCGGCGCGATCTGGGCCGAGGCCGCCTGGGGCCGGTACTGGGGCTGGGACCCCAAGGAGACCTGGGCCTTCATCGCCTGGGTGATCTACGCGATGTACCTGCACGCCCGGGCCACCGCCGGCTGGAAGGGCAGCCGGGCCGGCTACATCAACCTGCTCGGCTTCGCCGCGATGACCTTCAACTTCTTCGTGGTGAACCTGGTGATCTCCGGCCTGCACTCCTACGCCGGCCTCAACTAGCGCCGGCCTGGACCTGCGCCCGCCTAGGCTGATCCGTCGCCCGCCTGCTCCGCCCACTCGTCGAGCTGTCACGTTCGTCGAGCTGTCATGAAGTTCGCTCGCCATGGCGAGCAGATGTCATGACGGCCCCGTGGCAGACCCCGGAGGCTCACGTCGCAATCCCTTTGCAAAGGAAGCTTTGCAAAGTTATCCTTGGAATATGGCTGCCTCGCGGGAGAGACGAGCGCACGAGAACCCGCTGTTCGACCCGGACCGGGACGCCGTCACCGATGCCGCCGATCTGCAGGCCTTGGCCCACCCGCTGCGGATAAGGCTGCTCGGCCTGCTCCGTCGGGACGGTGCCTCGACCGCGTCCCGGCTGGCCGAGCGCCTCGACGTCTCGTCCGGGCTGACCAGCTATCACCTGCGCCAGCTCGCCGCCGCCGGCTTCATCCGGGAGGCCGACCGGCCCGGCTCCGGCCGGGAACGCTGGTGGCAGGCCAGCCAGCGCTCGACCCACGTCCTCTCGCCGGCGGCCGACGACGCCGAAGCCGGCGCGGTGACCACCGAGTTCCTGAACGCCGTCGTCGAGGTCAACTTCGCCAACGCCCGCGCCTACCTGGCCGAGGAGGATCGGTGGTCGCCCGAATGGCGCGAGGTCACGTCGTTCAACGACATGCTGCTGGCCCTGACACCGGCCGAGGCGGACCGGCTGCAGCTCGAGCTGGCCCGCGTGATCGCGAAGTACCCGCGCCACGAATCCGGGGCCGAGCTGCCGCCGGGAGCGGCGGTCGTACAGGCGCAGTACCAGATCTTCCCGGCCGCGGGCCGTCGCCCGTGACCCGCCGTCCGCTGTGGGCGCTGCTCACCGGCGCCACCATCTCCACTGCCGGCACCCGGATGTCACAGCTGGCGGTGCCGTGGCTGGTCCTGACCAGCACCCACAGCGCGGTCGACACGGGCCTGGTCGGCACCGCCGAGATCGCCCCCTATGTCGTGCTCCAGGTGCTGGGTGCGCCGCTGGTGGACCGATTCGGTGGGCACCGCATCGCCCAATCCGGCAACGTGATCGCCGCGCTGGCGATGGGCGCGATCCCGATCGCGTGGGGTGCCGGCCTGCACCAGCTCGGTCTGATCCTGGCGCTGGTCTTCGCGGCCGGTCTGGCCCGGGGGCCGGCCGATCCGGCCGGCCGGGTGTTGTTGCCGGCAGTCACCGGGCAGGCCGGCATGTCGATCGACCGGTCGGCAGCGCTCTTCGACGGGGCCAGCCGGGTCGCGGGCCTGGTCGGGGCGCCGCTGGCCGGCGTGCTCATCGGCTCGATCGGGGCGGCCGACGTGGTGGCGTTCGACGCGGTGACCTTCCTCGCCGCCGCCGGGCTGCTGCTCCTGGTCCCGACCGACGCCGGGCACACCGGCGTGCCTGGCCCGGCTGGCTACCTGGCCCGGCTCGCCGAGAGTTTCTCCTTCGTTCGCAAGCATCCGCTACTGCGCTCCATTGCCGGCATGGTGCTCTTCACCAACCTGGCCGACGCCGCGATGTCCGGCCTGTTCGTGTTGCTGTGGGTGCAGCACCACTACGGCGGCCCCGGCCGAGTCGGGTTGATGTCGGCGGTCTTCGGGATCGGCGCGGTAGCCGGCACCGCGGTCATGGTCGCGGCCGGCGTGCGGCTGCCCCGGCGCTGGACGTTCGCGTTGACGTTCCTGCTCGCCGGTGCCCCGCGGTTCGTGGTGCTGGTCGTGCCGGCTCCGTTCCCGGTGGTGCTGGGGGTGTGGGCGCTGGCCGGGCTGACCGCCGGCGCCGTCAACCCGCTGCTGGCCGCGGCCGAGTACGACGCGGTGCCACGGGAGCTGCAGGCGCGGGTGCTGGCAGTGGTCGGCTCGCTGGCCTGGGCGGGCATCCCGTTCGGTGCGTTGCTGGGCGGGCTGCTGGTCAACGCCACCTCGCTGACGACGGCGATCGCGGTCGCGGCCGGGCTGTACCTGGTGGCAACCCTGGACCCGATCCTGCGTCCGGCGTGGCGGCTGATGGACCGGCCGGCCGCGGTCGGCGAGGAGCGACCTGCTGCCGCCCGGCTGTGATCCCGCAGCCGCCGCAGGGCCGGAACATCCCTCGCTAGGCTGCAGCGGTGGCTGCCTACACCGATCTTGCCGACTTCGTCCGGGCGCTGGAGAAGTCCGGCGAGCTGAAGCGCGTCGGAGCCCGGGTCGACCCGCACCTCGAGGTCACCGGGATCGTGCAGCGGGTGGTCCGCGACCGGGGCCCGGCGCTGCTCTTCGAGAACCCGGCCCGGGGCAAGATGCCCTTGCTGATCAACCTGTTCGGCACCGAGGCGCGGATGTGCACGGCGCTCGGCGTGAAGTCCCTGGACGAGATCGGCAACCGGATCGCCGCGCTGCTCAAGCCCGAGCTGCCGCAGGGCGTCGGCGGGTTCAAGGACGCGCTGGCCAAGGCCGCCCAGCTGCGCAACCTGCCGCCCAAGCACGTGAAGAAGGCGCCCTGCCAGGAGGTCGTGCTCCGCGGTGACCAGGTCGACCTCGACCTGCTGCCCGGCATCAAGGCCTGGCCGGAGGACGGCGGGGTGTTCCTCAACCTGGGCCTGACGCACACCAAGCATCCGGAGACCGGGGCCCGCAACCTGGGCATGTATCGCCTGCAGCAGCAGGACAAACGGACGATCAGCCTGCACTGGCAGATCCACAAGGACTCCACCTCGCATGCCGCCGTGGCCGAGCGCCGGGGTGAGCGGCTGCCGGTGGCGATCGCCTTCGGCTGCCCGCCGGCGGTCACCTACGCGGCCAGCGCCCCGCTGCCGGGCGACATCGACGAGTACCTGTTCGCCGGCTTCCTGCAGCGGGAGCGGGTCGAGATGGTGGACTGCCTGAGCGTGCCGCTGCAGGTGCCGGCCGACGCCCAGATCGTCCTGGAGGGCTGGGTCGAACCGGGGCAGCGGCTGCCGGAGGGGCCGTTCGGCGACCACACCGGCTTCTACACCCCGGTCGAGCCGTTCCCGTACGTGCACGTGGACGCGATGACCATGCGGGAGAAGCCGATCTACCAGTCGATCATCGTCGGCCGGCCACCCCAGGAGGACGGCCCGCTGGGCAAGGCCACCGAACGGATCTTCCTGCCGCTGATCCGGCTCACCGTGCCCGAGATCGTGGACTACGACCTGCCCGAGGCGGGGGTGTTCCACAACTGCTGCATCGTCTCGATCGACAAGCGCTTTCCCAAGCACGCGCACAAGGTGATGAACGCGATCTGGGGCGCCGGCTTGCTCAGCCTGTCCAAGCTGATCGTGGTGGTCGACGCCGACTGCGACGTGCACGACTACGCCGAGGTGGCGTGGCGCGCGTTCGGCAACGTCGACTACGCCCACGACGTGCTGCACAGCGTCGGCCCGGTGGACCACCTCGACCACTCCTCCTACGAGCAGTTCTTCGGCGGCAAGCTCGGCATCGACGCGACCGCGAAGTGGGAGACCGAGGGGTACCGCCGCGACGGCGGCTGGCCGGCCGAGTGCGTGCTGGACGAGCACACCGAGGCCCTGGTCGAGCGGCGCTGGGCCGAGTACGGCCTCTGACCCGATGCAGCAGAACGGCCTGCTGCACACGTCATCCGGGTAGGACGTAGTAAACCGACCGGATCGTGGGGATGCTCGTGACCATCGCAATACTGCCCTTCCGTGCCCCGACTGCCGTGCTGGCCGCGCTGGCGGTGGTACCGCTCGCGCTGCTGGCCGGCTGCCAGTCCGGCGGCGGCGATGCCCACATCGGGGCGAATTCGGGGCCACCGGTCATCACCAGCCCGGCGGGCTCCAGCACCCCGCCCAGCACCCCGCCGGCCAGCACGACGGCGGCCAGCACGACGCCGGCCAGCACGACGGCGGCCGGCGGCGCACCCGCCAGCACCGGCCCGGCTCCGAGCGGCCCGGCGGCCTGCGCCGGCTCGGCGATCTCGGTACGCGAGCAGCCCGGCCAGGGCGCGGCCGGCCACCTCGGCGTGGCGCTGTACTTCACCAACGTCTCGGCCGGCACTTGCACGCTGACCGGGTACCCGGGCGTGGCGCTGCTGACCGCGGCCGGCCACCAGGCGATGCAGGCCGAGCGCACCCCGCGCGGCTACCTGACCTCGGGCCTGCCGGCCGGCAGCGACCGCATCCCGACGGTGACCCTGGCTCCGCACGAGACCGCCCGGGCCGGCCTGGAGTGGGAGGACGTGCCGCGTGGCGACGCCAGCTGCGGCGACTACCCGGCGCTGCTGGTCACCCCGCCGAACACCACCCGGTCGACCAAGCTGGCCGTGGGCGGCATCCACGTCTGCCAGAAGCTGCAGATCCACCCGGTGCTGCCGGGCTGACCCGACCGCCGGCGCGGACGGCGCGACCGGACTGGCAAAATCACTGCCATCATGTCGATCGCCGTCGCCGAACCACGCCCCGGCCGGGTGCGGGCGTTCCTGCGGCTGGTCATGATCGAGCATTCGGTCTTCGCGCTGCCGTTCGCACTGATCGCCGCGTTCGCCGCGATGTGGCGCCAGAGCCGGTCGGTGCACTACTGGCAGCTGCTGCTGATCGTGGTCGCGATGGTCTCCGCGCGCACCGTGGCGATGGCCGGCAACCGGATCCTCGACCGCCGGTTCGACGCGCTGAACCCCCGCACCGCCCAGCGCGAGCTGGTCACCGGAGCGGTCAGCCTCGGCACCGCCTGGCGCGGGTTCGCGGTCGCGCTGGTGGTCTTCCTGGCCAGCGCCGCCCTGCTCGGCTGGCTGCCGCTGCTGCTCAGCCCGGTCGCGGTCGGCCTGCTGATCCTCTACTCCTACGGCAAGCGGTTCACCGACTTCCCCCAGGCACTGCTGGCGCTGGCCCAGGCGGTCGCCCCGATCGGCGCGTGGCTGGCGGTCACCGGCCACTTCGCCTGGCCGGCCACCGCGCTCGGGCTGGCCGTCGGCAGCTGGATCGGCGGCTTCGACCTCATCTACTCCTGCCAGGACGCCGAGATCGACCGGCGGATCGGCTCCCGGTCGTTCCCGGCCCGGTTCGGCATCCCGGCCGCGCTGCGCTGGTCCTCGATCACCCATGTGCTCACGGTGGCCTGCTACGCCTGGTTCGGCGCGGCGGCCGGCCTGGGCTGGCTGTGGTGGCTCGGCCTGGCGATCACCGCGGCCGTGCTGGCCTACGAGCACCTGATCGTCCGGGCCGATGACCTCTCCCGGGTGAACCGGGCGTTCTTCACCGCCAACGGCTTCGTCGGCATCCAGCTGTTCGTCTTCGCGCTGGCCGACCTGTTCGTCCAGGGGCTGCGGCTATGAGCCGCACGCCGTGGGTGGTCGGGGTCTCCGGCGCGTCCGGCACGCCGTACGCCAAGGCGGTCATCAACGCCCTGCTGGACGCCGGCCTGCCAGTGGACGTGATCGTCTCCCGCGCCGCCCGGCTGACCATCCTCGACGAGACCGGCATCGCCTTCCGTGACAACCACTGGCAGGACGACCTCGCAAAGTGGCTGGATCGGGAGCTGGCCGACGTCCGGTACTGGACCGCGACCGACCTCGCCGCCGGGCCGGCCAGTGGCTCGTACCGCACCGCCGGCATGGTGGTGGTGCCGGCCTCCACCGCCGCGGTGGCGGGGCTGGCCCAGGGCCTCTCGAAGGACCTGCTGCAGCGGGCCGCCGACGTCACCCTCAAGGAACGCCGGCCGCTGGTGGTCGTGCCGCGGGAGACGCCGTACGCCCGCAGCACGCTGGTCAACCTGCTGGCCCTCTACGACGCCGGCGCGGTGGTGCTGCCGGCCAGCCCGGCCTTCTACGCCGGGGCCGCCAGCGTGCAGCAGCTGGTGGACTTCGTCGCGGCCAAGGTGCTGGACGCGATCGGCGTCCCGCACTCGCTGATCACCCGCTGGGCCGGCGAACTCGGCGCGGCCCGCGCGCAGGGAGCCGGCACCCACGGAGCCGGCACCCACGGATCCGGCATTCATGGATCCGGCGCCGCCCGAACGGTTGCGGACCCACCGGGCGCCCCAGCCTGACAGACTGGGCCGATGGACGCCGTCGACCGTTCGATCCTGGACGTGCTGCGGGCGAATGCCCGGGCCACCTACACCGAGCTGGCCCGCGAGGTGGGGCTCTCGGCGCCGGCGGTGCACGAGCGGGTGGGCAAGCTCGAAGCGGCCGGCGTCATCACCGGCTACCACGCCGCGGTGGCGCCCGAATCGCTCGGCTACTCGATGAGCGCCCTGGTCGGGATCTTCCTGTCCGACGGGGCCAACCCGGACGCGGTGGCCGATCAGCTGGCCGGCCTGGCCGCCGTCGAGGACTGCTGGTTCGTCGCCGGTGAGGAGTCCTTCGTGGTCAAGGTCCGGGTACCGGACGTCGGCGGCCTGGAGCAGGCGATCCGGGCGCTGGCCCAGCTGCGCGGGGTGGCCCGGACCCGGTCGACGGTGGTGCTGTCCACCAGGTTCGAGGGCCGGGTGCAGGCCGCCGGGCAGCCCCGGGCCGAGTAGGTCGATCCCATCCGAACCGGGGCGCAACCTCGAATGACCGCCGACCGTTGTCAGCGTGACAGCAACGACGAGAGGTGTGCCCATGCAGCCCGGTGAGCTGGTTCCCGATTTCGAGCTGGCCGACCAGTCCGGCCGCCCCCGCCGGCTGAGCATGCTGCTCGCCGACGGCCCGGTGGTGCTGTTCTTCTACCCGGCGGCGATGACCTCGGGCTGCACGAAGGAGAGCTGCCACTTCCGCGACCTGGCCGCCGAGTTCGCCGCGGCCGGTGCGCAGCGGGTGGGCATCAGCGCCGACCCCGTCGAGAAGCAGAACCGGTTCGCCGAGCTGAACCGGCTGGACTACCCGCTGCTGTCGGATCCGGACGGCGAGGTGGCCCGGATCTTCGGCGTCAAGCGGCGGTTCGGCCCGCTGCCGGTCAAGCGGCGCACCTTCGTGATCGGCAAGGACCGCAGCCTGATCACCGAGATCCGCAGCGAGTTCGACATGAACGTGCACGCCGACCAGGCGCTGCGCGCGCTGGCCGGCTGACCCGGCCGCGGCGGACTTTCCGGGCATCGTCGGCCGATGCCGTACCCTGGTAACCCACGACGAGAGGCGCTGCAAGGGCCGGCATCGGAGCCGTGAACCCCCACGCTCGCCGTGACCGGCCAGGTGGATCCGGGCGGGCTGCTTCAAGGGTGCCTCGACTTTCGAGCGTGAGGATGGTCGAGTGACGCCAGTCGACTCCGAAAACCGGACCGAGGCCCTGCGGGCGGTGCTGCGCGAGCGGATCGCCGTGCTGGACGGCGCCTGGGGCACGATGATCCAGAACGCCGGGCTGACCCCGGCGGACTACCGGGACGAGCGGCTGGACGGTCACTCGCACGACGTCACCGGCGACCCGGACCTGCTCAACCTGACCAAGCCCGACCTGGTGGTCGACGTGCACCGGCAGTACCTGGCGGCCGGTGCCGACATCACCACGACCAACACCTTCACCGCGACCTCGATCGGCCAGGCCGACTACGGTCTGCAGCACCTGGTGCGCGAGATGAACCTGGCCGGCGCCCGGCTCGCCCGGCAGGCCGCGGACGAGTGCCGCGAACGGGACGGCCGGCCGCGCTTCGTCGCCGGGTCGATCGGCCCGTTGAACGTCACCCTGTCCCTCTCTCCCCGGGTCGAGGATCCGGCCTACCGCGCGGTCACCTTCGACGAGGTGCGTGCCGCCTATGCGGAGCAGATCACCGCGCTGGTCGAGGGCGGCGTCGACCTGCTGCTGATCGAGACCATCTTCGACACCCTGAACGCCAAGGCCGCCATCGCCGCCGCGCGCGACGTCGCCCCCGAGCTGCCGCTGTGGATCTCGGTGACCATCGTCGACCTCTCCGGCCGCACCCTGTCGGGCCAGACCGTGGACGCGTTCTGGACCTCGATCGAGCACGCCCGGCCGCTGGTGGTCGGGGTGAACTGCTCGCTGGGCGCCGAGGAGATGCGCCCGCACGTCAGCGCGCTGGCCAGGCTGGCCGACACCTATGTCGCCTGCCACCCGAACGCGGGGCTGCCGAACGCGTTCGGCGGCTACGACCAGACCCCCGAACTGACCGCCGGCCTGCTGGCCGACTTCGCCGGTGCCGGCGTGGTCAACATCGTCGGCGGCTGCTGCGGCACCACCCCCGCGCACATCGAGCGGATCGCCGGGGCGGTCGCCGGGCTGGCCCCGCGGCAGCCGCCGCAGCCGGCACCGCACACCCGGTTCAGCGGCCTGGAGCCGTTCGAGATCGCGCCCGACACCGGCTTCGTGATGATCGGCGAGCGCACCAATGTCACTGGTTCGGCCCGCTTCCGCAGGCTGATCGAGGGCGGCGACTTCATCGCAGCCGGTGATGTGGCGCTGGAGCAGGTGCGGGGCGGGGCGAACCTGCTCGACGTCAACATGGACGCCGACCTGCTCGACAGCGAGCAGGCGATGACCAGCTTCCTCAACCTGATCGCCACCGAGCCCGAGATCGCCCGGATCCCGATCATGATCGACAGCTCCCGCTGGAGCGTGCTCGAGGCCGGCCTGAAGTGCGTGCAGGGCAAAGGCGTGGTCAACTCGATCAGCCTGAAGGAGGGCGAGGAGCCGTTCCTGGAGCAGGCCCGCACGATCCGCGGCTACGGCGCCGGGGTGGTGGTGATGGCCTTCGACGAACAGGGCCAGGCCGACACCGCCGAGCGCAAGGTGGCGATCTGCGCGCGGGCCTACGACCTGCTGACCCAGCAGGTCGGCTTCCCGGCCGAGGACATCATCTTCGACCCGAACGTGCTGGCCGTCGCCACCGGCATCGCCGAGCACAACGGCTACGCCAAGGCGTTCATCGACGCGCTGCCGGTGATCAAGCGGCGCTGCCCGGGCGCGCGGACCAGCGGCGGCATCTCCAACCTGTCCTTCGCCTTCCGCAGCAACGACGTGGTGCGCGAGGCGATGCATTCGGCGTTCCTGCTGCACGCGGTGCGGGCCGGGCTCGACATGGGCATCGTCAACGCCGGCCAGCTGGCCGTCTACGCCGACATCCCGGCCGACCTGCTGGAGCTGGTCGAGGACGTGCTCTTCGACCGCCGGGAGGACGCCACCGACCGGCTGGTCGCCTTCGCCGAGACGGTGAACGGCAAGGGCACCCAGCGCACCGTGGACCTCTCCTGGCGCGAGGCGCCGGTCGCCGAGCGGCTCAGCCACGCCCTGGTGCACGGCATCGTGGACTTCATCGAGGACGACACCGAGGAGGCCCGGCAGCAGGCCGCCCGCCCGCTGGACGTCATCGAGGGCCCGCTGATGGACGGCATGAAGATCGTCGGCGACCTGTTCGGCGCCGGCAAGATGTTCCTGCCCCAGGTGGTCAAGAGCGCCCGGGTGATGAAGCGCTCGGTGGCCTACCTCGAACCCTTCATGGAGGAGGAGAAGGAGCGCGCCCGGCTGGCCGGCGAGCTCGACACCAGCCGCGGCAACGGCAAGGTCGTGCTGGCCACCGTCAAGGGCGACGTGCACGACATCGGCAAGAACATCGTCGGCGTGGTGCTCGGCTGCAACAACTACGAGGTGATCGACCTCGGCGTGATGGTGCCGGCCCCGGTCATCCTCGACACCGCGCTGGCCGAGGGCGCCGACGCGATCGGGCTGTCCGGCCTGATCACCCCGTCGCTCGACGAGATGGTCGGGGTGGCCGCCGAGATGCAGCGGCGCGGGCTGAACCTGCCGCTGCTGGTCGGCGGCGCGACCACCTCGCGCCAGCACACCGCGGTCCGGATCGCCCCGGCCTACGAGGGCATCACGGTGCATGTGCTGGACGCGTCCCGGGTGGTGGGCGTGGTCAGCGACCTGCTGGACGACGACCGGGCCACGCTGCTGCGCGAGCGCAACGCCGCCGAGCAGGAGCGGCTGCGCGAGCAGCATGCCGGCCGGCAGCGCACCGCCATGCTCGGCCTCGACCGGGCCCGGGCCAACGCCGAACGGGTCGACTTCGGCGACCTGCCGGTGCCGGCGTTCACCGGTGTCCGGCTGGCCGAGCCCGGCATCGCCGAGCTGCGCGAGTTCATCGACTGGCAGTTCTTCTTCCTCGCCTGGGAGCTGAAGGGCAAGTACCCGGCGATCCTCGACGAGCCGGTCGCGCGCGACCTCTTCGCCGAGGCGAACGCGCTGCTGGACCAGATCATCGCCGACGGCAGCTTCACCGCCCGGGGCGCGTACGGCTTCTGGCCGGCCCGGTCCGAGGGCGACGACATCGTGGTCCGGTCCGAGGCCGAGGGCGAGGTCCGGTTCCCGATGCTGCGCCAGCAGACCGAGAAGCCGGCGGGCCGGGCCAACCGCTGCCTGGCCGACTACATCGCGCCCGAGGGCGACCACCTCGGCGCGTTCGCGGTGTCGATCCACGGCGCCGAGCGGCTGGCGAAGCGGTACGAGGACGAGAAGGACGACTACCGTTCGATCATGGTCAAGGCGCTGGCCGACCGGCTGGCCGAGGCGTTCGCCGAGTACCTGCACCTGCAGGCGCGCCGGGAGTGGTTCGAGCCGGACGCGCAGCCGGTGCTGGCGGACCTGCACGCGGAGAAGTTCCGCGGCATCCGGCCGGCGATGGGCTACCCGGCCAGCCCCGACCACGCGCTGAAGCGGCCGCTGTTCGACCTGCTGGAGGCCAAGCAGCTCGACATGGGGCTGACTGAGTCGTTTGCGATGACGCCGGCTGCCGCGGTGAGCGGGCTGATCTTCGCCAACCCCGAGTCGCGGTACTTCACCGTCGGCCGGATTGGCCGGGACCAGGCCGCCGACTACGCGGTCCGGCGGGGCATCGAGCTGGCCGAGGTCGAGCGCTGGCTGCGGCCGAACCTGGGCTACGAGCCCTCCTGACCGCGTGATCCGCTACGTCACCGGCACCGAGGGCATCGACTGGGCGGCACTCAAGGCCGCCCTGGCCGCGGACGAGTTCGACAACGGCCGGACGCCCGAGCAGTACCGGATCTCGCACGAGAACTCGTACGGGGTGATCTTCGCCTTCGACGGGGATCGCCTCGTCGGCAATGGCCGGGTGCTCAGTGACGGCGTCTGCAACGCCTACCTGGTGGACATCTGGACGGCGAGCAGCCATCGCAGGCAGGGCATCGGGTCAGAACTGGTGCGACGGCTGACCGAGGGCCTGGCCGGGCAGCACGTCGGGCTGTTCACCGACGACCTGCAGCCGTTCTACGCCAGCCTGGGCTTCCGGGTGCGTCCCGACTTCATGGACCTGGTCGTCGGCACCTGGCTCGACAACGACGGGCATCCGTAGCGCGGTAGCCGGCTACAGCGCAGTCAAGCGGGCCAGACGTTCCGGCGGTACTGGGTCAGGTGCCTGGACCGAATATCCCAGCTCTGTCAGCACTCGTGCGGCCGTCTCAGGACTGTCTCGGACCGCCGCACCGAGTTGGCTTCTACGCCAGGTTGCCCGGCCAGCTCCACGAGCCGACAGGGCACCCTCTGGCGCATCTATGCCCAACTCGTCGATAAGCATCTGGAGAATATCCTCGACGCATGGTCGGAAACGCGAACCGCCAAGGGGCAGGTGGAGATCAGCAAGTGCAGGTACCCGGACTCCGTCTTCTGCTGACGTAGACCGGCGTTTCGCGCGAGTGCTGCTGTCGCCAGCCTTTGCCATCACATAGCTCAGGGCGTCGCGGTGCGCGTGTACCTGCAGGTGAGCCCCTGCCTGATGCGAATGTGGAGAGCGGAGGTATTCGTACCGAAGCAGCGGCTCACTCGAGCCTTCTGCTAGGACATGGATATCCGACTTCTCGACTGCCAGGTAGGCCTGACGGTGGTCGTACGTGCATTCGAAAGATACTCGAAGTCGAAGAAGAGGACGATCAGCCACAGAAAGCCTGATCCCCTCGGCCGGATCCTGGCGGATGAATAATCTCGTGGCGTGACCGCCTCGTCCCGCCGATACCCTGAAGGCAGGCGACTGGGGTACCAACGCGCGGACCGTACCAGTCAGTTCAGCGGCACAGGCTGTTGCTTGCTCCTTAAGTCCCTCGTCATTGCTGGTCAAATTCAGGCACCAAGCAGGAATTCGAGTCCATCGATTTCTGCCAGAATCCCTGACTCGCGGGGGGTAAGCGTGTAATTGGCGGCACGAGTCCTGAGCTCATCTTCGGACATGGAGGTCTCCGCGAGGAGTCGCTTCCGACGCTGAACGATTTCGTCTCGGGTGAGAACTTCCAGTTCAGGCATATGCTGCGCTCCTATTCTCCTGTGGAACCCGCTGACGCGAGCGAGTATGCAGGACGCCACCGACAATACTTGTCCGTCACTGCTGGCGTGGCTCCCTTGGCCGACGTGCAGCGCTCGTCCTACGCGGCGGCGAGCGCGAACGGCAACATTCGCACCGGCTCGGACATGGAAGGCTGGGTGGGCGACGACAACCTGCCGGACAAGGGAAGCTACGTCTACTGCGGCTTCTGAGCTCGGCGCGGGACAGGTTCGATTGCGGCGAGCTTGCCCCCGCCGTAACGAACTCTCCGCCATCGGCCGGCCTCGGCGCGTCAGCCGTCGCCGCGCATCAGCCGCGCTATCCCGGCAGCTGCTTCGGACCGCGACGCCAGCGCCTCGGCCACCGACTGCTGATCGGCGGTCGGCCGGTTCTGGCTGAGCTTGGCCTTCGCCTCGATCCGGGTGATCACCAGCTCGAGGCCGACGATGGCGCGCAATTGCCCTTCCAGATAAGGCAACGGCGCATCGGAAGGCTGCCACGACGAGCCGACGGAGTCCTCGTGCACGGCGGTCAGCCGGGTCACCAGCTCGCGCACCCAGTCGACCGAGTCGTGCGCGACCAACCGGCCGTGGACGTGCGCGGTCAGGTAGTTCCAGGTCGGCACCACCCGGCCGTGCTCGGGCTTGGACCGCAGCCAGGCCGGCGAGACGTAGGCCTGCGGGCCGCGGACGATCGCCAGCGAGTCGGCCCCGTCGGCCTGCCAGTGCGGGTTGTTCCGGGCCACGTGGCCGACCAGCGATCCGGTCTCGGGAACGTGCAGCATCGGCAGCGGGGTGGCGATCAGCCCGTCCGGGCCGGCCGTGACCAGCTCCACCAACCCGGGTGCGGCCAGCAGCGCGCCGAGCTGCTCCGCCGAGGCCTCGAAGTGGCCGGGCACGTACATGGCCACCATCGTGCCAGCCGTGGCAGGCGGTTACGTACCCTGAAGGCCATGGCATGGAACTCCACCCGCAAGGCCGAACTCAGCGAGAAGATCGCCGCCGGTGAGCGCCTGGACCGGCAGGACGGCGAGGACCTCTACGAGTGCGACGACCTGGCCTGGCTCGGCGCGCAGGCGCACGCGGTGCGCACCCGCAAGAACGGTGACGTGACCTTCTTCAACGTCAACCGGCACCTGAACCTCACCAACGTCTGCCGGGCCTCCTGCGCGTACTGCTCGTTCGAGCGCAAGCCCGGGGCCAAGGACGCCTACACCATGCGGGTGGAGGAGGCGGTGGAGCTGGCCACCGCGATGAAGGGCGACGGGCTCACCGAGCTGCACATCGTCAACGGCCTGCACCCGACGCTGCCGTGGAAGTACTACCCGCGGGTGCTCCGCGAGCTCAAGGCGGTGCTGCCGGACGTCGCGCTCAAGGCGTTCACCGCGACCGAGGTGCACTACTTCGAGGAGATCTCCGGCCTGTCGGCGTCCGAGATCCTGGACGAGCTGATCGACGCCGGGCTGGAGTCGCTGACCGGCGGCGGCGCCGAGATCTTCGACTGGGAGGTGCGCAAGCAGGTCGTCGATCACGACACGCACTGGGAGGATTGGTCCCGGATCCACCGGCTGGCCCACCAGAAGGGCCTCAAGACCCCGGCCACCATGCTCTACGGCCACATCGAGGAGCCCCGGCACCGGGTCGACCACGTGCTCCGGCTGCGCGAGCTGCAGGACGAGACCGGCGGTTTTCAGGTGTTCATCCCGCTGCGCTTCCACAACGACAACAACCGGCTCTCGCACCTGAAGATGGCCGCTCCGGCCGACGTGCTCAAGACCTTCGCGGTGTCCCGGCTGATGCTCGACAACTTCGGCCACGTCAAGGTCTTCTGGGTGATGCACGGCCTGTCGACGTCCCAGCTGGCGCTGAACTACGGCGCCGACGACATGGACGGCTCGGTGGTCGAGTACAAGATCACCCACGACGCCGACGGCTTCGGCACGCCGGACAAGCTCACCCGGGACGACCTGCTGACCCTGATCCGGGACGCCGGCTTCCAGCCGAAGGAGCGCAACACCCGCTACGAGGTCATCCGCGAATACGACGGCCCGGTGTCGCTGGCCGAGCGCCGTGCCGAGCCGCAGGCGGTCTGGGCGTAGCTGTCGTGACCGTCCCGAGCCCCGACCAGCCCCGGCCACCGACCGCGGGGCAGACCCTGCGCGCGATGTGGCTCTATACGCTGCTGCGGTTCGGCATCTTCTTCGTGCTCTGGGGGCTGCTGTGGCTGGCGCGGGTGCCGGGCCTGCTCGCGGCGCTGATCGCCCTGCTGCTCTCGGTGCCGCTGTCGTTCGTGCTGCTGCGCAGGCAGCGGGCCCGGATGGCGGCCAACCTGGAGCAGCGGATCACCGCCCGGCAGGCCAAGACGCACGACCTGGACGCCCGACTGTCCGGCGAGGACGGGCCCGACCGCTGACCGGGCGCCGGTGACAATCCACACTGGCGCCGGCCGACCGGGGCCGACGACGATGAGGCCATGACCGAATCCAGCGCGACCCGCGTCGGCGACACCGAGCGCAACGCCGCCCAGCAGGCGCTGCAGGAGCACCTGGCCGCGGGCCGGCTCGACCTGGACGAGTTCGGCGACCGGTCGGCTCGGGCAGCCCGGGCCCGCACCGCGGCCGAGTTGGCGGAGCTGTTCCAGGACCTGCCGCAGCCGCACGGCGCGCCGGCCGCGCCGCCGCCCCGGCTGCGCCGCCGGGCCGGCGAGCCGATGCTCGGCCGGGCCGGTGAGACCGCGGCCGGGCTGGCGCCGTTCGTCGCCATCGGGCTGTTCTTCCTGGTGCACAGCTGGCTGGTGTTCCTGCTCGTGCCGATCGTCGGGGTGCTGGTCTACGGCGACCGGGGGCACCGGCCCCGCCGGCGCTGAGCCGCCCGGCCTCGACACCTCATCGCCACGGAGACCGCTGGCGACCGAGACCCAGAGACCCACAGACCCAGAGACCCAGACCAAGGGCGACGCCTACACCGCGAGGATCCGCTGCCGCAGGTCGCCGACCGCCCGGGCGCTGCCGGCCAGGTGCCAGCGGTGGCCTCGGTGGCCGAACACCTCGACCCGGCCACCGGCGGCGGTGACCAGCGCTGCGCCCGGCAGCCAGTCCCAGTCCAGGGTGTCGCGATGCAGGTACGCGCCCAGCCGCCCGCCGGCCACGGCGGCCAGTTCGACCGAGCCCGAACCCAGCATCCGGACCGTCGCCGCGCCGGTCATCGCGGCCAGCGTGGGTTCCCGGACGTCGGGGTCGCCGAGCGCGGCGGGATGCAGGTAGCTCGAGAGCGAGACCTCGGCCAGCGGCCGGTCCGCCAGCGGGGGCAGCGGCTGGCCGTTGCGGGTGGCGGGCGCGGTGCGGCTGCCGGCCCAGAGCTCGTTGGCGGCCGGGTGGTAGACGGCGCCGAGCAGCGGTGCCCAGCCGGACTCGGTGCGTTCGGCCAGCGCCAGCGCCGAGCACCAGAACGGCAGCCCGGCCAGGAAGTTGTAGGTGCCGTCGACCGGGTCGATGAACCAGGTCCGGTCACCCGGTACCGCCGCGCCCTCCTCGCCGACGATGCCGTCCGCCGGCCGGGCCGCCCGCAGCCGGCCGGCCACCAGCTCCTCGGCTGCGTGGTCGGCGGCCGAGACCACGTCCGAGACCGAGCTCTTGTGGTGGGTCCGCAGGCCGCCGGCCAGCATCTCGGCGGCCAGGTCGCCGGCGCCGCGGACCAGTTCGACCGCCAGGGCCAAGTCGGCGGCCAGCGGGTCCTCGGCGGCCGGCCGGCCGTTCGGGGACGGGGGGGCCGGGGGTGCGTACTGCTCGTCGGTCACGTCCGCCGAGCCTAGCCCGGGGTCCCGAGGCGCTCCCGGGCGCGCCGCGGGCCCGCGCGTAATCTCGGCTCGTGACCAGCAGCGCGCTTGCCCGACCCCGGGTCGGGCACATCCAGTTCCTGAACTGCCTGCCGATCTACTGGGGCCTCGTACGTTCGGGCGCGTTGCTGGACCTGGAGCTGACCAAGGACACGCCCGACAACCTCAACCGGCTGCTGGTGGAAGGTGCCCTCGACATCGGGCCGATCTCGCTGGTCGAGTACCTCAGGCACGCCGACGAGCTGCTGCTGCTGCCCGACATCGCGGTCGGCTCGGACGGGCCGGTGCTGTCGGTGGAGCTGGTGTCGCAGCGGCCGCTGGCCGAGCTGGACGGCCGCCCGGTCGCGCTGGGCTCGACCTCGCGCACCTCGGTGCTGCTCGCCGAGCTGTGGCTGCGACAGGTGCACGGCGTGCAGCCGCGCTACTTCAGCTGCCCGCCCGACCTGACCGCGATGATGCTGGAGGCCGACGCCGCGGTAGTCATCGGCGACGTCGCGCTGCGGGCCACCTACGAGGGCGCCAGCCGCGGCCTGCAGGTGCACGACCTGGGGCAGGCGTGGCGCAGCTGGACCGGGCTGCCGATGGTCTTCGCGGTGTGGGCCGTGCGCCGGGACTTCGCCGAGGCGAACCCGGGCCTGGTCAAGGACGTCCACGAGGCCTTCGTCCGCTCGCGCGACGGCGCGCTGGCGCACGTGGACGAGGTGGCCGAGCAGGCCTGCCGGTGGGAGGTCTTCGACGCACCGACCCTGGCGCACTACTTCCGGACGCTGGACTTCTCGCTCGGCGAGCGTCAAGTGGCCGGGCTGGTGGAGTTCTCCCGCCGGGCCGCGGCAATCGGCGCGGTGCCCCGTCCGGTGACGCCGGCCTTCGCCGCGGTGTGACGAGCCGGCACGTCCGGCGTGATAGGGCGAAGCCGGGGCCCGAGATCCGGAAGGGGGGAGCCGGATCTCGGGCCCCGACGCTGATCGACTCCTACGGGACGGAGTCGGCCAGCCCGACATGCTGCCGGTCAGTGGCCCGGCGTGGTCAGTCCCAGCCGAAGACGCCGTCGGTCGTCGCGCCGGCCGGCTGCTGGGCGGCGATGCCGGCGTGCGCGTGCGGGGTGCTTGCGTGCTCCATCGAGAGGGCTGCGCCGGCTGCGAACAGGCCGATGCAGGCGAGGGCCGCGAGCCGGATGCCGGTGCCGCGGAGGATGCCGTTGAGCACGAAAAACTCCCTGGTGAATAGAAGTGAAATGCCGGACAGCGCACATCACACCTGGTGAGAGGGCTCTCGCGGGAGGAGCTAGTTCGGCAGCAACCGGACAACGTCATAGCAGGAAGGTGACGGCGATTACGCCTAGTAACACAACCAGTTACGAACAGCCGCCGACCTGCCGCTCACAACCAGCCGCGCCGTGCCGCCTCGACCCCGGCCTCGAATCGGCTGTTGGCCCCGAGTTCCTGCATCAGCCGCGAGATCGTCCGACGCAGGTGTCGGACGGAGACCCCCACCTCGCGGGCCGAGGTCTCGTCGGTGCAGCCGGAGGCGAGCAGTTCGAGTATCCGCCGGTCCTGGTCGCTGATCTCGATCGCGGGTGTCTGCTGGCTGTCCTCGGTCAGCCAGGGTAGCTCGTCGGCGTCCTGCCAGGCGCGGTTGAACAGGTCGACGAAGCCGGAGAGCAGTCCCGGGTGCTTGACGATCAACGCGCCGCGCCGGCTGTTGGCCGGATCCACCGGCACCACGGCCACCTTGCTGTCCATGATCACCATGCGATCGACCCGCTGGCTGGTCACCCGGACCTTCGCGCCACCCATCACCAGCTCGCGCAGGTAGGCGCGGTTCACCTCGTCGTCGAGCACCGATGCCTCGTGGATCACCCGCATCTCGACCCCGCGCCGGATGCCCCGCTGGTCGAGCGGCCGGCTCGCCTCCAGCGACTCCTTGCTCTGCGGGCCGCCCGGCTGGATCGAGAACACGCTGGTACGGGTGAAGAACGACAGCTCCTCCAGCCGGTCGCGGATCGCGTCCAGGTCCTCCAGCCGCTCGACGCTGTGGTCGTCCGGTTCCTGTGGGGTCGGTTGGCGGTAGAGCAGGTCGAGCTCGTCGATCACGAACCGGCTGGCCGACGCGCGCCGGTAGAGCCGCAGCAGTTCCTCCTCGCGACGCTCGATCAGCTGTCCGATCGCCGCGGCCGGCTGAGGCAGCACGAAACCTGCGCCGGTCCGGTCTCGCTTGAGCACGCCGAGCTCGATCAGGCGGTCGCAGCAGCGATGCACCTGGTTCGGTTCGAGCCGGTGTTCGCGGGCGAGTTGCTCGATCAGGTAACCGGGATTGCGCAGCAACGAACGGTAAACCAGCTCGTCCTGCGGCGTGAAGCCCAGATCGGATAGGGCCATCACCGGGTCCTTGGCTGTTTGCTGACCAACCGTGGCAGTGACCTGCCATCGTGGATGCTGTCGCCCGCACCGTGCCACGAGCAGGATTGGCGCCAGCAACTCCTGCCGAGAGGAAACCACGTGGCGGCATCGATCGTTCGCTTCCGCCGGGTCGATCCGGCGGCAAACCCCGCCGCCCTGGTCGCCGCCTGGTTGATCGACGCGCTGGCCGCGGACAGCGGGGTGCGACTGCAGTCATCGGACGCCGAATGCATCATGTTGGACGTGTCGCCGGCGCCCCGGCAGGCATCGGTGCGCGAGCTGGTGGGCACGGCGCTGGCCGAGCCACGCTTTGCGGGATGGCAGGTCGTGTTCGAGTAACGGGTACCGCCCACGCACTCGACCACCAATGCCGACACCCGTTTCTGTCGCGTTGGAGCAATTACCCGACAGCTGATCGCGGGGCAATAGTAAACGCCGCCGGGCTGCCGTGATATGGAGTCCGAGAAAATCCTGGACGTTCGTGCCGGGGCCGGCCGCAGTCAGCCGGCGCGACGCAGCCGGGACGCCAGCAGGTGGTGGTAGCCGCGGACGGCGATCGGCCGCAGCCGTCTGATGGACCACCGCTCGTCACCGGCCAGCGCCTCGGCCAGCTGCTGGTCGATCAGGACGGTGCCGGGCCGGGCCAGCCCGGTCAGCCGGCTCGCGATGTTGACGACCGGGCCGTAGACGTCGCCGTAGCGCGCGGGCACCGGGCCCAGCGCGAGGCCGATCCGCAGCGCGGGCAGCCCCTCGGCCGGCTGGGCGCCCCCCGACTGCTCGGGCAACGACTCGGACCGCTCGTGCAGTCGCAGCGCGAGCTCGGCGGCGGCGGCCGGATCGGGCACTGTGAAGAGCACCTCGTCGCCGATCGTCTTGATCACCTGGCCGTGGTGCTCGGCGACCAGGTCGAAGGCGAGGGTCTCGAACTCCTCCAGCACCCCGGCCAACTCGTCGACGTCGAGTTCGCGGGACAGGCCGGTGTAGCCGGCCAGGTCGGCGAAGCCCGCCACCACGACGTCGCCCGGCCCGCCCGCGGTGCCGAGCAGCCGCTGCGCGGAGTCGGCCAGCTGCCGGCGCCAGACGTGCAGCTGCACCTGCTCGAGCACCGGTTGGATCCGGGCGACGAAGTCGGCCAGCTCGGCGGGGCCGGCCAGCATCCCCGGGTTGCGGGTCAGCAGCTCCAGCAGCTGCCGGGCCTGCCACTCGGCCAGCCGGGACATGGTCTGCCCCACCACCCGGGTCACGGTGCGCAGCGCGCCGCGGTCGATCAGGCCGGCCTCGACCAGCCCGAACGCGTCGGCCAGCGCGGTGACGTCACTGTCGGTGAAGGCGACCTGCTCCTCGGCGACGCTGGCGAAGCCGAGCGCGTTCCACAGCCGGTCGGCCTCCGCCACGGGGACGCCGGCCTGGTCGGCGGCCTGCCGGCGGGTGTGCCGGGGTGGCCCGCCGAGCAGCAGCTCCTGCAGCGCGCCGAGGACCGCCGCCGGTTCGGGGGCGTCCTCCGTCGGATCGGCCACGGTCAGGTCGTGTGCACGATCAGGACGTCCACCAGCGACCGGCGGGCGACGTCGGCGGGCACCGAGCCCAGGATCCGACCGCCCAGCCGGTTCAGGCCGCGGTTGCCGACCACGATCAGGTCGACCTGCCGGTCGGCGGCCACCTTGTGCAGGATCTCGACCGGATCGCCTTGCAGAGCAAGGGTTTCCACGTCCTGGTGGCCGGCCTTGGCGGCGCGGTCGCGGGCCCGGCTGACGTTGTCCTCGGCCGGCGCGGAGCCCATCAGCTGGTAGGAGTCGGCACCGAGGATGTCGCGTTCCCGGTCCAGCGAGCGCTCGTCGGCGGGCTGGTAGGCGGAGACGATCAGCAGCCGGGCGCCGGCATCCCGGGCCAGCGCGGCCGCCCGGTCGACCGCGAGGAACGACGTGTCCGAGCCGTCGGTGCCGACCAGCACCGTCTGGTAGCTGCCAGCCATCGTCGTGCGTGCTCCGTCCCTGTCCGCCTGCGTCCTGCCCGGGTCAACGAGCCGTCCGCGGAATTGTGACGAGCAGCTTGCCAGAATGAGCTGTGACCGACCTCGCTGCTCGGCTGCTCGCAGCCTACGACCACCAGGTGCGCACCGCGATCGCCCGGCGGCTGCCGGCCGGCCGGACGATGGACCGGGACGGGCCGCTGGTGCGGGTCTCCGGCGGCTTCCGCGGTTTCGTCGGCTACCGGTCGCTGGCCGGGCTGACCGGCGCCGAGGTCGAGGCGCTGATCGCACGCGCGGTCGCGCACTTCGGCGCGCGGGGCGAGGCGTTCGAGTGGAAGTGGCATGCCCACGACGAGCCAGCCGACCTGCCCGACCGGCTGGCCGCGCACGGCTTCGTGCCGGAGGAGCTGGAGACGGTGCTGATCGGGCGGGCCGAGCGGCTGACCGACGGCTCGCCGGTGCCGGGCGTCGAGATCAGGGAGCTGACCGAGCCGGCCGACTTCCACCGGATCGGCCGGCTGCAGAGCGAGGTCTGGGGCGCCGACTGGAGCTGGCTCGCCGAGGACCTGCTCGCCCGGCGGGCGGTGGAGGGTGACGCGCTGCCGGTCTTCGGCGCCCTCGCCGGTGCCGAACTGGTCTCGGCCGGCTGGCTGAACCTCACTCCGGGCACCGAGTTCGGCGGACTCTGGGGCGGCTCGACGCTGGCCGGCTGGCGCGGCCGCGGCATCTACCGGGCCCTGGTCGCGGTCCGGGCCCGGCGCGCGGTCGAGCGCGGCTACCGGTACCTGCAGGTGGACGCCTCGCCGGACAGCGAGCCGATCCTGCGCCGGCTGGGCCTGGTCGCGGTCACCACCACCCGGCCGTACGTCCGGCAGCCGGACCCGGCGGACTAATCTGGGCGGGTGACCTCAGCGGCGAACAGCACCGAACTCAGCACCCTGCTCGCGCGGGCCGCCGACGGCGGCCGGATCTCGGCCGAGGAGGCGCTGCTGCTCTACACCGACGCGCCGCTGCACGCCCTCGGCGAGGCTGCCGACACGGTCCGTCGGCGGCGCTTCGGCGACACCGCCGACATCGCGACCTACATCATCGACCGCAACATCAACTACACCAACGTCTGCCTGACCGCCTGCAAGTTCTGCGCGTTCTACCGGGCCCCCAAGCACGAGGAGGGCTGGACGCACACCGACGCCGAGATCCTGCGCCGGTGCGGTGAGGCCGTCGAGCTGGGCGCCACCCAGATCATGCTGCAGGGCGGGCACTCCCCGGAGCTGGGCATCGAGTGGTACGAGCGCATCTTCGCCGCCATCAAGCGCGACCACCCGACGCTCACCCTGCACTCGCTGGGCGCGTCCGAGGTCGTGCACATCGGCCGGGTCTCGGGACTGGACCACGCGGAGGTCGTCCGGCGGCTGCACGCGGCCGGGCTGGACTCCTTCGCCGGAGCCGGCGCCGAGATCCTGGTCACGCGCCCGCGCACCGCCATCGCGCCGCTGAAGGAGGACGGCGAGACCTGGCTGTCGGTGATGGAGACCGCGCACCGGCTGGGCGTCGAGTCCACCGCGACGTTCATGATGGGCACCGGCGAGACGAACGCCGAGCGGATCGAGCACCTGCGGATGATCCGGGACGTGCAGGACCGCACCGGTGGCTTCCGCTCGTTCATCCCGTGGACGTACCAGCCGGAGAACAACCACCTCAAGGGCCGCACCCAGGCCACGTCGCTGGAGTACCTGCGGATGATCGCGGTCAGCCGGCTCTTCTTCGACAACGTCGTGCACCTGCAGGGCTCCTGGCTCACCACCGGCAAGGACATCGGCCAGCTGACCCTGCACTTCGGCGCCGACGACCTCGGTTCGGTGATGCTGGAGGAGAACGTGGTCTCCTCGGCCGGCGCCCGGCACCGGTCCAACCGCACCGAGCTGATCGAGCTGATCCGGTCCGCCGGCCGGGTCCCGGCCCAGCGCGACACCCTCTACCGGCACCTCGCGGTGCACCGCGACCCGGCGGAGGACCCGCGCGACGACCGGGTGCACTCGCACCTCTCGTCCACCGCGCTGACCCTGCAACCGGTGACCGCGACTCCGGCCTGAGCGAACGCCTGGTCACTTGCTGACCTGGCCGTGTCCGGTTTCTGCCCGGCTGGCGGCTGGTCGCGCCTCGCCGGGCGTTGTCAGATGGTTGCATGCGGACTGACACCCTCGGCGAGCACCCGTCCGGCACCGTCCGGTTCGGCGTCCTCGGACCGCTCACGGTGCACGTGGACGGGCACCCGCTGCCGCTCGGCCCGCTCAAGCAGCAACAGGTGCTGGCGATGCTGCTCTGCCAGGCCAACTCGGTCACCTCCGTCGACCAGCTGACCGACACCCTCTGGGGCGACGAGCCGCCGCGCACCGCCCGCAAGAACCTGCAGGTCTACATCGCCTGCCTGCGCAAGCTGCTGCGCGGCGAGGCCGGCACCGACCGGCTGGTCCACCGCACCGGCGGCTACCTGCTGCGGGCCACCGCCGAGGAACTCGACCTGCTGCAGTTCCAGGCCGAGGTGGCTCGGGCCCGGGAGCTGGCCGACCCGGCGGCCCGGTCGGCCGGCCTGGCCGAGGCGCTGCAGCTCTGGCGCGGCCGGATGCTGGACGGCCTGACCTCTGCGGCGCCGCTGGCCGTGCAGGCCGACCGCGGGGCGCTGCGCTACCTCTCCGCCTTCGAGGACTGGGCCGACGGCGAGCTCGCGCTCGGCCACGGGGCCGCGGTGGTCGAGCGGCTGTGCGAGCTGGCTGGCCGGTTCCCGTTCCGCGAACGGCTGCGCCAGCTGCAGATGACCGCGCTGTACCGGGTCGGCCGGCAGGCCGAGGCACTGAGCGTCTTCGACGAGCTCCGGCTGGCGCTGGCCCGCGAGCTGGGCCTGCAGCCGAGCCCGGCCACCGAACGGCTCTACCGGTCGATGCTCAGCGGCGAGCCGGCGCAGCGGCCGGCCGCTCGCCCGGCACCCCGGCCGGACCGGCCGCGGGTCGTGCTGCCGCCGGACCTGGAGGACTTCACCGGCCGGGCCGCGGCGGTGGCCGAGCTGGACCGCTGGCAGGCCGGCGGCCACTGCCGGCTGGCGCTGGTCTCGGGACCGGTCGGCATCGGCAAGACCTCGCTGGCGGTGCGCGCCGCGTACCGGGCCGAGCCGCACTTCCCGGACGGCCGGATCTTCCTCGGGCTGCGCAACGAGCTGGGCCACGCCCGCAGCCGGCGCTCGGTGCTCACCGAGCTGCTCCGGGTGGCCGGTGAGTCCGGGCTGGAGGGCTGCGACACCGAGGAGCTGGCCGGCCGGTGGCAGAGCTGGCTGATGGACCGCCGGGTGCTGCTGGTGCTCGACGACGCCTGCGACAGCGCGGTGCTGCACGGCGTGCTGCCGCTGTCCGGCACCAGCGCGGTGCTGGCCACCACCCGGCGCCGGCTGGCCGGGCTGGAGTACGCCACCCAGATCGAGCTGTCGGCGATGGCGCCGGCTGAGGCGGTGTGCCTGCTGGGCCGGGTCATCGGTGACGACCGGATCGAGAGCGACCCCGCGGCGGCGGCCCGGATCGTCCAGGCGATCGGCCTCTCGCCGCTGGCGGTCCGGACGGCCGGTTCGAAGCTGCGGGTGCTGCGGCACGTCTCGCTGGTGGAGTTCGCCGGCCGCCTGCAGCATCCCGACCAGCTGCTCGACGAGCTGTGCATGGCCGACAGCGGCCTGCGCAGCCGGCTCGCGGCGGGGCTGAGCGACCTGCCCGAGCGGGAGCGCGACGCCCTGCAGCGGCTCGGGTCCAGCTGCACCGCCCGGTTCACGCTGGAGGAGGCGGTGCCGGTGGTGGCGGAGATGCCCGGCCGGGTCCGGCGGCTGATCGAGTCACTGATCGAGGCCAACGCGGTGACGGTGCCGGTCAGCGAGGTGTCGGCGGCCGCGGTGTACGAGCTGCCCCGGTTGCTGCGCTGCTACGTCCGGGAGCTCGCCGCGGGCTGACCCGGACCCAGGGCGGACCGGCCGCCCCGCACGCCGCGGTCCGGCTGCAGACGTTCGAACCGTTCGCAGCCGGACCGCATCCACCGCCGGCCGGAGCAGCCCGGCCGCCCGACCCGAGCCCGTACCGACCAGCACGGCTGCCCAGCAGCCCACCGAAGCCGCATCGCGCGGCCCGAACCATGCGTGTGGAGCCGCGTAGAACTGGTTCGGGCCGCGCGATGCCTGTGCCGATGCGGGTCAGCCCTCGGCCTTCGAGCGGACGCTGCGGCCGCCGGCGACCGGGTACTGCAGCGCCTGCACCTCGCAGAACGACGCCAGCCCGTCCAGCCCGCACTCGCGCCCGATACCGGAGTTCTTGAACCCGCCGAACGGCGCCGCCGGGTTGAACGGGCCGCCGTTGATCTCCAGCTGCCCGGTGCGGACCCGCCGGGCCACCGCGCCGGCCCGCTCGTCGCTGCCCGACCAGACCGCGCCGTGCAGCCCGTAGCGGGTGGAGTTGGCGATCCGGACCGCGTCGTCGTCCCCGTCGTGCGGCATCAGCGACACCACCGGGCCGAAGATCTCCTCCTGGGCAAGCGCCATGGTCTCGGTCACGTCGGTGAACACGGTCGGCGGGAAGAACTGGCCCTCCGCCGCCGGCCGGTCGCCGATCAGCCGGCGGGCGCCCTGCTGCTCGCCGAGCTCGACCGCCCGGGTCACCCGGGCCTTGGCCTCGGACGTGATCAGCGGGCCCAGGTCGGTGCCGCCGTCGGCCGGATCGCCGACCACGTAACCGGCGACGATGGAGCTGACCAGCTCCTCGGCCGCGGGCAGCAGCCGGCGCGGCACCACCAGCCGGCTCCACTGCAGGCAGGCCTGGCCGCTGTTGAACATGGCCTGGTCGATCGAGGCGGCGACCGCCTGTTCGAGGTCGGCGTCGTCGAGCACCAGCGAGGCACTCTTGCCGCCGAGTTCCAGGTGCACCCGGCTGAGGTTCGCGGCGGCGGCCGCGGCCACCAGCTTGCCCGCCCGCACCGACCCGGTGAAGGAGATCAGGTCGGCGGTGGGCGAGGCGGCCAGGGCCGAGCCGACCCCGGCCCCGTCGCCGAAGACGATGTTGAGCACGCCGGCCGGCAGCTCGCTCCGCTGGGCCAGCCGGGCCAGCCGCACCGCGTGCAGCGGGGTCAGCTCGCTCGGCTTGAGCACCACCGTGCAGCCGACCAGCAGCGCCGGCACGATCTTCTGCAGGGCCAGCAGCATCGGCACGTTCCAGGGCGTGATGGCGGCGACCACGCCGGCCGGCACGTACCGGACCACCGAGTTGCCGCGCTGCTCCTCCAGCTCCATCGCCGCGAACGCCGCGACCGCGGAGCGGGCGATGTCGAGGGCCAGGCCGACCTGCACGTTCCGGCTGGCCCGGGCCGGCGTGCCGACCTCGCGCGAGATCAGCGCGCCCAGGAAGTCCGCGTCGGCCTCGATCAGCCGCAGCCAGCTCTGCACCGCGCGGACCCGGTCGGCCCGCGGCGCCGAGCTCCAGCCGGGCAGCGCGGCCGCGGCGGCGGCGAGGCCGGCCTCGGCGTCCGCGGCGGTGCCGCGTGGTATCGCGCCGAGGACGGACCCGTCCGCGGGGTTGATCACCTCGTCCGTCTCGCGGCCGGCCGAGGCGGTCCAGCCGCCACCGATCCAGTGCTCGGCCAGGTCGAACCCGGTCTCCGTCGAGATGTCAGTAGTCGGTGCCGAGATGCCGGCCATGGTGTCTCCTCTTCCGCCGCAGCGATTCCCCGGCCAGGGCAAGGCCGCCCAGCACGGTCCATCCGATGAGCGTCAGGCAGGCCTGCCACAGGCCGCTGCCGCCGAAGTACTCCGTCGCCCGCATGCCCTGCACCGCGACCGACGGCGGCACCACGTCGCGCAGGTCCTGGAACAGCTGGGGGACGAAGTAGGTCAGCCCGGCCGGGCCGCCGGTGGCCGGGATGCCCAGCCCCAGGAAGACGATCCCGGCCAGCGCCACCCACTGCACCGCCCAGGCCGCGAGCCCGGCGCAGGTCGCGGCCACCGCCAGCGCGTAGCAGCCGACCACCGTGGCGTACTGCCAGGACGGGCCGGTCAGCGCGCCGAGCCAGCGGCCGACGATCAGCCAGTTGACCACCGCGGCCAGTGCCGCGTAGCCGACCAGGGTCGCCAGCCGGACCCGCGTGCTCGCCGTCTTGCTGATCCCGAGCAGGGTGCCGACGATGATGCTCGGCACCAGCAGGCTGAGCGAGACGAAGAAGGCGAGGATGCCGTTCGGGTCGCCACGGCCGTACGGCGCCAGCAGCCGGACCTCGGCCCCGGGCGCGGCACGGGTGAGGGTGGTCTGGGCGAACTGGGTAGCGGCCTTGCCCTGGGCGAGCCCGATCAGCACGGCCGGTTGCGGGCCGGCCGCGATGCCGCCAACCACGGTGCCGTGCTCGACGGCCCTGGTCAGCGCGGCCGCGTCGGGGTACCTGGTGACCCGCAGTGCCGGGCCGCTGCGCAGCGGGCTGTCGCCGGTGACCCCGACGGGCACGTGCCGGGGCGGTGAGCTGTGGAACGCCCCGACGTAGCAGGCGCTGAAGGTCGCCACGAAGAAGAGGGCGAGCAGCACCACCCGCACGGCGAGCAGCGGCAGCCCGGCGATGGTGCGTGGCGGTGCGACAGGGGCCTCGTGCTGGCCGGTCGTCTCCGCGAGCGTGCTGGTCCGGTCAGTCATGGGCGATCAGCCACTCCACGATCTCGCGGGCCCGCAGCGACCCCGCGTCGGCCGAGATGTTGATCTCCGGGGGGTGGTCCGGGTGGCGGCGCAGCACCGTCTCGATGGCCTCCACCGCGGCCACGTCCTGCATCAGCACCACCGGCGCGCCGTCCTGCCACAGCTGGTCGACCTCGGCGCTGTCGCGCCGGTAGTCCCGGGCGATCAGCCAGAAGTAGTGGGCCGAGGTCTCGGTCTCCGGGGTCACGCAGTGCACCGCGCGGTGCCGGCACCGGCCGATCCCGTCCGGTTCCAGCGCCTCGGCCTCGACGTGGCTGATGTGGTAGCCCGGCGCCACGAACTCGGCCACCGACCCGCGCCGGATCCGGCCGCCGATCCCCATCACCTCGGTGAAGAACGGTGGGCAGTCGACCTCGGGCATCGGGCGGAACACCTTCACCACCCGGCCGTCCACCTCGACGCTGATCGGCGCCTTGGCCACCTCCCGGGTGCCGATGGAGCCCTCGTGCAGGTAGGCCACGTGGCTGAGGTCGGTCAGGTTCTCGTTCAGCAGCTGGGCCCGGGCGTCCAGGTGCAGGGTGCCGTCGACGGTGGCCCAGTCGTCACCGTCCAGCCAGCTCTGGTCGGGGACGGCGGCCGGGTCGGCCCGCTCGGGATCGCCCGGCCAGAGCCAGATCAGCTCGGCGCCGGCGTGCACCGGGTAGCTGCGGGCCTGCCGGCCGCGCGGCACCTGCGCCTGGCAGGGGATGTCGACCACCGCGCCGGAGGCGTCGTAGGCCAGCCCGTGGTAGCCGCAGACCAGGGTGCCGTCCTGCACGCTGCCCAGGCTCAGCGGCATCGACCGGTGGATGCAGCGGTCCGCCAGCGCGGCCGGGCGCCCGTCCGGGCCGCGGAAGAGCACCACCGCCTCGCCGAGGACGGTACGGCTCAGCGGCCGGTCCCCGAGCTCGTCCGGCCTGGCCACGACGTACCAGTGGTTGCGAGGAAAGCGGGTGGGATACATCGTCACTCCTTCACCGATGCGGTCACGAGCGCAGCCGCACCGGCAGCTCGTTCAGGCCCCAGGTGAAGTTCGAGCCGTTGTACCGCGGGTCGCCGGTCAGCTCGAAGGACGTGACGGTGCCGCGCAGCGCCCGCAGGTAGGCGGTGATCTCCAGCCGGGCCAGCCGGCTGCCCAGGCACAGGTGCCGGCCCGCGCCGAAGGACAGGTGCCGGTTGCCGGCGCGACCGACGTCGAAGGTGTCCGGGTCGTCGAAGACCTCCGGGTCGCGGTTGGCCGACCCGATCCAGGTGACCACCCGCTGGCCGGCCTCGACGCGCGCCTGGCCCAGCTGCACCGGCTCCACCGCGGTCCGCATCACGTGCATCCCCGGCACCGACCAGCGCAGCCCCTCCTCGGTGGCGCTGGCCAGCTCCACCTCACCGTCGCGGATCCGCTGCCATTGCGCGGGGTTCTCGCACAGCTGCAGGGTCAGGGCGGCCAGCGTGTACCGGGTGGTCTCGTTGCCGCCGGCGAGGATGCCCGCGAAGTTGAAGACCAGTTCCTCGTCGGTCACGGTGTCGTCCCGCTCGGCGATCAGCGCGGTGACCTCGTTGACGAACTCGTTCTGACCGGACCGGCGGTTCTCGTGCACCAGGTCGTAGAAGTACTTGAAGATCTCGCTGTTGGCGACGAGCCGCTCCACCTCGGACGGGCTCTCGAACGCCTCGGTGGTCTTGGCGCCGATCCAGGCCCAGTCCGAGCGCGGCAGCCGCATGATCGCGCAGATCACGTCGGTGGGAATCCGCTTCAGGTGCTGCAGCAGGTCCGGCCGGCCGTCGCGCAGCGCGTCGGCGACCACCGCGGCGACCACCTCGCCGACGTGCTGCTCCACCCGGGCCAGGATCTCGTTGGAGAACGGGCGGATCAGCACCCGCTTCATCCGGGTGTGGTCGGGTGGGTCCGAGACGATGAGCATCTTGTTCGCGACCGCGTCCACCGCGTGGGCGTTCGAACCCAGCCGCATGCCCTCGGTGGAGCTCATCCGGACGGTGTCGCGGTGCACCGCCACCACGTCGTGGTAGCGGGTCACGCTCCAGAACCCGTCCGGCTCCGCGGCCGGCTGCTGCCACGAGACCGGGTCGTTGGCCCGGTACCACGCGAACGTGTCGTAGAACCGGGTGCCGTCGAAGAGGCCGGATTCGAAGAGATCCGGCGCGGTGTGCTGGGTCATCGGACGGCGTCCCTCTCGTGTCCGGCGAGCGTGCTGACCAGGTCGGCCAGGACGCCGGGTTCGGCGATGTCGTGGTGATCGGCCGGCAGCACCCGGTGCCCGCGGTAGTCGGCCGAGCGGGCCCGCCAGCCGCGCATCTGCTCGGTCGTCACCACGTCGTCCCGGCTGCCCGACCCGGTCCAGAGCGGGGTGGCGGCCAGCGCGGTCGGCCGCACCTCGTACCCGGCGGTGAGCCGCAGGTCGGCACGCAGCACCTCACCGGCGTACCCGGCGAACTCCGAGTCGCGCACGGCCGGCGGCAGCAGCGCGGCCACCTCGGCCGCCGGGGGATCCTCGGAAGGGAAGTCCCGCCAGAACTCCGGTGCCCGGGCGGCCAGCACGAGCAGGCCGGCCGCGGCGGCACCGGCGGCCTCCAGCGCCCGCGCGAGCTCGAACGTGAGCAGGCCGCCGAGGCTGATGCCGACCAGCAGCAGCCGGCGCCGGGGCAGCCCGGCCAGTTCCGCGGCGACCGCCGCGACCACCTCGGCGATGCTGGCCGCGGGCGGCTCCGGCAGCCGGTCCTCCCGGCCGGGCAGCTGCACCCCGACCGCGGTGGCGCCGGCCGGCAGCAGCGGCGCCACCGCCTGCAGCCGCAGGCACCCGCTGCCCGCCGCCGGCAGCAGCAGCGCGACGTCGGTGTCCGCGGCCGGTGCCGGCTGCCAGCTCCGCAGGTACGTCACGCCGACCGCAGTTCGTCGATCCGCAGTGCCTGCAGCTGCGGGGTGCGGGTGACCAGGACGTCGGCGATCGACACCTGCACCTCGAACCGCTGGCCGAGCTGCGAGGCGAGCTGGGCCGCCAGCAGCGAGTGTCCGCCCAGGGCGAAGAAGTCGGCGTCCTCGGTGACCGCGCGGCCGAAGACGCTGTCCCACACCGCGAGCACGCCGGCCAGCGCGGTCTCGGCGGGTGCCGGCGCGGCCGCCTGCCGCAGGGCGGCCCCGGCCTCGGCGACCAGCCGGCGGGCCACCTTGCCGGTGACCTCGATCGGCACCGCGGAGATCTGGTGCACGAACGTCGGGCAGAGCTGGCGCGGCAGGTGCTCGCCGAAGGTCGCGGTGATGCGCTCGCGCAGCGGCTGGTCCAGTGCCGTGCCGGGGGCGAGCAGCACGCCCAGCGCCAGGGTCGGCGGGGTGCCGTCCAGGTAGGCGACCGCCTCGGCCACGCCGTCCACCTGGCGGGCCAGGCTCTCGACCTCCTCGAACTCGACCCGGAAGCCGCCCACCTTGACCTGGTTGTCGATCCGGCCGAGGCAGCGCAGCTGGCCGTCCGGCTGCAGCACGCCGAGGTCGCCGGAGCGGTACCACCGGCGGTCGTGCCGCAGCACGAACCGGTCGCCGATCCGGCCGGCGGAGTCGGCGTAGCCGAGACTCACCCCGGCACCGCCGATCAGGATCTCGCCCTCGGTGCCGGCCGGCACCGGCAGCAGGTCCGCTCCCACCACCTCCACCTCGTAGCCGTGCAGCGGCCGGCCGATGGTGCCCAGGTCGTCGCCGCGGGCGGTGTCGGCCATGGTCGCGGCGATGGTGGTCTCGGTCGGGCCGTAGACGTTGATCACCCGGTCGGCCGACTCGGCCAGCCGCCGGGCGAGCTCGGCCGGGCAGCGCTCACCGGCCACCACCGCCACCTCGACCCGCGGCAGCCGGGCCACGCTGGCGTAGAGGGTCGGCGTCATCACCAGGTTGTCCACCTCGGCCGCGGCCAGGGTCCGCTCCAGGTCGCCGGCCTCGGCGTCGATCGCGACGCAGCCGACCCCGTTGGCGAACGGGGTGAGCACCGACCACAGCCAGCCGTCGAAGCCCGGTGACACCACCGAGATGGCCCGGCTGCCCGGCCGGTAGCGGAGTTCGGCCGAGGCGGCCAGGAAGTTCTCCAGGTTGGCCTGGCTGACCAGCACCCCCTTGGGCCGGCCGGTGGTGCCGGAGGTGTAGACGACGTAGGCCTCGTCCTCGGCCCGCCGGCGCTGCCACCGGTCGCGGGCCGGACCGATCCGGACCTCCGAGCCGGCCGGGTCGAGCACCGGGAGGCCGTGCGCGCTGGCACCCGGCTCCGAGCTGACCAGCACCCGGCAACCGGCATCGGTGAGCACGTGCCGGCGCCGCTCGATCGGGTGGCGCTCGTCGAGCAGCACCGCGACCGCACCGCACGACCAGGCGGCCAGCAGGGTGCTCAGCGCGTACCGGGTGCGGCCGGCCATCAGCCCGACCCGGTCGCCACGCCGGACGCCGGCCAGGGCCAGCTGCTCGGCCAGGCCGTCGACCGAGCGGACGATCTGCCGCCAGCTCAGCGAGGCCCCGTCGATGCCGACCGATCCGAGCGCATCGGGCGCCTCGCGGGCCCAGCAGGCGAGCAGCCGGTGGGCGCTCGGCGCGTCGGGTCCGGGATCGGCGACCGGGTGGACGGCGATGGATGTGGTCATGGGAACCCCCGTGGTGTGCAGCGTTATGGGTGGATGGGGTGGTTCGGGTCCCGGCCGGACAGCCGGAGCACGAGGTCGAGCGGGTCGGCGTCCCGACCGGCCGGAACGGCGGGCGCGAACGGCCGGCCGCCGCCGCGGGCCTGCTCCGGGACCTGCCGCATCCGGCGCAGCGCCAGCTCGAGCACGCCGGCATCCGGCGCGAACCGGGCGCCGACGGCCGTCGCGAGGTCCCAGGTGTGGATCAGGGTGTCGGCGATCTGCATCTCGTAGAGCTCGGCCGCCGGTCGCGCGCCCGGCAGCCCGGCCCCGGCGACCGGCCGGTCCCGGTCGCCGTCGGTGAGCTCGGCGAAGCGGGCGAGCAGGTACTCGGCGGCCGCCCGGTAGGCCGCCGGCCAGCCGCCGGCCGGCGCCGGGCCGGCCGCGCGGTCCCCGGCGGTGCTCGCCACCGCGCCGCCGAAGGCGTAGCTCTCGGCGATCACGTGCTCGACCAGCTCCCCGACCGTCCAGCCCGCGCACGGGGTCGGCCGGCCCGCCTGCCGGTCCGACACCGCGGCCAGCACCGCGGCGAAGTCGCCGGTCGCCCGGGCCAGCAGCCGGGTGTCCATCACCGGCTCCCGGTCAGGTCGATCTCGGCGAGCAGGTGGTCGTCCAGGAAGCGCCGGTCGGCCAGCCGTTCCTTGAGCAGCGGTCGCTGCACCTTGCGGGTCGCGGTCACCGGGAACATCTCGTGCCGCACCAGGTAGGCCGACCGCAGGCCGGGCACCGTCGCCAGGATCCTGGTGGCCTGCGCCAGGTCGAGCTGCCGGTCGTCGTGTGCCGAGACCAGCGCGACCGGGGTGCCGGAGAGCTCGGTGATCACCGCCTCGCGCGCGGCGGGCAGGCTCTCCATCAGGATGTCCTCGTAGTAGAGGGCGCTGCCGACCGCGTCGATGGTGTCGATCTGCCGGTCGTGCAGGTGCAGCCGGCCGAACCGGTCCAGGTGCCCGAGGTCGCCGGTGTCCCACCAGCTGCCGTGCCGGTTGCGCTCGAACAGCTGCTCGTCGCCCAGGTAGGTCAGGATCCGGCTGCGGCTGTCGACCTCGATGTGGCCGGCCTGCCCGCGCCGCACCCGGTTGCCGAGGTCGTCGACGATCCGGACCGAGGTGAACCCGGGGATGGGCCAGCCGACGCACTGGCCGGCGGCGGTGTGCACGTTGCGCCGGGTGTAGTACCTGCCGGTGGACGGCCCGACCTCGGACTGCCCGTAGAACCGGAAGAACCGTGCGTTGCGGCTGCCCGAGGCCTGCAGGAAGACCCGCATCGTGCGCGGGTGGATCGCGTCGAAGGCGGCGTGGAAGATCTTCACCGAACGCAGCGGCGCGCTGGGCTGCTCGGCCAGCGGTTCCCAGTCGACGAAGGTGTTGGGGTGCGTCTCCAGGTAGTCGGGCCGGTGGGCGTGCAGGGTCTGGGCGATCGCGGGCAGCGCGTTGTCGCAGGCGATGATCAGCGGCTTGCCGTGCCACAGGAACATGCCCAGGGCCATGTAGAACCGGGTGTGCACCAGGGTGATGGAGAACATCGCCGGGCTGGCCGGGTCCAGCAGCAGCGAGATCACCCGCTGCGGGGCCACCCGGTACCACAGCGAGCGCGCGGTGTGCACGGTCAGCTTCGGCAGCCGGGTGGTGCCCGAGGTGTGGGTGACCAGCATCGGACGGTCCGGGTCCCGGCGCAGTCGCCGCACCGGGTGGGCCGCGCCGGCACCGGTGACCAGGCCGCTGGTGCGGTCGGTGTGCCAGACCGGCCCGTGCTCGGCGAACCGGGCGCGCAGGTCGGCGGACGCGTTGCCGTCGACGATCACCGTGGGGTCGCCCAGCTTGGCGACCAGCTGCACGGCGGTGGACGGCGGCAGGTACGGCGACAGCAGGACGGGCACCCCGCCACCCCGCGACACCGCCGCGGCCAGCAGCGGGATGTCGAAGCTGTCGGCGTGGTAGATCGCCACGTAGCGGCCCTCGTGCAGGCCCGCGGCGGTCATCCGGGCCGACAGCTGCTCGACCAGCCGGGCGGCCAGGTCGACGTCGAACGCGGCCCGGTCGGACGGCTCGAAGCGGGACACCGGCTCCGGGACCTCGGCGAAGCCGCAGTGCAGCTGATGGTCCAGGTGGATCGGCAGCCCGGGGTGCCGGCGCGCCGCCTCGTGGAAGAGCTCGCCCAGCCAGAGCGCACGCCCGCCCGGGAACCGGTCAACCAGCTGAGCGAGCACGGGTGCCTCCGATCGGGGCGGCGGGTAGGGAATGGACGGGCTAGTCGCCCCGGTGGATCGCGGTGGCCAGCAGGTCGCGCAGGCCGGCGCGCTGGTCGGCCGACATGTGGGCGAGCAGCTCGTCTTCGAGGCTGTGGATCCGGGCCCGGACGGCGGCCACCGCGGCCTGCCCTCGTTCGGTCACCCGGATCGCGTGCGAGCGGCCGTCCGCCCCGCGCTCACGGGTCACCAGTCCCTTGGCGCCGAGCCGGTTCAGGTCGCCGACCAGGCGGTTCTGGCTGTAGTCGAGCCGGGTGGCGATGGCCTTCTGGGACGGCCCGTCGGCGGCCGCGGCGACGGAGAGGATCGCGTACTGCCACATCGTCAGGCCGGCGGTCGCGGCGCAGTCGTCCTCGATCCGGCGCAGGTCGCGGCTCAGCGGATGGACCAGCGCCAGCAGGTCCATGCGCGGTCGAGTCTGGACGGCCCCCGTGCCAATTGTCACGAAGTTAGGACTATCACCGAATTGTGATCGAGTCAATATAGGCGGTCTGCCCAATGTGAAAAACTCGTGAATCACCTCTGTGGGTGGTCGGCTCCAGCCCTGCGGTGCCGGTCGGGAAGAATCGGCAGGCGATGACCAGAGCCAGCCTCGACAAGCAGCCCGCCGACGTCGCCGCCATGTTCGACGGCGTCGCGCGCCGGTACGACCTCACCAACACCGTGCTGTCCTTCGGCCAGGACCGGCGCTGGCGGCGGCGGACCAGGGAGGCGCTCGGACTGCGGCCGGGGGAGCGGGTGCTCGACGTCGCCGCCGGCACCGGGGTGTCCACCGCGGAGCTGGCCCGCTCGGGCGCGAGCGCGGTGGCCAGCGACTTCTCGCTCGGGATGCTCCGGGCCGGCATCCGGCGGCCGGACCGGCGGCGGCTGCCGTTCGTCGCGGCCGACGCCCTGCACCTGCCGTTCGCCGAGGCCAGCTTCGACGCGGTGACGATCAGCTTCGGCCTGCGCAACATCGTGGACGTGCCGGCCGCGCTGGCCGAGTTCGCCCGGGTCACCCGGCCGGGCGGCCGGCTGGTGATCTGCGAGTTCTCCACGCCGGTCGTCCCGGGGTTCCGCCAGCTCTACCTGAACTACCTGATGCGGGCGCTGCCCTGGATCGCCCAGCGGGTCTCCAGCAACCCGGCCGCCTACGTCTACCTCGCCGAGTCCATCCGCGGCTGGCCGGCGCAGCGGGCGCTGGCCGAGCGGATCGCCGGCAGCGGGTGGGCCGACGTCCACTGGCGCAACCTGACCGGCGGCATCGTCGCCCTGCACTGGGCCGAACGGGAGGGCTGAGCCCGGCCGGTCCGGTCCCGCGAGCCGGACGACTTGAAATTAGTTGCTCCGGGCAGCTATTTTAGATGCGTGGAGCACACAACTAGCATGTCGAGGGTCGAGAGCGGCCCCGACGGCGATTCCATCTCCCAGCTCGAGCGCGAGTTCCGGACGTTCGCGATCAACCTGACCCGGTTCAAGCACCAGGTCGGCGACGACAACCGCCTGGACCGGCTCGCCCTGATGATCCTCGGCACCCTCACC
>Ga0335073_10001067_pt1 | contig 36243 bp, 26 predicted proteins | sample Lox_Sample_22_FD_207093 | JGI IMG/M metagenome (GOLD analysis project Ga0335073, IMG submission 207093) | Soil microbial communities from Loxahatchee National Wildlife Refuge, Florida, United States - Lox_Sample_2.2 | ecosystem: Environmental > Terrestrial > Soil > Wetlands | place: USA... | reverse complement strand
GCACCAGCGCCGATGTTCCGCGCCGACGGATCCAAAGCTGGTCTTCGAGCGTGCGGAGAGCCTTCGAGATGGTGCCCAGACTGACAACGAAACTGCGGACAGAAACTCCATCCTCACCGACCCCGGCAAGAACCGAATTGTCGCGGGACTCCCTATCGAGTTCCTGGGCAATCTCGCTCAAGGTCCAGCTGCGAGGATTTTGGAGAAGCACTCGGACGATGCGCGAAAAGCGTCCTGAGAAGACATTGACTTCGCGAGGGCCTTCTGTCGATTCAACGACGCTTTTACTTCGCTGACCAGTCCGCTGCAGGACGAATTTGCCAGGAACATTGATGGAGATGTTGCCGGCGAGGTCAAGGAAATCAATACCTGCTTCAATGCAGAAGGCCTGCGCTTGCTGGGAAAGTGCCGGAGACACGATGGCAAAAGCGGCATCTTTTTCAATTGCCTTGAGACGTGCGATCCAAGGGGCGATGTTTTCCAGTTGCCGGGGACTGATTGACTGCTTGATCTCGGCGTAGACTCGAACTTTGTTCGTTCCGGATTCGAGGTCAAAGCGGATGTCGAACGGGCGGCTGTCAACCACATCGGAGACCTGTATTCCCGGCAGCTGCACGAAGGGAACCTGGTCCTTGAGCGCTTGGACGACGGAGGCTTCGGTCGCTGTGGCGGCGGCTTGCATAGGCTAATTTTCTCAGAGAGGAAAGCAGATGTAAAGGAAATTTTTCCTTATACACTGCTTTCCAGATCTGGAAATCGACGAAAAATTGGTATTTATGTGTAATTTAAGTGATTTTTATGTGTTAAATGGCTCTATACTTAGATTTGCAGGAGCCTCCAATGGCGACCGTCCCCGCATCCCGCCCGGATCTCGCAGCGCATCGTGAAGCGCTCCGCCTCCCCATCCCGGAGATCGTCAAGCAGCTCGTCGGCATCATCGGCCGAAAACGCACCGCCTACGTCGGCGGTGTCCGGGACGTGCGCGCCATCGATCGGTGGATGAACGGAAGCGAGCTTTACGGCGATGCCGAGCAACGACTGAGGTTTGCCTTCCAGTTGGTCCGAATGCTCGCCGAAAGAGAGGATCCCTCTGTGATCCAATCCTGGCTGACCGGCCTGAACCCTGAACTTGGCGACCGCGTCCCGCTGCGGCTCATGAGGGAAAATGATCTGGAGACCGTGGCGCCGGAGATCATGGGGGCCGCGCGAGCGTTCCTCGTCGGCAGTTAGCTGGTCACTCGCCACTGCATCATTCGTGCCGCGTGGACAGTTGCGCTGGGTTCGCGCGCCGGCGTGAGAGGCAGAACCACGCCCTGGCGCCGTGAACATGGAACTCAGCGGCGCGGAGTTCGACGATTTCCAGAGCCGGTTCGAGGGCCACGGTGACCTCCCGGGCCGAGCGCCGCGGCGGACCGACCTCCCGCGGCGGGCCTTCGGTCGAGCCGATCAGGCTCAGCCAAAGTCCGCCAGGGGCCAGTATTGCTGCAACCCGCACGGCAAAATCCGCCCGCTCCTCCGGCTCATCGAAGACATGGAAGGAGCCGCGGTCGAAGACGAAATGGAAAGAAATGTCAGGAAAACCAGCGGCGAGAAAGTCATGTGCCGCGAAACGGCAACGCAAAGCGCGTCCATTCAACTTCGCCGCGGCACGTTCCACTGCGAGCGCGGCGACGTCGATGCCCAGGACCTCGAAGCCGCGCTCCGCCAGCCAAAGAGCATTCGTCCCTGTTCCCGCGCCGATCTCGAGCGTCCGCGCCGGCCGAACCCGGCCCGCGGCGACGAACTCAACCAGCAGGGGCTCCGGCTCCCCCGTGTCCCAGGGAAGCGCTCCTGCAGCGTAGCTCTCATCCCAGCACCGATGCGCCATCACTACGAGTGTAGCGCTCACCGCTCACAACTGACCTGATGGAATCGAGTTGCCGAGCTACTTGAATTCCGATACTTGGGCACATCCAGACGAGCGAAATCCCAAAGATCCACGCGCGACATATATGGGTCAGTGATCTCAGACTGGCGCTGGCCGGGACTGCGGTGAAACTTGGGATCGAGAACATCGACCTGAGTTCGCTGGAACGGGCCGAACCGCGCCGATTGACACAACTGGCCGGCCGGGTTGCATTCGAACTCGGATTCGCGGGGGTCTGCTATCACTCCCGCTACGGCCACTCGATTAAGAACTGGGCAATCTTCGAAGACTGGACCATGCCGGATCGGTTCCCCATTCATCAGCCGAACTCGCGGAAAGTGGCTGAAGACGATCCGGACTTGCTCGAAGCCTTGCGAATCCTTGGCTGGTGATCGGCGACTGAAAAGTCTCGTCTCAAATGCGGTTTACGCACGCCGCCTGCAATGAGTCGATCGAGCGATTCCTCAAGGTGTCTAAGGAGTCAATCGCACGTCTGACGTCTCGGAGTGTAGCAACCGGCCGCAACCGTTTCCCACACCTCAACAAATCGCGCCTATGTAGTAGCAACCTCCTGAAGCTGTGCACCATACCTTGTTCCCGATGCGTGTGATCGAATCTCGTGTTCCGTTTCTTCACGGCAAAGTTGGGCCAATGTACACAATATTGTGAGAGCGGCCGAGGTGCCCAGCAGCAGAACCAGTGAGTGTCGTACCAGCAGAACGCCCGCAGAGGCTCCGGCGAACATCATTAGAATTGAGCCGATGCGTCTTCGCCATCTTAGATTGCTGCCTCGTGTGAATGAAAAGTCGAAACCGATTGCCGCTACTGTAAGAGTAAGCACCGTCGTTGTCAGCTCTGGCACCGCGAGCCGCCTGATCGTTCCGTTGCGCATTCCCATTCCCAACGCGGTTACGGCGATGATCCCGTAAAGTGCAATGGAAATATTCTGTCCTCCCTGAGGTGCAAAATGCCATGACAATCCCAATGCGCCGAGCAGAAGTAGGGCCTCGAATGCCAACATAGCCGCAAACCAAAGGTTCCGGCGTCTCTTTCCAAGCCACGAATCGAGCCTTCCGGCCAGAAATCCCCCGAGGAGGGCAAAGCCAAGTGCAGTCGCGGATCGCCCGATCGACAATCCTGGAACGCCACCGAATGCAAAACCGAGAAAGACGATGTTGCCAGTCATGTTGGCAGTGAATACACGTCCCATCGCGAGGTAGCTGCCGGCGTCGATCAACCCAGTCACGAAAGTCAGGCAGTAGAGAGAAGCGTGCAGAACGCGCTCGCTGTTGGTGAGTGAGTTCATCAGATTTTCGCCTCAGAATTTGTAGCCAGCCCAAACGGCCCAGTAGTTCAAGTTTCGTGTGCCGGTTGATCCCGTCCAGTTCATGATTTTCGGCTCATCTCGGAGTGCTGATAACTCTTGAAAACGAATTCGATGCTGTAACCATCGGGGTCGAATACATTGGCAGCGTAGTAGCGCGGGTCATAGTAAAGTCGCGCAGAGGGCGCCCCGTTGTCCGTGGCCCCCACTGCGATGGCAGCAGCGTAAGCGGCGTCAACTTGATGCCGGCTATTGGCCACAAAGCCAAGGTGTGCGGCGCGACTGTCAGCGGGGCCTTCACGAAGCCAGAGAAACAGGCGGCCGTTTGCACCAAAGCCCTGGAGATCCGGGTGTCCCGGCGGCCCATCCTTACCATTAAAATCAACACGCTCATGGATGCCAAGGGGTGCCAATACTGCTTCGTAAAACCTGATCGAGCGCTTCATATTGCTCACCGTTAGAAAAACGTGGTCTAGCATACCGCTCCTTTTGGTTAGTTCACTGAACGAGTGTTGTCTTGCATCGTGGCACCCTCAACCACTGCTGCGACCGCCTTAGGATGAGAAACATAGACTGCGTGGCTCGCGCCAGTTATTTCGATTGTGTGACTGCCCGCTCGCTTCGCATACCACCGTTCGAGCTCCGGGTTGATGGTTCGATCCGCGCCCGCTACTACCATCCAGCTTGGTTTGGTCCTCCACGCAGCCTGGGTGATCACGGCCTTGAAGTTGTCGGCGAAGTTTAGCACTTGCGATCGAGCCATAAATGCGGCTTCAACGACGGGAACATCGGCTGCGAAATACTCGCGGAATTGAACCGGATCAAGGAAAGTGAAGCCGTCTCGCGTCTTCTTAATAGCGGCGGATCTACTGAGATCGCTTGGAAACCGCTTTCCATCTTCTGCCTCGCTTTCCCCAGCATCGGGCATATGAGCTGCGATATACACCAGCCCCACAACCGATGGATCATTTCCCGCTTCGGTTATGACAGCGCCACCATAGCTATGAGCGACAAGAATACATGGCCCATCCTGCTGCTCAATGTCGCGCTTTGTTGCCTCGACATCGTCTTCAAAGGAGGTTTCTGGCTCCTGCACGATGCTGACGTTATAGCCATGCGTAGTGAGAATGTCGTAAACGCCCTTCCAGCCTGAGCCATCGGCCCAAGCGCCGTGAACTAATACAACGTTGCGCACACGATGATCGTCGTTCTGCGCAGCCAGCGGACCAGAGCGAAAGACTAGCAAGACCATGCAGAGGAATACGTACATCATCGTTCGTGGTTGAGAGCATTCCGAAAAAGCATTCATTGTCATCTCCTTATTTGAAGAGGAATCTGTGCAAACTTGACTCCCGTTCAGAAACGGCTTCTTCCTACATGACCGTCAGATCTGGCTGATCCAGGGCAAATAACGTGACTCATTTTCTCTTGCTTGCATAAGCGGCAAAGGAGCGATTCCGAACAGCTCACATACCCTCGCAATTGTTTCCGAGTCTCCCCGCTGGGCAGCCTGCTCCAGGCACCGGATCGCAGGATGGAGAATTTTATTCGCTATTCCCCGCATGAGCAGCCGGATCGCCTGCTGTTGGTCTGGTGTGAGGGTACGCAGCCTATGCCGAGACCGCCTTAATTCGCTCTGTACAGTGACATCTATCTTTGTCAGCAATCCGCGGATCGCGGGCGTCACATCAATTGCCATTGCACGCTGGTGATAGCTAATCGTTTCCTGAACTACGATCATCTGGCCTTTTCCACCTCACGGTTGATTCTTTGCGGTGCAGCGAGAAGATGGTTAGGGTGTGTTCTTTTTGCTTCTGTGCTCTGAATGACTCGTTTCACGACTCGCAGATTTCGTAGTCTTCTAACGTGGTGTTCCATGGTGCTTGGTGGGGAACAACAGAGACCTCCAGATGCTGCGAGTCGTGTATCCACACATCAAACTTCTCGACGTTCTCAACGCTCATCGGTACAACTGGCTCATCCTTCATGCCCGACCTCCATGACAGTTGAATTCCTCGTTTGATCGCTTGAAAAACAGAACTATCGAGAATCGAGATCTTCAAGACTGCCGTTGCCTTTCGCTCTTGATTCAGGCAACGCCGGTGCCAAACTGTCCAATCGGCTAAATGATTGATTTGTCAGCTTAAGGATTGAAGGGCGTCGTCGATCGAAGGTGTCGAAGTCGAAAATGTCGAATAGTGTCGAGACTCCGATCGTTCGAGTATGGGGATGAAGGGCGCCGGACAGCGCTCTTGGCGTCACGAACCTTGCCGCGCAGGTTGAGAGTTACTCTTTTTTGAGAGGGCCGCAGAAAAAGTCATTCAGGGGTCTTGGATTGAAGCATGAACTCGACGATTTCGGCCGTGGTTGCGATGGCGGTGGCATAGTGGGGAAGGCTGACGTTGAGAGCCGCGCCCATAGCTTCATCGGAGTAGTCGGCCGTTGCGTCTTTCACTACGATGGCCTCGTAGCCAAGCTCGGCTGCGTAGCGAACTGTGGCCTCGACGCAAGTGTGTGCAATGAGGCCGATAACGATGAGCTGGTGGATACCGTGCTTTTTGAGGAGCAGATCGAGATCGGTATTAGCGAAGCCGCTCGAACACCAATGCTCCTGGGCCACGATATCGCCAGATTGAGGGATGAATTCCGCGCGAATCTCGCCGCCCCAAGTGCCCTCCTCAAACGTTTTGCGTGACCACGCGGCCTTTTGGATAGGTGCGATGTACTTCCAGGTCTCGTAGTCGCCGGGACGGTAACGATGATGCAGGGCATAGAAAATGCGCAGGTTCGCCTGGCGCGCGGCCGTGAGAACCTGCAGCATGTTTGGTACGCAGCGGTTGGCATCGGCAACTGCTTTCAGCCGATCCCATACCTTGCCGCCTTCCGAGATGAAGTCATTGTAAGGGTCGATGACGAGAAGGGCGGTGATCCCCTTGTCGAAAGTCAGATCTGTCATGTTCTTTTCTCCGGTGTGTCGTTCGCGCTTGGGTCATTCCTTCATCAGCCGAGGACCACCCGACCTTGAGTATTCTTCTGTGTAGATTCCGTTTCCGCAAATCGAATCAGCAGTCCGAAATTACTTCCGCGTTAAGGCATGTCGTTCGATGCTCTTCGCGAACAGCGGCGTCTCCTGCCGGTTATGAGCCTCCGAGATGGGTCTACGGGCAGCTCTGAAGACCTCAAATGGGATACCCTGCCTCCCGAGGAACTCCAAAAGTTCGGTCGTAGCAGAGGAGTGTATTGAATTTGTGAACTCGCAGTGCCGGTCGTCGATCTTCTTAACGCTCAATTCCCAGATCACCGCGATCTTTGTGCGGCCTGCAGGAGCGAACACGTCTGAATTTGAAACCAGCCTGAGGTGATCAGGTTCGGCGATATCTGCGAGGTAGTGCTGAATCATGAGGCTTCCTCCTATCACTTCGACATTGATTGACATGCGACGTCCATCAGGTGCCGTGGTTGCTCCGGCGGAGAAGTGTGCCGGAGAGCAAGCCTGGTACTCGGACTCGGGCAGTGTGAAACACCATGAAGGAATATCCACCTTCTCGATCGGTGCATTGATTGTTGCTGAAAAGCTCGATTCGACGAGAGTATCGACGTCGACGCTCTCACCTACTTCAGGCATAGACACAGCCGCGTTTGCCATAAGTCCTCCCAATTGATCCCTTTCCGAAGAACTCTTTGTTGAGTCTTCTGCTCGTCCTACTGTTTGCGTTTGCGAGAGGGCGACGAATCCACGCATGCCGCCCAACCCATCCCCCATCGTTGCTCGAGAAATGTGCGATGGGCCTGCTCCCTACGCTCCTTCGACGATTCGAAAGTCGCGTTCCACGCCAGAGCCGAGTGCCTGTAATGCCTGTTGGTAAGCCTCGCTTTTGCGAGCTGCGAGGGCGATCTCATAGTCGTCGAATTCGACAAGAATCGTCCGTTGCTGGAGACCGGCTTCGTGGGCCTGAACCTGGCTCATCGATCTCGTCAAAAAGCGCCCGCCGAAGGATTCAAGCGCCGGCAGTGCCAACGCACCGTAGGCCTTCAGCGCCGACTCATCAGCGATCGACCGGTATGTGATGACCCAATAACCCTTTTTCATGATGTCTTCTCCTCAATGCAAATGGGTGTTCCTTTTGATCGAAATTGGCAAGCTCGGAGGTCAGGTGCGAAGAATGGGAGCTCCGAATGGAGCACCCGTCGCCCCGCCGTCGACGATGAGCTCGACCGCGTTGATGTACGACGAATCGTCCGAGGCGAGAAAAAGCACAGCCTTGGCAAGCTCTTCCGGTTGTCCCCACCGGCCTAAGGGAATCACAGAGGAGTAGTAGTCAGTCTCCCTGGCCGATTCATCAACAGAGGCGTTCGCGCGCGGCCCGCGCTTCCACATGGGCGTCTTTGTCCATCCGGGCGCGACCACATTTACGCGGATTTTGCGCGGCGCAAGTTCGGCGGCAATCACGCGCGCCAACGAGACGACGCCTCCCTTCGTGGCTGCGTATGCGGCTAGGCCGGCTTGTCCCATATAGTTGTGCACTGACCCGCTGAAGATGATGCTGCCGTTGTCGTTTAGTAGCGAATCGGCGGAATTAACGGTAAAGAAGGCACCGTTGAGGTTGGTGTGGACGATATTCTCAAAGGCCGCTTCGTCCGTCGCACCGGTTGGCGTTCTGCCTGCAATCCCGGCATTGGCAAAAATAATGTCCAGCTTGCCAAAGTCATTGGCAAGATCCGCGAAGAGCCGCTTGCGGTCTTCCGCCACAGTTATGTCGGCGCGATAGCCGTGCGCTTTCGGTCCCAGTTCGGCGACTGCCTCGTCGAGTGTTTCTTGGTCCCTGCCCGTAATGGCGACCTCGGCGCCTTCCGCGATGAATAGGTGTGCTGTGGCTAGACCGATGCCGCTGTTGCCTCCGGTAATGAGAGCTTTTTTGCCTGCGAGTTTCATATTGTCTCCTTTATGGCCATTCATCAATCCCTTTTATCGAAGGAAAAGTCGAGCGATGAAACGGTGTGCGGGCTGGTTCCCCGTGATCACGATTGCGGTTTGCGATCGAGGAAGGTTCATTCAGCTCCGATTGACTGTTTCATCACTCACATCTGCTTCGGGCGACAGGCTAACTGGATTCTGGCTACCCACTTGATGAAATCGAGACGTCGTGTTGATTTCGTCAGGATCTAGCTTGGCTTCGAAGGTGGTTGTTTTCCGGTTGCGTCCTTGATCCCCTCTCCAGTCTTCCCAGACGCCTTCTTGACGCCCTTTGCGGTGTCCTTGGCAACCACTTTGGTCCCGTGGCCGGCAAGCTTGGCACCAGACTTCGTCTCGTGTCCCACTTTCTTTCCGACTTGTTTGACGACATGCCCAGTCTTGTCTGCGCCCTTGTTCACGTCGTGAGCGACATCCTGACCAAGCGCCATTCCTGCGCAGAGAACCGCCATCGCTGGAATTCCTGCAATTCTAAGAGTTCTCATCTTGTCTCCTTTTCAACTACTGTTTTGATTGCGCGCCTCATAAGAGGAGTAAGCCGTCATTCCCGCTCACACTAAAGCGTTGGCAAGCGAAGGTGCTGGTGTTCCATTCAAGACCGCATCGATGTTATCCAGTGCGACCATGCCCATGTTGGTCCTGCTCTCAATCGTCGCTGAACCGACATGTGGCAATAGGAATACATTCTTGAGTTCGATATAGGCTGGGTTGAGTTGTGGTTCTCCTTCGTAGACGTCGAGACCTGCTGCGGCGACTCGGCCGGCCTTGAGAGCCTCGATCAAGTCCCCATCGTTGATGAGTCCGCCGCGCGCTGTGTTCACCACGATGGCGCCTTGAGGAAGTAGAGAAATGGTCTTCGCGTTGAGGAAATGATGAGTTGCGGTTGTCTCGGGCGCATGCAGACTCAGGAATTGACTGAACCTCAGCAAGTCGATGGGGTCCGAATGAAACACCGCATTACCTGCCTTATCCTCGGGTTGCTGTTGAGGGTCAGAGTAATGGATCCTCATTCCAAAGGCGCGCGCGCGCTTTGCGACAGCCTGTCCGATACGGCCCATCCCCAGAATTCCTAGGTTCTTGCCGGTGATCTGCCAACCCAACAGAACACCTGCACGCGACATTGTCCACTCCCTGCTTCTGACCAATTCCTGCGCTTCGAACGCACGCCGGCTCGCTCCGAGAAGCAGCAACATCGCGATATCGGCAGTGGCGTCTGTGACTTCTCGCGGCGTATATCCGATCGCAATGTTACGTTCAGCAGCTGCGTGCATGTCGATGTGGTCGATGCCAACGGAATAGGTTGAGATCACTTTGACAGAAGGCGACAGGCGCTGAAAGAACTCGGCGTCGAGCCTGTCGAACGGCGTGATGAAAATCGCGTCGGCGCCTTTGGATGCCTCCAGTAGTTCCGCACAGGTGAATAATGTTCCATCCGCTTTCCGTCTGACTTCGTACTTGTTTTCAATGCGTGCTTCAATCGGCTCAATGAAGCGGGATGTGACGACGAGGATCGGCTTATTCACAAAATTCGTTCTCCTCACAAAGACTTGTTCGTGACGAGTCGGCCACTCGAACCGGCCTTACGCAACCTCAATCACCGGGCTGCCATTTGCGGCGCAAGGGCTGCCGTACGCCTTATCTCACTGTTGGCACAACGTCGCCGACTTACGAGCATCGGTCGCGCACTTTGGGACAGAATTGCACGCGCTCGATACAGCCGCGATTTAACTGTCGCAACCGACACGTTCAGAATTCGCGCAACCTCTTTCCCGTTCAGTTCCTGGAAAGCGCTCATCCATAGAACCTCGGCATGACGCGGTGGCAAACGATCAAACATACTTTCGACTATGCCGAGCACTTCTTTGGCCGAATACCCCTCCTCGGGGTTGCGGCCGATTTGTGCTGCACGGACGCCGGCAGGCATATCACCCAGAACCACTTCATCGAGGGACAGGTCGATGATGCGTCGATTCGCGCGCATTTTCATGAGGGCAGAATTGATCGCGATCCGATTCAGCCACGATGAGAATTGAGAACGTCCTTGAAATGTATTCAAGCTTCGCCAGGCTTTCAGAAGGGTGGTCTGTACTGTGTCCTCCGCGTCTTCGCGATTGCGAAGCATTCGTTGGGTCACTCGCAGGAGCGCGTTCACGTGGGGCTTTATGAGTTTCTCAAATGCTTCCGCGTTACCCGCCTGAGCACTTGAAAGCAACTGCTGTTCCTCTTGTTTTGCATCAACATTGAATGAAACGTTCATATTGCTCATTTGCCGACCTCCGACCGGAATGATGTGCAGGCAATCTTGTTGCGGGTCAGATAGTCACCGCCGCAGCTCTCGACCAAAGCGAAACTTTATGCCTGCGGAGACCAGGCTCGGATTAAGGGAGACATGAGCGGTAACCGGAACGTCACCCCCGATAAGTCCGTGAGCATTGACGCCGAGCCAGATCTCCTTGAAATCTCCAAAAATGCTCCACCGTTCTCCGATCCTGTACTCGGCGCCAGCTTGAAGCACGGATCCAAAGTTATTGGCGACGTGGAGGTCAGAAACAGATGCATCATGATCTTTGAGAAAGATTGCGTAGGCAACGCCAGGCCCTACGTACGGTTGAAAGGCGCTCCACCTTCGAATCCGGTACAAACCCGTCAAGATCCCTGGCCCATACCGTACCGCGCCGAGTGTTCCGAGGCTCGTGACTGTTCCCTGGCCGGTAATTGTCGGCCTTGGGGGAACTCCTACCATAAGCTGCGTCGAAAAACTCCTAGCGACGTTGTAGCCAACATCCAGCGTTACACTCTCGTCGTTACTGACCTGTGCGCTTGCGTCAGGAACCGTGCTACCACTTGTTGCGAAAGCGGCACTCGAATGATAGATGGCACCTAGGACGCCGACTCTCGCGTACCACCGGCTCTCACTCGTCCGTTTATCGACGGCCGACGTACTGCGCACGGCTGAGGATAAGTTAGGAGCAGCAAAGTCCGCAGACGATGGCTGGCTCTGTTGTTCCTGCGCCTGGACGATAGCCGCTGTTAAGAAAATGAAAACCACCACCTTATGCATGTCGCATTCTCCTGTGTGAACTTGCGCAATTTCTGTTCACGTGCGCAGCTTTGTCCGGTTTGAGAGCCTCGTCGTCCAGCTCGGGACAGAGAAGATCTGCGAGGCTGAATGCCAGTGTTTTGTTCAGTGCGCCGGGAATGAAATTTGCGAATTGGCCGCAGACTGTGGCCCTCGCGCTCCATAGTCCGTGTCGGCGATTGCGTGCCCGCCGAGGATCAGATCGTATGGTGCGTCGTACTTGTCCATGACGCATTCCAAGAAGACCATCGAGGAGTGCCTGGAGTCCAATACCTTCTGCAACTCACAACTGGTCGTTACAACGCGGCTCTCGGCTTTCGTATCTCGGCTGAAGACATTGGGTAGCTCCGAATAACGCCACTTTGCGATGTCGTTGTACTTCGCAGCCTTTCCCAGAACAGCTCGCTCAACCGTGTATCCATCGTTTTGGTTCACGAAGATCAGCGGCTTCAGGTCAAGCCGCATAATGGTTGAGATCTCCTGGACTGTCATCTGGAGCGACCCGTCTCCGGTCAGCAAAATGTGGCGCCGTCCAGGGGTCGCGAGAATGGCTCCGAGGAGTGCTCCTGTTGCATAGCCGATCGAGCACCATACAAATGCCCCGGTGATGTAAATTGAGTCGGGTGGCAGGGTCAGTCGCCCAAATCCCGCACTCGATGTGCCGTCTTCGACGACGATCACATCACCGGGGCGCAAAAAGTTCTGTACCGCCTTCCAATAGGCATCCTGCGTTAGGGGGGCATCCGAAGGGGCGAAATCCAGATACTTCTGCGGACGAGGCGGCTGCTTTTCTGTCAACTTGTCTGAAGATGAGTCAATGATTGCCTGCAAAAGCTCCCCGACATAAACCCCCTGGAAGTTCCTGTCTGCCGCATCGACATAGGTTGAATTGAGGTGGATAGCTGTAGGCGGCAGTTTGTCAGTAAAGAACCCGGTAGTTGATTCGAGGCGGCGGTAGCCAACTGTCAACAGACAATCGCTTCCTTCAATGGCCTCGCGCGTGGCGGGAGCGCTCGCAATCCCGCAGTACGTTCCCAGAAATCGATGAGAAGTTTCAGGCACAGCTCCCTTTGCGCAATTCAGCGTCGCGACGCGCATTTGAAATCGCTCGGCGAGTTCCATGATTTGCGCCGACAATCCGAAGCGCATCACATCAATATCAAGCAGAAACGCCGGCGATTTGGCCACATTCAATCGATCCAGAATCATTTTTGCGCTGGCTTTGAGGTTCTCTCCATCACTCGGAAGCATTGCGAACTCGAGGGGAGATTCTGGCGCGTCGATCTCGAGATAGGAGATATCCGAAGGCAGTTCAAGATAGACCGGGAGCTTTCTGCGCCATGCCGTCAAAATGATTCGATCGATCTCGGTAGTGGCATTCTCAGGAGTGAGCTGCGCCTGGGCTGCTGTCACTTCGGCGAATATGCGACAGAGATCACCTTTTCCCGGTTCGGCAAGAGTGTGATGCATGAGATCTCCACGCTGAACCGATCGGAGTGGAAGCGAACCGCTAATCATGATTACAGGCACATGTTCGCTGTATGCGCCGGCGATGCCGTTCATCGCACTCAGGGTCCCAACGCCATGCGTCACGACCAGCGCGCCCAGACCGTTGATGCGCGCGTATGCGTCGGTCGCATAGGAGGCATTGAGCTCGTTGCAGTTGCCGATCCAAGCGGGCTCACCGCGGTCTTCGAGCTGCTGCATGAATGCGAGATTGTAATCGCCAGGAACTCCAAAAATGTGGCGAATCCCGGCCTCTTGAAGGCGGCGAAGCAGAAAGTTCCCGATGGACATTTTCATACTAGAGAAGTCTCCTTTGCCGCGAGTATCGACGCGGCCATTGTTCACAATCGTGTTCGTTTCTTTGGTCGAAAATCGAAGTGATAGACGCGGCGGCTACTGATACTTGGCCGACAACTGAACATTGGCAATCGCTGTACCAAAACTCATCAACTTGCTAATCCTTGCAAAATGAACGGCTATTCGATTGCGTTCCCTCCGAGCGAGTGTCGATAGTCGTAACTGTCGAATTCGGTTCGACAACATGAGTCGGCAGGTCATTCATGCTGTTCACGCACCCATTTGCGATGCCAAAGCCTACAAGCTTGCTAATCGCTGGAACATCATCGGGCTTGAAGAAGGTTGAGGCCCGTTTCGGAAAGAGTCCAGAATCGAAGCCGTCGAAGGAAGCTCAACATGATCAGTCCTCCTCGCGCATGCTTGGCTCATGTCAGTTTGGTCGCCCATTCGGTCTATGGCACGTGCGACTGCATCGTGGACATCCATCGGCGCTCTCCTCAGGAGCAGGGCACAATCCTGAATCGAAAGATGCTCGTGGACGCAAATCACATAAACCATGCGATCGAAATCGGTTAGTCGAAAGACCGCGATCGATTTCGACACTTCTTCTTTCCGAACTTCACCGAAGCAAAGTGGGAGTTCAGAGCCAGTAGCGTTACAGGTATCGCGGTCAATACCCAAAAGAAGATGTATCGCGTTACGGATGATCATCCGGCGCGTCCAGACATGCACAAAATCCTTGCATATCGTGTTCCCGCTGAGGCAGTTCTCCAGTGCAAGAGTGAGGCACCGTTCTGCTCGATTTGCATCGGCGGTCAACTGAAAGGACAGTTGGAATAGACTACTGATCTCTCTCGCGAACAATTGTTTGAAATCGTCATCCAATGCGTAAGATCGCGTGTCATTCGCATTCCGTCTGCGGCGGCGGCTGAACATAAGTTGCTCCAGTTTGTTCGTGAAGGTGCGTGCCGGCTTGCTTGACTTTCTTCCAAAAGCAACGTGAATGCCACATTTCGCCAAAAGCTAACTCGTTTGCGATCACTGCATGTCGACCGATAAAACTTGCGCGGCCCGACGAAGTGTCGAAGATGACGACGAAATATGGACGGGTGTGGAAGTGTGGGGCGGCAAGGGAATGGAGGAGGCGAGATTCGATGGAACTCAGGTGGCATCAGGAAGCGGCAGTCTTGAGAGGAGCACTCATCTCCCTGACTAGGGATGTCGGCATTTGGAGGCATTGCTAGCCGCAACCAAGCTCGGTGCTAATCGATCCTCGGCACCCTCACCGTCTATTTCTAATTTGAGTCCTCGGGAGGCACACGTTGAGCGAGTTGCTCCAGGACTTGTTTGACAAACACTCCGCCCCCGCGGAACTGGGCTCCCTTAACCATGAGGAAGTGGAGTGCCTCTTCTCCGTCCAGGCTTATATCGGTGACTCCCGAAAGATCGATCAAAAGCCGATTGCAAACGGGGTGATTCTCAGGATCCTCGCAGGCTGTCTTGATTAACTCGCTGGTCCAAGGAGCAATTAACTTGCCCTCCAAGACCAGCAGGCGTTCGGTTTTCGACTCTCTTATGGAAATCCTCAGCATGTCTTTCTCGCCCGCACGTAAAGCGCCAAATTCAAGGAGTAGTTAAGCTACGTGTTTTCAATGGCGCGAACAATCCAGGTGAGTCGAGAGCCGAAATTGTCTGCGACAGTTCAACTGTACCTGGTTCCTGCCTGCGGCGGATTTCGCGTTGCCGATATCGATCGCGCTGTGTGCGAGGGGGCTTCAAGCATACTGGTACGGGTTGATACGCAGCTTCTTCATCCGTGAGATCAAGGTCGTGCGGCTCAGACCCATGCGGGCCGCCGCGCCATCAGGCCCACCAACGCGCCCTTTGCACTCTGCCAATACGCGAACAATCTCATCATGTTGCTTTTTCATTGGCTCGTCCCTGAGTGTTGCAATGGTCTCCTTAACGATTCGCGCAACGTCATTTTCCGCTGTTGGTGCGAATTCTCGATGACGCTCGCCTGTTTCGACCTTGTGTAGTTCCGAGAGCGGTGCGACGAGCGACTCGTCGCGGGTCAGGATGACCGCGCGCTCGATGAAGTTTTCAAGTTCGCGAATGTTTCCCGGCCAGTCCCACGCTATCAATGCCTTCATTATTGCGACCGGAATTGAATTGATACGCTTCTGCATCTGCCTGGCGAACTTCTGAGTGAAGTAGCTGACCAGCACTGGGATATCCTCCTTCCGTTCCCTGAGGGGAGGAATGCGGATCGGAAAAACATTCAAGCGGTAAAAGAGATCACTGCGAAATTCGCGGTCGGCGACCATCTGCTCCAGATTGCAATTGGTTGCCGCAACAAGTCTCACGTTCACTTTCCGGGTATGCGTGCCGCCAAGACGTTCGAACTCTCGCTCTTGTAGCGCACGGAGGAGTTTCGGCTGGATCTCGATGGGAATATCTCCCACTTCATCCAGGAACAAGGTTCCTTGATCGGCCAATTCCATCCGCCCGACCTTCTGGGAGATGGCGCCTGTGAATGCGCCCTTCTCATGCCCAAACAGCTCGCTTTCCAATAGTCCAGTGGGGATAGCTGCACAATTCAGCTTCACAAATGTTTTGGAGTTTCGCCGACTATGTTCGTGAACGGCGCGAGCAATTAACTCTTTGCCTGTGCCGGTTTCGCCGAGCAGAAGAACTGTAGAATCGCTGGAGGCTACGGTTTCGACGAGGTGGAGAACGTTCTTCAAAGCCGTACTGTTCCCGATGATCTGCTCAAACCCAAGTTCGCTGCGGATTTGTTCCTCGAAATAGACTCTTTCCTGCGCAAGTTTTACGTTTTCGACTTGGAGTCGTTCTTCGGCCTTCTTGCGGTCGTCGATGTCCGTTGCGGTGACATACCAGCGGACAACCTGGCCATTTTCATCTTTTAGAGGATTGTATTGTGCAAGTTGCCAGCGGTATTCCGTTTTCTTGAATAACACGCGCAGTTCCATTTCAAATGGAGCCGTTTCCGTCATTCCATTGCGACGCGCACTAGCCACGCGATCTAAGTCGTCGGGGTGGCATGTGCGCTCCAGGAAACCTTCACTCTTCACTTCGTCGCGTGCGAGTCCGGTATAGTCCAAGGCCACTTGATTCGCGTAGAGTGGGGTGCCGTCCGGCGCCAGAACCATGATCGGTTGGCGAATAGCGTCAGTGATCGTGCGAAGTTCCGCCTCGCTTTGCCGCAATTTCTCTTCGGCGCGTTTTCGGTCCTCGATATCGGTCAGGAGCCAATACCACCCAACGATTTCACCTTCAGTACTCCTCGCTGCGTGAGCGCGAGCTTGAAACCACCGGTAATCCCCATCAGCATTTCGATTGCGCTGCTCGATCTCGTAGGGCTCGCCAGTCTCGATCGACTTTTTCAACGCCTCGATTGCACGCGGAAGGTCGTCCGGATGAACGATATCGATTCGCGACCAGTCCTTCAATTGATCGGCGGGCTTGCCGAAGTACTCTAGGACCTGCTTATTGATGAACTCCGGTTCGCCGGTCACACTTGTCGTGTGCACGAGTCCGGGAATGTTGTCGACGATCTGTCTCCATGACAGTTCCTTTGCCCGGAGCAGTTCCTCGGCCCGCTTTCGATCCTCAATATCGATGTTCGTGCCATACCACGCGACGATTTTTCCGGATTCGTCACGCAACGGGTTGGCGCGAAAGAGAAACCAACGGTATGCACCGTCGAAACGACGTATCCTCGCTTCCACATCGAGAGACTTACCGGAGGTCAGAGAAGACCGCCAACGCTCAATCAGGTTGTTGCGGTCATCCGGATAGATAGCGGTTACCCATCCCCAGCCTCGGGCTTCTTCCCCGCTCATCGCTGTGAAGTCAAGGCACTGGCGATTGCAATAATCGACATCCCCTGCCGGCGTAGCGCTCCAGAGCATACCGGGAATGGTTTGCGTTACCAGACGCAGATTGAGATCGCGCTCGAAAGCATTCTGTTTCTGGCGGCCGTTCAGTGTCGAACTGTGCAGATCGGAGGGGTTCGTTCCTCGCGGTGCTGTGCGGGCTTGAATCATCATGCTTCCCATGACTGACTCCTGCTTTCGATCTTTCGGCTTGACTTCAGTCGGCTCTTGTCGAAAAGTCGATCAGCCGTTAAATCGCTTCACGTTCACGTTTAATCCATTCGCGGACATAGAGGGGACAGTTGCTAATTTTTACGCCACCCGATTCGTAAGTTGCGAGAAGCTTTACGGCCTCGCCATCCACCAAGCGGACATTGCTGAGATCGAGCGTTAATGCGCTGCTTTCTTCCTGCTCCACGAGGGTGCGAAGCGTGTTCACGTGGTTTCCTGACAATCGACCACTAATGAGCAAATCCACGCTATGCTTGTCGATTACTTGACGATGAATTTTGCAGGTCATTTCAACTTCCCAACCCGCATCTTGCTGCGGCTTGCTCTGAGAAGTGCATTCCGCGTGCCACTCGTAAAGCACTGAAAATAATAGAAAAGTTGGTCGTTAGACCGCTGCGCGGATCCCGCGAATTCCGCGAATTCAACGAATTCCGCGAGCGGATTTACGGGCCTGAGAATTGGTTCAGAGGAATTTGAATTGTATTTTGTTTATTTTCAATGCCTTGATGCGGGTCTCAAGTGTCGACGCGGGAATTCCAAGCTTTGCTGCCGCTCCGGTTGGTCCGGAGACCCGGCCCCGGGTCGCGGCCAGCGCCGCCTCGATCATTTCCCGCTCGCTCCGCTTTTCGGTCTGCACCGCAGCCTGACGCGACGCTTTCACCTGAGGGGCAGGAGACCGGGACTCTCGAGGCGTGGAAGAACCAGATCTTTTCAATAGCCACGATTCGTCCACTGAAAATACATCTCCGGTGCTCAGAATGACAGATCTTTCAACGACATTCTGCAGCTCCCGGATATTGCCGGGCCAGTCGTAGGATTGCAACAGATCCAGCGTTTTCTTGTCGATCGAGCGAAGCTCCTTGCCTGCCTTGACGCCATATCGTTGCACAAAATACTCGACCAGCAGAAGGAGATCGTCCTTTCGCTCCCGGAGAGATGGCACTTCAATCGGAAACACGTTTAGTCGATAAAAGAGATCTTGGCGGAACGTCCCATTTGCCACAGCCGCTTCCAGATCACGATTCGTTGCTGCGATCACACGAACGTCGACATGGATCGGCTTTCCTCCCCCGACGCGTTCCAATTCCCGTTCCTGTAGAACACGCAGTAATGCGACCTGGGCATCGGGCAGAAGTTCGCCCACTTCGTCGAGAAAAATCGTTCCGCCGTCGGCGAGCTCAAATCGGCCAAGTCGCCTTTGAGTGGCTCCCGTGAAGGCCCCCTTCTCATGGCCGAATAACTCTGAAGGGATCAGGTCACGGGGGATTGCAGCGCAGTTGACGCTCACGAATGCCCTCTCGGCTCTCCGGGATTTCTTGTGGATGGCGCGAGCGACCAGTTCCTTGCCGGTTCCTGTCTCGCCAGTAATTAAGACGGTCGAGTCAGTGGCAGCCACGCGGGTGATTCGGGAAAGCACTGCGTTCAGCGGATTCGAGGCGCCAACAATCTCGTCGAACATCGAGGTCCGCTCAACCTCTTCGCGCAGGGCCAGATTCTCCTTATAGAGCTGGTCTTTCAGCGCCCTGATCTCTGCTTCGGAGCGCTTTTGCTCGCTCAAATCGAGGACGAACGCGACGCCCTCTTTCCCGCCTTGCTCGAACAGGGTGGCTCCAATCAGCGCGGGCACACGGCTGCCATCTTTCCGGTAGAGCTCCGACTCGAAGGGATGTACGGTCCCTGTCTGGACTACCTCTGCCAACGCGCTTTGAGCGCGCTCGCGCCAGTCCGCAGGTGTCAAGTCCCACCATCGCACGCGACCCGCAGCGACATCTTCATTATCGCATTGCACCATGCGAAGAAAGGCTTCATTGGAAGCCACGATGGCGCCCTCGACATTCCACGTCGCAATTCCCAGGATGTTCGCATCGACCAGGCGCCGGATCTTCGCTTCACGATCTTCTAAATCGCGATAGAGCCGCGTGTTTTCCAGAGAGATTGCGGCCTGGGAGACAAGCACTCGTAGAAGCGCGATCCGGTCAGAAGTGAAAACGCGCGGTGCCAGGTTGTTTTCAAGATATAGAGCACCCGAGACCTTCGCCTGGTTCAGTAACGGCAAACAGAGAATCGAACGGGCACGATTCTGGAGGAAGTAGGGATCGGAGGAAAACGGGTTCGCCGATGATGCGTCGTCGAGAATCACGCTCTCATGAGTGCGCATGACATAGCGCAGAATCGACTCCGGCATCGCCCCTGCCGCTGCCAACGCGTCTCCCATGCGCACGATCACGTCGTTTCCAGTGGTCGTTGATTCTGTTGCTGACTCCGCTTCCATTTGTAGCTCATCCCCATGAGGAATGATCAGGAGGCCTCTGGCGGCGCCGGCTTGCTCCATTGCCTTGCGCATAACGGTATCGAACAGTTTTTCGAGCACGATCTCGCTCGAGACGGCCTGCGAGACCCGGATCACCGTCGCGAGATCCAATCCTTCGACCGTAGCGGTGATGGTCGAAGCTGTGCCTGGCGACAGTTGCTCGGACTTAAGACCGGGATACAGGTGGTCAAGCTGCCTCGCTTTGCCATCTGCGCCCCATGCTGCGTAGCAGGCGCGGGCGTTGCGCAGGTAAGTGTCGGCGAATTGCTCGAAACCGAGCGCGCGGTAAAAGGCCGAAGCGCGCTCATAGGCAAGCGCTTCGTTGTTGACGAAGCCATTGGTGCGAGAGGATTGGATGGCCTTTTCGAACAGTCGCATTGCGTCAAGGTCACGGCTTTCGATTCGGGCGATTTCGGCGCCCACCAGCGTGGCGCGGTTTTCGAAATTATCCGGGCAGCTCTCCGCCCAGATCTCCAATTGGCGCTGGTGTTCGGCGAGTGCGTCTAAATGCTCCGGGCGCAGATCGGCCGTTGCGAAGTCGTAGACTGCTGCGCGACAAAGAGCGCTGTAAAAGTGATATTCGGCCTCCTCAACGTAGGCGGTTGACATCCGGAGCAACGTTCGGGCCTTCGTTGAAGCTTCCAGGGCGTCTTTGTAGTCGCCGGCATAATAGCGCGCCTGCATTTTGCGGATCCAATACCAGAACTCACTGATCCGCAAAGATGTGTTGCCTGCCAAACGACTTTCGAACGGGAGTTCCTCAATCAGTTCGCTGTCGAAGCAGCCGAATTTCGGTGTCAACCCGCGGAGCGTCCGAATGAGTGCAAGCTGCGGGATCAAGCTGTCAATACAGAAGCTGAACCGCGCCTTTTGGGCAAAGGCCACGCTAAGTTCGGCTTCGCGTTGCACTTCGCTCAGTGGGTCGCCCGCAATAAGAAGGGCCGAGTTTAGCGCGATGTTTGCGAAGTTTGCCCAGGTGAGATCGCCGACCTTGGTCGCGGCATCGAAACCGCGGCGCTGCAGTTCAATGGAGGTCCGCACGTGTTTCGCCCAAGGTGAGCTTTGGTGCCCAAAGCATACAAAAGTGGGCGCCAGGAAGCGCTTCAACCCCCGGTCTTTGACCAGTTTCAAGCCGACCCGGCTGAATTGAAATGCCGTCTTGTAGTCGCGGAAGCGTTGTATGGCGATCCTGCCCAACATGACGTATGCGATGGACGACGCGTCGCAGTTGCCCCGCTCGAGGCTGAGATTGACCGCTCTGCTTGGGATCAGGCAATTCAGGTTTTCATCCGCAAGAGCGGCAGAAACCATCATTTTGGTCAGAATGTCCATTGTGGCGAGGGATTCGGCGTCGCTCATCAAGGGCAAATCTGCGACTTCATCGATCGAGCGGCCGGCAAGATTAGACCAGACCTGCTCGTATTCGCGCCGCACTTCGTCTTCAGTTGGATGGGGTGAGATGTCAATGCCTACATGCCGCAAGAAGTCGATAGCCACGGCGACCGCGCGGCCGCTCTGACCTAGGAATGTACAGACGCCAATATGCAGGCACGCAACAGCCGCGCGTTCGAGCGCGTCGGCTGTGCGTTTTGAAAGCGCAGTTAAACGCTCTTCGGCGGTTTGGATCTCCCCTGTTAGAAATTCGCATTCGGCCCGCTCCAACTCCAGGGCGAAGATCAGGTCGTGACGGCGCTCCCAGCAGTCGTCGCCGAGGAGCGTTGCACCGGCGCTGCAATAATTGAGCGCCGAGGCATAGGCGGTAGACGCCTTGGCGCGCTTGCCCGCGATCAGGTTAAGCTCGGCCAGGTTCTCCTGCTCCTCGCGCGAAGTGATAAGCAGCACGGCGCGGTTCAGGTGATTAACGATGTCGAAGATCGCCTCTTCCCTTCTTTCCCGAGAGGTGCGCGCCGCCAGCAGCCGTCCGATGCGCAGGTGCGCTTCGGCACGCGATGCTTCCGGAATCAGTGAATACGCGGCTTCCTGAACACGGTCATGGATGAACTTGTAAGAGCCATCCAGTTGTTCGACCAATCCCTGACGCACGCTTTCCCAGAGAGCCGCGAGCACCTCCTCCTGCGGCATCTCCATAACGATCGAAAGGGTCGTGTCTTCCGCAACGATTCCGAGACAGGCCAACTGCAGCAATGCTGCCTGCGTCTCAGTCGGGAGGCGCATGAGCTTTCCGACCATCAAGTCCACCACATTGTCGGTGTATCCCTTGGCATGAATCCGATCGAGATCCCAGGACCAGCACGCAGGGTCGTGATCGAAGGTAAGCATTCCTTCTTCGGCGAGCGAAGAAATGAACTGAATGGTGAAGAACGGATTACCGCCCGACTTTTCCTGAACCAGTTGCGCGAGCGGCGCGCTGCTTTCCGGCTCGCAGCGAAGCGCGTCCCCAAGCAACTGTTCGAGATGCCCCTGGGCGAGCGGCGCAAGCGTGATCTCTTTTACCTTTCCGCCGGCGCTCTTGATCGCCTCGAGCTTCCGCATCAACGGATGAGCAGCATTGACTTCGTTGTCGCGATAAGCACCGATCAGCAAAAGGTGCTGTAGCTCCGAACGCGTCAAAAGATCTTCGATCAGGTCGAGTGTTGCCGCGTCCAGCCATTGCAGATCGTCGAGAAACAGAGCCAGCGGATGCTCTTGCCGCGCGAAAACGCCGATGAATCGGCGGAGCACAAGTTGGAAGCGGCGCTGAGCATCCTGGGGTGAAACTTCAGGAACTTGTGGCTGGTTCCCAATAATGAGCTTCAATTCGGGAACCAGATCCACGATCAGCTGTCCATTCTCGTCTAGCGCATCACCGAGGTTGCGACGCCATATGGCCAGCTCCGTCTCGCTCTTCGTCAACAACTGACGGATTAGACTTTGAAAAGCCTGTGCTAATGTCGAGTAGGGGATGTCGCGCTTGTATTGGTCGAACTTGCCGGAAGCAAACAGTCCGCGCGGTGGCACCAGAACGGGCTGCAGCTCATTAACGACCGAGGATTTGCCGATTCCGGAATAGCCGGAAACCAGGATCAACTCCGGGCCGCCGCCATTTACGATGCGGCCGAAGGAGGCGAGTAACGTTTCGATTTCGCGCTCACGGCCGTACAGTCTTTCAGGAATTTGAAGGTAGTCCGGCCTGTCATGATCTCCCAACGCGAAGTTACGAACACCACGCCCCCGATCTAGGTCATCCAGACACCGGCGAAGATCGCTCTCCGCGCCGGCTGCGGTCTGGTAACGATCTTCAGGAGTCTTGGCAAGCAGCTTCATAATGATGGCCGAGACAGGGCGCGGAACCTCTCTCATCCGCTCGGCCGGCGGCACCGGCTGCCTGGCAATGTGGCAGTGAACCCATTCCATAGGCTCGGAAGCGGTGAACGGGAGGTTGCCAGTCAGCATTTCGTACAGCGTGATGCCAAGCGCATAAAGATCGCTCCGCGAATCGACCGAGCGATTCATCCGTCCCGTTTGCTCGGGCGCCATGTAGGGAAGAGTTCCCGCGATGAACTCAGGAGGGGCGGGCGCCTGACGCTCGCGGGGAAGGCGTGACGCAATTCCAAAGCCCATGAGCCGAACCTCGCCGGTCGCAGAGTTGAACAAAACATTGGCCGGTTTGACGTCCTTATGAATCAGGCCTTCTTTGTGCAATCCGCTGAGTGCAGTCGCGAGACCGATGGCGATCTTCAAGAATGATCTGACCTCCACTGGTCCAGTGAGGAACCTGTCAAGGGGATCACCTCCAGGATCTTCGAGCACGATGGCAGTTTGTCCGAAGTGCTCCGTTACAGCGAGAGAACGAACGGCCCATGCTGAATCAAGTTCGTCTCTCAACGAGAACTCGTGCGCTAGCTTTTTCAGCGTCTCCAGTGAAGGCTTCCTGGATGAAGGCGCGAGCAGCAGGACGGGCGCAGAACCGGGCTGACTCGAGTGCTCACCGCGGTAGAGGGTGAACTCCTCATCTTCGTGGAGAACATTAAGAGGAAATCGGCTGGAGCCCACGACGATTATGCCTCCGGATCAAATCAATGAAACTTGAACTGTACTTTGTCGATTTTCAAAGCCTTGATGCGGGTCTCAAGTGTCGATGCGGGAATTCCAAGCTTCGCAGCAGCGCCTGATGATCCGGAAACGCGGCCCCTGGTCGCGGCCAGCGCTGCCTCGATCATCTCCCTCTCGCTGCGCGGCTCAACCCGGCCCTTGGCAAGTGGCGCTGCTTTCACAGGAGCTGCAACAGAGACGGATCTCTTGGACAGCCACGATTCATCTACCGAAAAAACGCCACCTGAGCTCAGAATGACGGACCTCTCAATTATGTTCTGCAACTCGCGGATGTTGCCGGGCCAGTCGTAGGATTGCAACAGATCCAGCGTCTTTTTGTCGATCGAGCGGATATCCTTGCCTGCCTTCACGCTATAGCGCTGCACGAAATACTCGACCAGCAGCAGGAGATCGTCCTTTCGCTCCCGGAGCGGCGGCACTTCAATGGGAAACACATTTAGTCGATAAAAGAGGTCCCTGCGGAAGGTCCCACTGGCTACCCCCGCTTCCAGGTCACGATTTGTTGCCGTGATCACGCGAACGTCGACACGGATCGGCTTTCCTCCCCCAACCCTCTCCAGTTCCCGTTCCTGCAGCACTCGCAGCAATGCAACCTGGGTTTCGGGCAGCAGTTCGCCCACTTCGTCGAGAAAAATCGTTCCGCCGTCGGCGAGCTCAAAACGGCCAAGTCGCCTTTGTGTGGCACCCGTGAAGGCCCCCTTCTCATGGCCGAATAGCTCCGAAAGGATCAGGTCCCGAGGGATTGCAGCGCAGTTGACGCTCACGAATGCCCGCGCGGCTCTCTGGGATTTCTTGTGGATGGCGCGAGCGACCAGTTCCTTGCCGGTTCCTGTCTCGCCAGTAATTAAAACGGTGGAGTCAGTGGCAGCCACGCGGGTGATTCGGGAAAGCACGGCCTTCAGTGGATTCGAAGCGCCAACAATCTCGTCGAACATCGAGGTCCGCTCAACCTCTTCGCGCAGCGCTAGATTCTCTTTATAGAGCTGATCCTTCAACGCCCTGATCTCAGCTTCCGCCCGTTTCTGTTCACTTAGATCGAGGACAAACCCCACACCTTCCTTTCCGCCTTGTTGAAATAGTGTGGCGCCGATCAGCACCGGAACCCTAGTGCCGTCCTTCCGAAACATTTCAGACTCGAAGGGTTGTGCGGTCCCGGTCCGTACAACTTCATCCAAAGCAAGGTCTGTGCGTTCGCGCCAATCGGGAGGAACCATATCCCTCCACTGCAAGTGCTCTGTGGCAACATCCCGCTCGTCGTATCGAAGCATACGAAGAAAGGCTTCATTGGACCTGAGAATTGCGCCTTCAAGGCTCCAGGTCACGATTCCCAGGATGTTCGCATCAACGAGGCGACGAATCTTCGCTTCGCGATCCTCCAGGTCGCGATAGAGCCGCGTATTCTCGAGTGAAATGGCCGCTTGCGAGACCAGTACCCTCAAAACAGCAATCCGGTCCGGCGTGAAGACGCGCGGCGCCAGGTTGTTCTCAAGATAGAGAACGCCCGAGAGTTTCGCCTGATTCAACAACGGCAAGCAAAGAATCGAACGGATATGACGCTCAACGAAGTAGGGATCGGCCGAAAACGGGTTTGCCGCAGATGCATCATCGAGAATCACGGTCTCCTGAGTGCGCATGACATAGCGCAGAATCGACTCGGGCATAGCCGCTTCTGTCGCAGTCGACGCGATTCCAAGCGACACGATCACGTCGTCGCCACTGGTCCTTGACTCTGCCTCAACGTGCAGCCCGTCGCCACGCGCAGCGATAAGGAGACCTCGCTCAGCGCCCGCGTGCTCCATGGCCTTGCGCATCACCGTATCAAAAAGTTTTTCGAGTACGATCTCGCTCGAAACGGCCTGCGACACTCGGATCACTGTCGCGAGATCCAGTCCTTCGACAGGCGCCGAGATCGTCGTAGCTGGACCTGGCAACGCTTGTTCTTGTTTAAGGCCAGGGTACAAGTGCTCGAGCTGACGCACTTTTCCATCAGCGCCCCAAGTTGCGTAGCAAGCGCGGGCGTTCCGCAAATAAGTATCCGCAAACTGCTCGAACCCGCGCGCGCGGTAAAAGGCCGAGGCGCGCTCATAGGCAAGCGCTTCGTTGTTGACGAAGCCATTGGTGCGAGAGGATTGGATGGCCTTTTCGAACAGGCGCATCGCGTCAAGGTCACGGCTTTCAATTCGAGCAATTTCGGCGCCCACAAGAGCGGCGCGGCTTTCGAAGTTCTCCGGACAATTCTCTGCCCACACTTCGATGAGTCGCTGATGGCCGGCCAGGGCCTCCAAATGCCGCACGCGCTCGTCGGCTGCTGCTGAATCGCACAACGAAGCATGACAAAGTGCGCTGTAAAAGTGACATTCCGCTTCTTCGAGCATGGCGCGTGAGGTCAAAAGCACCCGCTGCGCCTTCAACGAAGCTTCCATGGCGTCTGCATATTCGCCCGCGAAATAACGCGCCACCATTTTACGGTCCCAGTACCACGCCTCTTGGCCTCGCAAGTATGGATTGCCGGACCAAATCCGTTCAAACGAGGCTTCTTCAATCTCTTTGCTATCCAAGCAACCGAATCTCGGCGTCAAGCCGCGGAGCGTTCTGACCAGCGCGAGCTGAGGGGGTATGATCAAACCGCTGAGCGCCGAATCTGGGGAAGACGATAGGCCAAGTTCGGCTTCACGTTGCACTTCGCCCAATGTGATGCCGGCGATCAGCAGATCGGAATTCAGCCTGAAAAGCGAGTAGGTTGCAAATGTGATATCGCCTGCCTTCCTTGCTTCATCGAAAGCGTAGCGCAACATTTCAATGGAGGTCCGCACATGTTTCGTCCAAGGGGCGATCAGATCGGCAAAAAATACATACGTACGCGCCTCGAAGCCCTTCAGCCCGCGGGCTTCAATAAGTGCAATGCCGACCTGACCGAATCGAAATGCCGTTTTGTAATCGCGGAAATACCCGATGGCGACCCTGCTCAACACAACATAGGCGTAGGACGACGCGCCGGAATTGCCTCCCTTGAGACAGAAGTTGACAGCCTTACAGATCGACATGCAATTCAGGTTCTCATCGAGAATACCGGCCGCGACAACCCCGATCCTGAGCAGAACGTCCAATGTCGCCAGCGACTCGGGGTCGTTCATCATCGGGAAGTCTGCAACTTGCTCGATCGTGCTGCTGCCGAGGCTCGACCAGATCTGCTCATATTCGCGCCGCACATCGTCTTCGGTCGGGTGCGGTGAGAGTTCGATGTCGACCTGTCGGAGGTAGTCGAGACCCACCGTTAGAGCACGGTCGGGTTGAACGCGCGCGATGGACAAATCCATATGCAGGCTGGCTACTGCCGCGCGTTCGACGGTGCTGGTCGTCTGACTGGACAGTGCGGTCAAGCGCCCATCAGCTGCCCCCAACTCTCCCGTTAGAAACTCGCATTGGCTTCGCTCTAGCTCCAGTGCAAAGATCAGGTCGTGCTGCCGTTGCCAGTTGTCCTCGCCCAACAACTCCGCACCAGCGACGAAGTACTTGAGAGCTGAGTCATAAGCTGTTGATGCCTTCGCGCGTTTGCCCGCGATCAGGTTGAGCTCTGCCAGCTTCTCCCGCTCCTCGCGTAATGTGATCAGTGCCACGCCGCGATTCAGGTGATTGACGATGTCGAAAATCCTCTCTTCCCGCCGTTCCGGAGGGGTGCGCGCCGCCAGCAGCCTTCCGACGCGCAGGTGCACTTCTGCGCGTGATGCTTCCGGAATCAATGAATAAGCCGCCTCCTGAACACGGTCATGGACAAACTTGTAGGAGCCGTTCAGTTGTTCGACCAGTCCCTGACGTACGCCGTCCCATAAGGCTGCACGTACCTGCTCCGCCGAAGTCTCGAGGATGAGCGAAAGAGTTGTGATCTCCGCAATGTTGCCGAGGCAGGCCATCTGCTGCAGCGCCGTCCGGGTTTCGCCCGGCAGGCGGATGACCTTTCCGATCATCAGGTCGACAACATTGTCCGTATATCCCTTGGCGCGTATGCGATCAAGATCCCATGACCAGCCAGGAGTGGCTTGATCGAAGGTGAGGAGGTTTTCTTCGGCGAGGGCGGCAATGAACTGAATTGCGAAGAACGGATTGCCACCGGTCTTCTCCCTTATAAGTTGTGCGAGCGGTGCGCTGCTTTCGGGTTTGCTGTGGAGCGTGTCCGCGACCAACTGCCCTAGATGCTCCCCGGTGAGCGGCGCAAGCGCGATCTGTTGTACCTTTCCTCCGGCACTCTTGATTGCATCGAGCTTCCTGCTCAATGGATGAGTGGCATCGACTTCATTGTCGCGATATGCCCCAATGAGCAAGAGATGCTGCAGATCAGATTGCGTCAAGAGGTCTTCCAAGAGGTCGAGAGTAGCCGCATCGAGCCATTGCAGATCATCGAGAAACAAGGCGAGCGGGTGCTCGTGCCGCGCGAAGACACCGATGAATTTGCGGAACACCAGTTGGAAACGGCGTCGCGCATCCTGTGGCGGAACCTCGGGAACTGCCGGCTGGTCTCCAATAATGAGCCTTAAGTCCGGGACGAGATCCACGATCAATTGACCGCTATGGTCCAATGCGTGGCTGAGTTCCTGGCGCCACTTGCCCAGTTCTGTCTCGCTCTTGGTCAACAACTGGCGGATCAGACTCTGGAAAGCCTGCGCCAGTGTCGAATAGGGAATGTCGCGTTTGTATTGATCGAACTTACCCGAGGCAAAGAGGCCGCGTGGCGGCACCAGCACGGGCTGAAGCTCATTAACGACTGACGATTTCCCGATGCCCGAATAGCCGGACACGAGGATCAGCTCCGGGACACCTCCGTTTACGACGCGATCGAAGGAGGCCAGCAACGTCTCGATCTCCCGCTCACGGCCGAACAACTTTTCCGGAATCTGAAGATGGTCCGGCTTGTCATGATCTCCTAGGGCGAACTCGTGAACGCCATTCACACACTCGAATTCATCCAGGCACCGCCGAAGATCGCTCTCCAACCCGGCGGCGGTCTGATAACGATCTTCAGGAGTCTTGGCAAGCAGTTTCATGATGATTGCCGAGATGAGGTGTGGAAGATTTTCCAGCCGCTCGGCAGGCGGCACTGGCTCCTTAGCAATGTGGCAGTGAACCCACTCCATCGGCTCTGAAGCAGTGAATGGGAGGCGACCAGTCAGCATCTCGTATAGCGTGATACCGAGTGCATAAAGATCGCTCCGCGAATCGACTGAGCGATTCATCCGCCCCGTTTGCTCGGGCGCCATGTAGGGAAGTGTTCCAGCGATAAACTCTGGAGGTCCCGGCGTCTGGCGCTCGCGTGGAAGGCGCGATGCAATTCCAAAGCCCATGAGCCGAATCTCACTTGTGGCGGAGTCGAACAATACATTAGCTGGCTTGACGTCCTTGTGAACCAGGCCGCGCTTATGCAATCCACTAAGCGCGTTCGCGAGACCAATGGCGATCTTCAAAAACGATGCGAGATCCACGCCTCCTGAAACAGCTCGGTCAAGCGGCTCGCCTCCATGGTCCTCGAGCACCATTGCCGTCTGTCCGAGGTGCTTTGTAAGCGTGAGTGGGCGAGCCGCCCATGCTGAATCCAGTTCATTTCGGAGGGAATATTCGTGCTCCAGCTTCTTGAGGGTCTCCAAGGAGGGCTTATTCGACGATGGGGTGAGAAGCAAGACCGATTGAGAATCGCGATGGCTCGAGCGTTCATCGCGATAGAGGATGAACTCCGGATCCTTGCGGAGAATGGTAAAGGCAAGTTCGGAAGAGCTCACGATTCTTATGCCTCCAGAGAATTCCGGCGCGTCAAAAAGTGAACCGCGCGACAAGCTGAATCTGACGACTGCTGCTTACTGTGGTGAATATTTGCCCGACATTGTCGGCGAGGTCACCCGCCCCATCTTTGAAAATGGCATCTCCGTTCCCGCCCAGGCTGAGCGCACTTTGCGTGTTGCTGGGCACTCCGAAATTCGGATGATTGAGAAGATTGTAGGCGTCAGCTCCGAATGCAATCCTTCTGCTTTCGGTCAATCGGAAGCCCTTTTGTAGAGATAGATCAAATTCCGTGAAAGCGGGGCCGCGCAGACTATTCCTCCCGGCTGTCCCGAATTGATCGGGAGGGGGTACTGAAAACGCGCCCGGATTAAACCAGCATGACGCAGTGTCCACTCGACTACCGTTTGGGCAAACGCCTGTATAAGGATTGCCACTCAAGTTTGGTCTATCTGATGTGAATAACGATTGGACGTCTGCGTTGTCAAAAGCCAACATCGGAGTAAAAGGAACGTTGCTGTGGATGCTGGTAATCGCCGAGATCTGCCAGCCGCCAAAGTGGTTATAACGTCCAAAAGGAAGCTCATAAACCACATTCGCAACGAAATTATGTCGGATGTCGAATCCTGACCGGCCTCGGCTGCCCTTGCGATTGAAAGGGTCTTGAGTCGTTGCAGGTTCGTTTACGGCATCTGCATCGGTATTGTTGGAAGCATCATCGATCGAATGAGAAAGGTCGTAGACGGCCTGCCAGGTAACGCTATGGAGCCGGTGTTGTGAAATAGATAGCTGGAAGGAATTGTAGAAAGACTGCGCATCGGTGAGATCTTCCGCCAGCGGTGAAGGCAGGTTGGGGTTATAGCGATGCCCCAAAGCTGGTTCGAAAGGATTGCCTTCGACTCCGCGAGGGAGATGATTCCCGCGGGCACCAAGATAACCCGCGCTGAGAATAGCTCCCGGCGCAACTTCACGTTCCAGGTTGAGATTGTATTGGATCGCGTATTGGAACTTTGGATGGTACGTCATCTGGTAGAGGTCGATCGGCTGCGTCTGTACCGAATCTTGTGGGCTGAGATAGCTAGGAAACACATAGGAATTTGCCCCGAAAAAAGGAGGTAGAAACCGATCAAGACTAAACAACGATATGACGAACTGATCACGAAAGAAGCCGGCGCCACCCCGCAGCACAGTCTTTGTACCACTGAACAAATTCCATGCAAAGCCGGCCCGTGGTGAAAATAAATCTCGAGGCGTAGTGGCCCAAAGCTTGCCGACCGTCGGACCGGAATCCGTTGCCGGATTGCGCACAACTGACATCCACCCGTGTGTTTCAGTCGGATTCGAATAGAAATCGTACCGCAGCCCGGCATTCATAGTAAGCCGGCTCGTCATTCGCCAAAAGTCCTGCACGAAGCCGGACGCAGTACTCTCTCGATAGTCACGGTTCGAATCGGAGTTGGAGGGAGTAACGCCAATATAGGACAGAGGCAAAGCGCGAAGGAAAAACTCCAGCGGCGGGTTATCAGTTCGCGCCGGAATTCCATAGGGGCTCAGATCTTCAAACGTATACAGCCCATTCACGAGAAGGTCCGCGGGGCCATTGGCTTGAATTCTTTGAAATTCACCGCCGAATGTCAGAGTATGCCGGCTGGTGACACGGGAAAGTTGGTCCTGAACCTGGTAGACGGTCGAAAAATCGGCCCAGGGAAATCCTGGGAAGTTACCTAACAAGCTCATACCTGTAATGTCGATCGTTCCGAGCGGCTGTCCAGGCACTAAAGAAATCGAAAGCCCCGGATGCGTATTGTCGATCGAACTTGCGGCGGTTGAACGGTTCACACCGAATCGCAATTCATTCAACATTTCGCGTCCCAAGTTCTTGCGATCCTGCACCGTGAAGTATTGGTTGCGGGCCGTATGATCGGTTGGGAAGCCGGGGACATGAAGTCCCGGCAGTGTTCCGATATAGGGGGCGACAGAAGAACTGTTGTCGATGATGTAGCGCAAGAACAACGAATGTGTGTTGGAGAAGTTGTGGTCAACACGGATCATGCCGTGATCCTCATAGACGTTGCCCCTGTCAGCGGTAATCAGGTTCGCGGTTCCGTCCCCATTGTCTGCTCCGTTCGGGAGAGGAAAAAGATCGAGAAACTGTGGTACACGAGGATCAATTGAGACATCAACGCACTCGTTTGGAGTGGCGCTACTACAACTGCCCGGATTGGTGAAAGAGGGCAGTAGACCTTGATGGGCAAGCGCATCGGGTACCGTCGCAATCGCCGTGGATGCCTGCACCTGACGAAACCCCTCGTAGTTTGCATAGAAGAAGGTGTGATCGTGTACAAGCGGGCCGCCGATTCCTGCTCCGAATTGATTCTGCACAAACGGTGGTATCGGGGCGTTAGCCAAATCAAAGTAGTTCTTTGAATCGAGCGAAGCATCTCGGTAGAGCTCGAACAGCGAGCCATGGAGTCGATTTGTTCCAGATTTGGTTACGGCGTCGATCACGCCGCCTCCATTTCTGCCGTACTCCGCATCGAAGGTTTGCGTTAGCACCCGGACCTCCGTGAGTTCGTTCAGTCCCAGAAAGAGCCCGGACGCTCCTCCCGGCGGATAGCCGAAGACCGGATCATTTGCATCCATGCCATCGATGCGAACGTCCGTCCAACTTGGGCGCATGCCATTGACCGAGACCTGGCCGGTCGTGCCGTTCGAAAGTACCGACGGAGCACTGCTGGGTGTTGGAGCGATACCAGGCTCCAGGATGACTGCCTTGAATAGATCACGACCGTCGAGGGGAAGTTCGCTGAGGTTTTGCTCTGCAACGATGCCGCTGACGGTCGAGGTCGTGCTGTCGATCTGGTCGACATCACCGCTTACCGAGATCTGCTGCGGCTGGCTGCCGACAACCAGCGGAAAGTTAATCATCACCCCGGATGCCGCAGTGAGCACAACTCCTTCGCGAACCTGAGTTAGAAACCCTTCTCTCTCTGACCGTACAATATAATTCCCAGTCGGCAAGCCGGAGAGATGATACTGACCGGTGATGTCTGTAAGCGTGCTCAGCTTCAATCCCGTGTTTTGATTAACGATCGTGATTTGGGCATTCGGAATGACAGCCCCACTTTGATCGCTGACTGTGCCGAAAATAGTTGCGAGTTCGCTCTGCGGCCATGCGCATGCCGGGACTAAAGTGATTGAAACGACCAAGAGACAACACACCCCTAAACGGAAAAACGTACAGACTTCGCCACAGCCAACAGTCAAATTAGGAAAGCGAATTCTCGTATTTGCCCTGATCACGAGAGATTCCTCCCGCCTCGCGCCCCCAGGGGCTTCGAGGCATGAACCGAACTGCGTTCGTCTTTCACGAGTATCCGTGCTCTATTTCATATAGAGTTCCGATCGAAGAATTGTTGGCCGATGGGGCGCGGTGCAGAAGTTCTGCATTCCTTGGGATTTAGGGGAATTCGACGAGCCGCCTCGAACGTTCGGACCCAAGCAATGAAGAATTATAAATCCTGCGTCAAAGCCGTGCGCACCTCGACCCTGCGATTCACTTGACTCGGATGAAGTCGCTGATGGTGAATGCGTCGAACCAAGTCTCTGGCAATTCAGCTTGAGCCGTGCCAGCTGCATGGTCCGACGACCGATCCAGTCGAACCTCCTTCGACAGTTACGACTCTCGACACTTGCTGCGGGGAACTTCAGGTGCATCGCCGCTTCATTCTGAACGGATTAGCGGATTGACCTGTTTTGGCATTGCAGGTGCCAATACTCAGGCGTCGGACGCAATATCGATGGCGCTGTACTCCTCCTTCGATATTCAACCGAGCAAACGCGGCGTCCCTTGGACGGCTGCGGCACACCATCGGAAAAGGAGAAGAAGGATGTCTTCGACTAAACCTATTCAACGCATCGCGATTGTCGGCACGGGAGTAATTGGCGCCAGCTGGGCTGCCTATTATCTGGCGCACGGATTTGATGTGATCGCCACCGATCCTGGACCAAACGCAGAGGCCAACCTTCGCAAATATGTGGATGAGGCATGGGAATCGCTGATTGCCATTGGACTCTCGTCAGGTGCGTCTCGGGATCGCCTGCACTTCACCACCGACATGAAGGAAGCTGTGGCCGCAGCCGACTTCGTTCAAGAGAACGCCCCGGAGCGCCCGGACTTCAAAATCAAACTCTTTGCCGACCTCGACGATGCGACTCCTGCCGACTCCATCATCGCGTCGAGCTCTTCAGGAATCACAATGGACGTAATCCAATCGGGCTGCAAGCGGCCTGAGCGCTGCGTAATCGGACATCCTTTCAATCCACCTCACATTATCCCTCTGGTCGAAGTCGTCGGCGGTGCGAAGACGTCTGAGGAAACCATCCAGCGATCCATCGACTTCTACGCGGCAATCGGAAAGAAGCCGGTTCGACTCTACAAAGCCCTCCCCGGACACGTCGCCAACCGGTTTCAGGCCGCGCTATACAAAGAGGTGCTCTACCTCGTTCAACAGGGTGTGCTCAGTGTTGAGGATGCCGACACAGCCATCAGCTATGGTCCGGGCATGCGATGGGGAGTGATGGGCCCGAGCCTGCAGTGGCACCTCGGAGGCGGCCCCAACGGGATTCACCACTTTATGGAACATCTCATGCCTCCTCTCGCCGGAATGATCAACTCGCTTAGCACACCGGATGTGACAGACGCTTTGAAGCGGTCCGTTGTCGATGGTGTTACGAAGGAGGCCGGCACTCGTTCGGTCGAGGAACTCGCGAGACGAGAGAACGAAGTCCTTGTGGGCCTGCTAGCACTGCGCGCGAACGCGGGGCTGTAATCGCGGTCTCAATTGCAACCGAAGGACCGCTGGTGAACGAACCAAAGATCTCATACCACTCTCAAGGAGAAGAATCATGGCTCGAATTTCGTACCCCGATACCGAGAAACTTCCCGCCGAATTGCGCGCGCTTTTGAAGCAGGCAAATCTCAACATCTTCACGATGTGGGCTCATTCGGCAAACACGATCCAACTCATCATCGAACTTGGCGCGGCGCAATTCGCGAAACTCGATTTGCCTCGCTCGATCCGCGAGTTGGTCACCCTGTTTGGGGGACGGGCAAACGGCGCGGACTACGAATGGTTTCAACATGTGGCTCTTGCCAAAGCCGCCGGCGTGACTGACGCCCAGATCGAAGCAGTCGGGCGCCTGGAACTCGATTCAGCGGTGTTCAGCCCGGAGGAACTCGTGGCACTGAAATTGACTGAAGCAATTCTGGCCGGTCCCAACGTGTCAGACGCTCTCTTCAATTCTGCGCGCAAGCACTTTAGCGACCGGCAGCTCGTGGAGTTGGTTGGTGTCGTCGGCTATTACTGGATGCTTGGCCGCATTGCAACTGTGTTCCAGGTCGATCTCGACGTGGCGCAAGGCACTTCGGTATTTGATGCCGGCGTGCAATTGGCCAATGGCAAGAACGGTTGAGCCACGGAACAAATCTAAGCGCTCGGTCGCTAGCGGTTCGTCCGGGCGCCAGGATCGGTGGGACCATGCTGATCCATTCGAATCATCAGTGTCTGAAGCTCACCGCCTGCTCAGTAAACGGAGCTGGCTGCAGCCCCTTCTGCGGGGTTCATGAACTTGCCCGCACGTCAACAGACTGCGGTTGTTCGATCGACTCTTAATACGAGGTGTCACTATGAGTGCACGGCCCCATGTTGTCATCATTGGCGGAGGGTTTGGAGGTCTCAGTGCAGCCCGGGCTCTAAAAGGGGCTGCCGTCGACGTCACGTTGATCGATCGCCGAAACTTTCATCTTTTTCAGCCCCTGCTTTACCAGGTTGCAACGGGCTCATTATCACCGGGGGAAATTTCCGCACCTCTTCGCGGTGTGTTGGGCAAACAGAAAAACGCAAAAGTCCTGCTGGGTGACGTCATCGACGTCAATCCCGAGACGAACTCGATTCTTCTCGCGGATGGAGCAATCATTCAATACGATTTTCTGATCGTTGCCGCTGGCGCCCAGAGCTCGTACTACGGACATGAAGAATGGCGCAAATGGGCGCCCAGCTTGAAAAGTATCGAAGAAGCCACAGAGATTCGCCACAAGATCCTCTATGCATTTGAGGTTGCCGAGCGAATCTCCGATCCGGTTGCTCGAGCCTCGTGGCTGACATTCGTCATTGTCGGAGCGGGTGCCACCGGTGTCGAGCTTGCTGGAGCGATCGGCGAAATCGCCCGGCAAACCCTCAGAAACGATTTTCGGTCGATTCACCCGGAAGATGCCCAGATCATCCTGATGGATGGAGCTCCTCGCGTGTTGATGCCATTCCCCGAAGAGCTCTCGTGCAAGGCGACCAAGGCATTAGCAGAGCTCGGGGTGCAGGTTCGCACCGGGGTTATGGTCAAGGGGATCGACCGTGAAGGCGTGGTGATTGCACAAGACTCCACCGAGATTCGCCTGGATGCCAAAACAGTCATCTGGGCCGGAGGCGTGGCCGCTCCACCCATTGGAAGGGCGCTTGCGAAGAGTACGGGCGCGGAGACGGATAAGAGCGGCAGGATCAAGGTCGGACCTGACCTGACCCTGCCGCGCTTCCGAAACATATTCGTGATCGGTGACCTCTCCATTTGCTTAGATGGTTCTGGAAAACCACTTCCTGGTGTCGCGCAGGTCGCGATGCAAGGAGGCACATACGCGGCAAAGTCCATCGCCAAGCGAATCAAAACGAGAAACGAACTTCCGCCCTTCAAGTATTTCGATAAGGGAAGTCTTGCGGTGATTGGACGCGCCGCTGCGGTTGCGAATGCGTTCGGAGTGAAGCTTTCAGGGTTGCCGGCCTGGCTCGTGTGGGCATTCATTCATCTCATGTACATCGTGGAGTTCAGAAACAGGGTGCTCGTTTTCA